>VFSW01011200.1_pt1 | contig 12627 bp, 10 predicted proteins | sample 5358111 | NCBI WGS metagenome assembly VFSW01 (sample SAMN11554181, study PRJNA540505) | mine drainage metagenome | isolation source: sediment from site ElyBrook_90M | place: USA: Ely Copper Mine, Vershire, VT | collected 2017
GGCCCCGGGCTTCGGGGGGGCGCCCGCCCGGCGCGCCCGGCCCCGGCCGGGGGCGTGGGTACGCCCTACCCGGCGGGGGGGGCGGGCGCCGCGCAGCAGGCGCGGCGAGAGGGCCGGGCCGCGTTCCGTTTCCGGGCCGCGGTCCGGCCCCGCGGCGGCGGCGGGAAGCTCCGCGAGCGAGGCGTGGCCGTCGAACAGCGCGTCGAGGGCGTCGCCGGAGCGCGATGCGCCGAGGCCGTTCGAAGCGCGGGCGCCGCGGCCTGCGGCGGCGGGCCGGCGCGCGGGGGACTTCTCGCTTCCCGCGGCGGCGGCCGCGGGAGTTCCGGGCGCCGGGGCGGGCGGGGGGGCCCCCCGGCGCCGCGCCGCCCCCGGGGGGGGCGCCGGGGGCGGCGCCGCGCCGGCCCGGGGCGGGGGCCCCCGCGCCCCCGCGAGCGGCGGAAGCCGGGATCGACGGCGCCGCCTCCGCTGGCGAAGAGACGGCCGAAAAGATCGGGGCGGCGCTCAGCGAGGGGGAGAAGGGCGCAAGGGCGAGCGCGGGGGCGAGGCCGGCCGCGATCGGGACGGCCTGGGTTCCGATCGTCAGCGGCGCGGCGCCCGCCTCGATCGGGACGGGGCGGACCTGGGCCGCGGCGGAGGACGCGAGGGCGAACGAAAGGAGCAGGGCCAAAGCCCGGCGCGGGATCACCGTCAGAGCATAGCTCCGGGCCGGGCTTATGAGGATGGGCCGCGCGGCCCGCGCCGGCCCGGCATCGGGCCTACGCCGCGTTGGGACCGAGAAGCGCGGCGCGCGGCCGCGCGCCGCGTTAGAAGGTGAACTCGAGGCCGATCTCGGGGTAGAGGGCGTCGCGGCTGGAGGTGACGCTCGTCGCGGCCTGGAAGTCGTGCTCGAAGGCGAGACCTGCGGTCAGGTAGGCGCGTTTGGTCAGCGGGAAGACCAGCCCGCCGCGAAAACCCGCCGAATCGACCGGGGACGACAGCCGACTGTAGGAAGTGCGGCGGTAGAATGCTCCCGCGTAGGGCTTGTAGCGCCAGGGCGAGTTCAGGAAGACATAGCGGACGTAGGGGCTCGCGTCGTAGATCTGCGGGCTGGAGCCGAGCCACGACTCGGCGGTCAGGCCCGCGCTCAGACCGTCGCGGAAGTAGTAGCCGCCGCCGAGCTGCAGGAGCAGGTAGCTGTTGCTGTTGTAGACGCCGTAGCCGCCGCCCGCCAGTAGTTCGAGGCGGCCGCGCTGGAAATAGCGCGCGGGGTCGATCGGCGCCGAGGACTTTTCGCCCTCGGCGCGGGCGAGGCCGCCCGCCAGAAGAGCGCCCGCCGTCAGCAGGACCGCGGCAATATTTTTCGAGATCATGATTCGGATATTTTAGTATATGCGCATGAAACGAATCGCTCTGCTTGCCGCCCTGCTCGCCGCCGTTCCCGCCGCGTCCGCCGCCGGGACTTGGCGCTTCGCCGTCTCCGGCGACTCGCGCAATTGCGGGGACGTGGTCATGCCCGCGATCGCGGCGGGCGCGAAGAAGGACGGCGCGCGATTCTACTGGCACCTCGGCGACCTGCGCGCGACGTACGCGTTCGACCAGGACATGCTGGCCGAGCGCGGCGGGGCGATGACGGTCTCCGCCTACCTGAAGGACGAGTGGGACGACTTCATCGAGAACCAGGTTCTTCCGTTCGGGAGCATGCCGTTCTTCGTCGGCCTCGGCAACCACGAGACGATCGCGCCCCGGACGCGCGAGCAGTTCCTGCTTCAGTTCGCCGACTGGCTCGACGCGCCCGTCCTGCGCGAGCAGCGTCTCGCCGACGATCCTGCGGATCATAAGATCAAGGCCTACTACCATTGGAAGGAAGGCGGCGTGGATTTTCTCACCCTCGACAACGCGACCGACGACCAGTTCGACGGGGCGCAGGTCGCTTGGCTCGAGAAGGTCTTGAAGCGCGACCGGTCGGACTCCTCGGTGCGCGGCGTCGTCGCGGGCATGCACCGCGCCCTGCCCAACAGCTTCTCCTGCGGCCACGGCATGAACGAGTCCGCGCAGGGCGTCGCGAGCGGCCGCCGCGTCTACCGCGATCTGTTGAAGTGGACCCGCGAGACCGGCAAGCCCGTCGCGGTCGTCGCCAGCCATTCGCACTTCGTGATGAGCGATCTCTACGACACTCCGTACTGGAACGACCAGGCGGCGGGGGACCGCGGCGTGCTGCCGGGCTGGATCGCGGGCACGGCCGGAGCGATCCGCTACGCGCTTCCCGCCGGCCTGCCGGCCGGAGTCTTCGCCAAGACCGCCGTGTACGGCTACCTGCTGGGCGAGGTCGGCGCGGACGGCAAGGCGAGCTTCCGGTTCCAGGAGGTGGCGCGCGCCGACGTGCCCGCCGCGGTCGTCGCGAAGTTCGGCGCGAAGACGGTCGACGAGTGCTTCTCCGGGAACCGGGACCTGACCGCTTCGCCCGAGCTGCCCTCGTCCTGCTCCGAGCGCTGACGCTTTAGGCGCCGGCGGCCTGGCTGGGTACGGCCTTCCACGCCTTCTCCGCGGCGGGCGTCAGCTTGTCCATGTTCTTGAGGAACAGGGCCAGCTGCCAGATCTGCGCCTCGCTCAGCGTCTCGCGGTAGGACGGCATGCCGGTCATTCGGATGCCGTGGTAGATCTTCCAGTAGTTCTCGCCGTCCTCGTCGTCCTCGACGCCGTGCTTGGCGAGCTGGGGCGCATGCTGGTACAGCCCCTTGGCGATGTTCGAGGCGGCGGCGTCGGCGGCGCCGTGGCAGACCGCGCAGTTCGCCGCGTACACCTTCACGCCGGCGATCAAATTCTCGTCGTTGAGCGCGACCGGGTTCGGCGTTTTCGGCGCCTCGCGCTCGATCGTCGCGTGCAGGGATTTTTTCGCGGCCCACTTCTCGAGCAGCGGCGGCTTGGCGTCGGCGTTGGCCGGCATGCAGCCCGTGACGATGAAGACGTAGGCGCCCAGAAGCCCCGCGGCCACGGTCGCGACGATTCCCACGACGATTCCTTTGATCATGGGAAGACTCTAGCCGCGATCGCGGGGGCGCGTCAAGCCCTCGCTCTCTTTATATTCCGAGAGAGGTGAGTTCCCGGCAGATTTCGACGGCGGCGGCGGCCAGATTCGGGTGCGAGGACTCGAGCTCCCGCGCCGCGTCGGCCAGGCCGTCCACGGCGAGCCGCAGACGCTTGGGCGAGCGAGTCTTTCGCCGGGCCTCGTGGGCGGCCGCGTCCGCGAAGCCGGAGACGCTGGCCGCGCTTTCCGCGTGCGGGTCGGCGAGTTTCCGGAGCTCCGTCTTCAGGGTCTTGATCTTCGCGAGCGTGTCGTCGAGCATGGTGAACCTCTCTGGTCGCATTCTATATAATGTGGCGTGAAGCGCAAGGCGGTCGTCGCCGCTTTCGTCGTCGTCGCGGCCGGCCTCCTGGCCGGGGCGGCGTTCGTTCTCGCGCCGTTCGAAACCGTCATGTCCGTGCGGAAGGCGGTTCTCTGGGCGGCCGGCGCGCGGCGCGTCCGGCTCGACGGCGGCCTGCTCGCCTACGAGAAGGACGGCTGCGTTCCGGGCAGCCCCTGCCGCTGCGTCGCGCTGATCCACGGCCTCGGCGACTCGTCGCTCACCTGGGACAAGGTCCTTCTCGACCCGCGCGCGGGCGCCTCGGGCTTGCGCCTTGTCGCCCCGGACATGCCCGGCACGGACGGCTCCGCGCCGCCGCCCGATCCGTCCGGCTACGGCATCCGCGCCCAGGCGCGGACCCTTCGAACCGCGCTCGAGGGGCGCTGTCCGGAGTGGACGGTCGCGGGCAACAGCCTCGGCGGCTGGATCGCGCTGCGGCTGGCGCTCGATTGGCCTCAGGGCGTGCGCGGTCTCGTGCTCGTGGACGCGGCGGGAATCTCCGATCCTTCGGGCCGCGCCGAGGAATCGGCGCGCACGCTGGCCGCGCCGACGCTGGAGACGCTGAAGGCCTTCAGCCGCCGCGCGCGCTTCGAGGACCGCGACATCCCCGAGCGGGCCTGGCTCTCGGGCCTGGCGGCCATCCGCAGCCGCCCGACGGCCGCTATCGTCGCGGCGCTGAACCGCGGCGAGCTTCTCGACGCGCGCCTGGGCGCCCTGCGGGTTCCGACGACGATCCTCTGGGGCGACGCGGACGGCATCATCCCCGTCGCGGTCGGCGAGCGCCTGCACCGGCTGATCGCCGGCTCGCGTTTCGAGTCCGAGCCGCGGTGCGGCCATCTGCCCCAGCAGGAGTGCCCCGCGGCCGTCGCGCGCGCGCTGTTCTCACCCCCGTAGGGCGCGGCCGTCAGCGCGGCTTCGGCTTGGCCTTGGAGCGGGTCGCGCTCATGGACTTCAGCTCGAAGAGCTGGTCGCGCAGCAGCGCGGCCTGCTCGAAATCCAGCGCGTCGGCGGCGGCCTTCATGCGCGCTTCCACCTCGGCGACGATGGTCGGCAGGTCCTTGGCCGTCAGCGGCCGCTCGGCGTCGCGCAGAAGCATGAGGCCCTCGCGCTTCGCGGTCGACTGGAACTCCTCGAGCTCCGACACGGCCTTGATGATGGTCTTCGGAGTGATCTTGTGCTTGAGGTTGTAGGCGGCCTGCTTGGTCCGGCGGCGGTCCATCTCGTCGAGCGCGCGCTTCATCGAGCCGGTGACCGTGTCGGCGTACAGGACGACCTGGCCGCCGACGTTGCGCGCGGCGCGGCCGGAGATCTGGATCAGGGTCGTCTCCGAGCGCAGGAAGCCCTCGTGGTCGGCGCCGAGGATGGCGACGAGCGAGACCTCGGGCAGGTCGAGGCCCTCGCGCAGAAGATTGATGCCGACGAGCGCGTCGAAGACCCCGGCGCGCAGGTCCTGCAGGATCGAGATGCGCTCGAGGCTGTCGATGTCGGAGTGCAGGTAGCGCGCGCGCACGCCCTGCGCGAGCAGCCACGTCGTCAGGTCCTCGGCCGTGCGCTTGGTCAAGGTCGTGATCAGCGCGCGCTCCTTTTTCTTGGCGCGGTCCTTCAGCCGGACCAGCAGGTCGTCGAGCTGCCCCTCGCTGGGACGGATGATCGTCTCGGGGTCGACGAGGCCGGTCGGGCGCACGACCATCTCGACGATCTCGCCCTTCGTCTTGGTCAGCTCGTACGGGCCGGGCGTGGCCGACACGAACACGGTCTGGCCGGCCAGCGCCTCGAACTCGGCGAACTTCAGCGGCCGGTTGTCGAGCGCGGACGGCAGGCGCCAGCCGAAGTCCACGAGCGTCTGTTTGCGCGCGCGGTCGCCCTGGTACATGCCGCCGATCTGGGGGACCGCGACGTGCGACTCGTCGACGACGAGGAGGTAGTCCTTCGGGAAGAAGTCGATCAGGCAGTTGGGCCGCTCGCCGGGCGCGCGGCCCGAGAGCGGGCGCGAGTAGTTCTCGATGCCGTGGCAGAAGCCGATCTCGCGCAGCATCTCCATGTCGTAGTTCGTGCGCTGCTCGATGCGCTGGGCCTCGATGTGCTTGCCGCGCGACTTGAAGAACGCGACGCGCTCGGAGAGCTCCGCCTCGATCGCCGCGACCGCGCGCTCGCGCTCCGGGCCGCCGGTGACGAAGTGCTTGGCCGGGTACACCCACTCCCGCGTCAGGTCCTTGATCTTTTTCCCGGTCAGCGGATCGAACTCGCTCACCGCGGCGACCGCGTCGTCGCCGAGCGTGACGCGCAGGGCGGTTTCCATGTAGGCCGGGAAGATGTCGACCACGCCGCCCTTCATGCGGAACTTGCCGCGCACGAACTCCGTCTCGTTGCGCTCGTAGTGGACGTCGACGAGGCGCCGGGCCAGCTCGTCGCGGCCGACCTTCCAGCCGACCTCGAGAGGGATCGCGCGCTTCTCGTACTGTTCGGGCGAGCCGATGTTGTAGATGCACGATACCGAGGCGATCACGATCACGTCGCGCCGCGCCATCAGCGAGCTCGTCGCCTTCAGCCTCAGGCGGTCGATGCGGTCGTTGATCGACGAGTCCTTCTCGATGAAGGTGTCGGTCGAGGGGACGTAGGCCTCGGGCTGGTAGTAGTCGTAGTACGAGATGAAGAACTCGACCGCGTTCTCGGGGAAGAAGGACTTGAACTCCGCGTAGAGCTGGGCGGCCAGCACCTTGTTCGGCGACATCACGAGCGTCGGGCGCTCGAGGCTTTTGATGACGTTGGCGATCGCGAACGTCTTGCCCGAGCCCGTGACGCCGAGAAGCGTCTGCGCCGGGGCGCCTTCCTTCAGGCGCGAGACGAGCGCGGCGATCGCGCCGGGCTGGTCGCCCGCGGGCTGGAACGTCGAGCTCAGTCGGAACAGGCCCATGGACGCGGGGCGCGTCAGCGCCCGGAGGAGAGCGGCGCGCCGTCGGCGTTCAGCGGGGGGGCCTGCTCGGTCAAGGCGGCGGGCGCCGTCGCGGGAACGCGGGGGGCGACGGGGCCCTTGACCTTGATCGGCGTGCGCGTTTCGTCGAGAACGTTGAGCTCGACCTTGAACTTGTCCTTGTCGCCGACGACGGCCAGCGTGGCCATGTCGACGTTGGCGGCCAAGCTCGCCTTGAGCGCGGCGCCGTCGGGGGAGAGCGCCAGCAGGGAATCCAGGTCGTTGGCGTAGGCTCCCTTCGCGGCTTTGTACGAGAGCTGCAGGCCGTAAAGCTTCGCGATGTCCAGCGTCGCGTCCACGCGCTTTTGGTTGAGAGCCTCCTCGGGGCGGATCTTGTAGTACCAGCCGCCGGCGGCGAGGACGAGGCCGACCGCGATGCCGGCGACGATGGCCTTGAGCGTGCGCGGGTGCAGCGCGCGCTGCTTCCAATTCAGCCCGGCCCATTCGGCGGAATCCATAGCCGTCATTATGGTACGCGAAGCCGCGCCTGTCAAGCCGCCGCCGCGCGCGGCGCTGTGATACAATCGGCGCGTGGAACTTCGCGCTCTGGGGCGTTCCGGGCTTCGGGTCTCCGCGCTGTCCTTGGGGACGATGAATTTCGGCGCCGATTGGCACGGCGTCGGCGCGATCGACGATCGGACCGCGTCGTCGCTGCTCGATCTTGCGATCGACCGAGGCGTGAACCTGATCGACACGGCCGACATCTACGGCCGCGGAGCCGCGGAGGAGATGCTCGGCCGCCTGCTGAGGGGCCGGCGCCGCGAGAAGCTCATGATCGCGACGAAGGTTCTCGGCCGGATGCGGCCCGACGACCCCTCGACCGCGGGGCTCTCGGCGCGCTGGGTCGCGCGCGCGCTCGACGACAGCCTGAGGCGGCTTTCGACCGATCGCGTCGATCTGTACATGCCGCACGGCTGGGACGGCTCGGTCCCGCTCGGCGAGACGCTGGAGGCGCTCGACCGCGCCGTGCGCGCGGGGAAGGTCCGGGCGCTCGGGTGCTCGAACTTCACGGGTTCCCAGCTCTCGGTTTCGCTGAAGGCGGCCGCCGCGGCCGGACGCGCGCGCTTCGAGTTCGATCAGATCCAGTACAGCCTGGTCGCGCGCTTCTGCGAAGAGGATCTTCTTCCCGTCGTCCGGAGCGAGGGCGTGTCCTTGATGGCCTGGAGCCCGCTGGCCGGAGGGCTCCTGACCGGGAAGTACGCGTCTCCCGGCGCGGCGGGGCGCCGCGCCGCGCCGGACGCGTTCCCGTTCGTGGCGCCCGCGGCCGGCGACGCCATGACGGCGATCCTGCGCCGCGTCGCCGAGCGCGAGGGCGCGACCCCGGCTCAGGCCGCCCTCGGCTGGATCCTGGGCAAGCCGTTCGTCGCGACCGCCGTCGTGGGCGCGCGGACGCGGGTCCAGCTGGCGGAACTCCTCGACGCGCGTCCGCTCTCGGCGAGCGCCGCGGGGTTCCTCGAACGGGGCTCGGGCCTGCTCAAAAAAATGAATGGGTCTTAAGTCCCATTTCGGCGTGGGACCTTGGGCCCGCTTTCGGGGGCCTCGCGGCCCGGGCGCGGGCGCCGCTCCCGTGGTATCCTAGGAGCATGACGGGGATGGAGCTTTACTTGCAGTTCATGTTCACGCTCACGGTCGGTCTCGCGGGCGTGGGCCTCGTCCTGATGACCTTGCTCGAGACTCTGCTCAGCGATTGGGACCCCGTCGCCGATCTCCAGCGCTGGTGGCGTTTCCACCACTACGGCCGGCCGAACGCCGGTTCCGTCCGCGCCGAGGACATCCTGTCCGAGCTCGAGGCTCGCCGCGGCGGCCGCTACGCGCCGGCGACCCCCTCGCGCGCCCTCGACCGCCGCCGCGAGGTCCTGCGCGACATGCGCGAGGCCGACCTGCGCGCGGCTTCCCCCCGCGTCGTCGAAGCGCTATAATCGCGCGGGTTGCGAAACGCGTCCGCCGCCGCCGCCGTTCTCTCGTCCGTCCTCGTCGCCGGCGCGCTGGGGCGCGGGCTGATCCGCGCCTCGTCTCCGACCTACGACGAGCCCGTTCACCTCGCCGCGGGCTTCACCGACCTGATCTCCGGGCGCTACCGCCTGAACGCGATGGACCACCCGCCGCTCGGCGAGATGTGGGCGGCGCTGCCCCTGCTGGGCCGCCGCCTCGACCGCTTCTTCTCTCATCCGGCCTGGCTCGAGGGACAGGTCTATCACTACGGCGACTTGTTTCTCTACCATAACCGCGAGTCCGCGCCGGCCCTCCTCGACGCGGCGCGGCTGTGGAACCTCGTCACGCTGACTTTGCTCGTCGCGGCCGCTCTGGTGCTGTGGGCGCGGCGCCTGGACGGCGCGCCGGCGGCGTGGGGAGCGGCGGCGGCGCTGGCCTTCTGCGTCCCCTGGTTCTCGAACGCCGCGCTGGTCACGACCGACGCCCCGTCGGCGGCGCTGTTCTTCGCGGCATGCGCGCTCCTCGCCTCGCCGCGCCGGACGGCCGGACGCTGGGCGCTGTCCGGCGCCGTCGTCGGCGCCGCGCTGGCCGCGAAGTTCAACATGATCATTCTGCCGCCGCTCGCGGCCTTCGCGCTGGCGGCCGAGACGCGCGCCGACGCGTCGCGGCGGCCGCGCGCCGCCTTTCTCGCGCTCGCCGCCGCCGCCGCCGCGCTGACGGTCGCGGCCGTCTACCGCTTCGAGTTCGCCGACCTCTATTGGCGGGGCGTGTCGGCGACCTTGTCGCGCCTGGCCGAGGGACGCGCGTCCTACCTGCTCGGATCTTACTCCGTCGACGGCCGCTGGTGGTATTTCCCGGCCGCCGTCCTGGTCAAGACGCCGCTGGCCCTGCTGCTTCTCGGACTTGACGGGGCGGGCGCGGCCCTGCGCCGCCCGCGCGCCGAGTCGGCGTGGCTGCTGATCCCGCCGGCGGGCTACTTCGCCGCGGCGCTGCTGTCGAAGACTCAGATCGGCTACCGCCACCTTCTGCCGATCTATCCGTTCCTGTGCCTGTGGGCCGGCCTCGGCGCGGCGCGGCTGTGGAAGCGAGGCCGCGGAGGACGGGCGGTCCTGGCGGCGGCGGGACTTTGGCTCTCGGTCTCGGTCGCGAGCGCCTCGCCTCACTTCCTCTCCTACTTCAACGAGCTCGCGCGCGGGCGCGGCGAGGACTGGCTTTCGGACTCGAACCTGGACTGGGGCCAGGACCTTTCCGCGCTGGCGGCCGAGCTGGCCGCGCGCGGCAATCCCCCGGTCGTCCTCTCTTATTTCGGCGTCGGCGATCCCGCGGCCTACGGCATCCGCTACGTGCCGCTCGGCGTCGTTTCGAACGTCGAGCGCGAAGGCGACGCGGCGCTGGAGCCCGGCGGCCCGGTCCTGTTCGCGGTGTCCGAGACCAACCTGGTCGGGACCTACTACAAGGACCACGCGCTGTTTTCATGGCTGCGCTCGCGGCGCCCCGCCGTGGTTCTCGGCGGCTCGATCTTCCTCTACGACCTGACGGGCGACGCGGACGGGCGCGCGCGGCTCGGCGCGATGCTCGCCGGGAGCGGCCGCGCCGCCGACGCCCTCGCGCTGGGAGGCGGCGCGCGCCGATGAGCTTGGCCGAGCGCGCGGGCGCGTGGAGGGCGCAGGGCCGCCGCGCGATCCTGTCCGAGGCGGCCGCCGTCGCCGCGGGCGGGACGCTGGCCTGTCTCGGCGCGATCGCGCTCCTCGACCGCTTCGCGTCGCTGCCGCGCGGGGCGCGGCTGGCGGCCTGGGCGGCCTGGGGCGCGTGGCTGGCGTGGACCTTCCGGACGCGCCTTTGGGAGCCGTGGCGGCAGCTCGATTGGGACGGCGTATTCGACGCGGCCGCGGCCGCGTGGCCGGCGGCGCGGCCGTTCCTTTCCTCCGCGTGGGCGCTGCGCGCGGGGCCGGCCGCTCCCGGCACGTCCGAGGAGCTGCGCGCCGCGCACCTGGAGCGCGCCGACCGCCTCGCCTCGGAGCTCCCCGGACGATCCTTGTTCGTCTGGTCGCCGTCGCGCGCGGCGCGGCGCTGGGCCGCGGCGGCCGGCGCCGTTCTCGCGGCCAACGCTGCGTGGGGCGACCGCGCGTCCTGGGCGCGGGCGCTCGCGCCCTGGCGCGACGCGGCGCTGGAGCGCTGGGTCGACGTGGCGCCGGGCGACGCGCGGCTCGACTGGGGAGCGGCCGCGCTCGTGCGCGCGCGGCCGAACGCCGCGGGGGAGGCGGCGGGCGTGCGCGCGGGGACGCTGGCGCTCGAGGCGCGCGGGGCCGACGGGGCCTGGCGGCCGCTGCCGTGGACGCGCGTGGACGCCGACGCGGCGGAATGGCGGACCGCGTCCCTGGCCGCGCCTCTGGACTACCGCGTGCGCTGGCGCGGCCTGGCCGGCCGCGGCTTCCGGCTGGAGCCGGTCGCGCCGCCGCGCTGGTCGCGGGCGGTGGCGATCGTGCGCGGCGCGCGCGGCGAGAAACGCTTCGTTCTCGGCGAGGACCCGGCGGTGCGCGCGCGGCGCGGCGACTTGGTCGGGATCGAGGCGGAGGCAGACGCGCCGCTGGCCTCCGCGGCGCTGCGCCTGACCGGCGGACCCGCGCCGATCCCGCTGCGCGCCGAGGGGAATTCCTGGAAGGGCGGCTTCACCGCCTCCGACGACGCGACGCTGACCTTCGAGCTGGTCTCCGTCGACGGCCGCCGCGACCCGTCGCCGCCGGCCTATGCGCTGGCGGTGGCGGCCGACGCGCCCCCGACCGCGGAGCTCCTGTCGCCGCAGGTGCCGCTCGTCGCGTCGCCCCAGGATGCGATCCCGGTGACGTGGGCGGCGCGCGACGACGGGGCGGTGACGCGCGCGGCGCTGATCGTGCGCGCGGGCGGCCGCGAGCGCTCGTACCCGCTGGCGGTGCCGTCGCCGGCGCGCGCCGAGGCGCTCGGCGACTATGCCTGGCCGCTGTCGGATTTCGCGCCGGGAACGCGCGCGGAATTCTGGATCGAGGCGTGGGACGACGCGTCGCCGCCCCAGCGCGGGCGCTCGGAATCGGGCTCGATCGAGATCGTCGACGCGGCGGCCGATCACGCGGCGGCGCTGGCGGCGCGCGCCGCGGCCGACGCCGCGGTCGAGCGCGCGGCCGCGGAGGCCGAAGCCGCGCGCGACGCGGCGCGCAAGGGGGACTTGGCCGCGTCGGGCGAAAGGACGCGCGCCCTGAGTTCGGACTGGCCCGCCGCGCAGAAGGCGCTCGCGGAGTGGGCGAAGCGTTCGGCCGCGGATCCGCGCGGCGATCCGGGACTCGCGGAGGAGGCCGAGCGCGCGGCCGAGGAGTTCGCGCGGGCGGGCGCGGAAGGGCTGCCCGCGGCGGAGAAGGCGCTCGCCGCCGCCGACGCCGAGGACGCGGCGCGCGAGCAGGGCGCGCTCGCCGACCAGGCGCGCGGCGTCCAGCAGGCCCTGCGCGAGGGGGCGAAGTCCCAGGAGATGCGCGACGAGGCCGACACGATGGCGCGGGCCGGCAAGTCGGGCGACGAGATGGCGGCCGCGGCGGAAGGTCTCGCGGCGCGCGGCAAGGACGGGACGGTCACGGCCGCGGAGCTCGAGAAGCTCGAGGCTTCGCTGGCGGAGGTCGAGAAGGCGCTCGACGAGCTGCGGCGAGCGGTGAAGGCGATGCCGGAAATCTCCGCGGAAGAGGCCGAGGGAAAAACCCAGGAGCTTCCGCTCGACGACGCGCGCGAGGCCGCCGGCGACCTGCGGCGCGCCCTGCAGTCCGGCGACGTCGCGGCGGCGGCCCGGGCGGCCAAGCGGCTGGCCGCGCGCCTCAAAAAGCTTTCGTCGACGCTCGACGAGGCGGGCCGCCGCGCGGCCGAGGCTCGCGGCCGGGGCGGGGCGGGGGGCGCGGGGGGCGGTGGGCGCGCCCGGGGCGCGGCGGGGGGCGGGCCGCCGCGGGGGGCGGGGGGCGCCCGGCCCGGGGCGGGCGCGCCCCCGGGCCCGCGCCTGGCGGCGCAGCGCGAGCTGCTGCGGCGGGTCTCCGGCGATTTCGACCGCCTGGTCTCCTCGCGCGCCGCGTCGGGGGCGGCGCCGAGGCCGGGCGTCGACGCGGAGCTGGGCGAGGCCGGGCGCCGCCTCAAGTCCGCTGAGGCCCCGACGGCCGCCCTTCTGATGCGCGACGCCGCGCGGCGGCTGGGGGAAGATCCCGACGCCTCGGCGCTTCGCGGCCTGGCCGCGAGGCTCTCCGCGGGCCCGGCCGCGCCGGCCGCCGACGCGGCGGGGGCGCGCGGGGCGGCGGCGGCGCAGTCGTCGGCGCTCGAAAGCGCGCGCGCGCGGCGCGG
>VFSW01011201.1_pt1 | contig 12627 bp, 9 predicted proteins | sample 5358111 | NCBI WGS metagenome assembly VFSW01 (sample SAMN11554181, study PRJNA540505) | mine drainage metagenome | isolation source: sediment from site ElyBrook_90M | place: USA: Ely Copper Mine, Vershire, VT | collected 2017
CCCCCCCCCCCCCCCCCCCCCCCCCCCCCCCCCCCCCCCCCCCCCCCCCTGCGCGTTGACGCTGGCGGGTGGCGCCCCGGTTCGCCACAATCACACCGAATACGGCCAGCTGCTGGCCAGTGGAGTGGATGGCGCAGCCGCTCGCGAACGAGTCACCGGCAAGGCAGAGGCAATACTTGCGGTGTGGCGAAGGCAGTGCCGTTACGGTTTGGCTTTGCGTCCCCACAGTGTGCGCGCCCAATCGAGGAAGGATGGTTCCATCCGCGGCCCTTTGCCTGCAACGATCGTTTCGAAGCCGGCATGAAACCGGACTTGCGGTGATGATCCCGGCGCATCTCGGTCACCAGTTCCTTCCACCGCTCGTCGAGCCCAGCCGCCTGGTAACATCTTCGAGCTTCTTCAGGGTTTGCGGGTGCCTCATGGCAATCCTTGCTCTTTGCGGCGTATCCAATGCGGACGCACAAGGCGCGAAAGACTCCCGCAGCCGCTGCGCAACCTCCGCGTCCAACCCAGCCGCGTCCTCCTCCTCGGCCAGTGAGAGATGACCATGCGGAGGCAGGACTGAAACCGGAAGCGCCGGATTCATATATAGAACCCACCAGCTTCATCAACCAAGGCTCAAAGAACGATGCCGGACCAGCACGAGAGCGTTGCCATTCCACTCGCCGCCCCAGCATCGTCGGGGAGAGCGCAAGGTGCTCTTCGCAAATTGCCGTACCACGGCAAAGGCGCTTTCCGTCTCGCGAAAGAGGCGAAACTTAAGGGCGACTCGCGCGCAACGCTTGCGGGCACAATATCCAGATCGGCAGATGCTGCCGTCGATGCCGGCCGAACGCGGAATCGCGGCCGGAACGCGGATGCGGTCTCCAACCGGGTGGCAATTGCCCAACCCGATCAAGCCGCGCCTGGAGCCTTCACAATGTGAGGACGAGGTCTTGTCGCTCACCTCTCTCGATGCGGCAGCGGTTGTAGAATTGGACTGCCCCGTGAAAGGGGAGCAAGGCTGCCCGAGGGAACGAGCAGTTGTCGATGCGAGCTTCAAATGCGGTCGCGAACGTGCCAGTGCGGCTTGAGCAAAAAGGGCGTCCAGAGCGCCGCGGAGCCGAGGACGAACGGCACTCAATCTTCCTTTTTCTGACCAAGGAGCACTATGGATCGTCGTGATTTTCTCAAGACCACTGGAACTTTGATTGCCGGCGCAACGGTGGCGCCGGTGCTGCCAGCCGCCAGCCCGGCCGATACCGCCGGCAACGGTGCGACGGGGCGCATGATGCTGCCCATCAACCGCAACTGGCGCTACAGTCCCAAGGCCGCGGCTGCCGGGCATGAGCGCGACTTCGACGACAGTCAGTTTGCCCGCGTCACCGTGCCCCACACCAATCTGCGCGTGCCCTGGCACAGCTTCGACGAGACATCCTATGAATGCGTCTCCCTCTATCGCCGCCGCTTCCGCCTGCCCGCATCGGCGCGGGGCCGCCGCATCTTTGTCGACTTTGAAGGGGTGATGACCGCCTCGACCGTTTGGCTCAACGGCCAGCGCCTGGGCGAGTACAAGGGAGGGTTCACGCCTTTCTCGTTCGAGCTGACGTCCCATGTAGACTTCGACCGCGACAACGTTCTGGCCGTGGAAGTGGATTCCAGCGAGCGCAAAGATATTCCACCCTTCGGCTACGAGGTCGATTACCTCACGTTCGGCGGCATCTATCGCGAGGTCGCGCTGCGCATCGTCTCGCCCACCTACATTGAAAATATCTTCGCGCAACCGAAAGACGTGCTGTCGGGCAAGCCGGCGCTCGATGTGCAGTGCTTTCTCCAGCGGGGCAGCGAACCCTCCGATGCCCAGGTTGGCGCGCTGACGCTGGAAGCCGCGCTCTACGACGGCGAACATCTTGTGGCAAAAGCAGCGCAGCAGCTGCCACCAGCCGCCGCGGCGCCGGAGTCGCACACGCTGCATATGGAGAACCTGCCAGGCATCGAGCTATGGGGTCTGCGCTCGCCGAAGCTGTATCGCGTCGAGGTGCGTCTGCTGCGCGGCACGGCGCTGCTCGACCACGACTCGCGCCGCATCGGCTTCCGCGAGGCGCGCTTCACGCCGCAGGGATTCTCGCTGAACGGCACGGTCATCAAGTTGCGCGGCCTTGACCGCCACCAGACCTTCCCCTGGGTGGGCCAGGCCATGCCCGGCCGCGTGCAGCGCCGCGACGCGCACATCCTGCGCCACAACCTGAAGTGCAACATCGTGCGCACCTCCCACTACCCGCAGTCGCGCCACTTTCTCGATGCCTGCGACGAGATCGGCCTGCTGGTGCTCGAGGAGATCCCCGGCTGGCAGCACATCGGCGATCAGCCCTGGCAGGACATTTCGGTGGACAACGTCAGGCGCATGATTCGCCGCGACTGGAACCATCCTTCGATCGTTCTGTGGGGCGTGCGCATCAACGAGTCGCGCGACAATCACGACTTCTACACGCGTACCAACGCGTTGGCGCACCAGCTCGACGGCACGCGCCAGACGGGCGGCATCCGTTACTTCCAGGAGTCCGAATTCCTGGAAGACGTCTTCACCATGAACGACTTCGGCTGGCCGCTCAAGCAGCCCAATCACCCGCTCTACCTCAATACCGAGTTCGTGGGCCACACCTACCCGACAAAGACCATTGACAACATCGAGCGGCTGCGCGAACACACCGTGCGCCACGCACGGGTGCACGACCAGCTTGCCTCCAATCCGCAATATGCGGGCGGCATCGGCTGGTGCGCCTTCGACTACAACACCCACGCCAACTTCGGCTCCGGCGACCGCATCTGCTACCACGGGGTCACCGACATCTGGCGCGAGCCCAAGCCGGCGGCCGGCTTCTACCGCTCACAGTGCGATCCCGACGAAGAGGTTGTTCTTGTTCCCGCGTTTCATTGGGCGCGCGGCGACGAGAACATCGGCTTCACCAGGGCGCTGGTCTGCTCCAACTGCGATCACCTCAAGTTCTATGTCGCAGGCAAGCTGGTGGCGGAGGCCGACCCGGACCGAGCGCAGTTTCCGCACCTCAAGTTCGCGCCCTTCACGGCCGAGCTCGGCAATCTCATCGACCCCTGGGGCGATCTGCGCATCGAGGGTTACATCCAGGGCAAGCAGGTCATCGCGCGCAGCTTCTCCGGCAAGGGCCTGGATCAGAAGTTCGCGCTGCTGCCCGACGACGTCAGCCTGGCAGCCGATGGAGCCGACACCACGCGCGTCGTGCTCCGCGTGACCGACGAGTTTGACGCCATCCGCCCCTTCGCCGCGGACGCGATCCGCTTCGAGCTGAGCGGCCCGGCCGAACTCATCGGCGACAATCCGTTCACGCTTGTTGGAGGCACCGGCGCCATCTGGATTCGAGCCGGCGAGCAGCCGGGCACGGTGCGTCTGACCGCGCACCACCCCAACCTTGGCGCACAGCAGGTGGAGCTGACCGTTGCCGCCGCCCCTCGGGAAACGGCCTGACCGACCGAGAAGAAGACTCCTGCCCCGCTGTCGCCTGCGGGGCAGGAGTAATTCCGCATAGGGCATGCGGATCAGCCTCCCAGGACCGTGCGCTGTGCCGCGAAGATCTCCTTCAGTCCCACTTCGGCCAGGTCGACCAGCGAGTTCAACTGCGCCCGCGAGAAAGAACCCTTCTCCGCCGTAGCCTGCGTCTCGATCAGCCCGCCGTCCTCGGTCATCACCACGTTCATGTCCACTTCTGCCTGGGAGTCTTCCTCGTAACAAAGGTCCAGCAGCTCTGTCCCGCCCACAATCCCCACCGAGGTCGCGGCCACCAGCTGCTTCAGGGGCGACTGCTTCAGCGTGCCCGCCTCGACCAATGCCTTGAGAGCCAGGGCCAGCGCTACCGCCGCCCCGCTGATCGCCGCGGTCCGCGTGCCTCCGTCGGCCTGGATCACGTCGCAGTCGAGAATGACCGTCCGCTCACCCAGCGCCCGCATGTCCACCACCGAGCGCAAGCTGCGGCCAATCAGCCGCTGAATCTCGTGGGTGCGGCCACCGATCTTGCCCCGTTCGCTTTCCCGCGGCGTCCGGGTCACCGTGGAGCGGGGCAGCATCGAGTACTCCGCCGTCACCCAGCCGCGGCCCGAGTTACGCAGCCAGCCGGGGACACCCTGCTCGATGGTGGCGTTGGTCAGGACCCGGGTATTCCCGAAAGAGACCAGGATGGAGCCCTCGGCGGTCTGGACAAAGCCGGGGGTCAAGGTTAGGGGACGAAGTTGGGCGGCGGCTCTGCCGCCAGGACGAAAGAATTGCGCCGAAACGGGTGCGTGCATACAGGGATTGTACGGGAGCGCGAGGGCTGGGATGCTCCTGGAGCGGCGAGGGTCAGTCCGGTTCCAGTACGGGAATTGCCGGCTTTCTCAGTCCGGAACGGGAATCATCGCCTAACAGGCTGAAACCAAAGCGATTGCCCCATCTGCGTCCGGTTGGGGGTTCCATTTTGGGACTTCATATCTCGTCGCGCTCCCCGCCGACTCTCCGTGAATTGGATACTAAGGTCTTCCCTTATCAGGAACTTAGAGGAAGTGTCCTGGTTTGGCACACCGCGTGTAATAGAAGAGGACAGAATCAGCCGCACAGGCAGGAACGGGAAGAAGGAAAAGCAGCAAACAAGGAGCGGGGAGCGGTCTGGTATCCGGAGGCTGAATCCTGACCACTGACAACTGAGCACTGACCACTGACAACCGGCAGAAAACGGGAGCAAGCGATGCAACAGTCACAGCAAGTCCCAGGATGGGGCGGAGCGGAGCGCAAGCGGGTGGAAGGCGTGGTGGAAACCCTGGCTACCATGCACAGAGGCGGAGAATCCCTGGCGGCGGTGGCCCACGACGCTAGAAACATGGTCACGGCGCTGGGGCTCTACTGCGACCTGCTGGAGCAGCCCGGCGTGCTTGCGCCTCCCTTCGCACACTATGGCAACGAACTGCAACTGGTGGCCGCGGCCAGCCGCCGGCTGGTCGAGAAACTGGTGGCCCTGGATACGGAGAAGAATCCGGAGTTCACCCGGCTGCGCACGGGGCTTGCCGATCTCGCCCGGCGACCGGTTCGGCCGGTCAGCGAAGGCCGCTTCTTGCAGGAGCACCGCTGGGACCTGATGCCACCAATGCCCATCGAGAACCTCGCCGCCGAACTGCTGGCCAACCGCAACCTGCTGGCGGCGCTGGCCGGCCCCTCGATTGCACTCACCGCGGACGCCGAGGACGGCGCATTGCCCGTCCGGCTCAGCAGTGAAGACTTTACCCGGATTCTCGTGAACCTGGTCAAGAACGCCGCAGAAGCCATGCCCGCCGGAGGCAGAATCCAGCTCAGTCTGCGCGAGCTGCAGGCGGGTCCGGAAGCTCCGCGTACCCTCACCCTGAGCATCGCGGACAGCGGTCCCGGCATCCCGGCGCGGATGCTGGACAGGGTCTTCGATGCCGGGTTCAGCACGAAGACTACCTCCGCGGCCTTCAACGGCTGGCAGGCCGCCCACCGCGGGCTGGGCCTGTGCATCACCCGCTCCATCATCGAGTCCGCGGGCGGCCGAATCTCGGCCCGCAACCCCCGCCAGGCGGGCGCCTGCCTTGAGATCGAACTGCCCGTCGGCAAGCACTGACCGGAGCGCCGGAAGCGAGCTCGGCCGGCAGCAAGGAAGCCGGTCATCCACGTCAACCTTACCCAATCCCACGCGAGGCGAATACAATGCTCGAAACAGTTCAGGGCGCCAGAGTCATGGAGTTTATTCCTCAACATGCGGAGCCGCCGGTGCGGTTGCACCTGCTGGTGGTGGACGCCGATCCCGCCATGCGGTCGGCCTGCGCCGAGATTGCCGGGAGCCTCGGCTACGCCGTCGAGAGCACGGGAGACCTTTCCCAGGCGCGCAGCCTGCTGCGCGGACGCGCAGCCGACATCCTGCTGGTCAACCTGCCGGCCGGCAACAATCATGGCCTGGAGCTGGTCTCCGAGGTCAAGCTGCTCTACCCGGATACCTCGGTGATCGCCATGACCGCCTCCGGGTCGGTCAACGCCGCCGTCGAAGCCATGCGCTGCGGGGCCTCCGACTACCTGACCAAGCCCTTCGCCATGGACGAGCTTTCCACGGTTCTGGACCGCGCCGCCCAGACCCATCTGACCGACACCACGACGCGCCAGTTGCGCGAGCGGCTGCGGCTCTCGCAGGGCCTGGGCGCCATGATCGGCCGTTCCGGCGAGATGGAGAAGCTCTACCGCATCCTCTCCAAGGTCGCCCAGTCCACGCACCCGGTCCTGGTCCTCGGCGAGAGCGGCACAGGCAAGGAACTTGTCGCCCGCACCATCCACGCCTACGGACCGAACTCACAAAAGCCCTTCCTGCCGGTTGACTGCGGTTCTTTGGTCCCCACGCTGATCGAAAGCGAGCTATTCGGCTACGTGAAGGGGGCCTTTACCGGCGCCAACCGCTCCAAGGATGGCCTCCTGGTTTCGGCCGAGGGCGGCACGGTCTTTCTGGATGAGATCGGCGAGCTCTCGCTCGACCTGCAGGCCAAGCTGCTGCGGGCGCTCCAGGAGAAGGAGGTCCGGCCGGTCGGAGCCACCCACCGCATTCCCATCAAGGCCAGGATCGTCGCCGCGACCAATCGGGACCTGGCGGTGATGGTCGAGAAGGGCGCCTTCCGCAAGGATCTCTTCTACCGGCTCAACGTGGTCAACCTGCGCCTGCCTTCGCTGCGCGACCGCCGCGAGGACATACCGCTGCTGGCCGCCCACTTCCTCGACCGCATCAGCCGCGAGCACAGCACCAAGTTCACGCTCAGCGACGAGGCCCTGCGCACCATGATGCGGCACGACTGGCCGGGCAACGTGCGCGAGCTGGAGAACGCTGTCGAACGCGCCTGCACCATGTCTTCGGGCCCGATCCTCCACCTGGGCGACCTGCCCACGCAGTTGCAACAGCAGGGGCTGGACGCCCGGCGCTCCGCCGCGGCCACCCCCGAAGCGGCCGCCGAGGAAGCGCAGCCCGAGGTCAAGACCCTGGCCGATCTGGAGCGGGAGGCTATTCTGGGCGCCATCCGCACCCTCAACGGCGACAAGCTCAAGGCCGCCAGGCTGCTGGGCATCGGCAAGACCACTCTCTACCGCAAGCTCAAGGATTACGGCATCACCGACCCGCTTCGGGAAGACTGACGCGCCGCCGATGAAGCCGGCTGGATTCAGGCCGCCGGGGCGGATCGAGGAATGCCCACGGAGCCCATGGCGAGGATGTGACCCGCCTGAATGAAAAACCCAAGATCGACAACAAAGGCACCGGGTCCCGAAGCGGACAGGGAAGCCAACGAGGAACTGGGGATGAGCATTCTGATTGTGACCGGAATTGAAGGCGCCCGTAGCTGCGCCGCCGTGGTTGGCGCGCAGTTGGGCATGGAAGTGGAAGTGGCCGAGGGCCGCAAGGCCGCGCTGGCCGCGCTGCGCCGGAAGGAGTTTTCCGTCGTGGTGGTGGACGAAACCATGGCTGAGTGTGACCCTTCGGCCGCCGAGGCCATCTGGGAGCGCGCCGGCCTGGCCATTCCCCTGCAGATCAACTTCGCACTCAGCGGCGCCTCCCGCCTCATCCGCGAGATTCGCGCCGCCCTGCACCGCCGCGAGCGGGAGCAGACGCTGGCCCGGCGCGCTGCGGCAGCGGCCATCGAAAATGAACTCAAGACCACCGTGGCGGGGCTGCTGCTGCACTCGCAGTTGGCTCTCACCGGCAGCGAGATCCCCTCGCCTATCGCCGAGAAGCTGCGCATGGTGGCCGACCTGGCCGGTAACCTGCGCCAGCAACTCGACGCGCCGCTGCCGATGCGCGGCGGCCACGCGGCCTGAAGCCAGGCAGCACAGTGTGTCCAACCCGCGCGCGGGCAGGCCCGTTGGGAGCAAAGGAACAGGCCCTCGCCGGGGGAATCTGCCTCATCCTGGAAGATCGGGGCGTCCTGTCACTCAGCCATATTTCTTTGCGATCAGGTTGGCGGCGATCATGACGGACTGGTAAATGGTCGGCAGGCCGCTGCCCGGATGGGTTCCCCCGCCCACCAGGTAGCACCGGTCCAATTCCTCGAACTTGTTATGAGGACGGAAGTAGAGCATCTGGTTCGTGCTGTGGGCGAGGTTGAAGGTGGCTCCGTAGAACACGCCCGACTGCTCCCAGTCCGCGGGGGTCACCACCCGCTCGGCTTCGATGTGCGGGCGCAGGTCGCCCAGGGCCGTGCGTGCGGCAATGATGTCCAGCACCATGTCGCGAAAACGCGTCTTTTCCTTCTCCCAGTCGATGCCGCTCGAGTTATTGGGAACCGGGACGAGGATGTAAATCCCGGACTTTCCCGCCGGGGCGACCCGGTCGTCGGTGACCGAGGAGTTCCTTATGTAGAACGAGATGTCTTCCGACAGCTTGAGATTGCGGAAGATATCGTCCGTATTACGGTGATAGTCGCGCGCAAACAGGATGCTGTGGTGGGGCAGGTCTTCGAAGACCCTGTCCAAACCCAGGTAGAGCATGAAGGTCGAGCAGGAGAATTTTTTCCTCCTCAGTCTTTCAGGGGAATATTTTCTGAGCGCGCCGGCCGGCACAAGGGTCTCCATGGCGTGGGCAAAATCGGCATTGACCACGGTCTCATCCGCGAGCACTTTCCTTCCATCCGCGAGAACTACTCCCTTTACGCTTCCCTGCTCCACGATGAGTTCCTTGACCGCGGTATTCAGGCGCACCACCGCGCCCCGCTTTTCCGCAACTCGGGCCATGGCTTTCGAGATCTCGCTCAATCCGCCCTGGACGTGGAAGATGCCGAACTTGTGCTCGATGTACGGCAGGATCACGAAAAATCCCGGGCACTCCCAGGGCGACATGCCCAGGTACTTGGATTGAAACGTGAAGGAAAGACGCAGCCTTTCGGAGCGGAAATAATTGCCCAGGTAGCTGTAGATGGAGCGGCCGAATGGAATGTAGCGCATGGCGCGCAGAAATGTGGGCTTGAAAAAGTCCGCCAGCGAAGAGTAATCCTTCTCCAGACATGCGTAGATGTGCTCGAAGCGGTCGCTCTCGCGGTCGAAGAACCGGTCGAGCCCGGCCTCTTCTCCCGGAAAACAGCGCGCGATCTCGGCCTTCATCCGCTCCCGGTCGTCCGTCACATCGATCGAAAAGTCGGGAAACAGCAGCCGGTACATTGGATCGAGCCGCTTGAAATCGAGATGATCCTCGCTCTTCTCGCCGGCATCGGCAAAGGCCTTGTCGAGAACGAACTTCATCATCAGAAACGTGGGTCCCAGGTCGAAGCGAAAATCCCCCACGGCAAGCTCCGCATTGCGGCCGCCCACCACTGGCGCCTTTTCAAACACCTCGACGTCGAATCCCCGTGCCGCCAGCACCATGGCGGATGTAAGGCCGCCCGGCCCCGCGCCGACCACAACAATCTTCTTCTTTCTGCCGCTGCTTCCTGAATTCCCCATTACTCCGCCCATTCCTGCTTCACGCTACAGTTGCATTTCGCTGAATCGCTGGAAAACCCGCAAAGGCCCGGGCCTGAAGGCCACGGCGATTCGACCTCTTTCAGGGGGTTAAAACCCCCTGCTCCGTCCGAATTCTTCGATCTACAAGTGAAGTATTAACCCACCAGTTCCTTGAACTCCTCGATGAACCGCCGCATATCCTTGAGCAGAACCGCGTCGGGGTTTGCGCGAATGACCATGCCGTCCAGATACATCAGGCTCTTGATCACATCGAACATGCCCTCGTCGAAGTGCATGCCGGAAAGAACGCCCAGGCGGATGGTCTGCATCATCTTGCTTGTAAGACTGACCTGACTCACCGACTTCCCCTCGAAGTCGGCATACAGCTCCAGGAACTTCCTCTCGAAGGCGGCAAACTTCCCGCCGTCAATGGGGCGCTCCGCCATTGCGTTCAGGCAGCGCGCCGACTCGCGATAATCATACGCGCTCAACGCCGCGAAGAAGTAGAACAAGTTCTTCCTCATGGGCTCAGAAACCCTGCCAATATAGCCCGTGTCGAGGAAGTAGAAGTTGCCCTCCCGAAGGACAATGTTTCCCGGATGGATGTCTCCGTGGAAGGTGCCGACGGCAAACATGAAGAACCCATGCACATGGAAAAGCTCAAGCAGCGATTCGTAACTCAACAGGCCTTTGCTCAATAGCTCATCCAGGGTAGGACCATCGGCAAATTCGGAGACAAGAATCCGCTCGCTCGACAGCTCCTCGAACTGCTTGCGGAACCTGAGCCTCGAAAGGTCGAAGCGGTTCTTGTTCGCTTCGTAAATTGCTTGGAGCTCATTGCCTCCGCCGGCCTCGTTGCGGAGGTCGAGCTCGCTCAAGGTCATCTTCTCGATCTGATGCAGCAGGCTCACCGGGTTGGCGACGCCGCGGAGTCGGGGATAAAAGAAGATGGCAAATTGAAAGAGCCTGCGAACGCTCCGCACGTCGCGCCGGAAGCTCGCAGCGTAGTTCTTTTTCACCAGCTTGACGACGACCCGCTCGCCGGTCCTGAGCACCGCATGATGCACCTGCCCGATGGAAGCCGACGCAAAGGGCTTTGTATCGAATTCGGCAAAGTTCTGGAGGTAGCTTGCGCCGGCATAGGTTCTGATCAGTCCAAGCGCATCCTCGGGCGGCAGGCTGTTGGTGTTGCTGTAGAGCCTTGCGAGCGCGCGGCACCGACCTTCTCCCAGAAAGTCGGGGCGCAGCGCGTATACCTGCCCGATCTTCACGGCCAGCAGCCCCATGCGCTGGATGAACGCTATATCCGGCACGCGATCGACATAGATGGTATTCAGGAGCCGCAGAAAATTGAGTATATTCATGCTCTATAAGGGAATTCTATCTGCGTGGAGCATGGCGTGCCGGGGCAACGCGTTGCCTGTTGCCTCCGTTGTCCTGAGGGTTTCCAGAGCCGGACCTAATTGTTCACAGGGTTGAAGGCAATACAGGAAATGAGCCGCAGGATGGAAAATCGCGAAGCCTCGGGCTGCCTCGCATAAGGCCACATCCACATCCTTGGAGCGCGCCGGCGCCGCGCGGAATCATTCGGGCCCGGTCCTGTCTCAGCCCGCCAGTACCTTCTTCACCAGTTCGCTTACCGTTCGGCCCTCGGCGCGGAGGCTGGCGGACTGGAGCTTTGCCTGAACAGCCTTCATCACTGTGCCCATATCCCGGGGAGCAGGCTTTTGTCCGGAGGCGGCGGCGACTTCGGCGACGGCCTCGGCAATCAAACCCTGGAGGGCGGTCTCGTCGAGCGCCTTGGGCAGGAACTCCTCGATCACCACGATCTCCGCAGCCTCGGCCGCCGCCAGCTCCGGCCGGTTCCCCTTGGTGAACTGTTCGATCGAGTCGCGCCGCTGCTTGATCATCGTCGCCAGCGCCTGCTGCTCCTCGGCCGCCGTCAGCGGAGCCCGCTTCTCGATGGCCTTGTTCTTGAGCGCGTTTTTGATCAGCCGCAACGTGGTGGTGCGAACCGCGTCGTGGGCCTTCATGGCGAGGACAACTTGTTGAGTGACAAGAACTTCGAGTGCGCCTGCGTCGGTCATGGTAATCCTTCCTGCATCCTCATTCTAATCGAGGGCGCGGGTCCAGGGATTGAGCGGCTCGCGTAAAGGTTGCCTGGATGGAACGGACGTGCGGAAAAATGGCTTTTGTGTCATGCAATCGATCTTGCCGGCAGGTCTGCCGGGAGAGAAACTTCTGCCGCGAACCGGGATTTATACCAGCGAGGTGCAAAGCGATGAAGTCCATTTCCATGACGATTGCGCTACTGGCTGCCGGGGTATTTGGTGCGTCCGTATACGGCGCGGAACAGGCTCCGGCGTACGGGGGCAATCAGGCTCCAAGTTCCAACGTCGCGCAAGCTCAGCCCGGCACGGCAGATCCGGGGGCCGTGAATTATGTGGAGGGCTCGGTCCTGCTTGATGGGCAAGCGCTGAGCCGTCAGGATGTTGGCCGCACCACCATGGAGCCCGGCCAGGTGATCTCAACGGAAACAGGCAGGGTTGAAGTGCTGCTGACTCCGGGAGTTTTTCTGCGCCTTGACGATCACAGCGCGGTGAGGATGATTTCGCCCGACATTACGCCGACGCAGGTGGAACTGGTGCAGGGCCGGGCAGCAGTGGAAGTGGATGAGCTCTACCCTCAGAACGATCTGGAGATTATGGCCGGCGGGATGACCACGCGGCTGATGAAGACCGGCTTCTACGAGTTTGAGGCCAACCACCCCATGGCGCTGGTTTTCCAGGGCAATGCGCGCGTCAGTGAGGGCGACGGGAGGTACAAAGAGCTCAAGGACCATCATGAGATGGCGCTGGTGGCGAATGCAAAGGGAAAGTCCGTCAGCTTCGATGCCCGCGATGCCCAGGACCAGTTCTACAACTGGAGCAGCTTGCGCTCGCAATACCTGGCCGAGGCCAACAACCAGATTGCCGGGCAGTATGCGGGAGTCTCAGGCTTCAATCCGGGCTGGTACTGGGACCCTTCCATGTTTGATTACACGTTCATCGGCATGGGTCCGTACTGGAGCCCGTTCGGCTTTGGGTTCTATCCTCCCTGGGGATGGAATGGCGGCTATTGGGGCGGCGGGTTCTATGGAGGCCAGTACTATGGACGGAGCGGAATCG
>VFSW01011202.1_pt1 | contig 12627 bp, 11 predicted proteins | sample 5358111 | NCBI WGS metagenome assembly VFSW01 (sample SAMN11554181, study PRJNA540505) | mine drainage metagenome | isolation source: sediment from site ElyBrook_90M | place: USA: Ely Copper Mine, Vershire, VT | collected 2017
TCTTTCAGCCGTTCGCCTCGTCGGAACGCAGTATCCGATGGTGCGCGCAGGAGGGCGTTACCGCCGTCATCCCGCCGCTGTTCCCAACCTACGAACGGCATCTCTGCGACCTCTACGCCGAAGTCTCGGGCAAGCCGGTGGGCGAGGGGATGGGCGTGCTGCGCGACGTCATCATCGCCGACACCGACGACGAGGCGCGTGCGCTGTGGAAGGAAAGCGGCTATTTCGTCGGCAAGGAATGGTTCTCGCCATTTGGCTTCGCCAAGGCGATGGACGATCCGAAAACCGGCGAAACTCCGGACTTGTTCGACAACAGCCTCGCACTGGTGGGTTCGGTCGATACGGTCACCCGGCAGTTGGAAAAACTCCTCAAGCGCCTGCCGGTGAAGTGGCTCTTCGCCTGGATGTATAACGGCCTGGTCCCGCACGATCGCAACCTGAAGATCCTCGAGCAGTTCTGGACCAAGGTGATGCCCCGCGTCGCCAACCTGTCCTAGTACGACTGTCAGTATGTGTGTAGTCTTGAAATTGATCTAGACTCCGTTGATATCGCTCCATTCGATCGACGTGAGTAGGTTAACCCGCGTTTCCGAGCCACAGATTTACGCGACTGCGGGAACGTGAGGAGGAACATTACCAAATGGTTGCCGTTCGAAAACAAAAGCTCGAGGAGGAGGGCGGCTTCTCATACGAGATCGCAACCGAAGAGTTCGGTGATGCAATCATTCCGCTCTTGAGCAAGAGCTTTTCGCGTGAGCCCATGAGCGCGGCTCTTGGACTCTCAGTTGGCGACCTGGAAACGTTGATCGCTCGCTTCATGCCTGAGTGCACCTCGAATGGCCTTTCGGTTATCGCCAGACCGATTGGTGAACCGGACACGCTGGCCGGGGCCTTCATCAGCCGTGACTTTAAGTCACCGATGCCAAACGGTATTCCAAGGGACTTCCCGTGGTTCGGTCCCATTGTCGAGGCTCTGACGACCGTGGACGAGGCGTATGAGACGACTCGACCGGGACTCAAGCTCGGGGACGCCTTGGATCTATGGATGGTCGGGGTGCCACCGGGCGGTCGATTCGCCAAAATGGGCATCGCGCGTACCCTCTTTCGCGTCAGCGTAGATCTCGCTCGCAGCCGTGGCTTCAAGCGCTGCGTGACGGAGTGCACGGGGGAGTACTCGCAGAGGGCCGCCAGAAAGACAGGATTTCATGAGCGCGCGCGCTTGACCTATCAGGACTTCCGCTTCGAAGGTCGTGCAGTGTTCGCCGATATCGAACCACCGCACACTCATGTGATCCTCTTCGAGCAGGAGTTTTAAGGATTCCCCCCGTCGCCAATTTGTCGTAGGCACAAGCGCGAGAGCCCTCATGGCTAGTTCAATCTATCCAAAAGTAGCCATTCAGTACGCCATGCTTGTGCAAAAGGCGGAAGACGTCCCGCCCGGTCAGACGGTTTACAATCCCGGCGACGCGATCAACGTCTTGTACGATGCGATCAACGTCAACTACACCGTCGTCTCAACCTTCTACGGCAACGATCTCGCCACCGATGCCAATCCCGGAAGGACGCTCGATATCGTCTCGTTCGGTTTCGTCGCGCAGGACCCTGCTGGCAATGTCGTAATCGCGATTCGTGGCACCGAGGGCGTGTGGGAATGGGTGCAGGACGTTAGATTCCTGCTGGTCAAATGTCCCTTTCTGCCCGGCGCGGGATACACCGAGGATGGATTCACCGCCGTCTATGAATCTCTCCGCATCGGGAAGGATGCGGCATCGCCGCGTTTGGTTGACGCACTCCCCGATATGGCTTTCCCTCACCCCGTCACTTCGTTGACCATCTGCGGGCACAGCCTGGGCGGAGCGCTCGCCACCCTGCTTGCACTCGACGTGGCCGCCAACACGAAGTTCAAGTCGCCGGTCGCATATACCTACGCCAGTCCGCGCACCGGGGATCCGTCGTTTGCGGACACCTACGACCAGGTCGTGCCGAACACGATCCGTATCGCCAATCGTCTCGACCTCGTGCCCAAGTTACCGTTGCCACCACTCTACAAGCACGTGCTCGAATTGTATGAGCTGAATCCGTTGCTGAGCGTGAAGCTCGACATTTTATGTCAGCACCATCTGACCACTTACCTTCACTTGCTATCATTGCAGACCGGCGGGACACCTCTGCCGCTGAACCCAGAGTGCGTGCCACCCCGCATTCCGATCCCGGTGTGACGTAATTTCCATCGGGCTCGCGCACAGCCGTAGCCGGGAACACCGCGGCATTCCATGCTTAGTACATTTTCGCGATTATGATCCCGGAATTACTCTCGGCGCGAGCATGATTGACCGACTGAGTAATGAATCGATGGAGACCCGAAGATGATTGATTTTTCCCTCCCCGATAATCTGATCGCCTTGCGCGACAAGGTCGCCGCCTTTATCAATGCCGAGATCGTCCCGCTCGAACACGACCCGCGGCAGGGTCCGCATGGACCGGCCGATGAATTGCGCCTCGAGATGGTCCAGTTGGCGCGCGAGGCCAAACTGCTCTCGCCTCACGGGCCCCGCGAATGGGGTGGGCTGGGCCTCGATCATCGCGGCATGGCGGTGGTCTTCGAAGCCGCCGGATGGTCTCCCTTGGGACCGCTCGCGCTCAACATTCAGGCTCCCGATGAAGGCAACACCAACCTGCTCAATCAGGTCGCGACGCCGGCGCAAAAGGAACGCTGGCTCGGACCGCTCGTGCGCGGCGAAATCCGCACGGTCTTCTCGATGACCGAACCGGACGGCGGCGCCGGCTCCGATCCGATGCTGATGAAAACCACCGCGCGCGCCGTCGGCGACGACTTTGTCATCAACGGCCGCAAATGGTTGATCACCGGCGCGCCCGGCGCCGCGATTAACATCGTGATGGCGCGTACCGAGGACGCCGCCGGACGCGATCTCGGCGCGACCATGTTCTTCGTCGAGATGGACGCGCCCGGCTTCTCGATCAAGCGCATCCTCAACACTATGGATAGCAATTCGCCCGGCGGTCACGCGGAGGTCGAATTTCACGACGTTCGCGTCAGCCGCGATCGAGTCCTGGGCGAGGTCGGCAAGGGTTTTCGCTACGCGCAGATTCGCCTGGCCCCCGCGCGCCTGACCCATTGCATGCGATGGCTCGGGGCCGCGCGCCGCTGTCATGCGATCGCCCTCGAGTACGCCCGCCATCGGCAGGCGTTCGGCCGCGCGATCGGTGAACATCAGGGCGTCGGCTTTATGCTCGCCGACAACGAGATCGACATCAATCTTTGCCGCCTCGCGATCTGGCACGCTGCGTGGCTCCTCGATCAGGGCGAGCAGGCCCGCCAGGAGACCAGCATGTACAAGGTGTACTGCTCGGAGGCGCTCGGGCGGGTGGTCGATCGGTCGCTGCAAGTGCTCGGTGGGATGGGCATGACCGACGATACCGTCGTTGAGCGCATCTATCGCGATATTCGCGCGTTTCGCATCTACGATGGACCCTCGGAAGTCCATCGCTTCGCCATCGCGCGCACCGCCCTCGCCCGCGACCGCCCGTCATGAATTCTATCGATGATCTTTGAGTGAGTATCCGCTCCGGCTCGTGGCATCCGTACCCTCTCGCTCACCCCGCGCTCCCTATGATTTAATCCAGCGACTATAATGCGTCAGGTTCCATTCCATCGTCCCGCCATCGGTCCCGCCGAAGAGCGCGAAGTCATTGACACGCTCCGCTCCGGATGGATCACGACCGGTCCCAAGACCAAGCAGTTCGAGCGAGAGTTCGCCGCCTATGTCGGCGCGCGCAACGCCCTGGCGGTCGCGCATTGCACCGGCGCGCTCCACCTCGCACTGTTCGCCCTCGGCATCGGTCCCGGCGACGAGGTCATCACGACGCCTTTTACTTTCACCGCGACGGCCGAGGTGATTGGCTACCTTGGCGCCCGGCCGGTCTTCGTCGATATCGAGCCCGACACCTTCAACATCGACCCGGCCAAAATCGAGACGGCGCTGGCCAGCGGGAAGCATCGCAACGTGCGCGCGCTGATGCCGGTGCATTTTGCCGGGCACGCCTGCGACATGGATCGCATCTGCGCGATCGCTCGCCGGTACAATCTGAAAATCATCGAAGATGCGGCGCATGCCGTCGGCTCTGCACGCCTGATGCACGGCCGCGGCATGGTCAAGGTTGGCACCATCGGCGATCTGAGCTGCTTCAGTTTCTACGCCACCAAGAACATCACCAGCGCCGAGGGCGGCATGATCACGACCGAGGATGATGCGCTGGCGGCGAAGATCGCGGTCGCGAGCCTCCACGGCATGGATCGCGACGCCTGGAAACGTTATGACTCGAGCGGTTCGTGGTTCTACGAAATCCACGACACCGGCTTCAAGTACAATCTTTCAGATGTCCATTCCGCGATCGGCATCGCGCAGCTGCGGCGCGTCGAAGAGCTGACACAGCGCCGTCAAGCGATCGCGCACGTTTACAACGAGGCCTTCGCCAACGACCCCGCGTTGCAGGTTCCGATCACCGAACCCGGCGTCGAGCACGCGTGGCATCTGTATGTGATGCGACTGCGGACCGCCGCGCTTAAAGTGAATCGCAATCAGTTCGTCGATCTGTTGCGCGCGCGCGGCGTCGGCACTTCCGTCCATTGCATCCCGCTCAACACGATGGACTTCTACCAGACGCGCTACGGCTACCGGACGGGCGATTTCCCGATCGCCGAGGAGGTTTACAGCCGCTGCTTCTCGCTGCCGATCTTCCCCGCGATGAACGATGAGGACGTTGCCTGGGTGATCGAATCCGTTCGCGCGCTGGCCCGGGAAAATCGCCGCTAACTGCACATCGATCGGCTAGCACGCGAGACGCTCCGGCCTCGCGCGCACCTCATCCCGCAAACCCTTTCGCCGAGCCATCCGGCAACTCACGCACCTCGGTCGCGGGGACGTCAGGGCGAGAAGACTGACCTTACGCGCTCGCCGCGATCAGAATGTCAGCGGTCTCCTTGGGCATGTCGAGCATCAAATCGTTGCCACACGGAAAGTTCACCACGTTCCAGTTCTTGTCCGGCTTGAGGCGTTCCGCGACCGCGACGAACGGTTGCGGCGGGCCGTAGTCGGTGGCGAGTACAAAGGTGTGCTGCGGCACTCGGACGTGTGCGCCCGTCAGCGAGATCTTTTGTTCGAAACACGCCAGCGGATGCTTGACGCACATCCGATCGACCCACGCCGCATCCTTCTTGTTGACGTTGAAGACTTCCGCGGAAATTGGCGTCATCAGGTAGCCTTCGCCATTCTGCGTCGCATCGTCGCGCATCCCGGCCAGCAGGTCGGGCGGCAGGAAATCGGTGACAGATTGGCCGTTAGCCGGGACGAACGCGTCGAGATAGACGAGCGATCGAATTTTGTCAGGGATCTGGTCGGCGACGCCCGTGATCACCATTCCGCCGTACGAATGTCCCGCGAGCACGATGTCCGACAATTCCTCCCAGCGGATCACATTAACGATGTCCTGCACATGAGTGTCGAGATTGACCGCGGCGCTCATCAGATGCGATCGCTCGCCGAGACCGGTCAGCGTCGGCGTATAGACCTGGTGGCCGGCTTTGCGCAAAAGCTGCGCGACCGGTTTGTAACACCAGCCGCCATGCCATGCTCCGTGAACCAATACAAATGTACTCATCGCGATTGCCCTCTGATCTGCATGTCTAACACTGCGTGCGCGTCGATCGTAGCGGACTGCAAATTATTCTTCGCCCACCTTGCTTCCGGCGCGCTGCGCGATACTTTAGAATGCACGCAGGCGGAGGTAAATGTGCGAACGCTGGTAACCGGTGGAGCGGGATTTCTCGGGTCGCATCTATGTGAGCGGTTGCTCAAGGACGGCCATGAAGTTATTTGCCTTGACAATTTCTTCAGCGGCAAACGCTCCAACATCAGCCATTTGATCGGCGGACGCAGCTTCGAGCTAATCCGCCACGATACCGTCGAGCCGATCCTACTCGAGGTCGACCGCATTTTTCATCTCGCGTGTCCGGCGTCGCCGGTCCACTATCAATACAACCCGGTCAAAACGATTAAGACCAGCGTGATGGGCACGATCAACATGCTGGGACTGGCGAAGCGCGTGCACGCGCGCATCCTGCTGACCTCGACCAGCGAAGTCTATGGCGATCCGGAGCAGCATCCGCAGACCGAGAGCTACTGGGGGCACGTGAATCCGATCGGCGTGCGGTCTTGTTACGACGAAGGCAAGCGCGTGGCCGAGTGCCTGATGATGGACTACCATCGGCAGAACAGCGTCGACACAAAAATCGTGCGCATCTTCAATACCTACGGACCGCGGATGGCGGTCAACGACGGGCGGGTGGTTTCCAACTTCTGCGTCGCCGCGCTCAAGGGCGAGGACTTGCCGATCTATGGCGATGGCAAGCAGACGCGATCGTTTGCGTACGTCGATGACATTATCGACGCGATCGTGCGCATGATGGATAGCGGCGACGGCTTCACCGGCCCGGTCAACATCGGCAATCCCGATGAGTTCACGATTCTCCAGTTGGCCTCGCTCGCGGTCGAGTACGCGGGCGGGTCATCGAAACTGGCGTTCCATCCGGCACGTCCCGACGATCCGGTGCGGCGCCGGCCCGATATCAGCCTCGCGCGCGAGCAGCTCAAATGGGAGCCGAAGATTGCGCTGCACGCCGGCCTCAAGACCACAATGGATCATTTCCGCCACGAGCTGGGACTGGTCAGGACCTAGTTCGACGCTCACATCTATAGCCCAAGCATAACCAATCGCACGGCGAATGCGCGTAGCTCGCGACTCACCGCGACGAACTGCGTGGCGTTTGCAAATCGCCTCGTATGGGTGGGAATCTAGGTCGGAAATCGCGCGTCATCCTTCGATCGAGGGACTATCGGAGGGCGACGCACGACCCTGGACTGACGCACAGACAGCCTCGGGCACGTCAGCGCAAAATTTTTCGGGGCCTCATCACCGGTCCGGATTTGGGTCCGGCTTCGCAGCGACACGGGGGAAACGATGGCTGCTTCGGTGGACAAGGGAACTCTCGGGCTGGGCGCATACATCGTCGAACAGCGGAGTCGTATCGGGCTGATTCTGATCGCAATCACTGCGTTTATGGCCTATGAGGCTGCGCACGTAAAGATCGCGACGCGATTCGAAAATTTCTTTCCGGCCAATCACCCCGATACGTTGCTGTATCGAAAGTACCAAAATTATTATGGCGGGGCGCAGTCGCTAATAATCATGCTGCGGGTAAAGCAGGGCGACATTTTCAACTACGCGACGCTGCAGAAGATTGAAGACATGACCCGCGATGTGAACATTCTGCCGGGCGTGAATCATAACGAGGTCTTCTCGCTGGCATCGTATCGCGTCAGCTTCGCCAAGGCGATCCCCGGGGCGATTATCACGACCAACTTCATGTACCCGCATATTCCCAGGTCGCAGAAGGAACTCGACGATTTCAAGGAGAATGTCAACACGCATCGCGAGATTGTTGCAGGCTCGATTACCTACGACAACAAGGGTGCGCTGATAACCGCGAATTTTAACGAGGGGAACCTCGACTACAAACTGCTCTTCGAAGATATCCAGGCGATCGTCCACAAATATTCAGACGCGAACACTGAGATATACGTTGCGGGCCAGCCGGTAATTTCGGGCTGGGGCTACTATTACCTGCCTCGTATCAGCGCGATCTTTGTCACTTCGATCGTGCTCATGCTGATAATCCTGTACTTGAGCCTCGGCCAGCGCAGCAGTTGGTGGGCGCCGATCGTGACAGGCTCGTGTTCGGCGATTTGGGGTCTGGGGTTCGTCAGCCTGATGGGTTACGACTTCGACCCGGTGATGCTGGTGATACCGTTTATTCTCACGGCGCGCGACTTGAGCCACGGTATCCAGTGGCAAGGCCGCTACTACAACGAACTCGATCGGCTAGACGACAAGCTACTAGCCTGCGTGACGACCACCGACGTGATGCTGCCACCCGGGCTGTTATCGATCATCGCGGACATCGCCGGCATCATCTTCATTTCGCTCGGAGGAATCCCGGTGCTGAAGGAGATCGGGTTTGGCGGCGCGGTATGGCTGGCCGGCAGCCTGACGATGGTATTCGTCTTTCAGCCGGTCTTCATGAGCTACCTGCCCACGCCGCGCGTGCGGGAGCGAAAGTGGTGGCCGAAGCGAGAAACGGCGCGCGATGGGATTTTGTTTTCCCTAATCGATGGGCTGGTGCGGGTACCGGTCACGCCGGGAGTTATCCGCACGGCCCTGCTGATAGGCGGTGCAGGGTTCATCATCTGGGGGATCGTTTCGGGCCAACGTGCGCATATCGGTTACGAGACCCCCGGTACGCCACTATACAAACCTGACTCCAAAGTGAACCAGGACCTCGCCGAAATCGCGAAGTTCACACCGACGGACGAAGGCTGGATCGTGCTAAGCACACCCGACTATCCCGACTTACAATCGGGTATTTCTCCAAACGTGCTGCGGATGACCGACGACCTAAGGGTGTACCTGCTAAGTCGCGGCGACGTAACCGCGGTCGTTTCTTTTGCCAGCGTTGCGATCGGACCGCTCGACGCGATCTTCCATAATGGCTTTCCCAAGTTTCTGAGCATGCCGAATAGCGAGGTACCTTCGCATTTCGTGAAGAATATGACTACTGGCGTCGAGCTCGGCGGCAACCTCTGGTACCTGTTCCTGGCCGGTACCGCACCGGGTGAGATGGAAAACTTCTACGCCAGTTCACCGCACGTAACCAGCTCATGTATTCACGTGCTGCTACCGGACCACACCTATGGCAGGCTGAACAAGCTGCGCGCCGACATCAAAGCGTTCGTGGCTGAACGAGTTACCGCAGATCCGGAATTGAACAAGGTGCATTTCAGTTATCTCGGCGGGTTGGCGGGCCTCTTTCTGGGCGCCAACGATGTGCTGAAAGAGCTCGATTTGCTCAACATCACTTTTGTCTTGCTGGTGATTTTTCTTTGCTGCACGTTCGCATTCGGATCTCCGGTGGCAGGTGCGTTGTTTATCGTCTCCTGCATCATGGCGAATTTTGGAGCTTTCGTTTATATGAACGCGCGCAATATAGGACTGACTATCGACACGATTCCGGTGATTTCTCTGGGCATCGGCCTCGGCGTGGATTATGGAATCTACACGGTAGCGCGAATCCGCGACGAAGTGTCGCTTGGCGCGAGCATCGAAGATGCGATCACGACAGCTCTTCGAACCACCGGCGCGGCGGTTTTCAGCACCTTCGCCGTGATGGTCGGCGGCATCCTGCCGTGGGCCTTTTCGCCTCTGCTGTTTCACAATGAAATGAGTGTGCTGCTGATCTTTTTGATGGGCACAAACATGATTGCCGGTGTGATGATTCTTCCGGCTTACATTGCGTGGCGGCAGCCGAAGTTCATTACGCGCTACCGGCCGACAGTGGATGCGCAAAGGCTGGCTGCGGACTAAGCGGCGGGCTTTCATGCGGCCTCTCGACAAGGATACGGCCGCGCAATAGCCTTCTTGGTATGCTGGACAGCGCGGAAGTCCTTCTCGATTTCCGCCGGTCCTGCAGCGCGCAAGGGATCTCACCTTGCGCTTCGGGCGATAAGGGGGATCCGGGGTGCCAACAGCGCTAATTACGGGAGCTTCGAGCGGTCTCGGTGAACAATTTGCCTACGCACTCGCCCAGCAGCGATTTGACCTGGTATTGACGGCGCGGCGCGCCGACCGGCTCGCCGAGGTCGCGGGCAAGTCGCGCAAGTTGGGCGCCGGGATGGTCGAGGTAATCGACGCCGACCTCGGGCGGCGTGAAACTCCCGGCGAGATCTTCAAGCAAGTCGAAGCGCTGCGGTTGCACATCGATTACCTCGTCAACAATGCCGGCTTCGGCACGTCCGGCCGTTTCGACCGCTTGCCGCTGGAGCGCGAACTCGAAGAGATCGATCTGAACATCGGCGGACTGGTCGCGATGACGCGGCTGTTCCTGCCCGCGATGGTCGCACGCAATAGCGGCACGATTATCAATGTGGCTTCGACCGCCGCGTTTCAGGCGTTGCCGTTTATGGCGACCTATGCAGCGAGCAAAGCGTTCGTGCTGAATTTCACGGTGGCGCTTGCGGGCGAATTGGTGGGCACTGGCGTGAAGGTTTCCGCGTTGTGTCCGGGCCCGGTTCGCACCGAGTTTCAGGCGGTCGCGAAAAATGAACACGGCCGCCTGCCCAACATCGCCTACCTCGAGGCCGCAACGGTGGTCGCGCAAGGAATCGCGGCCGCGGCGAGCGGGCGCAGCGTCCATATCGCGGGCTTGATCAATTTTGTCGTTGCGCAATCGACCCGTATCGTGCCGCGCGCGTTAATCAACTTCGTCTCGCGGAATATTTACCGGCCGAACGCCGACGCGCCGTCGCCCTAAGCCTTCAGGAGGTCGCGCGCGATCACGACGTGCTGGATCTGCGACGTGCCTTCGTAGATTTGCAGCAACTTCGCATCGCGCATCAGCTTTTCGACCGGATAATCTTTCATGTAGCCGTAGCCGCCGAAGATCTGTACGGCATCGGTCGTGATCTTCATGCAGGCCTCGGAGCCGAAGAGTTTGGCGTAGCTCGAAATCGCGTTGGGGACTTCGCCGCGATCGACCATCCACGCCGCTTTGTAGGTCAGCAGGCGCATCGCCTCGATACTCACCGCCATGTCGGCCAGCATGAATTGAATCGCCTGGAAATTCGCGATCGGCTGGCCGAAGGCACTGCGCTGGCGCGAATACTTGAGGCTCTCGTCGAGCGCGCGCTGCGAGACGCCGATTGCGATCGCGCCTATCTCAGGACGACTGCGATCGAAAGTACCCATCGCATACTTGAAGCCTTCGCCCTCGTGCCCAACCAGCGCGTCGGACGGGATGCGCACTTCGTCGAAAACAATCTCGCCGGTGTCGGCAGCGCGCTGTCCGAGCTTGCCGTGCATGCGATTGCGCGTGATGCCCGGGAGGTTCGACGGCAGCACGAAACATGAGATGCCCTTGTGCTTGAGCCGCTTGTCGGAGGTCGCGAAGGTCACCATCCAGTCGGCCATAGAGCCGTTGGAAATGAAGTGCTTGGTGCCGTTGAGGACGAATGCGTCGCCGTCGCGCCGATAGGTCGTGCTCATCGCGGCGACATCGGAACCGGCGCCAGGTTCGGTCAAGGCGAAGGCGCAGAAGCTGAGCTTCTCGATCAGCCCGCCGAGGTAGCGACGCTGCTGCGCGGCGTTGCCCGCGATCGACAATGGCAACGTGGCGAGGTCGTTGGCGCTGAACGAATTGGAGATGCCCGAGCAGCCGTAGTTCAATTCTTCCTGAATCAGGCAGGTATCGAGGATGCTAAGGGCGAGGCCGCCAAATTCCTTGGGCACGCCAAAGTTCATCAGGCCGGCGGTGTGAGCCTTGGCGCAGATATCTCGCGGAAAGGTTTCGTGGTCGTCGTATTCGCGTGCGCGCGGAATAATTTCCTGCTCGCTGAACTTGCGGGCGAGCGCCTTAAGTTCGCTTTGCTCTTCGGTGAAATCAAAACCGATCATTTGTATGCTCCGCTGGATGCGCCGGGTCGGGGTCTGCAAATCCAGTCAGGCTGAGCTTACCAACCGACGCGGCGACTGTTAATGATGAATGGCGCATGCGGCGATACCAGTCGCTTGAAAAAGACGCGCGGGCCGACTATGACGGCATCAAGCCGTGCGGCGCCGGCGCCTCGCGTCGGCGACCGTCGCACGAACGTTACAACGCCCCAATTCGGGCCAGGAGAATCCGATGGCAGTTACGATTATCCCCAAAATAAAAGCCAAGGCGGGGAGCGAGAAAGCGCTAGAAGACGACTTCCACGACATGATTATCAAGGTGCGCGCGGCCGAGCCCGGATGTCAGGCGTACATCCTGCACAAGTCGGCCAAGGATGCGACACAGTTTGTGTGGTACGAGACGTACGCGGACCAGGCCGCAGTCGATGTCCACATGAAGACGGAGCATATGAAGGCGATGGGCGGACGCATCAAGGATTTGCTTGACGGCGCTCCGCAAATCGAATTCCTGCAGGAACTCGATCGCAAGTAACCCACTCATCAGGCATGCGCGGTGCGAGCCTCTTCCGCGCCGCGCATGCAAATCTCTCACCATCGTATCCCATATCCAAGACCTCTATACCTAAAGTGACACATCAAGTTTGACGGACCGAAGAAAATTGTCAGAACCTGCAAAGCACCTGTTGATGTCGCTACTGGCGAGCGTGTTCTTCGGCTATTCAGCAATTAATTGTCTGGTTTTTCACGGCCGTCTTCGCGAACGCGTCGCGCAATACAAGAATCAGCCACTCGAAGGCATCGTGCAGTCGTCGCAATACAATTGGACGCTATGGTTTAGCGGCGCAATTGGCGTGGTCGGCTTCGCGGTATCGTCCTGGCAATTCGTCCTGAGTGCGATCGCGTTGCTGCACGCGCGCGGATGAGAACGCCTAGCAGGCTGTTGATAAACGCCTGAATCTCATCATTGGATTAATCTTCTTAATGAGCAATCTGATTGGTGGAGGAAGCGGCGGATGCGGGGAGAAGAGCGGCGGCAGCGGGCGATGT
>VFSW01011203.1_pt1 | contig 12627 bp, 6 predicted proteins | sample 5358111 | NCBI WGS metagenome assembly VFSW01 (sample SAMN11554181, study PRJNA540505) | mine drainage metagenome | isolation source: sediment from site ElyBrook_90M | place: USA: Ely Copper Mine, Vershire, VT | collected 2017
CCCATAGCCAATCAGAAAATAGCCGGTGGTCGCAAAGGCCGCGACGGGCACGGCAAGCCCGAACGCGACCGCTACAAGCAGCAGTCCCTTGAAGCGCAGTTTCATTTTTCTCTCCTCTTCTTCTAGCAATGAGCCAGTTATTTAGTTATATCGATCTTCTGTAAACGTAAACTTATGAATGCTTATGAGTTCCTCTGTCATGAAGTCAAGCTTCTTGCATGGAGAATGCACGAAATGAAGGTGCTCACGCGCATTTCCAGTTGTCGCAGTCCACGACATGACGCTTGCAGACACTGTCTGCCGGGAAAGTCATCCGTGACTAACAATTCGGCGAGAATGTGTTCTTTTAATTTTTATTATTCAGGCTCACAATCGTTCGAGCTGGAGTCTTCACGCAAACTCTAACCGGCGTCTAATCCGATTGCGGAAATATTCGGCCGGAGGTTCTCATAGAAGAAGCCGTGATTATTATTGTTGTTTGCGCTTCACGATGATCTTGTTATGCCTGTACTCTCCGGCCGAATCCCCATATATGAAGCTATTATGAAAATTGATAATGTCGTTGCATGGTGAACAGCAACATTCCGGTTGTCAATAGCCGTCGGGTTCGATTCCATTGGTTTTTGCACCCGATATATTGCAAGTATTCGCTAACAGGTTCCGGTTAGTGAGGAACCCCGCGGGATGAACGGCGCATCGACTCCGAACACCCGTTGCGACATCCCATTGCGAGCCGCAGCAGTTGCGCCGCGGCACTGGTTGGGTACAGCAGAGCTGGTTTTGGGTCTTGGCGCTCTCCCTTGTCGTTACCGCGCGCCGCATGCAACTATCCCGTCGCAGGACGCGCAGGGAACGAGGCAATCTTTCCTGTATCCAGATCCAGCGAAAGGGGTGAGCAGTGCGGTGCGCCATACCCCCGCGGCGGCTCTTTCGAAGATGGTCTTCAGTCGCCCGAAGACTTTGTCGACACGCTTGCGCTTCTTCTGTGGGAGTGTGTCACCCGTGTGTCGAGTGGCGTGATCATTGAGATCCCGGGTTCGGTAATTGTCAATTTGGGCGATGTAGGAAGCAATGTCCCGTCGGCGCAATCGTGCGATAAGGTGTTTGTGTGATCGCCCTAGTGCCTGGCGTTGGCGTGCCAGGGAAACGGTTATCCAGCACGGGTGTCCGACGCTTTCAGGAGGTTCCGGTCGGATTAGATTTGGGGATGAATAATCTGGCAACATGGTAGATCAAGGAGCTGTTCAAGGCGATACTTGGTAACCGGCAGATGGTATGCATGTCTGCTAACGATGAATTAATGGTTGCAAGGCGTATTCGGGCGTGACGGACAAGCAGCAGGTTCTTTCCCTATTGCGGAGTAACCAGTTCAGCGAAGCCGGAAAGCTGTGTTCGGCGCTTTGCGAGCAGAACCCGCACGACCCCCAGGCCTGGTTCCTGCTGGCGGGAATCCATGCCCAGCTCGGCGCCATGGACGAAGTGATTCGCTGCTGCCGCCAGGTGATTGCGCTGGAATCGGGGAATGCCGCGGCTCACTATAACCTCGGGGTGGCGCTGCAGATGAAAGGTCGCAATCAGGAGGCTGGCGACTCATACCGGAGAGTGCTTGAGGTCCAGCCTGATGACGTGCTTGCGCTGGCCAACATGGGTGTGGTGCTTCGTGAGCTGGGCAGACACGAGGAAGCAGTCCGGCATTGTCACCGCGCGCTGCAGTTACAGCCAGGTCAGGCCGATGCACAGAATACTCTCGGCCTGATTTTCAAGGACCAGGGCAAGATCGATGACGCAGCGAGATGTTTTCAACAGGCGATTGCGTTGCGCCCCCAGTATGCGGAAGCCTATTACAATCTGGGTCTTTGTCACCAGGCGCTTGGTTCTTTGACGGAAGCCGAGGAGTGCTTCCGGCAGGCAGTCTGCTTGCGACCTGACTATGCCGAAGCCCACGGTCGACTTGGCAGCATCCTGGCCCTGGTGGACAAACTGGAAGACGCCGTGCGCAGCTACGAGCACCTTGTCCAGCTGAAGCCCGATTCCGCGGAGGCCCACAATGACCTCGGAGTTCTGCTGGCATCGCTACGCCGGTGGGACGAAGCGATATCCCATTATCGCCTGGCGATCGGGATCAGGCCGGATTTTGCGGATGCCTATGACAAACTTGGCAGTGCGCTGCTGCTCAAACGCCGTGAACCGCAGTACTTTGAGGAGGCGGCCGAATATTTCCGACAGGCGATTCGCCATAAACCCGATGTCTCGCAGTTCCACCTTAACCTGGCAGGCGCACTGACCGATCTTGGTCGGGACCAGGAAGCGGAGGCAGGCTATAGACGCGCGCTTGAGCTCCAACCGGATTTTCCGGTCGCCACCGCCGGTTTGGCTGCCGTGTTCGAGAAAAGAGGCAATTTCGACACGGGCTATGCTCTGGTGAAGCCTTTGGTTGACGCCGGCACAACCAACATCTATGTCGCGCTGAGCTATGCCAGGTTGGCGAGGCATTTTGCCGGCCACGCGCATGCGGCGGCACTGCTGGAAAGTCTTCTGCGCGAGCCGATAGAGGAGAGGCAGCAGGCCCATGCGCATTTCATGCTGGGTAAGCTCTATGACGAAATGGGGGAATATTCCAAAGCGTTCGAGAATATCCAGCGCGCAAATTCGCTGATTTCGAAGCAGCTCAACGTGATGGAACGCAGCTGGAGCTTCGATCCGCTGATTGCAGCCTTCGTGCCGGAGCGTGTTCACCGCAGGCCGCGCGCGTCAAACCGCTCGAAACTTCCGGTTTTTATCGTCGGCATGCCACGATCGGGTACGAGCCTTGTCGAGCAGATCCTTGCAAGTCATCCGCTCGTGTATGGGGCTGGAGAATTGAGAGACATCAGCGATATTGCAACCCGCCTTCAGGCGGAACTCGGCAGTTCCAGGCCCTATCCTCTTTACATGGACGATCTTACGCGCAGGAACATCGATCCGATCGCACAGGGATACCTTGATCGCCTTGGCCGGTTCGCACGCCATGCCGTGCGCGTAACGGACAAGATGCCGCATAATTTCATGTATCTTGGCCTGATCGATACGCTGCTTCCCGGAGCGCGAGTCATCCACTGCATGCGGGATCCGATCGATACCTGCCTGTCGATTTACTTCCAGTCCTTTACCGACCATTTCAATGCTCTGAATCTGTATGTTCACGATCTGCGCGATCTCGGTATTTTCTATCGTCAATACCAACGGCTCATGGCGCATTGGAGAACTATCCTGCGCATCCCAATGCTGGAAGTGAAGTACGAGGAGCTAGTGGAAAACCAGGAAGCGGTGAGTCGCCGGCTGGTCGAATTCTGCGAGCTTCCCTGGGACGAACGCTGTTTGCGGTTCCATGAAACCAATCGCATTGTCAGGACGGCGAGTTACGATCAGGTGCGCCGTCCCATGTACAAAAGCTCCATAAAACGCTGGAAACATTACGAGCAGTTCCTCGGTCCTCTGATTACCACATTGGAAGACCAGAGCAATCCGCAGCGGTAGGCGAGCACCCGCCGGAGGATTGCGCCAAAGTCCGGGTCAGGCCCTGCACAGGCGCAAAACAAGGGCGGACAAACCGCAGAATTCCGAAATCGGAAGCTGGCTGGCAATCATGATGATCGCTTCCCGCACCATTCCCGCCACATGCTGCGGTACGCGGCCTCGACAGAGGCGGCAATGGCCGTGGCGTCACACAGGGAGGAGTGTTTGACGGTTTCGCGCAGCTCGGTTCGAAGACGCGCACGTTTTTCGTGGTCTCTGGCAAGGCTTAGGGCGATGTCCGCGTAGGCCTGTTCACTACCGGCGATGAAGTCACGATAGCCCGCCCGGGTCAGTAGGCTCACACCCACACGGTGCGCGTGAGTCGCTCCGGCCAGTGTGATGACGGGCACTCCCATCCACAGGGCTTCACAGGTCGTGGTAGTGCCGTTATAGGGAAAGGGATCGAGCGCAATATCGACGCGGCTGTATATCTCAAGATGCTCAACCGTCGTCGGCGTTGCGCCCACCAGATCCAGTCTTTCTTCGGCGATGCCGCATCGCCGGAAACGTTCAAACACGAGCGCGCGCGTCGCCGCGTCGGACAGGCAATGATATTTGAGAATGAGCCGGGCGCCGGGTACTGCCAGTAGAATCCGGCTCCATAAGGCGATCACCGTGTCATTCACTTTGCTCAGGTTGTTGAATGAACCAAAGGTGACATAGCCAGTATGCTTCCACGGTGGCGGCGATGGCGCTGGAGCCAAGCGTGGCGCCTGATAGCACAGAAAGCCCGTCGGCAACCGCGAAAGCCGTTCTGTGTAGTATTGCTCCGTCGTGCCCGGGGGATCCGCAAGGTCGTCGGTCAGGCGGTAGTCCATGTTCTTCATCCCGGTCGTACCCGGGTAGCCGAGATAGGTTACCTGAACCGGCGCTGCGCGGTGGGCGAAAACGCCAAGATTGCCGCAAGCAGTATGCCCGCTTAGATCCACCAGGATGTCGATATGGTCGGAGCGAACCAGCCGCAGGATATCTTCTCCCGATTTGCCGGCGATGGGGCGCCAATGCCGCGTGATCGATTCAAGACGGGTGGTGGTTGAATCCGGCCGCGGGACACTGGAATAGCAAAATGTTTCCACGCTTGAGCCATCATGATGGGCCAGCAATGGCTCGAAGAAATAGGTCACCGAGTGCTCGCGGAAATCCGGGGAAATATAGCCTACGCGCAGTGCTCGGTCCGGATCACGCACGTTAGCAAAAGCCGGTGTGCCCATCGGTGGCTCATGGGACCGAGCCCAGCGCAGGTGTTCATCAAAAATCCGCTGTGGATCCATCCCGGGTATGTAATGCAGCGTCAGGAGATAATTCGAGTGAAGAGCCGCATCCCTGGGTGCTAGTACGGTCGAACGATGGTACGCCTCCACCGCCTCGTCAAGGCGCCCCTGGTTGCATAGTATATTGGCCAAATTGCCATAGTATCCGCCCTCTCGTCCGTTGAGCGAGATGGCCTTTTGAAAACAGGTTAGGGCTTCCGTGTGTTTTCCGAGTGTGACGTAGGCATTCGCCAGGTTCGCATACGCCTGGTCGGCGAGCGGGGCGAGTTCGCACACTTTGCGAAATGCTTCGGTCCCGCCAATACGGTCCGTTTGGGCGAAGAGCACAAATCCCAGGCTGTTCCATGCGTCCGCATAGTCCGGCTTCAGTTCAGTAGCGCGGCGCAGAGCAGCCTGCGCCTCATCAAGTAGTCCCTGTTCGCGAAGCGCGATGCCCAGATTGTAATGAGCGGCCGGAAAATCTTCGCGTGCCTTGATCGCCTCGCGAAAGCAGCGTTCAGCACCGCCCGAGTCGCGCAGACGTCCGTTGGTTGAGCCGAGCAAGAGCCATGTCTCGGCATCGCCAGGGGCGCTGCTGCAGATCCGGACCAGCATGTCACGGGCCTCGCGGTAGCGCTGCTGCGCGATCAGCTGCTGTACCTTTTGTCGTGCGTCGGCTTTCACCGTGCTATATCAGATGGGATCGTGGAGCGGGTTTGGCGCCGAGCCGTTATCGAAGCAAGTTGCAGCGGCCATACACCCACTGGCAGCACGTTAGCGCTGACCTCGAGTCCGCAGGATAGCAGGCCGGCCGATGCCGAAGAACCGGTAGAGTGAGAAACGAAGCGGGGCAGATCGAACAACGCATGCATTCGTGTCATTATAATCGCGCATTGCCGGTGTCGTGCAAGGCCGTGATGAGCGCCGGAATGCGTGGTAAAATGAAAGACTGGCAAGATACGCCGCTAACGGAGGTTCTTAATGCGTGATTTCCTGCCGCAGTTCCGCAGGCAGCCAGCACTTCAGCGGTTGCTTTGTGAGTTCAGGGCATGGTCAATTCAGGTCAGGATAGGTTTCGCGCGGTGTCGGTTCTGTGGGCTCAGGATGTAGGGTCGGATGCAAGCGCTGGCATAAGGACCTTGGGTCCGCGGATTGCGACCACCCGGATGGATTTCGCAATATCGTTAAATACCGAAAATGTCATTTTTTTCATTGCCAGGTAAGCCATCATTTTTCGGCGCTCGGACACGGATCGAGGTCGATGCATGCACTTCATTGGCGTCTGCATACATAATACGCTGCAAAAACTGTTCGTCTGAGCAAAAACCATTGTGTCCAGGGGTCAATACGAATCCTGAAGCGTCGCAATCCTTCCCCGTGGTACCAGGCGAATGTGTCGCCAATGGAAGGCAGCTTCAAAGAGAAAAATGCTTCCTCGATCGAAAGGCATCCATGATGACGGTGAAGATTTTCGAGACAGTTTATAATCTTCCTCGCACCGACTTATCGTAGCAGAGTCCTGTGGCACACAAATCCGATGTGCTCGGCAAGAGCGTAAGAAAAAACGCCCAGGCTTTGGTGAATGCGGGCAGTCTGCAAGCTGCCAAAGATCTGCTGACCAGGCACTGCAACCGGCACAAAATTGATACGGAAGCCTGGCTGCTACTCGGTCTGGTTCATATCCAGCAGAGCGCCTGGGACGAAGCCCGATCCTGTTATGAGCAGGCCGCCCGCATCAGTCCGGGTGCCGCGGGAGTCCATTTTGGGCTTGGCAATGCCTTTCTCGGCGCGGAACGCTATGAAGACGCTATCCGGGAATACCACAGGGCGCTCGACCTTAAACCGGATTCCGGCGAGACGCTGAGCAATCTCGGCAGGGCCTACCAGCTGAGCAACAATGCGGGGACCGCTATTGAATATTTCGAGCGCGCCCTCGCACTCAACCCGAAGCTTGCCAAGACTGTTTACAACCTCGGCCTCGCTTACGTCGCCTGCGGGAAGCCGATCGAGGCCGTTCGCTCTTTTTGCCGGGCGCTGGAGTTGAGCCCGGAACAGCCGGAAGTGCTGACGGCCCTCGGGCGCACCTACGGGGATATCGGGCAGTACGACCTCGCCATCCAGTGCTTCGAAAGGGTGGTGTGGGCGACGCCGGATTCCGCGGAAGCCCATTGCGATCTCGGCTATGTCAATGGGCGCGCCGGCAAACTGCCCGTGGCCCTCGATTGCTATCGCCGGGCTCTTGTGCTTTGTCCTGGTCGCTCCGCCGCCATTCCCGGAGAGGCCGCAATCCTGGACATGCTGGGCGATGTCGAACAGGCCTATCAGCGCGTCCGTGCGGCGCTGGACCAGGACCATTCGAACCCGAGCCTTTTAGTTGCCTATTCCAATGTGTGCCGACATGGAAACAGCTGTGATGAGGCGATCGAGCTCATCGACGAAGTCCTGCAGCGTCAGGATTGTCGGGGACGTCTGCGGACGGCGCTGCTGTTCGGTCTCGGAAAACTGTATGACGCCCGCAAGGACTACGACCGCGCATTCGGCGTTTACGCGGAAGCCAACCGGACCATGAAAATCGACTATGATCCCGCCCGGCACAGCCGGTTTATCGACGAGATCATTCATGTTTTTGCCAGCAATCCGGTTGCGCACGTCGCAGACAGCGGCGCCCGTGTCGGTCCGATCTTCATTGTCGGCATGCCGCGTTCCGGTACCACACTTGTCGAACAGATTATTGCCTGGCACCACGCTGTCAGCGCTGCCGGCGAGTTGCCCTGGATTTCGAATTTTGCCGCAGCACTGCCGCAACGAACTGGTTCCACGAAGGATTTCCCGTTGTGCCTGGATGCGGTCCGGCCGTACCACTTGGATATATTGGCTGCAGAATATCGTAAAAAGATCGAAGCTGTGGCGGGACCTGCGGGATTTGTTACCGACAAGATGCCGGGAAATTTCCTCTATCTAGGCTTGATCCGAAGTCTGTTTCCGCGTGCGCCCATTGTCCATTGCGTCCGCGACCCCATGGATACCTGTCTATCGATTTACTTTCAGTATTTCGACTCGCGCATGCCCTACTCGTACAGTCTGACGCATATCGGCCGGTATTATCAGGACTACATCCGGCTCATGCGCCACTGGCACGCTGTGCTTGACCCGGGAATCATCACCGTTTCCTATGCGGAGCTTGTAGAGAATCCGGAATCCACGGTGCGCGCGCTTCTTGCGGCCCTGGGCCTCGAATGGGAACCGGGATGTCTCGAATTCGCTGGACGCCAGAAGACGGTTCTGACTGCGAGCTATGATCAGGTCCGGCGGCCGATGTACAAGAGCTCGATTTCGCGCTGGCGCCATTATGAAAAACACCTGGGCGAACTGAGGGCGGTGCTGGAAGATGGACTTGGAACAGGCAACGCTTGAGCGCGCCCGGGTCTTTCGCGCTCGCCCGGCGTCGCGGCACCGGGGGTCGGGTCATCCTGGCGGGACAGAACCGCAAGTCGTCTCGATGCGTGCAGCGATGGGCCAGCCGCCTGCCCGACCGGTTCAGACGAGAACGGTTGCGGGCAGGCCGTCGTCGAGGGGGTTTTGATGAAGCCGGATTACCGAGCCAGCATCCAGCGCCTGCTTGCGCTTCAGCGTTTCGATGAGGCCCGGGTCGCGTTGGATCGTTACTGTCGTAACGAGTTGAAGGATACCGAGGCGTGGTTCCTGCTCAGCACGGTTAACGGTCAGCTTGGACGATACGAGGACGTGGTTCACTGTTGCGAGCGGATCCTTGCGCGACAGCCGAAGCATGCTGGCGCGTGCGCGCATCTGGGCAATGCGAAAACTGCACTTGGATGCTTCGATGAGGCCGTTGTCTGGCACCGCAAGGCTTTAGGCCTCCGCCCCAATGACCCGGGGATCCTCAGTAACCTTGGCTATGCTCTGTTCCAGGCTGGTGAAACCGGGGAGGCCGAGCGGCATTTCCGGCGTGCGCTGGAACTCGCGCCGGCTTCACTGGAGGCGCAGTACAATCTGGCGAATCTGCTGATGGCGCGCGACGAACCCGAGGAAGCTGTGCGCAGGTACGAGGCTGTATTGAGCCTGAATCCGCGGCTGCATCATGCCTACCGGCAGATGGGGACGGCACTGAAACAGATGGGTGAGCTTGCACGCGCATCGGAAGCCTATCAGCGCGCACTGGCGCTTCAGCCCGATGATATCGATGCCTGGTGCGGCCTGGCCTTGGCAGCCAACGAACGCGGGATGCAGGAACAGGCGATTGCCTGGTTTCAGCGTGCGCTTGCGCTCAAGCCGGATTCCGTGACGGCATTGTGCGGAATGGCCAAGGCCAGTCTGGACAAGGGCGATTTAAGCGTCGCGCTCGAAACTTACGAACGGGCACTTGTTGCCAATCCGGACAGCATTGAAGCCCAGTCAGGCGTTGCAGACGTGGCGGTACGCCAGGGAGATCTGCAACGCGCCTACCGCTGGGCGCGGGCGGAGCTTGAAGACGGCAATGGGAGTGCCGAAGTCGCACTGGTGCTGGCATCCGTGTGCCGGAAATTCGATTACTGCAACGAAACTCTGGAACTCATCGAACGTGTTGTAACTTCCGAAAAAGTGCATGCGGGTTTGCGCCGCGCGCTGCATTATGCCGCCGGCGAGCTCTATGAGCGTCTGGAAAACCATGATGCGGCCTTCACCCATTTCCGGCAGGCCAACGAACTTTCTTCCTACCGGTTTGATCCCGATCGGCACAGTGCGTGGATTGAAGGCCTGATGCGCGTCTACAGCACGGAGGCCATGAAGCGGTTTCCGCGTGCCACCCATGGGTCGCAGCGGCCGATTTTCATCTTGGGCATGCCGCGGTCCGGGACCTCGCTGGTCGAACAGATTCTCGCAAGTCACCCGGCAGTGTTCGGCGCAGGCGAGCTCAATGACATCAACATGCTGGCGGTGGAACTGCCACAGCGGCTTTCGTCGGGACAGCACTATCCGGCGTGTCTGTCCGAATTGACACCAGAGAAGCTCAATGCGATTGCCGGCATTTACCTTGACCATCTGGAACGGCTCAGTCCCGCTGCCTTGCGTGTCACTGACAAGATGCCGAACAACTATATGCATTTGGGCCTGATCAATCTGCTGTTTCCCGAGGCACGAGTGATCCACTGCGTGCGGGATCCCAGGGATACCTGTCTGTCGATCTATTTTCAGAGCTTTAGTGCCGCGCATCCTTATGCGGTTGATCTTGCCAACGTGGGGCACTACTACGGGGGATACCGCCGGCTCATGGGCCACTGGAAAGCGGTACTTGAATTGCCAATGCTCGAGGTCAGCTACGAGGCGTTGGTGCAGGACCTCGAGGGAATCAGCCGCGAGCTGGTCGCCTTTTGCGGTCTTGAATGGGATCCGCGGTGCCTGGAGTTTTACAAATCCTCGCGTACAGTTTCGACTGCGAGCTTTGAGCAGGTGCGCCAACCCATCTACACTCGATCCATCGGCCGTTGGCGCCACTACGAATCACACATCGGTCCGCTGTTGCAATTCCTGGATACACTATCTACCTGATCGCGCAGCGGTGCAGTGCGACGTGGTGTCATGAATTCGGAGCTTCGCGCGTGGCATGCCAGGAACGCAGCCTGGGCCTTAAGCGCAAGGACCGATTCTGTCGGATTAATTTACAGAAGCGCAACGAAGAACCGAAAAGCATCCGGGATATAATATCCATGGAATTCAAAGACTTCGTAATTCTTCTAATCAGACTGCGGATTCCCGGAATTCCAAAGCCCAAATTAATCGTAATCTCTAACACGTTGCATGATGGAGTTTTCTTCAATTCAGGCTATCGATGCTGCCTGAGGTTGCGCATAGATCTTGTTGATCCATCGATAGATTGGTTCTCCTCAAAAATATCAATAGGCAATGGCCACTGATATGGAGACTGTCGAAGTATTTTACATTTCTGGGGCCAAGCGACAATGGTATGACCGTACATGATTGATATTTATATAAAAAATGTCATGGCACGCCGATTGCAGTATGACATTGCAGGCTTGGCGCTGTCTGCCAGGCAATGATGCGCGGTAACCGAATTCGCAGCGAATTCGCAGTTTGGTACTCCGCGTCAAATTTGGTCCAACAAGAAAGTTTGGAGGAGTTGATCATGATGAAGAAAACGGTTCTCGCCGCGGCGGTCGCGGGCGTCCTGGGCTTCTCTGGGACAGCCGCACAGGCGTCGCTGGTGACAGCTTATAACCCGTATTCCTACACCGGCGGCAACTTTACGATGCTGACTCCGAGTGGCGGGCTGCAGGGCGGTACCAATGACGTGCAGGGATCCTGGAACGGGACGGTGTACAACAGCCAGTCGGATGTGGGCGCTGCGGGGAATATGACCCTGTCGTCGACGACCAAATTCAGCGGGTATCTCTGGACCGCCCATAACATCCAGGTGTTCAGTCAAGGTACCTATACCTTCACTGAAACCAATAACGCCACGCAGAAGCTGGTTGTAGGGGCTGGTCAAATAGGTGCCCATATGCTGTTCGACTGGAACACCGCCAAAGACATCGGTGTGGCCGATGTATGGAACGTTAACAGCACTTACACTGCTCCGTTCTGGACTGGTGGAGGTGTAGTGGCTGGTGATTCCTGGTCGGGCAACAATGGCCATATCTGGGGCTTGGCGTCGACCGGTGGCCAAGGCATGCCGAATGGTCCGTTTGGCGGATTCAAGGCCAACTTTAACCTCTATAACGGCACCAATGTGACTCCTGCACCCGTGCCGTTGCCGGCTGCTGTCTGGCTCTTCGGTTCCGGTCTGCTGGGTCTTGTAGGTGTCGCCCGGCGTAAGCGTTCGGACAAGGCTTGATCTCGCCCTCAGCGGGAGATTGAGTTGACGTTCAAGCGTTAAGAAACAAAATGGCGGGGCGGCTTATCGCCCCGCCATCTTTTTCTCAGCATTGCGAAACAAGATCTTCGAAACAGAAGGCCTGAGATACAAGCAACAACGGGAGTCGTCCCACTGCAGACCGCATCAAAGCGGTCGTGCAGCCGATTCGGGAAGGAAGGAGGAGAAGATCCAATGAAACGTCCGAGCGCGAAATATTCAAGACCGTGGATATGGCTTGTGTTACTCGTATGCGCGGCGCCGTTTTCCGCCGCTTGGGCTGCGCCCGTTCCCATCAGCAGCATGCTCGTCAACAATGCGTCGCTGACTCTCAACATTACCGGCTACGGGACTTATTCATTTTCCGGACCAGTCATTCCGCCCGTGAATATCGTCATGGGCACGTATCAGAATCCGCTCTTTACAGCAAGTACGACCTCCCCTGTAACAGGTTCGGCGACGATCTACTCCACCAGCGCCTATGGCAAGCCGGCGCCGAGCGGGACCGTCGACAGCAGTAACTCCAATCCGGTAAATGTCGATTTCAGCAGTTTCCGCCTGAGTGTGAACATCACCTCGCCTTTCACGTTGTCATTCGACGCTCCGGCCTGGCCTTTGACTACGCCAAACAGCAGCAGCACCTACAATGCCATTACCCAAGGCTATACCTTAACCTGGTCCAACAACTTCAGTGTAACCGCAGGCGGTGGCACGCCCATCAGTGGTACGGCGAATCTGACCTTGGGCGGGACGTTGACGCCGGTCCCCGTGCCGGCGGCATTATGGCTGTTCGGCTCCGGTCTTGTCGGGCTGGCGGGCGTGGGTCGCCGCCGGAATTCCACTTTACGAGATTCTTGATCACCGCAGCAGTGAGTTTGAACAGGTTTGGAGAGAGGAGCGCCTGGGTATGTATTGCGCCCCGGAATATAAGCAGTAAATAAAGGACGTTAATAC
>VFSW01011204.1_pt1 | contig 12626 bp, 14 predicted proteins | sample 5358111 | NCBI WGS metagenome assembly VFSW01 (sample SAMN11554181, study PRJNA540505) | mine drainage metagenome | isolation source: sediment from site ElyBrook_90M | place: USA: Ely Copper Mine, Vershire, VT | collected 2017
AAGAATTATGTAACCTGATCGGGCGGATTACACCGTCTGGGGTGATCACTGAATTCAGCGCAGTCATCTCCTCGGGCGCTGAGCTTTGTTGCATCACGGCTGGCCCTGATGGCAACCTATGGTTTACAAAAGGCGGCAACAACCCTAATTGGGGCAACCAGATCGGGCGTATAACCCCGACCGGAGTGATCACTGAATTCAGTGATGGCATCACGCCCAACGCGGGGCCTGTTGGCATCACGACCGGCCCCGATGGCAACCTATGGTTCACGGAATTTAACGGCAACCGGATCGGGCGGATTACCATTGGTTCTAGGCACCCTGCGGCTCTCTACTTCCCCCACGTAGCCACAAGCATTCCCTGGCAAACGGAGATAGCCATCATAAATACAAGCGATCAAACAGTCACCGGCACCTTGAGGGGTTTAAGCGATGAAGGTCTGCTCGTAGATACCAAGGATGTCACACTTTCTGCCCGCGGCCGGAGGCAGATCACCGTTGCGAACGAATTTGCGAACCACACGGACATCGGATACATCATCTTCGATACAGACTCTACTACGGTCCAGGGCTACACGAAGTTTTACTGGGAAGGGCACTATAGGGCGGCAATCCCTGCGGTAAAAGAGGTGAACACCTCGGACATCTATATCTCGCACATAGCCTCAACCGCTGCCTGGTGGACCGGGATAAGCCTGGTGAATACGACCTCGACACCGAAACAACCGACCATTACCTTTAACAACGGCCAGAGCAGGCTCATCACACTCAATGCCAACGAACACAGGGCCTTCGACATCGCACGTGATTTCTTCAACAACCAACCTCAGCCGGGCATTGAATCGGCGGTGATCACTAATTCAAGCGGCGTCATCGGACCGGAACTGTTTGGCAATATCGGCGGCAACGACCACCTGGACGGATTCCTCCTGAGCGGCAACACCGCTTCGACCATATACTACCCCCACGTGGCCAGTGATACTGTCTGGTGGACCGGCATTGTGGCCTATAACCCATCGGCGGCGGCGGCTACGATAACCATCACGCCCTACAGTGCCCAGGGGACCCCCCTCTCCCCCTCGACGCTTCCCATAGCGGGGAAGGAAAAGTATATTGGCGCGGTTTCGGGACTCGGCCTTCCCGCACAGACGGAGTGGTTCAAGATAGACTCCACGAGGCCCCTCGCCGGCTTTGAGCTTTTCGGCACCACCGACGGGAACCAGCTTGCAGCCTATGCGGGAGGGGGCGGGATTGGCGCGAAAGCGGGCGTCTTCCCCAAGATCGAGAAGAACGGCTGGACCGGCATTGCCTTCGTCAACACAGAAGACAGCGCGGTGTCTGTTACCCTGACCGCCTATAACGATGATGGAAATACCGTGGCCACCCAGGTGCTCCCTGTCGGCGGCCATGCCAAGGTGGTCAATGTCGCGGAGGCGATCTTTTCGCAGAATATTAGCGGCGCCACCTACATTGCCTACTCATCGGACAGGAATGTTGTGGGGTTTCAGCTCAATGGTAGCTCAGACGGCATGATGCTCGACGGTCTGCCTGGGCTTGGCGGTGCCAATTGATCCACCAAAAGGCACTCTTGTGGTGATCAGAAAGCAGATGGTAGTATTTCTGGGCCGGGTATTTCTGAGGGATGTAATATGAGATTATTTATGGGGAAAGGGTGAATTTTGAAACTATTCATACTCACCCTTTCTTTCCATAATCATTAACATCCAGAGTTCGAAAAATCATTTGTTGGTAGGTGAATGAGAGAAAAGTACGCATCAACCGAATGAACCCTTTTTCTTGACCTGCCCCTCGCGGATGGCGATGAAAACCCCGCGGCCGCCGACGACGGCGATTCCCAGGAACGTCAGCCAATCGGGGAATTCGCCCAGGACGACAAACCCGAACAACGTCGCTGAGATAATGGCGCTGTACTGGAACGGGGCGACGATCGAGGCCGGCGCATTCTTGAAGGAGGACATCAGAAGCCCCTGCCCCACCAGGGCGCACAGGACAAATCCCGCTATCAGCGGAACATCCGCCGCCCGGGGTGAGACCCAGACGAAGGGAACGGCAAAGGATGTCAGGACCGCGCCGATCAGGACCGAATGGGCGAGCATCACGACGGCCGGCGTTCCATCCGCAAGCTTCCGGTTGGAGATGTAGAAGAGGCCGATGCTTATCCCGCCGATAAAGGCGATCGCATACCCCTTGTTGAACTCCTGCATGTCGGGTCGAAGGATCAGCGTTACCCCCAAGAACCCGACGACGACGGCGACCCAGCGGCGCAGGCCGACCCGTTCCTTCAATACCAGCGGGGAGAGCGCGGTTACGACCAGCGGCGCCAGAAAATAGATGGACGTCGTGCTCGCCAGGGGAATGTACCGCACGGCCCAATAAAAGAACCCGATGCCCCATACGGTGAACACCCCGCGGAGGACCTGCAGGCCCAACGGGCGAGGCCGCAACATCCGGGCGCCGTACCGGAAAGCGATGGCCGGCGCCAGCACCAGGTACACGATGCAGAATTGCGCCCAGATGATCTGCAGCGGCGGGTAGGCGCCTCCCAGGATCTTCGCCATGCCGTCCTTGACGGGCAGAAAAACCATGGCGCTGATCATAAAGAGGATCCCGCGAAGGGCGTTATGAATGACCATTGATTCTCTTTCCTTAGAGGAATCCTTTGGGCTTCCCGGCGGGGGGCTTTTCGGCAGGCGAAGCGCCGGCAGGTGGCGTACCCGCTGATTGGCCTTGCGCCCCCTGTTGCTTCTCCCCGCCGACCTCGAATCCCGATGCATCGATCAGATACTTGTCGTCGCCCGGGTCGGGCTTGAATTCCAGTTGGAGTTTCCCGGCCTCGCGGATGTATGACCCCTCCTTCAAGCGGATCTCGCCGTCCGGGATCACGACGATGGCGGACTCCCCCTTCACGGGGCAGCGCTGCTCGCAGTACCCGCAGCCGTTGCACCGCGAGGCGATCACCACGGGCCGCCGGTACCCATCGACCGGCCTGAATACGATGGCGTTATACGGACAGATCTCATCGCAGATCAGGCAGAGCTTGTTCTGGGCCCAGACCAGGCACATCTCCTTGCGCAGGACGGCCGTTCCGATCTTCGCGTGGTTCTTCTCCTCAAGGGAGACGGAACGGATCGCCTGGGTCGGACAGACCCTGCCGCAGACGTTGCAGTTCGGCTCGCAGGGCGCCATCCGCAGTTCCGGCCGCGGCGTCCAGAGACCGGCAAGCCCCGACTCCCACAGGCAGGGCTGGAGGGTGTTGGTCACGCAGGATTTCATGCACTCCCCGCAGCGGATGCAGGTGCGCAGAAATTCGGTCTCGGGAAGCGCCCCGGGGGGCCGGATGAGCTGCCGCCTCCCCTCGAGAAGGGTGAAGGGGCTCCGGAGCGTGACAAAGCCCAGGGCCAGTCCTCCGCCCAGCGAGGCAACGACGCCGCGGCGAGAGAGATCGAAGCGGGAATACTCGCCCATGCCGGAGGAGGAGGCGGGATAGGAGATCGCCTTCTGCGGGCAGACCCCAGCGCACTCCCGGCACTGGATACACTCCGGCGAGCGGGTATCGAAGGGATCTTCTGGAATCGCCCCCATGGGGCAGGCCTTCTGACAGGCCAAGCATCGGTTGCACTCCCCGCTGACCCGCCGCCGGAAGAGTCCGAGCGGCGAGACCAGGCTCAGCAGCGCACCCAGTGGACAGAGGTAGCGGCACCAGAACCGCGGCGCCAGGCGGCCGAGGGCGATCAGCCCCCCGAAGATCACGAGCGTCAGCCCCGTCATGTAATAGACCGGTTGGGGATAGCGCAGATGGGAGAGGCCGATCCAGCCCAGAGCCCCTGTTACGGGACGCAGGAGGTCCAGGAGGACGTTGGAGACCGCGACGGCCAGGGGGTACAGGACGAAGGCGGTAAACCGGGTCAAGAGGGCGATCGGGTCGAAGAAGTAGACGAGCGAGACCCCCGCGAGCGCGGCGGCGATGATCAGGATCAGGAGCGCATATTTCCAGCGCCGCAGGTCGGCGTCGCTTTTCAAACCTGGACGCCGGAGCTTTCGGAAGAAGAGAAAGTCGAGGCCGTCGATGGTGGCGCCCAGCGGGCAGATGTAGGCGCAGAAGAACCGGCCGACGGCCAGTGTCGCCCCGATAAGGACCAGCGACCAGAGGACGCGGCCGATGATTTCCCGCGAGGCGATGATTGCGCTGATTCCAAGGAGCGGGTCGATCCGGAGATAGATGTCGGCAGGGAGCCACTCGGACAGCCGGTAGGTGGCAAGAACAAACAGGAGAACAAAGAGCAGAAGCGACAGGGTCTGGATAGTTCTCCTCATACGGTTCCCTTGGTGATTCGGAGTTTCTCCACGTCAATCTTTCCCAGACCGCGCTGATAGGCTGCCAGGAGGTGTTCCACCTGGCGGCCCCGGAACCTCTGGCCGTACCAAGGGACGATGCCCACCCCGTAGGAATCCACGGCCACCGGGTCCGTACCGGCGATGACGAGGTTCGGCTTCCTGACCTCACCGGGTCCCCCCGGTCCGCCCGAGACCAGGGCCCGGGTGGCGTCCAGGATGGTCAGCCGCGGCCTGATCACCGTTGCCAGGTCCGCGATCCCTTCGTTTATGTTGAACCGGGAGTGAAAACTCTCCCGATCCCAGATCAACCCCATGAGCCCTTTCAACCCGAGGCTCACCCCCGTAGAGGAATGGGATTTCGCGACGGGAACGCTGATCAGGACGGCATTGTCGAGGAGATCCCGGAGGACTTCCACCCGCTCCAGCACCTTTCCCTGGGGAACCTTGATCTCCTGGAAGAATTTCCGGTCCTGAAGGGCCAGGACATGGGCGCCCGGTATGCCCCGGCAGGCCTCCCGGATACCGGCCCGTTCGAGGCAGAGTTCGGCCCTTTGCAGCGTATGGTCCAGGATCAGGACCTCCCCGGCCCCTGCTTCGCTGCAGGCCCGGGCCACCGCTGCAACGACAAGGGGGTGGGTCGTCGCGGCGAAGTCGGGTGTTTTGGCAAAGGACATGTTGGGTTTGATGACGACGCGTTGCCCTTTTTTCACGAACCGGGAGATACCCCCCACCACCTCCAGGGCCCTCCGCGTGGCCGCGGCGGGCTCGCCGGAAATCACGGCGAGATCAACCTCATCGGCCGCACCCAAAAAAGAGGGATCCCCTGCCAGACCGATGGCCACCCCCGCCGCGGTTGCCTTCAGAAACTGTCGCCGCGATATGCCATTTCGCATTTCTGTCATGCTTACTGCTCTCCCGTTGAATCCGCCAGCGCGCGCATTCCCCGCGGCAAGCCGCCGGGAATGCGAGCGCTAACGAAAGGTTTGCCTAATTCCACGATCCCCAGCAGAAGACCGATGGTTTTACTCATCTCCTCTCACTATCAAGAACCGGGATGTTCACTGCGGCGGCTGGAACACAGAAGTGTGTGCCATGTTAGCATGAGGAATGGCAATGTTCACCATAATTTTTTTTGGGGGGGGGGTTAGGAGATGCGGGGCTTGCGGGTTGCGCCCCCGGTCATGACCAAACGCCGCTGATTTGCGCACCGCAGATGGGGCACCGGCCGTTATTCAAATTGAGTTTGTTCAACCCCATGTATCTCCGCTCGACGATCAATTCGCGGCACTGCGGGCAGTTGGTATTTGTGCCCTCACGGACGTTGCCCAGGTAAATGTACCGCAGGCCCGCCCTGCGGCCGATATCCCGCGCCCTTGTGAGCGGTTCCAGGGGGGGCACCCCATGATCGTCGAACTGATAATCGGGGTGGAATTGACTGACATGCCAGGGGATATCGCCATCGACCCGGGCCAGAAATGCGGCGATTTGCCCCAGCTCTTCATCCGAATCATTCTCGCCCGGAATGACCAGGGTGGTCACCTCCAGCCAGATGCCCAGTTCCTTCATGGCGGCGATGGTGTCCAACACGGGCTGCAGCCGGGCCTTGCACATGTTTCTGTAAGAGTCGTCGCGGAAGCTCTTCAAATCCACGTTGGCGGCATCCAGGTAGGGTTTGATCGTCTCAAGGGCCTGCCTGGTCATATAGCCGTTGGTCACGAACACGTTATACAGGCCCGCCTGCTTGGCCAAGCGGGCCGTATCGTAGGCGTACTCAAAATAGATGGTGGGTTCGGTATAGGTATAGGAGATACTCTGACAGTTGTTTTTCTTCGCGCTCTCCACGATCTGCTCGGGCGTCGCCTCGCCTCCCGGGGCGTTATCGCCTTCTTGTATCGAAGCCTGGGAAATCTGCCAGTTCTGACAGAAGCCGCATTTAAAATTGCAGCCGATCGTGGCTATGGAGTAGGAAACGGAACCCGGCAGGAAATGATACAGGGGTTTCTTCTCGATTGGGTCGACGTTGGCTGCAATCAGCCGGCCATAGACCATCGTATGAAGGACGCCCTGGATGTTCTGCCGGACACCGCAGACGCCGAAGTTCGATTCGGAAATCCTGCATTCATGGGCACACAGGTGGCACTGTCCCCGTTTTCCCTCCAGTTTTTCCCAGAACATGGCCTCCTTAGTCATGTGCACGCCTCCCGGAATCCTTCCTGAACCCTTCCAGATCGTCGATCACCTCTTCGTCCGTCAGATCATGCCACTGCCGGTAGAAACCGGCGACGGCAAAGGGATAGCGATAGGAAACGATGGGGCTCACCACTTCGTCAGCAGCCGATTTGATCAACTCCCAGGCGGAGGATGAGGCAACCGGCGCCGCCGCTACGACCGTTGCTGCGCCCTGCTGCCGTATAGAACTAATTGCGGCCATCATCGTATATCCGGAAGCCAGTCCGTCGTCTATGATGATGGCCGCTTTCCCCTCAACGGAGGAGGGTCTCACTTTATCCCGGTATACCGCTCGCCGCCGCCGTATCTCCGCCCTGACCTCGTCGGCATGGCGCTCGATCTGCTGTCTGGTCAACCCTATTCGTTCAACCAGGGGCTCGTTGAGGACAATGGCGCCGTCTTCGGTGACCGCGCCGTAGCCGGCCTCGGTGTTATGGGGAATCGGTATCTTGCGCGAAACGATGACGTCAAGGCCGATTCCCAGCTTCTTCGCCACTTCTACCGCCACGGGTATGCCGCCGCGCGGAATGGCGAATACGATGGCATCGCCGGGTTTATACCGCTTCAGATGCCCCGCGAGGACTCTGCCGGCATCGACGCGATCCCGATAGGGGGGCTCACCATCCATCATCGTAATCCCCTTCGCGATGGCACGGCGGCCGTGCACGTTAGTCCGGCATCTTCCTTTTCCCCTGCCATTTACGGAATGATTCTATCTGTTTGTCCAATTCCATGGCCAAGGGTCGACCGTGAGATTCCGCGAGCAACTGATACATCCGGACGACCGTTACCGCCAGGGCATCCTGCGCCCGTAAAATGAACACAGGTTCTTCGGACGCAATCTTGGGGATATCCAATTTTCCGTATTTGCCTGACAAGGCCATGGTGAACCTCCTCCCTCAAACAGATCTCCGGTCATAACCTATCCCCAAGGCATCTCACGCCTGAAGGGCGCCGGTCTTCTCCTGCTTATAGGCTTCCACACCTGCCTCGATGGCTTTCTTCAGCCGTTCTTTTTTCCCGATGATTGATTCCTTCTCATGATCCGCAAGTTTCTCTATTTTCCTATACGCCCCCGCGTATTGACACTTTGCTTTTTCCAATAGTTCTTCGGCGGAATCACGGATATCCTCCCTCGTCTCTTTTCCGCTTCTGGGGGCATAGAGAAGAGCCAACACCGCGCCGATCAAGCCACCGACGAGCAGTCCCTTGACACAATCATCTGCTGCCATGTCCTTTTCTCCTTTTTCACTATGTTTTTCTTTGCTGACTGAACCACTTATGCGACAGTCTATTGATGCTTTGTGATGAAGGCAACGCTGGTTGATAGTAGGGATATTGGTAGGCCACATCTATCAGAGCGGTTGGTCACCCTTTGCGCGCGGATTTCTTCCATTTCGATCCGTCGACTTCAATGCGTCCGGATAAATCTATTGGACACCGACCGCAAGTTGTGATTATCCTTCCTTCGAAGGTCGGTGATAAAGGGAAAAAACCTGAAGGAGGTGGATCATGACATTAAGGAAAATCGATATCGTTGAGCAAATTCATGAAGAAATTGGTTTGACCAGAAAAGAATGCGTGACTCTCATCGACAGCCTCTTTGAAGTCATGAAGGATGAGATGTCCCAGGGAAAGTCCGTCAAGATCTCCGGATTCGGCAAGTGGTTCGTAACGGATAAGCACGCACGGAAGGGCAGGAATCCTCAAACCGGTGAGGCGATAAAGATCGATGCCCGGAGGGTGGTATCGTTCAAGGCATCAAATGTATTAAGAAAAGCCCTTGCCTGATGGAAAGATGCGCTGCCAAATGAATCATTCGCTCGATATTCCTACGGGGAGGCGCTATGACTGAGAACGTATCGAACATGAAGGATCTTGTTGTCTATCAGGACGGTTCGATCGTCAGTAAAGAGATCATCAAAAAAACGACCGGGACGGTAACAATTTTCGCTTTTGACCGGGATCAGGGCCTAAGCGAACATACGGCGCCCTTCGACGCCTTGGTCCATATCCTCGACGGCGAGGCGGAGATCATCATCGCGGGAGAGCCGCATCATCTGAAGGAAGGGGAAATGATCATCATGCCCGGTGGAAAACCTCATGCATTGAGGGCGCCGAAGCGATTCAAGATGATGCTGGTGATGATACGGGCGTAAGAGACGATCTATGACGGACGAAGATGCAAAGGCCCATGAGAAACTGCAGCGGAGGTTCTTCCGGGAAAACGTTCACCGGATCTGGGAGATGGTGAAAGCCGGCAGACGCAATGAACTGTCCGAAAAGGACAACGATCTGGCGCTCATCATCATGGACCACCAGGAGTACAGCGACCACTTTGAAAACACCGATATCCTGGACGGCCGCGAATATGACGCCGGAACGCAATTCAACCCCTTTCTGCACATCAGCACCCATCAAATGGTTGAGGATCAACTGGCAGCGGATTCGCCTGCTGAAACCACCCTGTTTTGCGAAGCGATGGAGGAGAAGGGGCTCTCGCGTCATGATGCCGTTCACTTCATCATCATGATCCTTCTCCATGTCCTCTATACATCCAAGGCGAACAGGCAATCCTTCGACAAGGTCCGTTACCGGCGCTTGCTGGATGCGTGCAGCAAGGTTGAACCGACCGAAATCGAGGGGGTCATTGAACGGGAGTTTTCGACAAGAAACTATCGGAAGGACCTTCATTGAGGATGGGGGCGGTGAACCCCGGCGCGGGTGCAACCGATGATAAACGCCAATAACGATGTGTCGCTTGTCTTGGGCGGAGGCGGCGCCCATGCCGCCTACCAGGTTGGGTTTTTGCGCTGCCTCGCGGATCATTGCCCCAACATCCGCATCCCTATCCTGACGGGGATATCCGCCGGCGCCATCAACGCCGCGTTCATCGCCAACCACCCGGGCACCTTTCCGGAGACCATCGACGCGCTCAGCGCATTCTGGCGCAACCTCAGCATCGATCAGGTGTACGATGCGGACGCCTGGAGCCTCGCAAAAAGGGCGTTACATTGGGGGGCTCATCTGCTGATGGGGGGCGTGTCCACGGCATTGGCGCCAAAAGCGCTGGTCGATACCGAGCCGCTCAGGAAACTTCTGCAACGGGGGCTCGCATCGTCGGACCACGGGATCAGCGGGATCCGCGAGAACATCCGACAACAAAAACTCAAGGCCATAGCCATCACCGCCACGAACTACACGACGGGCCAGGCAGTCACCTGGGTCCAGGGCGGAAACATCGAAATGTGGGAGCGGCCCCACCGGCACAGCGTGATGACGGAGATCACTGTGGAGCAGATCATGGCTTCCACGGCCCTGCCCATATTCTTTCCCGCTATCAAAGTCGAGGATTCGTGGTACGGTGACGGCGGCATTCGCCAGTATGCGCCGCTTTCTCCCTCGCTGCACCTGGGCGCAAAATGCATCATCGCAGTCTCGACGCGCCACAAGCCGTCGCTCACGGAGGCAAGTCACGCGGTGAATCGCAGCTACCCGTCCGTCGCCCAGCTACTGGATGTCCTGATGAACGCCAACTTCGTGGATCTCCTGGATCAGGATCTGCTGGGGCTCGACCGGGTGAACCGCCTCCTGGAGAATCAGTCGCTGACGGAAACCTCCAATGTCCGGCTGGTGAGGGCGTTCACCCTTCGCCCGTCCGTCGACCTTGCCAGGATAGCGGGGAAATACGAACCGGACCTCCCCCGTTCGTTTCGCTTCCTGACGCGCCGGCTCGGTACGTCTAAAACGGGAAGTTACGAGTGGCTCAGCATGATCCTGTTCGACCCGAATTATATTCGGAATATCATGGATATCGGGGAAGCGGATGCCTACGCACGAAAGGAAGAGATCGAGGAATTTCTCGCATGATCCATTCCCGGAATCAGGACACGGAACGAGAGGCGGCATAACCGATGTGCGGACGATTCATCCTGTTGACCGATCTGCCGGTTCTCGCCGAATCCTTCGGCATTCAGGAGGTAACCACTGAATACCAACCGGAGGTCAACATCTGCCCCGGCCGGGACATCGCCGCGGTCGTTCATGACGGCAGGAAGCGGCTCGTCGCGTTCCGCTGGGGACTCATCCCCGCATGGGCCGACGATCCCGCTATCGGAAACAGGATGTTCAACGCACGGGCGGAGACCGTGGCGGAGAAGCCGAGTTTCAAGGATGCCTTCAAGAAGCGCCGGTGCCTGATACCCGTCGATGGATTCTACGAGTGGCAGAAATCTGGGAAGGGAAAACGGCCGCTCTGTTTCTCCCTGAAATCGGGGCGCCCCTTCGGGCTCGCCGGACTTTACGAAACGTGGACTTCACCCGAGAAGGGCCGCATCCACACCTGTACGATCATCACGACCGATGCCAATGACCTGATACGCCCCATTCACGACCGGATGCCGGTCATCATACCGAAAGACAAAGAGGCCGCGTGGCTCGACCCTTACACAGTCAAGCTTGATGAACTGGCGTCGCTCCTGAAGCCCTACCCACCGGACGAGATGGTCCTCTCCGAAGTCGATGCGAACATGTTCCCTCGGCCGGCAAGAGACAGCTACCATTGACTGTCGGCCAGCACTTCCCCCATGTTTCCAGGAGAAAGTCTTCTCTGGCCCTGTTCGATCTCCTTGATCATGCGTGTGAGCGATTCCTTCAGGTGCGCATGCGCTCCGGGGTTTGAAATTCTGTAGATTGATAGAACGGCGCATGATAAACTACCCCGTCATGAGGGGAGTGCGAGATACTACCTGAGTGATATTGATATGTTGAAAAAGGGAGGACCCCATGGAAGAAAAGATCTGGTGGAAGTGCAATGGTTGTGGCTACCTTGTACAGCAGAGTATTGGTCAAGAACCCCCAAAGCCTTGCCCGGCTTGTAAGCAAGATTGTACCTTTACAAATGTGACCTGTTACAAACCTGAATGTGGGGGGCCGCAATCGGGCAATTATGATCCAACAGTTATGTGAATGACGGGAAATCTTCCTGACGCAGATACTGTAGATGAGTGCTTGCGGCTGTTCAACGAGAAGGGCTATAAATTGGAGTGATATTTTATACATAATCGCTTCTAATCACTTTGTTATCCGCGGATCCAGAAATAAAGAACACGGATATGGCGAACTCAAGCTCAGCGAATCTTAAGAGATATTTATTGACGCTTGTCGTAATCTGGACTGCAGGCATCATTGCATCTCTGGGGTGGAACATATACCAACTGAGACAGTCCATATTGAGGGTCGCACGAACGAGCCGAGTTCTGAGGACTCGTAGATACCACCAACTGCCGCTAAAGCCTGACAACGCTCATCAATGATCACGAAAAAAGGTTGAAAGGGGTAGCAAATAAAGGAAAAGGGCTAAGCCGTTATCGCTTAACCCCTTGATTTCTGGAGCCGATGAGCAGGATCGAACTGCTGACCTGCTGATTACGAATCAGCTGCTCTACCGTCTGAGCTACATCGGCTTTGCGTCCGGCGACGGATGCACCCCGTTTGAGGATTTGCCTATCTATCGCAAGCAATTCCCCTTGTCAAGATTTTCATGCGCCTGCGGCGAATGCGCAATGGGATCTACCGACCTCCCGACGTGGGAAAGACGGAGGAAGACCAGGGGGGAAATTCACCGGGTCTTCCTTGACTTTCGAGGTTTCTCTGGTATGAAGGGAGCCGGGGAATTAACTGCAATGTCACTGACAGAAAATCTTGAATATCGAAGCTGGGTCGAAGTCGATCTCGGCAACTTCGCCGCGAACTGGGCGGAGATGAAACGGCTGGTCGGCCCCGGCGTCGGGATCATGCAGGTGGTCAAGGCGGACGCCTACGGCCACGGGGCGATCGAGATCTCCAACGCCGCTCTCATAAACGGCGCCTCCTGCCTCGGCGTGGCCAATGCCGACGAGGGGGTGCAGCTCCGGGTGAGCGGGATCACGGCCCCGATCGTCATCCTCTCCCCCGCCACCGATTCCGAGATCGACCAGATCATCAAATACACCCTGACCCCTTCGGTCTCCGATCTCGGCTTCGCCCGGGAGCTTCAGAAG
>VFSW01011205.1_pt1 | contig 12626 bp, 13 predicted proteins | sample 5358111 | NCBI WGS metagenome assembly VFSW01 (sample SAMN11554181, study PRJNA540505) | mine drainage metagenome | isolation source: sediment from site ElyBrook_90M | place: USA: Ely Copper Mine, Vershire, VT | collected 2017
GGACCTCCGGCCTTCACAATGTCAATGTGACGCTCTACCACTGAGCTAAGGACGCGTCGGACAAGACTCATGATATGGATTTTCGGGAATTTTGCAACCGCCGACGCGGGACGGTACTATGGAACCCATGGAGGAGCCGAAGGTCATTTTTGAGAACGAGGATTTCGTCGCGGTCGAAAAACCGGCGGGGCTTCTCGTACATCGCGTGAGGGTAGGCACGAGGTCGCGGTCGCGTCGCGTGGATGAGGCGCGCCGCGCGGAGCCGACGCTCGCGGACTGGGTGGCGGCCCGCTATCCCGAGGTTGCGGCGGTGGGGGATGATCCCGAATACCGTCCCGGCATCGTGCACCGTCTCGACAAAGAGACCTCCGGCGTGATGGTCATTGCGCGGAGGCCGGAGGCGTTCGCGTGGCTCAAGGCCGCGTTCCAGGCGCGGACGATGAAGAAGACCTATGAGGCGTTTGTCTACGGCGTGCCGTCGCCGCGCGAGGGGACGATCGACCGGCCGATCGGGATCAAGGCGGGCACGCTGAAGCGGAGCATCCATGCGGCGACGATGGTGAAGGAGGCGGTGACGGACTATGTGACAAAAGAGGTGTTCGAATCAGCGGCATCGTCGCCTTCGTCTCCTTCGTCTCCTCCCTCCCTCCTCCTCCCTTCTTTATTCTCTCTTCTTGAGGTGCGTCCCCGCACGGGCAGGACCCATCAGATCCGCGTCCATCTCGCGAGCATCGGGCATCCGCTCGTGGGCGACGCGCTCTATGCGCCGCGCAGCGTGAAGCGGGACGCGGCTGCTCCCGGGCCCGCGCCGCGCCTCATGCTCCATGCGGAGCTCCTGGAGTTCACGGATCCTGCGGGTGCACGCTTCTCCCTCGGGGCGCCGCTCCCAGAGGATTTCCTGAAGGTTATCCACACCATGACCGCCGGAAAAATGGGGGAAATATGATAGAATGAACACATATGAAAGGTCGGATCAAATATGAATTTGCGCGCAAATGAAATCAATCAATCGTAAGGGTTTCACCCTTATCGAGCTCCTCGTGGTCATCGCCATTATCGCGATCTTGGCGGTGGTCGTGGTGCTCACGCTTAATCCGGCGCAGCTCCTCGCGCAGTCCCGGGACTCCAACCGCGTATCGGACTTCGCGACGCTCAAGAGCGCCATCGCCCTTTACCAGGCGGATGTATCGTCCACCAGTATGGGGACGCCGGGCACGGTATATGGTGCCTATGCAGGTTCGCTCCCGACCGGGACAGGTAACCTTGGTCTTTCCGCCACGAATAACACGGGCTGGGGATATGCTTCAGGGGATGCTACGGCAGTAGCCACGAGCACCCTTCGCGGTGTGGGTGGTACGGGTTCGGGCTGGCTTCCAATTAACTTCAGCGTCATAAGCTCGGGTGCTCCGTTCGGCTCTGAGCCGGTGGACCCTCTTGGCACAAATGCAAACACGAGCTGCCAGAGTGGAAACGCGGTATGCGCTTACACCTATACGGCGAATAGTAGTAACCAGTTCAAGCTCGCGGCCCACATGGAGAGCACCAAGTACATGAACGGCGGTGCGAACGACGTCGAGACGAGCGACGGCGGCAACAGCATCTACGTGTACGAGCAAGGCACGAACGTGAATCTCTAAAGGTTCTTTTGGAGAGGCCTTTCATAAAACCCCGGGACGCCGGGGTTTTATGTTACAACGGTTTTTTGCTATCATAAGAGCAAGGAAATTATTATCTTTTCCCTTCGCGTTCCTCCTCCCTTCTTTCCCTCACCCCTTCTTCATGCAACTCCCGATCCCCATCGACCAACTGAAACAGCTGCTCATCACAGACGGCCTCATCCAGCCGGAACGGTTCGACGAGCTCGCCGCCGTGGCGGAGCGCAAGAACCAGAACCTCCTCGAGGTGCTCGTGGCGGAGAAGGTGGTGGAGGAGGGCTATCTGAGCAATCTCATCGCGTCCGCGCTCGGCGTGGGCCGCGCGGACTTCGAGGCCATGCCGCTCGATAAGGAAGTGGTGAAGGTCCTCCCGGAGGACGTCGCCCGCTCCCGCCAGGCGATCCTTTTCCATCGCGAGGACGACGGCACGTACGATGCTGCGATGGTGGACCCGTCCGACCTCGCCACGCGCGAATTCCTCGAGGAGCGCCTCAAGGCGAAGGTGCGTCCCTTCCTCGCCACGCGCGAGGATCTCAACCGCGGGTTCTCCGTGTACGGCTACGAGCTCGGGCAGGACTTCAAGAAGATCATCGACGACAACATCAAGGCGTCGATGCTCGACCGCTCGAAGGACGCGAAGGAGGCGGCGGCCGACCTGCCGATCATCGGCATCGTCGACAACGTCCTTTCCTATGCCCTCGCGTCGCGCGCGTCCGACATCCACATCGAGGCGCTCGAGGACGCCACGTACATCCGGTACCGCATCGACGGCATCCTCTACGAGGTGATGGATGTCCCGAAGGAGATCCATGCCGCCATCGTCGCGCGCCTCAAACTTCTCGCGGGACTCAAGCTGGACGAGCACTTCGCGCCGCAGGACGGCCGCTTCCGCTATCAGGTCGGCAACCAGTCGATCGACGTCCGCGTGTCCGTGATGCCCACGTTCTATGGCGAAAAGGTGGAGATGCGTCTCCTTGAATCGTCCGAGAAACCGCTTTCCCTCGAGGAACTCGGTTTCTCGCCCGACGATACGAAAAAGGTGGCTGACAACCTCAAGAAAGCGTACGGCATGATCATCTCGTGCGGACCTACCGGGTCCGGTAAGACGACGACGCTCTACACGCTCATGAACATGCTCAACAATCCGCAGGTGAACGTGACGACCATCGAGGACCCGATCGAGTACAACATGCGCTACGTGAACCAGACCCAGATCAACCCGCAGGCGGGCATCACGTTCGCCTCCGGCCTCCGCGCGCTCCTGCGCCAGGACCCCAACATCATCATGGTCGGTGAGATCCGCGACGCCGAGACCGCGGACATCAGCGTGCAGGCCGCGCTCACGGGCCACCTTCTGCTCTCGTCGCTCCACACGAACGACGCACCGACCGCGATCCCGCGTTTCTTCGACCTGCAGGTGCCGCCGTTCCTCGTGAGTTCCGTGCTCAACATGATCATCGCCCAGCGTCTCGTGCGGAAGATCTGCCAGACGTGCATCTATTCCTATGAGGCCGATGAAGGGGTGAAAAAGACCATCGAGGACCAGCTCAAGCGCATGGATGGCGGCGTGGCGGCGGAGAATATCGAGATCCCGAATGTCCTGTATCGCGGCAAAGGGTGTGCCGCGTGCGGCGGCACCGGCTATCGCGGCCGTCTTGGCATCTATGAAGTGATGGAGATCGACGAACCGCTGAAAGAGATCATCACGAAGCCGGACTTCGGCCTCGAGGAGCTGCGCCGCGCGGCCACCACGAACGGCATGCATACGATGTTCGAGGACGGCCTCCGCAAAGTGGAGCTTGCCCAGACGACGCTCGAGGAAGTGCTGCGCGTGATCCGGGAATAACGCAAGTCCTTCTCGTTCCTCAGGGACGGGATCGAACCCTGCTGGGTTCGTCCCTAGGCTCTCGGCGCCTTCGCGCCTCCGAGGCTCCCTTCGGGACGAGAAGGACTTTGCGCTATCGCGGAGAACAAAAAAAACGCTCGAGAGAGCGGTTTTTTTGTATCGCCCAAGAGGCGACTATGCGGTGCGAAACAGCACCACATCTTTTTGCCAGCCGTACATCCATAGTACTCGCGTCTCCATGGGCGTCAAACTCAGGGCGATGCCAACAGGCGTGGACCGGCGGCGACCAATCAGGAAAACCCTAAGAAAGGATGGCGTACCGATCAGGGATCTCCTTCCTCCTCTGAGGAGAACCTCGCAGGCGCGAAGGCGCTGAGAGCTTAGGCGCGTTTTCAGTAGAAAACGACGCCGTCTCCGAAGAGGAGGAAGGAGATCCCTTGTTTCGGTATGGTATCATGTACGTATGGTATTCCATTACGTCGCGGCGGACGTGTCGGGAAAGATGATCGAGGGCGAGCTTGAGGGCAATGATCTCCAGGACGCGCTCCGGTGGCTCGCGGGCAAGGAGCTCCGGCCCGTGTCAGTGAAGCCGGTGGAGGAGAAGAAGGGGAGCAAAGACCTGTTCGGCGGCGGCACCATCAACACCTCCGACAAGGTGTTCCTTACGAAATATCTCGCGCTCATGTTGCGCGTGGGCACCGACCTCATGTCCGCCATCAACATCCTCATCGATGACTTCGATAAGCCGGCGGTGCGCGAGTTCCTGCTCCAGGTGAGGGAGAACCTGAGCAAGGGCCGGCCGTTCTATGAGACCTTCGCCAATTATCCGAAGGTCTTTTCGCCGACGTTCATCAATCTCGTCCGCGCGGCGGAGAAATCGGGCAACCTCCAGAAGACGTTCGAGGATCTATCGACCTCGCTCGAGAAGGACGCCGAGCTTCAGAGCCACGTGAAATCCGCGCTCATCTATCCTGCCGTGCTGCTCCTCATGGCATCGGCCATTATCACGTTCCTCGTCACGTACGCGCTGCCAAAGGTGGCGGGCGTGTTCAGTTCGAGCGGTATCCAGCCGCCGCTTTTTTCCCGGATCACGTTCGGCATAGGGCTTTTCATCGGAGGCAACATCATGATCATCGCGCCCACGGTCATCATCACCCTCGCCGCGCTCGTATGGTTCGTATGGAAGACGGACACGGGGAGGAGAGCATTCGATGAGACGATGACGCGCACGCCGTTCATAAGGACCATCTACTCCGATCTCGCCGTCCAGCGCATGGCGTCCACCATGAGCTCGCTTCTTTCCGCGGGGCTGCCCATCAACGAGACGCTTGCGATCGCCGCGGAGACGGTGGGCGTGCGCCAATATCAGGAGGCGCTCATCAGGATCACGAAGGACGGCCTCGAGAAAGGGCTTACGATCGGCGAAGCGTTCCGGCGCGAGACGGTCTTCCCGAAGATGGTCACGAACCTCGTGGCGATCTCGGAGCGGGCGGGACACCTCGAAGAGGTGCTCACGACCCTCGCGGATTTCTATGCTGCGAACGTGGATTCGAACATCACCGCGCTCGTATCGCTCCTTGAGCCGGCGATGCTCCTCATTATGGGCATCATGGTCGGCACCATCGCGCTTTCGATCATCGTCCCGATTTACCAGCTGACGACGTCGTTCTAACCATGGGGCAGGTACTATGATCATGAAGGCCATCCTCCAAAAAAAGAACGATGGCGGTATCCGCTCCCGTGAGGGATTCACACTGATGGAGCTCCTGATCGTCCTCGTCATCAGCATCGCACTCGGCCTGTTCATGTTCGCCGATTATTCCGGCAAGCAGGGGACCACCGCGATGTCCACGGCGACCCAGGAGATCGCGGCCACGCTGCAGCAGGCGCAGAGCAAGGCGCTCGCCGGGGAAGGGAGTGGCGCGTCCACGAATGGGTTCTGGGCCGTGGAATTCGCAAATCCCGCCACATCGCCGGCGTACTTCGGCCTCCTCTTCGAGACTTCGACCGCCAACCTCGCCTCGGGCACGGCGACCGGGAATTTCACGCGGCTTCCGGAAGGGATCGCGTTCACCACCTCGACCGTGGCTTCCAATGGGACCCTCTTCATCTACTATGCCAACGGCAACATCCCCTCGGGGATGCCCCAGGGCGCCTATCAGTCGTGCACGGGATTCACGTGTGCATCCACGTCGACGATCATGGTGGGGTTGTACACGCCGAACGAGCAACCCGCGCTCTCCTCGACCGTCACGGTCGCGGCGACCGGGGCGGTGAGCTACTAAGCGATCGCCGGATCGGCCCAGGATGATGCATAATAAAAGCATGAAGAAAGGGAATATCAGCGACACCAAGGGACAGATGTTCGTGGGAATGGTCCTTCTCATCGGGTCGATCATCGCGCTCGTGAGCCTGTTCCTCCTTTTCCTTTCGGGATCGCTCGTCAGTACGAGCTATGGGCTCAAGGCGGACGTGACGGCGCAGGCGGCGGCCAATGCGGGCGCGGAGGACGCGCTATTGAAGATAATCCGGAATTCGCTCTCCTTCCCCGCCACCTATACGATCCCGGTCGGCAGCACGACGGCGACGGTGTATGTGAATTCCAACACGCCCTCCGCGGGGTTCATCACGGTGACGTCCACGGCGACGTTTGTGAGCCATACGAAGACCGTCAGGGTGGTGCTCGCGGGGAACAGTACGACCCAAATGAGCGTGGTATCCTGGCAGCAGGTCCAGTGAGGCAAATCGTGGTAGAATAGGATCATAGAGCCATGCAGACGGCGCGCGCGAAAAAAATCCTGGGAAGACTATTATCCCTTTTGAGGGTCCGCACGACAGCGGCCGGCTTCGAGGTGAGCGACCAGGTGGTACGCATCATATACCCCGAGAAGAAGACGATCGGGATGGCGGCAGTGGTGCTCGGGCCGGGCGTGATGGAGCGGGGAGTGATCAAGGACCCCGCGGCCTTTACCGCGGCCCTCGCCGCACTCAGGGCAAAAATGCCGGCGCGTATGCAGTCGAAGAAGATGAACGTGGTCGTCACACTGAGCTCGGCGAGCATCTATACGCAATCCTTCACGTTACCGCTCATCGAGGGCGACGAGCTGAAGAAGGCGATCGATCTCAATATCCAAATGTCATCGCCGGACGACCTGGCGAGGTCGTACTACGGCACGAGGGTGCTCGCGCGCGACGAAGTGAACGGGAAGATCGAGATCTCCGCGGCGTTCATCGAAAAAGGCCTCGTGGATGGCATCGTGGAGGCGCTCTTTACGACAGGGTTCATTACGACCTGCGTGGAATCGCGCGCGATCTCGCTTGTACGCGTGGTGAAGGAGCGGTTCCCGTCAGCGGACCCCGCGAATCCCTATCTCCTCCTTGACATCGACGGTGTGGGTATTGATGTGCTTATCATAAAGAAGAACGAGCTCTACTTCGAATATGCGACACCGTGGAGCGATGTGGCCGACGATAAAGGGCAGGTAACGATGGAGAAGTTCGCGGATACCATCACCGCAAGCCTTCGCCAGGTCTCGAACTTCTATCGCCAGCGCTGGCAGGACCCGCTCGGAGGGGTCATCGTCTCCGCGTCGGCGTTCAGCGATCAGGCGGCCACGGTCGCCGCGGAGGCGCTTGGTCTGCCGATCCTGCCACTCGCGCCATCCGTGCCGGAGGTGGGCGAGGGAGCGGTATCGCCGGAATGGTTCGTGGTGGTGGGGGCAGACCTGCGAGGTTCATCACCGGAAGAGGACCATGAGATTAATCTTGCCGGCGTCGTTGCCGCTGAGCGCTATGAGGAGGAACGGATGCTCCTCTTCCTCGAATTCTGGAGGATCATCGTTCCTGCGGCGCTGGCGATCTGTGTGGCCACGCTCGTGCTCGGAGCGAATTTCCTCACTTCCATGGCGACAAGATTGCAGACGAACGCCCCCGTAGGGGCTGCGGCGCAGACCGCCCAGATGTCCGCGCTCGAAGCATCTTCCACGGCGTTCAATCAGGAGGTCCAGCTTGTGCTCGCGGCCCAAGCGAAGACGGACCAGGATCATCTCATCCTTGATGATCTTCAGAATATTGCGGCTACGAGCTCGGTGAGCATCAGCCACCTCACGTTCCAGGGGGCGAATGCGCCCATCTCCCTCTCCGGCATTGCCACGACCGAGAACGATATCGTGGAGTTCAAGAATTTGATCGAGGGGGATAAAAAATTCGGGACGGTCGACCTGCCGCTTTCCCAGATCCAGCCTGCCGGTACGGCCTATTCGTTCTCGATGACGTTCCCGCTCGCGCAGTAAATCGGAGGATCCCTCCTCCCTCCTTACTTCTCGCTCCTCTTCTTATCCTTCCCTCAGCGCTTCGCCGATCTTCACGAACACTTCATCGAGAACATCCATATCCCGGGGAGAGATAGGGGAGAGCACGAAATCACCCGCCTTTTTCCTACGGACCTCATGCGGATCGCGGATGCCGATGCGGACGCGAAGGAAGTCCTCCGTGTGTAGATGGTCGACGATCGAAAGGATGCCTTTGTGTCCCGCAGCGCCGCCGCCGCGGACGATCTTGAACGCGCCGAGCGGGAGGTCGCTGTCGTCATGGACGACCGCGAGGGCGGAGGGCGGCGCGGTGAGCACGCGGAGGGCGTCTTTCACTGCCCGGCCCGAGTCGTTCATATAGGTGAGCGGCTTCACGAACAAAAAAGCCCCTGCCTTCGTATATTCGAAGGAATCCTTATAGCGTGAGAACCCATGGCCGCCTTCCAGGGGGAGTGCATTGGGCGCGAGGGCGGCGGCAAGGGCCGGAAGGGCGCGCATCCCCACATTATGGTAGGTGGAAGCGTATTCGGGGCCGGGATTGCCCAGTCCCACGATCACCGTGACGGCCGTCCCTCGTTCCTGCTCTTTCCTCGTTCCTTCCGTATCGACTTGCGCGGGGTGTGTCATGTTCTTTATAATGGTACTACTTCTATGAGAAAATTTTTAGCGTCCGCCCTCGAGGTGTTGGAGATCGCGGTGATCGCCATCGCAGCAGTGTTCGTCATCAGGATCTTCCTCGTCCAGCCCTTCCTCGTGAGCGGCACGAGCATGGCTCCCACGTTCCAGAACGGCGACTACGTGCTCGTGGACGAGCTCACCTACCGCATCCGTCCACCGGAGCGCGGCGAGGTCATAGTGTTCCACGATCCCCAGGACTATTCCACATATTTCATCAAGCGCATCATCGGCCTTCCGGGGGAGCGCGTCGTAATCGCGAGCGGCACGGTGACCATATATAACCCGCAGTACCCGAACGGCCTCAGGCTGGACGAGCGCTATCTTCCTCAGGGCACGGTGACCTCGGGCACGTACGACGTTACGCTATCCTCCACGCAGTATTTCGTGATGGGCGACAACCGTCCGCTGAGCTATGACTCCCGGAGCTGGGGGCCCCTCCCCGCCGCGAACATCGTGGGCCTCGTGAGGGTGCGCCTGTGGCCGCTCAGTCAGGTTGGCATATTCTCCGCGCCGCACTATACTACCTCCACCAGCCCCTGACGCGCGTCGCGTCCGTCGATCAGCGGCACATCGCACCCCGTACCAGCCAGGACCGCGGACAAAGAAAAGACAGAGAAGGCGAAGGCACCCGCACCGCGGTCCTTCCCGGCAGTGAAGGGAATGCACGACGTGCTTCCTTCGGACGAGCCTTATTGGGAGAAGATAGGATCCGTCGTGCGCGAGATCGCGAAGGAGTACGGATTCTCACGTATCGAGCCTCCGGTGCTCGAGTTCGCCGAACTCTATAACAAGACCTCGGGCGACACGAGCGACGTGGTCCAGAAGGAGATGTACACCCTCAAGACGAAGGGCGGCGACGTGCTCGCACTCCGTCCGGAGTACACCCCGGGCATCGCGCGCGCCTATATGCAGAACGGTCTTTCGCGCCTCGCGCAGCCCCAGCGGCTGATCGCCATGGGCCCGATCTTCCGCCATGAGCGGCCCCAGCTCGGCCGCGCGCGCCAGTTCACCCAAATCGACCTCGAGACGCTCGGCGGCGTGAGTGACGCGATGTACGACGCGGAGATCATCGAGATGTTCGGCGACCTCCTCGATGCGCTCAAGATAAAGAATCCGACGCTCAAGCTGAATTCGATCGGCTGCCGCGTGTGCCGCCCGGTCTACAAGAAGCAGCTTCAGGCCTACTATCACGCGCACGAGGACAAACTGTGCGAGGACTGCAAGGTCCGTATCGAAGCGAACCCCCTCCGCCTCCTCGACTGCAAGGAGCCCGGATGCGAGGAGCTCAAAGCGCATGCGCCCAACCTGCTCGACAAGCTCTGCGTGAACTGCAGCAACCACTTCAAGGAGACGCTCGAATATCTCGACGAGATAAAAATGCCGTATGAGCTGGACCCGCACCTCGTGCGCGGTCTCGACTATTACAGCCGCACCGTCTTTGAATTCTACGCCGGCGGCCCCGAGGCCGCGATCGGCGCGCTCGCGGCGGGTGGCCGGTACGACTACCTCATGGAAACGATCGGCGGCCATATCACGCCGGCGGTGGGCGGGGCGTCGGGCGTCGAGCGGTTGATCGCCGTCATGCGCGCGAAGGAGATCTCCCCGAACGGCAATGGCAACGGCGCCGCGAAGCGCGTGTTCCTCGCGCATGCGGGCGAACTCGCGAAGAAGCGCTGCTTCTCGCTCATGCGCGACCTCCGGGCGAAGGGCTTCATCGTCACCGAATCGCTTTCGAAGGATTCCCTGGGCAACCAGCTGAAGGTGGCCAATAAGGAGGGGATCGCCATCGCGCTCATCCTTGGCCAGAAGGAGATCTATGAGAACACCGTCATCGTGCGCGACCTCACGAGCGGCACCCAGGAGGCGGTCCCCGTGGACCGGCTGGTGGACGATCTGAAGCGGCGGATGCCTGCGAAATAACGGATTCCCCTTTGTTTTCTTAGGGACGGTGTCGCGCGTTGCTACGCGCGCACCTAGGCTGTCGGCGTCTTCGCACCTCCGAGGCTCCCTGAGAAAGGGGCATTGGATCTGGCCTTGCCAAATGGCATCCGCTCCTATATACTCTTTCCCATGGCTATTGAAGTGCGCAAAAAGGACGGGGAATCGCCGAACGCGATCCTTTATAACTTCACCCGTCGGGTGAAGCGGAGCGGCATCCTCAAGGAGGTCCGCAGCCGGAAATATCACGACCGTCCCACGAGCCGTGTGAAGCGTCGCGCGTCCGCGATCCATCGCGAGGAGAAGAAGGCGGATGTGGAGCGGCAGAAGAAGCTCGGGCTCATCTAGCGGGGACCGTTCCCATGCAGGGCGGAGGTTCGCAAAATGTCTTTTTAAGAACCAATGTCTCTCGTCCAGCAACTCACCGAAGATATGAAGGCCGCCATGAAGGGCGGCGACCATGCGCGCCTCGAGGTGGTGCGTTTTGTGCTCGCGGGCGTGAAGGCCGCGGAGAAGGAGAAGCAGGCCAAGGATCCCGCAGCGACCCTTACCGACGACGAAGCGATCGCGGTGCTCCAAAAGGAGGCCAAGCGCCGCAGGGAGTCGCTCGTGTTGTTCCGGCAGGGCGGCCGCGAAGATCTCGTGGCAAAGGAAGAGGCCGATCTCGCCGTCATCCAGTCCTATCTTCCGAAGGAACTTTCCCGCGAAGAGATCGCGGCAATGGTGGACAAGGCCCGCGCGGCGGGGGCCAACGATTTTTCCTCGCTCATGCGCGAGGTGATGAAGGAGGTCAAAGGCCGCGCCGATGGCACGCGTGTGGGTGACGTCATCAAGGAAAAACTCGGCGCCTAGATCCGATCATGCCTGTGTGGACCGAAGCCAAACTTCGCGCGCTTGCGAGGACGCTCCTCAGGAAGCTGAAGGTCTCCGTGGCGACCCTCGACATTTTCCTGCTCAAGGATCCCGACATCACGGCCCTCAAGGCGCGTTTCATAAAGAAGAGGACCGAGCCGAACGTGCTGTCCTTCAAGGAGCCGCTTGCGTTCCCGCATCCCGAGCTCAAGAAAGGGAAATATCTCGGCGAGGTCTACCTCAATAAGGATATCCTGAAGCGAGAGCCGGAGCGCGCCGCGCCGCTCCTCCTCCATGGCATCCTTCATCTCCTTGGGTACGACCACGAGAAGAAGGCAGACGCCAAAAAGATGGAAGGAAAAGAGAAGGAGATCCTCGAAGGGGCGCCCAAAAAGAAAAAGGCTCCCGCAAAAAAGAAGTAATCAAAAACCGCGCGAACGCGGTTTTTGATTTTTCGTGGTACCGTTTCACCACCGGCCCATGGTGTGCCGGCCGAGGCATTATAGCGGAGAGGTGATCAAGAAAATCTGGAGAAAAATTAAATGCTTCAAAAGGACCTCCGTGGTGCTTTGAGGGGCGCCTCGCAGGCACGAAGGTGCCCAGAGTGAGGCGGCCGGCCAGCAGGCCGGAACGCCGTCCCCGAGAAGCGCCACGGAGGTCCTTTTGCACAGTTCCTTTTCCCCATCTTTCCTGATAAAATGGTGGTATGAAATTCAAGGGACTTGGTGGCGGCAACGATCTCATCACGGGCCTCGATATCGGCACCTCGTCCCTCAAGCTCGTCGTCGCGGATTGCAGCCGCCGCCGGCCCCAGATTGTGCACGTGTACGAGGAGCCGGCGCTCGGGTTGCGCAAAGGCGCGGTCATCGATCTCAGCGAAGCATCCCGCGCGATCAACCGGGCGGTCGCCGAAGCGAAGAGGGTCTCCAAGAACGCCGCGAAGAACATCTACGTGAGCATCGGCACGCCGCAGGCGAAGATGCAGATCTCGCGCGGTATCGTCGCCGTCTCGCGCGCCGACGCCGAGATCTACCAGGACGACATCGACCGCGCGGTGCGGGCGTCGCAGGCGGTGAACCTTCCGCAGAACCGCACGATCATCCACACCCTCACGAAGGAGTTCATGGTGGATGGGGTGGGGGACATCGTGGACCCGCTCGGCCTTTCCGGTTCGCGCCTCGAGGTGCAGTCGCTCATCATCGATGCGTTCTCGCCGCACATCAAATCGCTCATCCGCGCCGTCGAGCTCGCGGGCGGCGACGTGAGCGGCCTCGTGTTCGGTCCGCTCGTGGCGGCGCGCGCCCCGGGGGCGAGCGGCGCGGGGGGGGCGGGGGGCGGGGGGCGGCG
>VFSW01011206.1_pt1 | contig 12626 bp, 10 predicted proteins | sample 5358111 | NCBI WGS metagenome assembly VFSW01 (sample SAMN11554181, study PRJNA540505) | mine drainage metagenome | isolation source: sediment from site ElyBrook_90M | place: USA: Ely Copper Mine, Vershire, VT | collected 2017
ACATCCAGTAACTGAGTCCGGTGGATTTGGAGGCGGTCTTCATGCTTGGTTGCGGAGTGTCCCGAGGCTCCGCAAGTATTTTACTGAAGACAGCGGTTGCCGCTTACCGCCGGGCAAGTCTCGGTCGTCGCCTTCCGAATGTGTGAAGCGACCTATTCTACCTGTCGCCTCCATGGCTATTCGGCTTTCTTATCGATAAACTTGGCGCCCTCCTTTGGCATTTCGGGGAAAGAGTGTTTTTTGACGATGGCGCTCTCTGGTGGCGCCGGGCTAGGCGTTGTTCGGCGAGTGTCTCCCAGCGACCCTGGGCGGCCGCTCCGTTGGGGATCAATGCGGCCAGTAAAGTAAGATGGAAAGCGAATTGCACGTTACGATGCGAGAAGGGCCTCCTGACCGAGTGGAGGACATGATAACAATGGGCTTTTGCCGTCAAGAACGGAAGTTTTCTGCTCACTGTGAGCAAACATGATTCACTCTTGCGCATTGGGCGGCCTCGGGGCACAATCTAGGGGTCACTTCAGAAGCCTGTTCGGGTTGGTCAAGTCGAGAGTCACCAGGGGAATATCGAGATGAAAAACCGCATATTTATAGCCGTGTTATTGTCCACTGCGCTAACCCTCCCAGGATGGGCGCAACAAAGTAATCCAGGTTCGTCCACGCAAAGCGTTAGCGCTTCCCAGAGCACGAGCGACCGGGAGCCCCTGCAGGAGCCGAAGGCACAGGGCTTCTGGGATGGCGACGATCCTAATCTGGTGAATTTGATCACGCATCCGTTTGCCAACAAGAAGTATGTTCTGCGGCATACGCAGCCCATTAAAGACCGGCTCAACGAACTGGATGAGCTGACGTCGGAAAACAGCCAGAAGATCAAAGACGTGGATGCGCGCGCGCAGCACGGCATTCAGCTGGCGTCGGAAAAATCCAGCCTGGCCGACCAGCACGCGTCGGATGCCGCCAGCAAGGCGCAGCTGGCGCAGACCGCCGCAAACGCAGCTACGACGCGCGTTTCGTCGGCGGAGCAGATGGTCGGAAATCTGGATCGATACAAAGGCAGCGCGCAGACGGAGATCCGTTTTCGCCCCGGCCAGAGCGTTCTGAGCAAGAGCGCGAAAGACGCGCTGGATCAGATGGCTGGGCCGCTGAAGGATCAGAAAAGCTACATCATTGAAGTGCGCGGGTTCGCTCCGGGGCATGGCCAGGCGGCGATCGCCAGCTCGCAAAAGATGGCGGATTCGGTGGTGCGCTATCTCGTTCTGACGCACAACGTTCCTGTGTATCGCATCTATGTCATGAGCTTGGGCAACGCGCCAACGACTGGCGAAGGAACGGCAGCCCGCCATGTGACTGGCGGGCGGGTCGAAGTCAGCGTGTTGCAGAATGATGTGGTCACTTCTGCTCAACGGTAATTGCTGCAAAGTTCATGGCGGGGCGAGTCCCGAACGACTCGCCCCTTTCTTATTTTTGATTCAGGGAACGGAACAGAATAGGTTCCCTTTTTGGGAAGAATCGAGGGAGTTTGTGACCTGAATCACAGACTGCAAACTCCACTTCGGTAAGATTCCACACAATGGTAAGCAGCCTCCTCCAGGCTGCGGGCCCATCGATAGGCGGAACCACTCCCTTGCGGACGGAGGGTTGCCGCAGGCTGTCGCGCTTTGCAGAGACCGTTCCACCCTGCGAAGGCGCACGGTTGTGATCCACAAAATCCCATTCAGCGAGGCTCGCGATGAGTTCTGCCGATCGAAGGGAGTTTTCTGGAAAATCCGCAAACTGGCTGCGAACACAGCCCCGACGATACGGGTTGGCGGTGGCCGCCGTCAGCGCCGCGGCGCTGGCGCGCTACAATCTGGACATCGCTTTTGGATTTTCCCACTCCTTCATTTTGTTCTATCCCACAATTCTGATTATCGCGGCGCTGGCGGGTTTCTGGCCGGGATTCGCCGCAACCATCTTGTCCGCGGCGGCGGCCCAGTATTTCTTCCTGGTGCCGCGAAGCCCACTTGCGGCCGGCCAGTTGAGCGACGGTTTCGAGTTGGGATTGTTTTGCCTGGTGGGTATTGCGATCAGTTGGCTGACGGACTCGACCCGGCGCCGTGCCGCCAGGCTGCAGGAGTTCGAAAGGATCGTCGAAGGCCTGGAAGAGATGATCGTGGTGATCGATCGCGATTTCCGGTATCTGATCGCGAACCGTGCCTTCCTGGATTATCGGGGCATGAAAAGAAAGGATGTGATTGGAAGGCACGTCGCCGAGATCTCGCATCCGCGTGTGTTTGAGACTGAGATCAAACAGAACCTAGAGGAATGCTTCCGGGGCAAGGTCGTTCGGTATGAGATGCGCTACCAGTATCCGGAGCGCGGCGAGAGAGATTTGCTGATCTCCTATCTTCCGATTGCCGGATTGGGCGGAGTGGATCGCATCGCCGCAGTCATGGAGGACGTCACGGAAAAAAAGCGGGCAGACGCCGACTTGCGTCGATCGGAACAACGATACCGCATGCTGTTCGAAAAAAATCTGGCAGGAGTGGCGATCGCCACCATGAACGGAGATGTGCTGGACTGCAACGACGCCTGGGCACGCATGCTTGGCTATGGCGCCGCTCGCGAGGTTCGAGGGCGGCGGACGGTCGAGTTCTATTACAACATCGCGGACCGCGAACCGCTGCTGGATGAGTTGAAACGGGAGGGAAGTTTCCTCAGCGGCGACATGCCTCTGAAGAGAAAAGATGGCACTCCGGTTTGGGTGTTGCTCAATACCGTAATTCTTGATGGCAAGGAGGGTTTGCCGGTGGTGCAGGCCACCGCCATCGATATCAGCAAGCGCAGGATGGCTGAATCGGCGCTGCGCCGCCGCGAAGAAGAATACCGGCAGTTCGTCGCGCAGAGCTCGGAAGGTATTTTCCGTGAGGAACTGGTCACACCCGTTCCGGTGGATCTGCCGGAGGACGAACTGATCTCGCGCATTCGTCGCGACTCCTGCGTCGCGGAGTGTAATGATGCGCTGGCCAGGATGTACGGTTTCGGCTCGGCACTGGAACTGGCGGGGAAGAGGCTGTCTGACATGCTGGTGCCGGACGATCCCAAGAACCTGGAAATGATGCGCCAATACATTCGCGGCGGTTTCCGCGTTCTGGAGCGGACGACGCATGAAGTGGATCAGCACGGAAACGACAAAGTATTTCGCAACAGCATGATCGGCATCGTCGAGAACGGGAAGTTGGTGCGCACCTGGGGAATCCAGCGCGATGTAACGAAGCAGATGCGGCTGGAGGAGGCTCGAAGCAATGCGGAGGACGCCTTAAGGGCGAGCGAAGCTCACTTCCGCGCGTTGGTCGAGCAGGCGTCGGATGGAATGTTTATCGCCGATGCGCAGGGAAGGTACATCGACGTGAACTCCGCCGGCGCCGAGATGCTGGGCTATACACGCGACGAGATACTGCAGCGATCGATCCCGGACGTTGTTGCGGAGGAGGATGCGGCCCGCGTTGCGCCGGAAGTCACCCGCTTCGCCGGAGGCGCCACGGTTCGGAGCGAATGGATGTTTCGCCGCAAGGATGGTTCCGTATTCTCCGGCGAAGTTTCAGGCAAGCAACTACCGGACGGGAGATTGCAGGGGATTGTGCGCGACATGACCGACCGCAAGCGCGCCGAGGAAGAGATGCGGCGCAGCGAAGAACGCTTCCGCGTGGCGCTCAGGGATTCGCCAATCACGGTCTTTAATCAAGATCAGGAGTTGCGCTACACCTGGATTTATAACCCCCAGTGCTACTGGCAACATGACGTCTTAGGCAAGACAGATGAAGAGATTCTGGGATCCAAGAAAGCTGCGAGCCTGACCGAACTCAAGCAGCGCGTTCTGAAGACTGGGATGTCATTGCGCGAGGAAGTGGCGATCCCAAACAACGGCGCGAGCTTCGCCTTCGATATGACCATCGAGCCTCTGTTCGATGCGGATGGAAGAGTGGTGGGAATTACCGGCGCTTGCATGGACATCGCGCGGCTTCGGGAGATGACCGATCGTCTGCAAGACGCCAGGGACAAGTTGGCGCAGGAAAAATCCTATTTGGAAAGTGAGATTCAGACGGAGCTTGGATTTGAGGAGATCATCGGGCAGAGCCCCGCCTTGAGGGATGTCCTGAAAAAGGCGCGGGTCGTGGCGCCAACCGATTCCACGGTTCTGCTGCTCGGCGAAACTGGAACCGGAAAGGAACTCGTTGCGCGATCCGTGCATTCTCTGAGTCAGCGGTGTGACCAGACCTTTGTCAAACTCAACTGCGCCGCGGTTCCCTCGGGCTTGCTCGAGAGTGAACTGTTCGGACACGAGAAGGGAGCTTTTACGAGTGCGGTGAGCCAGAAGGTTGGCCGGATTGAGTTGGCGGACAAGGGAACGCTCTTCCTGGATGAGATCGGCGAACTGCCCCTCGAGTTGCAGCCGAAGTTGCTGCGCGTATTGCAGGACCGCGAATTCGAACGGCTGGGTGGCGTGCATACATTGCGTGTAGATGTGAGGATCATCGCGGCCACCAACCGGGATCTGCGCCAGGATGTTGCCGACAAGAAATTTCGCGAAGATCTGTTTTACCGGCTTAACGTCTTTCCGATTGAATTGCCCGCTCTGCGTGAGCGTCGAGGAGACGTGGAGATTCTTGTCCAGCATTTCGTGCATAAGCACGCAGTCCGAATGGGAAAGCACATCGACACCATCCAGGCGGAAACCATGCAGGTTCTGCAAAACTGGGACTGGCCTGGAAACATTCGTGAACTGGAAAACGTGATCGAGCGCATGGTGATCATGACAAAAGGCAGAATGCTGGCTCCTCCTCCGGCGGAATTGCAGGCGTCAGAGGATTCCCCCTCGGGAAATCTCACGGTAATGGAGCGCGAGCATATCATTCGTATTCTGCGGGAGACCAATGGCGTGCTATCGGGAACGGACGGCGCAGCTAACCGGTTGGGAGTTAAGCGGACAACGCTGCAGTCGATGCTCAAGCGGTTCAATATTCACTTGCAGGACTATCGCCGCGGAGGGAACGGCCTCTACGGGGCATCGTAGCCCTGTGTTGAAGTGGACATTCGTATCAGGGCGCGCCTTTAGTCGTGACGAAGAGGGCAAAAGATCCAGACGCCTTTGGACGCTGTTTCGGGCAATTCTCGCTGTCATTCTGCAAGGCGGTTGTATTTCTTGAGGACTTCGCGCAGCCGGTCGTGCGGCAGGGCGATGACCGTATGGTTGTTGATGCCCGTCATGGTTTCCGCTGCGACCATCGCGTTGACCACTGCCTCCTCCGTCGCCTGCACCGTTGCCAGAAAGATCGGATCGAGCGAATCGTTGGGAAGCATGGTGAGCCGGTGCAATCCCTTGGTGCCGACGGCGCCGGGATTGGCAGTCGAGAAGGCGATAAAGATGTCGCCCGAACCGTCGCCGGAATAGCTGCCATCGCGACCGAGCCCGAGCGAAACCTTCTTCGCAATGCGCTTGAGTTGAGTTGGGATGAGCGGAGCGTCAGTGGCAACGACAACAATGATTGAGCCGACGTCTTTTTGCCAGACGGTGTGCTCCGGAATCTCGCGACCAACGTTGATGCCCGCGATGCGCAGCTGCTCGCGCGACCCGTAGTTGCATTGCACGAGAACTCCTACGGTATAGCCTCCAGCTTTGCTATCCAGTACGCGCGAACTTGTCCCAATCCCGCCTTTGAATTCGTTGCAGATCATGCCCGTGCCGCCGCCGACATTTCCTTCTTCGACCGGGCCGGAGTGAGCCGTATCGAGGGCGTGCCAGGCGTCTTCGGGCTTGACGTGGAATCCGTTGATGTCGTTGAGATACCCGTCCCAGGTTTCGGCGACAACCGGCAGAGACCACCAATAGCCTTCCATGTCCGGCGAGCCGTGCTTGACCTTCCAGGCAATGACGGCATCGCGGACGACTCCGACGCTGTGGGTGTTGGTGATCATGACAGGGCCGTTGAGAAATCCGGAGTCGTCAACCCAGGTGGTGCCGGTCATCTCACCGTTGCCGTTCAGTGTGAACCAGGCGGCGAAGACTGCGTCATTGGAAGTCTTGCCTCGCGGATGAATGGCGGTGACGCCCGTGCGCACCGGGCCTTTGCCAATTTCAAGTTTGCCTTCGCCGGAGATCAGCGTCGCGTGGCCGACTTCTACTCCCTTCACGTCCGTGATGGCGTTGTAGGTGCCCGGAGTGCCATCGAAGGGAACGCCGAGGTCGCGGGCGCGCGGCTTGGTCTGGGCGCAGAGTGCCGTTGTACAAAGAGTGAGCGCTAGAAAAACTACAGTATGACGAATGAGTAAGCGGAACATGGGGCCTCCTGCAAAGCAGGCAGTATAAAGGATATTGAGGGGCTGAGAGTTGTGCCGTTTGGTGCGACTGATCGCAAAATTGCTCTGGAGTACAATCGCAACAAGCTAAATCTTCTCGGGGGTCTGAGATGGAGAGTTGGAAGAAGGCTGCGGTGCTCGGCACGATAGGGGCGGCGGCGATTTTGTTCATGAAGAAACGATATCCGGCGGGCGTGCTGGCGACGGGCGTTGGGTTGGCGCTTCTCGCGTCGGAGTATCCGGAGAAGTTCGAGAAAGTTCGGCGATCGTTGCCCGGCTATTTCGATCGCGGCATGCAGGTTATGGAGATGGCAGCGAACGCGGGTAAGCGCATCACCGGGGCGGCAGGGCGAAGCGCAGCGGAGGCATGGGAAGAAATTGGCGGATGAGGATCGTCTTCCGCCATCGAGTTCCCGAATGGCGGACGCCGAGAGCCGGAAGCCCTTACTCGATACCGAGCTGCTTTCTCGCATCCGGACTGAGTCGCTCCGGCGTCCATGGCGGAGTCCAGACAACGTTGACAGCGGCGTTGCGAATCCCGGGTAACTGCTCAAGACGAGATTTCACCTGCATGCTGATGTTGACGTGCTCAGGACAGCCTTGGGCGGTAAGCGTCATGTCGACGGCGACGTCCTGTTTGTCGTCGTCAGCGGGTGCGAAATTCACCTTATAAATCAGGCCGAGATCGACGATGTTGACCGGGATCTCGGGGTCGTAGCAGCTCTTTAAGGCGCTCAAAACGTCTTCTTCAGTAACAGGCATCGGCTGGAACCCTCTAAGCTTCAGTCTACAACAGCCGGGAAGGCGGCGCGCGATCCTCACGCCGCCAGGAAAGGAATCGTAATTTCACTTACGGTGTTTGCGGCTGCAGACGCCAAACATCAGGTACCCTCCCGTGTACCGGGACTTGGCCGTCTGCTAGAGTCTCTGCATGACTCCTGAGGCTCGCAAGAAGATCCAGCTCGCACTGCTAGCGGCGCTGGCAGTTGCCACCATCCGCGCAGGAATCATTTTCTACGAGCGTCACGAAGACCGCATTGCGACCGAACAGCAAAAGAGAGCGCGCGCCGTCGGTTATTCCAATCCGGATTATTACGTCAGCCCCAAGAAGCTGTATCCCTACGACATCAAAAGCGCCAAACAGCTTACCCAGCAGCCGGCCTGGGTTCGAGAGGGATATCACTACGCCTACTACCGCTATGACGCGGCCACGAAGCGCGTCGACTTTGCGCATGACGCGGGACTGCTCGGGCCGATCGAGGAACTTACGATCAAGGACGTGATCACCGCAACTCCTCCCGGCGCAGCAGAGAAGCGGCAAGTAATGGCAGTGTTTGAAAAAGAAGGGAAGACTTACGCGGTTCCGATCGGATACGTGGCCGACGGTGAGTACAATATCTACTCCGACGACATGTTCTTCAGCGAAGATCCCCATGAACTCTACAAGCACTGGCCAGCAGATGTATGGCAAGCCGTGGATCAGCACGAAGTGAAGCCGGGAATGAACGAGTTGCAGGCCGATTTTGCCCTCGGCATGGGCGTGCCGGATGCAGGCGGCAGTTCCGATGAAAGGACTGTGCGCTATCCGAATGGGGGAAAGCCGCTGGTGGTGACTTATCGCAACGGAAAGGCAGCAGAGATTACGCCGGGGAAGAAAGAATCGTAATGAGATTCTTTAAGGAATGACGTTTTCACGGCGGCGGAACACAGGTTGTGCTACCATGCCGGGCAAAAGTTCAGAGTGCTCGGAGGAGCCATGACGACCGCGCTCAGGCCACTTAGTACCGGAGAACTGCTGGACCGCACTTTTTCGCTTTATCGCAGCCACTTTGCATTGTTTGTAGGAATCTTCGCTCTACCCTATCTGGCCGTCCTGGCGTACCAGTTCCTGGGGCTCATATTTCAATCGCCCAGCCCCCAACTGTCCAATATCTTAATCGCTGCGCTTTGGGGTGTAGGATCGTGGTTTCTCACCCTCATCGTTTCCGCCGCGTCGCAGGCCGCAACCGTGATTGCCGTTTCCGACGTGCATCTTGATCGGCCCGCCAGCGTGATGGATTCGTTCTCCAGGGTGAAAGGCCAGGTTTTCGGCGTCATGGGGCTTTATCTGCTCGTCGGAATTGTTGCAACCGCCGCCTGCCTCGCCTTGATTGTGCCGGGCGTGCTGCTTTTTATCATGTGGTCTTTGGCCGTGCCAACCAAAGTCTTGGAAAGTAAAGGCGTGTTGGACTCGATGTCGCGAAGTATGGAACTAACCAAAGGCAGCCGTGGCCGCATATTTGTAATCGGGTTGCTCGTTGTGGTCCTGACGCTCGGCGTGACCTGGCTGTTGCAGTGGCCCATCCTCATTGCGGCAGGTGTGAGCGTGAGAAGCGGGATGCAGCGAATGGCCGTTGGCTGGCAGGCGGCTATGCTGGTGGCGACCTTCGTCTCCCAGAGTCTGGTCGGCGGACTGGCAACGATTGCATTGTCGCTCGTGTACTACGACCAGCGTGTGCGCAAAGAAGCCTTTGACCTGCAATTGATGATGACGACGCTGGACACGCCCTCAGCACCAGGTTCCCCCGCACCAGTCGGCGCATGACGACGAGCCGGATCTACATCTTGATTTGTTTCCTGATCGCGTCAATGTTTTGCCATGCCGACGCGACCGGGGGTAGCACGCTCACGACGTCGGAATATCGCGCGGAGCTGGATCGATTGTTAACCGCGACCCAGCAGCTCGACAGTTCCGGCAGCCCAACTCCTTCCTCCTTGCATCACCTGCCGCAGAGTTGGCATGTGCGTGCCGAACAGCGTGAGTTCGAGATCTCGACGGAAGGTCTGCAGCGGGATATTCGACGCTACGAGAGCGATAAAAACGCGACGAACGCTATTGCGATCCGTACCCGTCTGCAAAGTCTGCAAAGTGATATTGACGGATTTGAGAAGCCCCCGTCCGACGTTTCCGCAAGCCGGGCGGAGTTGGCTTCGATTCTGGCTCGACCGGAATTCCGCGATGTGAGCGGACCAACCTGGCTGGACCGGTTCAAACAGCAGTTGTTGGAGTTTCTGGTTCGCATTTTGCGGCGAATTTTCCGTTCAGGGGCAATTCCCGCGATCGGCAAGTATTTCGTCTATGGCCTGATGGGCGTTGCGCTGTTGGCGCTGGCGTATGTTGCCTATCGCAGTGTCTGGCGTGGACAGGACATTTCGAAAGTCGTTCCCAAGGACGTGCCGGTCTCGGCAAAAGAATGGGCGATCTGGCTCGCGGAGGCGCGCGCTGCGGCCGCAAAAGGCGAATGGCGCGATGCGATTCATCTGGCGTATTGGGCGGGCATTTCTTTCCTCGAGCGGCAAGGCTTCTGGAAGCCGGATCGGGCGCGGACTCCGAGGGAGTATCTGCGATTGCTCTCGGGAACAAGCGAGCATCGCGAGACGCTTACAGCGTTGACTCGGATCTTCGAACTCGCCTGGTACGCGAAGCGCGATGTGAGTGAGAGCACTTTTTCGCAGACACTGGCCGAACTGGAGAAGCTCGGATGCCGATGAGAATCGATCCCCGCGATCGCAAGCTTCTGCTCGGAGCGTTTTGCGTTTTCGTGGTGCTCATCGTCGGGGCTGTGGTATTCGGCGGCGAGGGCGGAGACAACCTGCAGATCCCGAGCAGCTATTCGACTGCCTCCGGTGGCGCCAAGGCGGCTTATCTGCTGCTGTCGAGTGCGGGATACAAAGTGGAGCGCTGGGAAAAGCCGCTCAATCAACTGACGCGCCCCTCCGCGAAAACGCTGATCTTGGCGGAGCCAACCGAAGCACCCACACGCGAAGAACGAGAACGGTTGAAAGCATTCCTCTCGGAGGGCGGGCGCGTCATCGCCACAGGGATGTTTGCTGGGACTTATCTTCCGGAAAGCGACTCTATGCCCGACTTCCTCAGTGGAACGACTTGGAAGAAGGCCTCGGCGGTATCGCCGTCCGAGATCACGCGCGCCGCCCCGGAAATCGTGCTGGCCCCCGAGGCTCGCTGGCAATCGTACTCGGCCGCGTATCCCCTCTATGCCGATGGAGATCGCACGCTGGTGGTGAAGTATCCCTACGGGCGCGGCGAGGTCTTGTGGTGGGCCTCGGCCACTCCCCTTACCAATGCAGGTCTGAAAGAGCACGGCAATCTGGAATTCTTTCTGGCCTGCCTTGGCGATGCCAAGAGCGAAATTCTTTGGGACGAATATATTCACGGCTACCGCGATACCCTGGCACTGTCGATCGCGCATTCGCCGGTGAAGTGGCTGGTGCTGCAGTTGGCGCTCCTGGGCTTGGCGGTCGTGGCGACGTTTTCTCGACGGAGCGGCCCAGTCTGCAAGCCCGCCACGGATGTCCGTTTATCTCCCCTGGAATTCGTGCAGACGCTGGGCGGCCTCTACGAACACGCCGGAACGGCATCCGTCGCCGTGGATATCTGCTATCAGCGGTTTCGTTACTGGTTGACGCGGCGGCTGGGAGTCGGCAGCAACGTTTCCCTCCATGACCTGGAGATGGCCGTTCGCGAGCGTTGGGCCGGCGACGAGCACTTTTCCGCGATTTTGCGCCGCTGCGAATCGGCAAAGAACGATCCCTACTTGCATGGCGCTGAGGCCCTGCATCTGGTGCAGGAACTCGACGAATACGCAGTCCGCTTCAGGCTGTTCGGTGGTCGGAAGGAGAAAGGTTGATGAACGCAGTTCCGCAACTGGTGCAACACATCCGCGACGAGATGAACAAGGTGGTCGTGGGGCAGGACGAATTACGAAATCGGTGTGTCATCGCGCTGCTTTGCCGCGGGCACGCGCTGCTCGAGGGCGTTCCCGGAATTGCCAAGACGCTGACAGTGAAAGCTCTCTCGCGTTTGCTGCGGCTTGAATTTCAGCGGGTGCAATGCACGTCAGACCTGATGCCCGCCGATATCGTCGGAACGAACGTCCTCAATATGGCAACCAGCCAGTTCCAATTGCATCAGGGGCCGGTGTTCACCGATCTGCTGCTGGTGGATGAAGTCAACCGCATGCCTCCGCGCACCCAGGCTGCGCTGCTGGAGTGCATGGAAGAACATCAGGTCACGATTGACGGCAAGGGATATCCGCTCTCTCAATTCTTCACGGTGTTTGCCACGCAGAATCCGATTGAGTTTGAAGGAACGTATCCGCTGCCCGAAGCGCAACTCGACCGCTTTCTGCTCAAGCTGCGCGTTCCCTATCCGGCGCAGCAGGATGAAGTGCAATTGTTGGCGAACGTGCAGAACGGGTTTGAGTCGCGAGAGCTCGACAAGATGAATCTGAGTCCCGTTGACCCGGCGTTGCTCGAGCAGGCGCAGCAGGAGATCAAGGCCGTAACCGTGCAGGAGGCGCTGTTCACGTACATCGTGCAGATCGTCCGCCGAACGCGCGATTGGCCCTCGCTGTCGCTGGGAGCGAGCCCGCGTGCCGCGGTGAGTCTCATGGCGGTGTCGAAGGCGTATGCCGCAATGGACGGCCGCGACTATGTCATCCCGGACGATGTGAAGGCCGCAGCGAAGCCGGTGCTCCGGCATCGCGTCATCCTTCGGCCGGAAGCTGATCTCGAAGGCATCACGCCCGATCAGGTTCTGGACGAAGTTGTGCGCGCCGTTGAAGTTCCCAAGTGAGGCTTGGCATTGGACGATCTGGGCAGGCTGGTTCCACCTGAAATCGCGGCGCCAACGCGGTCATACAAGCGCTTGGGCGTAGCCTTTGGCGACCGCTTTTTCATGCTGCTCTTTGTTGGATTGGTCTGGCTGGGATCGGCATTCATCGATCTGCGTTTTGTCTACGCGCTGCTGCTTTGGGACGGATTCGTCCTGCTCGCATGGCTCGCCGACCTGGCACGGCTGCCAAAGCCGGAACAGCTTTCCGTGAAAAGAGTTTGGCGATCTCCGGCGGCGTTGTCGATCGAATCGCAAGTCGATCTTGCGCTTGACAACTTCTCGGCAAAAAGCGTCCACGCATCGGTCGTTGACACCGTTCCCTTGCAGCTAAGGGAAGAGCCGCCAATTCTCACCCTTCGCGTGGCAGCGAAGAGCGAGAGTACGACCGGCTATCGCATTCGTCCCGTGCAGCGCGGAGACGCCAAGCTCGGCGATTGCTATGTCCGCTACCAGAGCGTGCTGCGCATTGCCGAGAGATGGGTGCGGGCATCGCTCCAGCAAACGGTGCGGATTTATCCGAACCTGGAAGAAGCAAAGCGGCACTCGATTTATCTGACGCGCAGCCGACAGATCGCGGTGGAGAAGCGCCGGACGCGTGTGCGCGGGATTGGCAGGGAAT
>VFSW01011207.1_pt1 | contig 12624 bp, 8 predicted proteins | sample 5358111 | NCBI WGS metagenome assembly VFSW01 (sample SAMN11554181, study PRJNA540505) | mine drainage metagenome | isolation source: sediment from site ElyBrook_90M | place: USA: Ely Copper Mine, Vershire, VT | collected 2017
ACGGTGGTTATACCTACCCTGCTGGCCATCATCTATTTCGGCCTGATTGCCTCGGACGTTTACATCTCCGAATCGCGTTTCGTGGTATACAGCCCGAGCCAGAGTTTGAGTACGTCAGGTCTGGGCAGCCTGCTCGGCAATCTTGGGGGCGGCAACAATTCGACCAACGCCGCTTACAGCATTAAAGATTACATCGAATCCTGGGATGCGATGAAATCGCTAGACAAAGCCTACGATCTCAAAAAGACCTACGGCAATCACCAGATCGACATCTTCGACCGTTTCGGCGGCGTATTCTATCCCCTCACCAACTTCGTGGAATTACGCCGTTACTACCGCTCCAAGGTCAAAGACACCATCGATACCACGAGCGAGATCACCAAGCTCACCGTGCGCGCCTACAGCGCTGAAGACGCCCAGAAAATCAACGCATTCCTGTTGCAAAAAAGCCAGGACATCATCAACCGGCTCAACGACAACGCACGTCGCAACGCCGTGCACTACGCGCAGAATGAAGTCGATCTCGCCGAGCAAACATTGCGCAGCGCCACGCTCGCCCTCGCCCAGTATCGCAATGTACACCGGGTTTTCAATCCGCCCGCGCAGTCGGCGCTGCAACTCAGCATGGTCGCCAAGCTGGAAGACCAGCTGATCATGGAAAAAGGCCAGCTCGACGCCATCCGCACCCACGCCCCCAACAACCCACAACTGCCCGTGCTCGAAAGCAACATCCGCACACTGGAGAGCGCAATTCAAGAGGAGACCGGCAAGGTAAGCGGCACCGAACAATCCCTGGCCAGCAAAGACATCGAATACGAACGTTTTCTGGTCGACCAACTATTGGCGCAAAAAATACTGGAAGCCGCAGTCACCTCGCTCGAACAAGCCAAAGTCACGGCGCAAAAACAGGAACTCTACCTGGAAACCATCAGCCGGCCCAATCTGCCCGATGCCGCGCAGGAACCCAAGCGGTTTCAGGATATTCTGGCCACCTTATTGGTATCGCTTATCGTCTGGGGTGTGTTGACCATCGTCACCGCGGGCGTGAGAGAGCATCATGATCGTTAGAAAGGCCGAGAGTTTCTGGTATCAACTGGGCATACAGCGCCGCGTCATCTGGGCGCTGGTACTGCGCGAAATGATCACCCGTTATGGCCGTGAGGGCATAGGCGTCTTGTGGCTGGTCGGCGAGCCCGCCATGTTTATCGTGGGGGTGATGGTCATTTTTTCAGCGGTTGATGCGCCGCGTAACGGGATCTCAGTCGCAGAATACCTGGCGGTGAGCTATCCCACTATTTTGTTATGGCGCAACACAGCGGGACGAGTTGCCAAAGCCTTGGACACGAATCGCGCATTGCTACATTACAATCCCATCCGCCCTATTGATCTGTTTTATTCGCGTATTGTATTGGAATTTTCCGGTGCAATGGCAAGCTTCCTGATCCTGTATCTGGTATTTGTCGCCTTGGGTATTTGCCAATGGCCAGCTAACGTGTTGCTGATGACGCTGGGTTACTTGATGGTGATGTGGTTTTCGTTTGGTTTCGTGCTGATTTTGGGGGCGCTGTCGGAATTAAGTGAAACCATCGAGCGGTTGTCACACATCATTTTATATCTCATGCTGCCCTTTACCGGGGTGTTTCTGCCCGCCTATCTGGTTCCACCGCAATTCAGGGATGCACTGATGCTCACACCGCTCATCAACTGCGTTGAGATGTTACATGCGGGTTACTTCGGCGACCGAATGGTGACGTATTATTCTATTCCCTACACCATGTCCATCAATTTGGTGATGACTTTTGTCGGATTATTGCTGGCAAATATTGCCATCCGGCGAGTGAAAACGTGAGATAGCCATGTTTGAACTTGTCAACGTGTTTAAGAATTACCCGGTACATCATGGCAAATCCGAGCGCATGGTGTTAAAAAACATCAACCTGCGGGTGGAAAAAGGCGAGAAATGGGGTATCCTCGGCAGAAACGGAGCGGGTAAATCCACCATGATCCGCCTGATCAGCGGCGCGGAGTTTCCGCATTCCGGCAAGATCCTCCGCGACATGTCGATCTCCTGGCCGCTGGCATTTGGCGGCACGTTTCAAGGTAGTCTGACCGGCAGGGACAATGTCAAACTAATCTGTCGGGTATACAACATTGATTTTGAAACCTGTATGGAGTTTGTCGAATCATTTTCGGAGCTGGGTGCCTATTTGCGCGAACCGGTCAAAAGCTATTCATCAGGCATGGCTGCACGCCTGGCGTTTGCCATTTCCATGTCAGTGGAGTTTGATTGCTTTCTGATTGACGAAGCCATGGCAGTGGGCGATCATCGTTTTCTGAATAAATGCAACCAGGAATTATTCGAGAAACGAGGCGACCGCGCCATGATTATTGTTGCGCATCAGATGGACATCATACGCGATCACTGCGACCATGCCGCCGTATTGGATCATGGCGAACTAACGGTGTTTGATACGGTTGAAAATGCGATCGATTTTTATAAAGAATTAAACGCATGATGATGCCGAACCAGAGCGAGCGCAATCAGCATGCCGGTAGGCTATGCGGCTTCATCATGCTGATGAGGCGTCTAACCGCTATCATGAGGGCGAAGTATGAGCACACTCAAGCTCTTTGAAAACCAGCAAATTCGATCCGTTTGGGATGAAGATCGGCAAGTCTGGTTTTTTTGTATTGTTGATGTGATTGGTGTGCTGACAGAAAGCACCGATCCAAGTGCTTATTGGCGCAAGTTAAAGCAACGACTCAAAGCGGAAGGAAATCAAACCGTGACAGATTGTCACAGTTTGAAAATGCAAGCTGCAGATGGGAAACAACGTCTGACTGATGTTGCCAATACCGAGCAACTCCTGCGCTTGATTCAATCTATTCCTTCCCCCAAGGCCGAGCCACTCAAACAATGGCTCGCCCACGTTGGTTACGAGCGCATTGAAGAAACCGATGACCCAGAGCTGGCTTTTGATCGTGCCATGGAGACCTACCTTAAAAAAGGCTACCCAAAAGAATGGATCAATCAGCGGCTCAAAAGCATAGAAGTACGCAAAGCGCTCACCGATGAATGGGAAAATTGCGGCATACAAAAGGGTCAAGAATTCGCCATACTCACTGACGAAATCACCAAAGCGTGGAGTGGTCTGACGACACGCGAATACAAACAACTCAAAGAGCTTAAAAAAGAGGGGTTGCGCGATCACATGAGCAATCTGGAACTGGTTTTAAACATGTTGGCCGAAGCCACCACCACTGAAATTTCAAGCGAAAAACAACCTGCCGGGCTGGAACAAAGCCGCAACATTGCACAGCAAGGCGGCACAATTGCTGGAAACACCCGTAAAGAAATTGAAGAGAAGACAGGCAAGCCCATTGTGACGGCCCAGAATGCGAAGCGATTAAAATGATGCGCTGGTTTCAACAACTCACGTTGAGTGCTTTGCCGGTTTCGTGGTTGCGACACCGGTTGATGCATCGCCCCCATACCAAGACGGATACAACCCCACGGCAAATCCTCATCGACGTATCCGCCATCGCTAACACCGACGCCAAAACAGGCATACAACGAGTAGTGCGCAACTTATACCAGCAGTTATTGCTCGCCCCGCCAGAGGGCTATCAAGTTTGCCCCGTCATGGCAACGCGCAAACAGTTTTATCGCCATATACCCACGGATTTTTTGCAGCATCCCAACCTCACGCCTATCACAAAACCCATACACATCGGTTCCGGCGATATTTTTTTAGGCCTGGACCTCTCAGCGCATCTTGTTCCGCATCACTTGCCTGACATGTGGACGTGGAAAAAACAGGGTGTGCGTATGACCTTTGTCATCTACGATTTATTGCCGGTATTACACCCGCAATGGTTCAACCCCAAAGCCACGCAGAATTTCCACAAATGGTTACGTGCCCTGGCTTGGCTGGCAGACGCTGCCGTGGGCATCTCCCGCACCGTACAAACAGACTTTACCCATTGGATGCAACGCTATGGTCTGAATGAATCAGAAATACCTTGCGCCGTCATCCCGCTGGGTGCTGAACTTGACGCCACCCTCAAAGAGGATCGGATTAGATCTGTCGATAGCACGATTAACCTGGAGACATCTCCTTACATCCTTATGGTAGGCACGCTGGAACCACGCAAAGGCTACGATGATGCACTGGCAGCCTTTGAAGCGCTTTGGGCGACAGGCGACCCGACCCCACTGGTCATCGTCGGCAAACAAGGCTGGAAAGTCGAAGCCCTCGCCCATCGTTTACAAAGCCATCCAGAAGCTGGCAAGCGACTGATCTGGCTGAATAACGCCGACGACAACATATTACGCACTCGCTATCAACAATGTCAGGGTGTGCTGATTGCTTCCAGGGGCGAAGGTTACGGATTGCCTCTCATGGAAGCCGCCTATTTCAACAAGCCCGTACTGGTGCGCGATATTCCGGTATTCAGGGAAATTGCCGACAATAACGTCACTTTTTTTCCAAACAGTTCCGCCAACGACTTACATGAAGCGCTCGCTATCTGGATCGACGCATTGGAATCAGAAACAAATAGTTCATCATCCGGGTTTAAGTGCATCAGTTGGCAAGAGAGTTGCGCGCAACTGGTGAAAATACTATTCCATACGCAGCCGGGCTAAATATGCACTTGCATCCATATGTATTTCCATCCATAATTCACGCATGATGAACTGGAGCGTTCTTTTCCACGATGAGTTTGAACTGGAATTCAGGCAACTGCCCGAAGCATTGCAGGATGAGTTGCTTTCGCATGCTATGTTATTGAGAGAGTTCGGCCCCAATTTGGGACGCCCAACAGTGGATACATTGAATGACTCGAGGCATTCAAACATGAAAGAGATGCGATTTAATTGGGAGAACGAAACGTGGCGAATTGCATTTGCCTTTGACCCGAAGCGGCGAGCCATCCTTCTTGCCGGAGGTGACAAAAAGGGGGCAAACCAGAAGCGATTCTATAAGGCATTGATAGCGCTTGCGGATAACCGCTATGACGCTCATTTAAATGGAGATACATAAATGGCTAAAAACCTTGATCAGATGATTATTGAGCTGCCCGAAAATCGTCGCGCGAAGATTGAAAAACGCGCAACTGATCTTGCGACGCTTAAAGATTTGCGACTTGCCGTCGAGCTGACTCAGGATGAGCTCGCGCAAAATCTTGGAGTAGGACAAGACACTATTTCTCGCATGGAGCGCAAAAGCGATATGCTGCTTTCTACGTTGCGCAGACATATTGAGGCAATGGGAGGAAAGCTCGAGCTTGTTGCTTATTTCCCCAATCGGCCGCCGCTTGTTATCGACCATATTAAGCAATAACGAACCCCCAGTGTCCAGATGTTGAGATAATCCCTTTTCGGGCAGTTTGGGCGGCATTTACCGCAATGTCGTATATAGGCGAAATAGCGGTAACAAATGTTGGTAATTGCCATAAAGTCATCGCAATGTAACAGGACAATGCTATAAGCTTCCAAACAATCCGATTCGGCGATTAATGCAACTCATATATAATGATTACAAGCAGAATCATTAACAGGAATTTCAGTGATAGTAGCTATTGCAGGCATGCCTAGAAGCGCTTCAACATTTTCTTTCAACATTGCACGGGAATTACTCGGCGATACGGGAAGCGTTGTTGCCATTTCAGATAATACATTGAACCCCGAACTTGCCGGGGATGCAGACCATCTGATCATCAAAACCCATAATCCCGATCAACCACTTATGGACATGATCGCCGGAAAAACTATTCCCTGCCTCTGCACCTACAGAAAACCTGAGGACGCAATCGCATCCTGGGTACGAACCTTTGGAGGCACAGCGGAATCAGCGACCGCGATCGTAGAGTCCTGGCTCAAATGGCACGTAATACTTCATGATAAAGTACTCAATTTATCCTATGAACAAATCGAGACGAACCAATTGGATACCATCACCAGAATCCAGCTCTATTTGACAGGTCGCGAAGATCTCTCACAAGCTGAGAAACTGAACGAAACATATCAAAAATCGGCGTTAAAAGATCGAACCGATGCACTTCAAAAAAACGACGACACAACAGATATAGGATTCAGCTACTACGATAATAAAACTTTTTTTCATCGCAGGCATATTTCATCCATTCGATCCATTGCTGCGGAAGATGAATTTTCGCCTAGCCAGATTTCGACAATCCGTAATCAACTGATCAAATATATTGATAGCAACGGAAATTACAACCTCCAAGAAATTGAATACTGAAACATGATCTCTTACGCCCAGAATTTTGAAGACGTGATGCTTTGGCGTGCATTAAAGCACGTCGACAAAGGCAATTATATCGATATCGGTGCGCAAGACCCTCTCATCGATTCAGTCAGCCTGGCTTTTCATGAACTGGGCTGGCACGGCATACACATTGAACCCACGCCGCATTACGCCGAGCTGTTAAGGCAACAACGCCCCGGCGATACGGTTATCCAGGCGGCTGTCGGCAATGGCCCAGCCGTATTGCGATTTTTTGAAATCCCCGACACCGGGATTTCCACCACCGACCCCGTCATCGCGCAACAGCACCGCGAACGCGGCTTTGATGTGCAGGAAACTACCGTGCCGTGCATAGCGCTATCGGCAATCTTCGAAACTTGCGTCGACACCGACATCCACTGGCTCAAGATAGACGTCGAAGGTTATGAAAAGCAAGTGCTGACCAGTTGGGGCAAATCCAGAGCACGTCCTTGGATTGTGGTCGTGGAAAGCACCCTGCCCTTAACGCAGATCGAAACCCACGAAACATGGGAATCCATACTGATTGCTTACGGTTACACCCCCGTTTATTTCGATGGACTGAATCGATATTACATTTCAAACGCACATCCCGAACTGCAACCTGCATTCCAGTCTCCTCCGAATGTTTTTGACGGCTTCAGCCTAAACGGCACGGCCAGCAATCCTATCCACCATCTGATCGCAGCCCGACACCAGCAACACATAAGCGACATTGTGGCGCAAAACGAGGAACAAGGGCTCGCCGTTAAAAAAGAGATGGACCGGCTCAACCAAAGCTTGGTGGAATTAAGCCAAACTCATGCAGAACAGCAACATGCATCAGAGCTACACGAAGCAGAAATCGCAGCGCAGCTACACGCCATTCAACAACAAGCCCAAGCAGACAAAACCGAACTCAGCCAACAGTACCATACCCAATTACAGGAAATACAACGCCAACATGCAGAGCATGAATGGCTCGCAAATGAGCGCATCCACCAGCTCAACCATACCCTGCAACAATTGCAAGCAGACACCATAGCACGTGAACAGCACCATGCCGAAAATGTCGCCACCCTACAAGCTGAGCTAGCCACCTTGCTGCGCGCACAAGTACAACGTGAACAGGAATTTAACACTCAGCTACACGCCATCCAGCAGCAAGCCGAAGCAGAAAAAACCGAACTCAGCCAACAGCACCATACCCAATTACAGGAAATACAGCGCCAACACGCCGAGCGCGAATGGCTCACCGTCGAGCGCATCCATACGCTAAACGCTGAACTACATCAGTTGCAAACTAACCAAGCAACGCGTGACCAGGCTAATGCAGATAACGTGGATGCTTTACAAAAAGAACTCACCGCCCTCTTGCGTCAACAGGCACAGCGTGAACGGGAAATAGCCACTCAGCTGCTTGCCCAACAGGAAACCAGCCTACTCGCCTCGGCGGAAATCAGCCTATTGGAACAACAACTGACTGATTTACGACTATGGGAACAGCAACTGCATACCAGCCTTGCACAGCAAGCTGGGCATGCAGAAAAACTCGCGCAACGTATTACGGACATACAGAGCACGTGGTTATGGCGTTTATATGCGATGTTCCGCCCGGCACGCTGGTCCAACATCACCGCCGTTAATGACATTAATTTAATTAATTTCTCGCCCACTCCCCTAATGCAGGGCAGCGACACAGCAGACAATGATCCCCAAGCCATCACGACTCAACATTGCATTAACGAGGATATACCATCCACATCCCCCGCAATGCCACTGCAACCCACTAGAGAGTTTTCAGCCATGCTCCCACCACAGCATATATACGAATTATTCATTTTAGATGAACGCGAATTTATTAACGCCGCGTATCACACCCTACTTGGGCGAGAACCAGATCCAAACGGTATGAACTATTATCTGGGGCGATTACGCATGGGGTATGGCAAAGCTTCAGTCATCGTGCAACTTGCCAATTCATCCGAGGCGCACCCGCACGGCAACATCAAAGGGTTAGCGAAATTAATCAAAAAAGAACAACAAGCCAACCATTGGTTTTGGGGGTTATTTACTACTTGCCAACGCACTGAACGGCTCATGCAAAGAAACGTTGAAGAACTTGGACGTGTGAGGGGTGGGATAACGCAACTGACAACTGCTATACAAGCATTACCTGCTGCGATTGATACACACGCGCGCCGCTTACAGGAGAGCTTCGCACAAATTACATGCCAACCTACCTCGTTACCTGTCGACGTCGCACCAGGCAATTCACCAACCGTAGCACCAGAACCTGAAGGTCTTAAGCAACTCTCGGCAAGAGCCCGAGATATTTATTTTCAACTTAAAGCAAAAGTAGTACAACATGCAGAGCAGGTGACATAATGCGTATCGTGATTGATTTGCAAGGCGCACAAGGTAATAGTCGGTTTCGGGGTATTGGTCGTTACAGCTTATCTCTCGCGCAAGCAATGGTGCGCAATAGTGGTAATCACGAAATAATTATTGCGCTTAGTAATCTTTTTCCAGGAACAATTGAGCCAATTCGTGCTGCGTTTGACGGTATTCTCCCTCAAGAGAATATTAGGGTATGGCGGGCTGTCGGACCGGTTTTTCCAGCCAATTCAGCACCCGAAAATATTTGGCGTAAACAAGCCTCAGAGCATATCCGCGAGGCATTTTTAGCTAGTTTGCAGCCAGATATAGTGCATGTAGCAAGTACAGTTGAAGGGTGGGGCGAAGATATCATTTCAAGCATCGGGCTTCTAAAAGATGCTTTTCCAGTAGCTGTAACATTTTACGATGTAATACCACTATTGAATCCAGAACAATATTTAGGCATACCTGCCTTTGTAGACTGGTATAACGAAAAAATTGATGCGCTTAAAAAGGCAAATATTTATTTGGGGATTTCTGAATCGTCATGCCAAGAAGCCATTGATCATCTTGGTGCACATCGCAATCAAGTGATCAATATTGCTGCTGCTGCCGACGATATTTTTATAAAGTTGCAAATAAGTTCAAGTGTAGAGAATTCGCTTCGGCAGCGTTTTGGATTAAACAAACCATTCCTAATGTACTCAGGCGCAACAGATGATCGTAAAAATCACCTCCGATTGATCGACGCTTTTGCTAAGTTACCTAAAAACATACGAAAAAATCTTCAGCTTGCAATAGTAGGTGGAATGCCTAGCGAACATCGGCAAAAATTTGAAGCGGCCATTTTAAATAATGGACTGAATCTCAATGATATTGTGTTAACAGGTCGAGTCAGTGATGAAGAGATGGTGCAATTATATAATTTATGCCATTTATTTGTTTTCCCATCATGGCATGAAGGTTTTGGTTTGCCTGCATTAGAGGCTATGACCTGCGGAGCGCCAACAATTGGCGCAAATACAACTAGTATCCCTGAAGTCATTGGGAGAGAGGATGCGCTATTTGACCCGTTCAACGTCAATTCGATCCGTGACAAAATTCTAGAGGTACTAACAAACGAGACATTTCGCTCAGACTTGGGTCGGCACTCGCTTTTACAAGCTAAAAAATTCTCATGGAATGACAGTGCTAAACGGACGATAAAGGCCTTTGAGCATTTTTATGATTTGAACAATAATAAAGAAAAAAATCGTAGCAATAATTCACATCAACAATATCAAACTTGGTTGATTGAGCATATTGCCAAGATTAGCCCACAAACAAATAATGAAGATGATCTGTTAAACGTCTCCCAATCTATAGCTCAAAATCATCATCAATCACTTAAAAAGCAATTATTAGTTGATATTTCTGATTTGGTTGTTCGTGACGGCAAAACAGGTATTCAGCGTGTAGTTCGCAGTGTTTTATTAAGTTTATTAAAAAACCCGCCTGCTGGCTATAAAATTGAACCGGTCTACGCAACTAGTGACAAGTTAGGGTATTTTTATGCCCGGAATTACACCGCAAAGTTTTTAAATCATACCGTGTTTGACGAGAAAGATGATGCAATAGAAATAACATTTGGAGACATTTTTTTAGGTCTTGATTTACAACAAGTTATCGTATCTAGTCAGTCATCATTTTATTCGAATTTAAGGAATTATGGCGTAAAAACTTATTTTATTGTATATGACTTGCTTCCCATATTGTCCCCTGAATTTTTCCCAGACTGGGCATATAACCCTCATATTAACTGGTTGAACGAACTATCTCGCAATGATGGCGTTATTTGTATTTCCCGGACAGTCGCTGATGAATTGCGGGAACTGCTTAATATGTTTGAATCAAAACGATTAAAACCATTAAATATAGGTTGGTTTCATTTGGGAGCGGATTTATCAAGCTCTGTCCCAACTAAGGGCTGCCCTTCAGATTCATCGCATGTTTTAAAATCAATCTCTAGTCTACCGTCATTTTTAATGGTCGGCACGATTGAACCAAGAAAAGGTTATGCGCAAACTTTGGCGGCTTTTGAAAGACTGTGGCATCAGGGCGTTAATGTAAATCTTGTTATCGTTGGTAAGCAGGGCTGGAATATTGAGCCAATAATTGCGAAGATAGAAAATAATTCGCATTACAATCAACAGTTATTTTGGCTAAATGGCATTAGCGATGAGTACCTTGATGAAGTTTACTCGAGATCGGCTTGTTTAATTGCCGCATCAGAGGGCGAAGGCTTTGGTCTTCCCCTAATCGAATCTGCTCAGCACAAAATTTCGATCATTGCGCGCGATATCCCAGTATTTCGAGAAGTTGCGGGAGATCATGTCTTTTATTTTTCCGGATTCGAGCCGAATGATTTAGCGCATGCGGTAACTGAATGGCTCCAATTAAAAGAGAAGGGTAACGCACCACAGTCAGTTAATATGCCGTGGCTTACTTGGGAGCAAAGCACAAATAATTTGTTGAATGTTATACTTGCTGGCAAATGGTATCAACGCTGGATGCCAGACGGAATGATGCGCTTTTGGGGCAGTGATCGTCGTTTTAATACTAATGTCGGTAAACGTGTGGGATCCTCAATACACTCAACTGGGGTTTCTGGTTTCTTATTATGGGGTAATTATATATCTCTAAAAAAGGGGACTTACAGGTTGACTATCAACGGCACGGTAGATTTGACCAACCTAAACGATTCCTTCGTAGATATTGTGACCGATAAAGGAAAACAGATTCTTACAAAAATTCCTTTGGTAGAACCTGATGAAAACAGTAATTTGATCAAGGCAATTATAACCCTTGATGCTGACTATGTTGATGTTGAGCTAAGAGTTTTTGTTGACATGGAAACTGTAGTGAATATAAAAGACATCTGTATAGAAAGCTGTGATGAAGAAAACGATTTAATTACTAGATTAACCGCCTCTCATCCTGCAATTTCGTCTCAAGTTGGACGTAGGGAGGCCGATTCGATAGTTAGTACAGGTCAAGAAGGTTTTTTGATTTATGGGCCTTATATTCCGCTAAATCCTGGTTACTATATTGTCAAGTGGTCTGGCGATTATTTTAACTCACTAGTCGGAACCTCAGACCTACAATTAGCAGATTTTGACATTTCCGCTAATAAAGGAATGATTTTCGCTGAAAGTGAGATTTATGGATCCAATATTGGCCGTGACCAATTCCAGATTTCGCTTAATTTTTATTTGGATAAGTTTTATAAAGATATTGAGTTTCGCGTACGGGTTGCTAGCAACGCTATTATTACTATTAACAAAATTGAAATCTTTAGGGATCCAGAATGTTTAGCTTCAACAAATCCTATTTCAGTTACTAAAGACCATTTTGAATTAACGATTGCTCCATTCCGTAATTTATATCTCAAGGAAAAAGATTTTGAGCTAAGTAAAAAGCTGGCCTTAGCTTTTATTGTTAAAAACGAAATGCCAGTAGTGCTTGATATGTTGAATTCAGTATGTAATGCGGTTGGTTTTGTTTCTTTTGTTGACACTGGCTCGACTGACAATAGCATTGAAAATATAAAAAATTTCTTAGGTGGCAAATTTATTCCATACGCTTATGAAACAGGAATCATTTCTAATTGTGGCTTTTCTGAGATAAGGAATAAGTCTATTAAAATGATACCGGAAGAGTTTGAATGGATTTTAGTATTAGATTGTGACGAGGTGCTAATGGCTGAAGACCTTTATTGCATAAAATTATTAATTAGAACAGATAAGTTTGATTCTTGGGAAATTCCTAGAAAAAATTATAAATCTATTGGTTTAGATAGTAAGACGACTGAGTACCCAGATCTTCAAAATCGTTTATTTAAAAATAATCGAGCAATTAAATATACAGGCACAGTCCATGAGCAGATAACTGGTTCTTGTTCTATTGGGAATGCTTTTAGCAATGATGCCTGCATTCC
>VFSW01011208.1_pt1 | contig 12622 bp, 10 predicted proteins | sample 5358111 | NCBI WGS metagenome assembly VFSW01 (sample SAMN11554181, study PRJNA540505) | mine drainage metagenome | isolation source: sediment from site ElyBrook_90M | place: USA: Ely Copper Mine, Vershire, VT | collected 2017
CCCCCCCCCCCCCCCCCCCCGCCCCCCCCCCGCCCCCCGCCCCCCCCCCCCCCCGGCCCGTCGGCTACCTGCGCCAGGTCGCGCAGGCCCTCGATCACGCGCACGCCGCAGGCGTCGTGCACCAAGACCTCAAGCCCGCCAACGTCATGGTCTCGGGCGGAACGGCCAAGGTCATGGATTTCGGCATCGCGCGGCGCGTGGCCGACACCATGTCCACGCTCTCGCGCGTCGAGGTCGCGTGCACGCCCGCGTACATGGCCCCCGAGCAGGAGCTCGGCGGCGCCGTCGGCCCCGCGGCCGACGTCTTCGCCCTCGGCGCCTGCGCCTACGAGCTTTTGGCGGGGCGCACGCCGTTTCCCAACGGCGGCATGATGATGAAGGCCGAGAAGATGTACCGCCCCGCGTCGGAGATCGCCCCGGCCTTGCCCAAGGCGGCCGACGCCGTCATCGCCCGCGCGCTCGAGCCCGAACCGGCCGCGCGCTGGCCCAGCGCCGCGTCCTTCGTCGAGGCGCTGGCGCGCTCGCTGTCCTAGGGCTTATTTGTCGAGGTGGTGCGGCCGCGACTCGGCCCACGAGGCCGAGGTGATGCGCACGAACTCGGCCTTCTTCCACAGCTCCGGCAGGGAGCTCGAGCCGCAGTAGCTCATCCCCGAGCGCACGCCGCCGATGAGCTGGTGGAGCACCTCGGCGACGGGGCCCTTGTAGGGCGCCATCGACTCGACGCCCTCGGGCACGACCTCGGCGACCTCGATGGGGTTCAAGTCCTCGTCGCCGGCGCGCTCCTTGTTCTTGCGCGAGAGCGTCGCGCCGAGCGACGCCATCCCGCGGTAGATCTTCCAGCGCGAGCCGCCGCGCACGACCGTCCAGCCCGGGCTTTCCTCGGCCCCGGCGAGCAGCGAGCCGAGCATGACGGAGGACGCGCCCGCCGCGAAGGCCTTGGCCAGGTCGCCCGAGTCGCGCAGGCCGCCGTCGGCGATGATCGGCACGTCCTTTTCCTTGGTGATCCTCGCGCAGTCCAGGATGGCGGTCAGCTGCGGCACGCCCGCGCCGGAGACGACGCGCGTCGAGCAGATCGAGCCCGGCCCCACGCCCACCTTCACGCCGTCGGCGCCCGCCGCGGCCAGGTCGCGCGCGCCCTCGTAGGTCGCGACGTTGCCCGCCACGATCTCGGCCTTCGGGAATTTCCTGCGCAGGCTCTCGACCGCCTTGATCACGTGGTCGGCGTGGCCGTGCGCCACGTCCACGACCAGGCAGTCGGCCCCGGCTTCCAGCACCGCGGCCGCGCGCTCCAGGTAGTCGCCGACGACGCCGACGGCGGCGCCCGCGAGCAGCCGGCCCTTGCCGTCGAGCGAGGCGTCGGGGTGCAGCGTCTTGTTCTTGAGGTCCTTGGCCGTGATCAGGCCCTTGAGGGCGCCGTTCTTGTCGACGAGGGGGAGCTTCTCGATCTTGTGGTCGCGCAGGATCTCGCGCGCCTTGGCCGAGCCCACGTCCGGCGGGGCGGTCACGAGCTTGGTCGTCATGACCCGGCGCAGCGGCTCGCCGGCGTCGTCCCGGAACTGGAGGTCGCGCTCGGTGACCACGCCGATCAGCCGGCCCTTCGCGTCGAGCACGAGCAGGCCGCCGACGCCGTGCTCGCGCATGCGCCCGCGCGCCCGGCCCACGGTCTCGTCGGGCCCGATCGTGTACGGCGCGTCGATGACGATGCTCTCGGCGCGCTTGACCTTCGCGATCTGCGCCGCCTCCTCTTCGACGGTGAGGAAGCGATGGATGACGCCCAGGCCGCCGACGCGGGCCAGCGCGATCGCCATGCGCGCCTCGGTCACCGTGTCCATGTTCGCCGACACGATCGGGACCTTCAGCGTGATGCGCCGCGAGAACCGCCCCGAGGTGTCCACGTGCTTGCGCGACGCGATCGACGAGCGCTTGGGGACCAGCAGGACGTCGTGGAACGTCAGGGCTTCTTTCATGTCCATAGACAGGCATTGTAGTGGAACGTTCGCGGCCGGAGCAACGTATATATTAGGTGGAGACTCAAGCCGCCGCCTTGCTGAAGGAGCTGCGCCGCGGGCGCGCATCTCCCAGCGCCAGCTCGCCGACGAGGCCGGAGTCGACCCGGCCTTGGTCAACCGCGTGGAGCGCGGGCGCGACGCGCGGCTTTCGACGTGGATCAAGCTGTTCGAGGGTCTCGGCTATCGTTTGAATTTCGAGGTGATCGAGCTGTGCGAAGAGGGAGGCGACCTGTTGGCGGAGGAGGCCGAGCGGCGGCGCGAACGCCGTCTCGAGGGCCTCTGCACGGGGAAACGGCGATGGTACTGAGTGTCCTCCGTTGGTTCGTTGCTTTTACGACAAGAGCCTCCGCGTTCAACGGCTTTCGCCGGCCTCGACTTGTCTCAAAAGCAACGAACCAAAAAAGGACCATCCTTCCAAGTAATTGGTAAAATGCGGGCCATGAGCTTCCCGACGACGCGCCTCCGCCGCCTCCGCTCCAGCCCCGCGCTCCGCGCCTTGGTCCGCGAGACCGAGCTGAACGCCGGCGACTTCATCCTCCCTCTGTTCGTGCGCCCCGGCAAGGGGGAGAAGCGGCCCATCTCCTCCATGCCCGGGCACTTCCAGTACTCCGTCGACGAGGCCGTGAAGGCCGCGGGCGAGGCCGCCAGGCTCGGCGTGCCCGGCGTGATCCTGTTCGGCATTCCCGACAGGAAGGACGCGCAGGCCTCCGGCGCGTACGCGCCCGGAGGCATCGTCCAGAAGGCCGCGAGGGCCATCAAGGACAAGCACCCGCGGCTCCTGCTGATCGCCGACCTGTGCTTCTGCGAGTACACCGACCACGGCCACTGCGGCGTCGTGAAGGACGGAAAGGTCCTCAACGACCCCACGCTCCAGCTCGCCGCCAAGACCGCCGTGTCCCAGGCCCGCGCCGGCTTCGACGTGATCGCCCCGTCGGGCATGATGGACGGCCAGGTCGGCGCCATCCGCCGCGCGCTCGACGGCGCGGGATTTGACGGCACGCCGGTCCTCGCCTACGCCGCCAAGTACGCCTCCGCGTTCTACGGCCCGTTCCGCGAGGCCGCCGAGTCGCCGCCCTCGTTCGGCGACCGCTCCGGCTACCAGATGGACCCGGCGAATTTCGACGAGGCCCTGCGCGAGGTCGCGCTCGACGTGGAGGAGGGCGCGGACATGCTCATGGTCAAGCCCGCCCTGCCCTACCTCGACGTGCTGAAGGCCGTCAAGAAGCGCTTCGGCCTGCCCACGAGCGCCTACCAGGTCTCCGGCGAGTTCGCCATGATCAAGGCCGCGGCCGCCAAGGGCTGGGTCGACGAGCGCCGCATCGCCCTCGAGAGCCTGACCTCGATCAAGCGCGCCGGCGCCGACTTCATCCTGACCTACTACGCCCTGGAGGCCGCCCAATGGCTCGCAAATTAACGAAACGGCGGGTCGACCAAAAGGCGTTGTTCGCGCGGGCGCGCAAGGCGCTCGTCGGCGGCGTGAACTCCCCGGTGCGCGCGTTCAAGTCCGTCGGCGGCACGCCGCTGTTCGTCTCCAAGGGCTCCGGCCCGCACCTGTTCTCGGCCGACGGCCGCAAGTTCGTCGACTTCTGCCTGTCGTGGGGGCCTCTGATGTTCGGCCACGCCCGCCGCGAGATCGTCGCGGCGGCGAAGGCCGCGCTCGAGCGCGGCAGCACCTTCGGCGCCGCGACCGAGGCCGAAGTCGCCCTCGCCGAGCGCGTCAAGGCCGCCTTCCCCTCGATCGAGCTCCTGCGCATGACGAGCTCCGGCACCGAGGCCGACATGAGCGCCCTGCGCGCCGCGCGCGCGTTCACCAAGCGCGACCTCGTGATCAAGTTCGCCGGGTGCTACCACGGCCACGTCGACAGCCTGCTCGTCGCCGCCGGCTCGGGCGCGACCACGCTCGGCGTGCCGGACTCCGCCGGCGTGCCCAAGGCCTTCGCCGCGACCACGATCATCTGCCCGTTCAACGACCTGGCGGCCGTCGAGGCGGCGTTCAAGAAGCACCGGGGCAAGATCGCGGCCGTCATCGTCGAGCCCGTGCCCGCGAACATGGGCGTGGTTTTCCCGGAAGGCTCCTTCCTTCAGGACCTGCGCCGGATCACGGCCCGCGAGAAGTCCCTGCTCATTTTCGACGAGGTCATCACCGGCTTCCGCGTCTGCTACGGCGGCGTGCAGACGCTCGCCAAGATCAAGCCCGACCTGACCGTGCTCGGCAAGATCGTCGGCGGCGGCCTGCCGCTCGCCGCGTACGGCGGCCGCAAGGACGTCATGTCCATGATCGCGCCGGAGGGCCCGGCCTACCAGGCGGGCACGCTGTCCGGCAATCCCGTGGCCGTCGCCGCGGGGACCGCGATGCTCGATCTCCTGCGCGAGGAAAGCCCTTACGAGCGCCTGGCGGAGCTCAAGGACGCTCTCTGCGAGGGCCTGCGCCGGGCCGCGTCCGAGGCCGGCGTCTCCCTGCGCATCCAGTCCTTCGGCTCCATGTTCACGCCGTTCTTCGTCGACGGCCCCGTGACCGACTACGCGTCGGCGCTGAAGGCCGACAAGGCCGCCTACGGGCGCTTCTTCCACGCGATGCTCGAGCGCGGCGTCTACCTGCCGCCGGCGCAGTGGGAGGCCGCGTTCGTCTCCGCCGCGCACTCCGACCGCGACGTCGAGTTCGCCGTCAGGGCCGCGCGCCAAGCCTTCCGCGCCGTCTAGTCGTCCGCCCCGGCGTCAGTCGCGGCGCTTGCCCGTCGCGCTCAGCAGGCTCAGGAACAGGTTGATGAAGTCGAGGTACAGCGCGAGCGCGCCGAGGATGGCCTCTTTCGTCTCGAGCTCGGTGCCGTCGTCGGCGGGCTGATAGATGAGCTTGATCTTCTGCGCGTCGTAGGCGGTCAGGCCCGTGAAGACCAGGATGCCGATGTACGTCGCGGCCCATTGCAGGGCCGCGCTGTGCATCCAGAAGTTGACGACGGACGCGAGGATGATCCCGATCAGGCCCATGAAGCACAGGTTCCCGATCGTGGTCAGGTCGGCTTTCGTGAGGTAGCCGTAGGCGCTCATCGCGCCGAACAGGCCCGCGGTCAGGAAGAACGTGCTCGCGATGGAGCCGCTCGTGAAGCGGAGGTAGACCACCGACATCGTGACCCCGGTCAGCGCGGCGTAAAAAAGGAAGGCGAATTTCGCCGTCGAGGCCTCCATTTTCGCGACCCACATCGAGAGGAACAGCACCAGGCCGAACTCCGAGCCCAGCAGGAGGTAGAACATCATCCGGTTCTGCACGAGGTTCACGATCCGCTGCGGGTCCGACGCCATGTACGCGGCGCAGGCGCCGGTCACGACGAGCCCCAGGCTCATCCAGCCGAACACCATGTGCATGAAGTGGCGGACGCCGGTCTCGGCGCGCGGAAGGGCGGCGGGGACGGGAGAGGAGGAGTGGTCGATGGACATAAGACGAGTGTAAGCGCGGAAGCCCGTTCCGTCAAGCCGTAAAATCAGCCGGAAAATCGGCCCGGCGCTACATCGAATCGGGAGCGGAGACGCCGAGCAGGTCGAGGCCTTCTCGGATGGCGTCGCGCACGCCCGCGATCAGCAGGAGGCGGGCCTTGGCGATCTCGGGGTCCGAAGCCGTGACGACGGGGCAGTGCTCGTAGAACGGGTGGAACAGGCCGGCCAGCTCCATCAGGTAGTTCGCGAGCGGATGCGGAGAGAGGACCTTCTCCGCGTCGAGCAGGACCTCGGGGAACCAGGCCAGCTTCAGCAGGAGCGCGCGTTCGTCGGGCGCGGTCAGGTAGAGCGCGTTGGGCATGGGCAGGTCCGCGCCGAGCTTCAGGAGGCCCGTCTCGTCGGCCTTCCGGAAGATCGAGCAAATGCGCGCGTGCACGTACTGGACGTAGTAGACCGGGTTCTCGCTCGACTGCTTCTTGGCCAGCTCCAGGTCGAAGTTCAGGTGGCTGTCGGGCGTGCGCAGGGCGAAGAAGAAGCGGCAGGCGTCCTTGCCGACCTCGTCGATGATTTCGCGGAGCGAAATGAAGGTGCCCGCGCGCTTGGACATCTTCACCGACTCCGCGCCGCGGAACAGGTGGATGAGCTGATGGACGATCGCGTGGTAGCTCTCCGGCGGCCTGCCCAGCGCGGCGATGGCGGCCTTCATGCGCGGCACGTAGCCGTGGTGGTCGGCGCCGAAGATGTCGATCACGCGGTCGAAGCCGCGGTCGTACTTGTCCTTGTGATAGGCGATGTCGGGCAGGAAGTAGGTGGGCTTGCCCGTGGATTTGACCAGCACGCGGTCCTTGTCGTCGGTGGAGCCTTCGGCGTTCAGCGTGCCCAGCCACACCGCGTTGTCCTTCTCGAAGACCATGCCGCGGCTCTTGAGGAACTCGAGCGTCTTCTCCACTTTTCCCGAGGCGAACAGCTCGCTCTCCAGGTACCAGCGGTCGAAGGACGCGTCGAAGACCTTCATGTCGTCCTTGTGGGAGGCGAGCAGGGCGTCCATCGCGTAGCGGCCCCACTTCGCGGCGTCCCAAGACGACTTCTCGGCGGGCGCGGCCGCGGCGAGGTCGGCGAGATACTCGCCCTGGTAGCCCTTTTCAGGGACGTTCGCATCCTCGCCCTTGGATTGCCTGTATCGGGCGAGGATCGACTCGCCCAAGAGGATGACGCGGTCGCCGCCGTCGTTGACGTAGTACTCGGCCGCGACCGCGCGCCCGAGCCGCCGCATGATCCTCACGAGCGAGTCGCCGAGCGTCGCGCCGCGGCCCGAGGCCATGTGCAGGGGGCCGGTCGGGTTCGCCGAGACGAACTCGATGATGGTCTTCTTCGCCGCGCCGTTTTCTTCCTTGCCGTAAAGCTTCGGCGCGAGAGTGATCGCCTTGAGGTTCGCGACGAGCGCCGTGTTCCGAAGCCGGAGGTTCACGAAGCCCGGGGGCGAGGCCTGCGCGGACTCGATCTCGGGGAGCTCCGCCAGCGCCGCGGCGAGCGATTTCGCGAGCTCGAGCGGGTTCTTCTTCGCGGCCTTCGCCAGGGCCAGCGGCCAAGGCAGGGAGAAGTCGGCCTGCACGTGCGCCGGCGCGGGGGCGACCGGGAGCCCGTCGGGAAGCGTCAGCCCCTGGCTTTTCGCCCATTCGGAGGCCTTGGAGGTCAGCGTGCGGCGGAGGCGGGAGAGAATCATGCGTTCGGGCTCGCGGCGGAGATTCCGGGATTGGGATTGGCGGCGTCGCCCATGCCGACGAGAGCGCGGACCGTCGCGGCGTCGTGGGCGACCGAGAGCGCCTCGTCCGTCTCGACGAGGCCCTGCTTGATCAGGAAGGCGAGGTACTGGTCCATGCCGATCATGCCGTGCTTGGCGCCGGCTTCCATCGCCCCGTAGATCTGGTGCGTCTTGCCGTCGCGGATCAGGCTGCCGACGGCGGTCGTCACGCGCAGGAACTCGCGCGCGCAGACGCGCCCGCCGCCCTTGCGCGGCAGCAGCTGCTGGCAGACGACGGCCTGCAGGACCGTCGAGACCTGCAGGCGGACCTGCGCCTGCTGCGAGGCGGGGAAGACGTCGATGATGCGGTCGATCGTGGACGGCGCGTCCTGGGTGTGCAGCGTGCCGAAGCAGAGGTGGCCGGTCTCGGCGGCGGTGATCGCGAGCTGGATCGTCTCGAGGTCGCGCATCTCGCCGATCAGGATCACGTCCGGGTCCTGGCGCATCGCGTGGCGCAGCGCCTCGGCGAAGGACTTGGTCGAGCTGCCGACCTCGCGCTGGAGGATGACGGAGCTCTTGTCCTCGTAGACGAACTCGATCGGGTCCTCGATGGTCAGGATCTTCTTCCGGCTCTTCTGGTTGATCTGCTCGATCAGCGTCGCGAGCGTCGTGGACTTGCCCGAGCCCGTCGGGCCCGTCACGAGCACGAGGCCGCGCGGCAGGTCGACGAGGTTGGCGATCGCCGGCATCAGCCCGATCTCGGCCGGCGTCGGGATCTTCGTCGGAATCGCGCGGAACACCGCGCCGGCGCCGTTCTTCTGGCGGAACGCGTTGAGGCGGAAGCGCGAGGCCCCGGGGATGCTCACCGAGCCGTCGAACTCCCAGTCCTCCTCGAAGCGCGCGCGCTGGGACTCGGTCATCACCGAGTAGATCAGGCTCTCGCACTCCTGCGCGGCGAGCGCCGGGGCGCCCGCCATCGGAGTCATGAGGCCGTTGATGCGGGCCAGCGGCGGCTTGCCCACGACGAGGTGAAGGTCGCTGGCGCCGGAGGCGACGACGGCCTTCAGATAGTCGGTCAGCTCCGCCACGCGACCTCCTTGGCTCCGTCGTGCAGCCGCTCGAGCGCGTACAGTTCGCGCGCGTCCGCGCTCATCAGGTGGATCATCACGCCGCCGAAGTCGAGCACGCGCCACGAGTCGGACCGCGGCCGCGAGCGGTGGTGCACGCCGAGGCCGGAGGCCTCGAGCTCCTCGACGATCTTGGTCTCGAGCGCCTCGAGGTGGGGACGCGACAGCGCGGTCGCGAGGACCAGGTAGTCGACGACGGGGCTCGTCTTGCGCACGTCGAGGACCGAGACCTGCTCGGCCTTCCTCTCGTCGGCGGCTCGGGCGGCGGCGACGGCGACGGCTTTAAAGGTTCGGGCCATGGGATCGGGACCTCAGGCGCTCTCGGAGCGCTTCGTCGGTGCGGAATTCGATGTTCTCGAGCGCGGAGGCGAGCAATCTCGCCACCGCGCCCAGGGTCCGTCCCGCCTCGGCGCGCTGGGCGTCGACGAGCGGCGCGGCCGCGCGGAAGCGCAGCAGGCCGAGGAGACGCTTGGGCGCGCGCAGCACGAGCCGCAGCGTGCGGTCGTCCGTCCAGGCCGCGTCCGCGGCCGAGGCGGGCGCGGGCTCGGGCGCGTCGCCGCCGATCGGCGCGCCGCGGCGCGCGACGAGGTCCATCTCGTTTTCGAACTGGTTGTAGGCGCGCGCCTCGGACGACCATTCGCCCTGGAGGTGCGGCGTCACGCGTTCGAGCGCGTGGGATAGGAGGGCGCGCGCGGTCGCCTGCGGCATCAGCAGGAGCTGGGACAGGTCGTAGAGAAGCGCGACCTCGTCGGAGGTGCGGCGCAGGCGTCCGGACTGGAGCTCGGCCAGCCCCTGGAAGAAGCGGGCGGCGACGGACGGGTCCGCCTCGAGCCAGCTCTTCAGGTCCTCGGCCTTGAGGCGCAGGAGCTCGACGCGCCCGACCGCGTAGGCGCTGGCCGAGCGCGCGCCGCCGCGCAGGATCTCCATCTCTCCCATGCACTCGCCGGGCCCCGCGAACGCGAGGTCCTTCTCGCCGCCCTCGCCGAGACGCTTGGCGACGCGCGCGCGTCCGGACACGACGTAGTAGAGGCCGTCGCTCTTTTCGCCCTCGACGATGAAAGCCCGGCCGTCTTCGACCGTCAGCGGCTCCAGGAGCTCGCCGAGCGATTCCAGGCGCGCGTCGGGCAGCGCCATGAAGAGCTCGAGCGAGCGCAGAAGCTTCAGCCGGTCGTTGTCGCCCATCCTACATCGCCGAGGCGCCGGTTCGGCCGGTGATGCCGGCCAGCTGCTTGAAGGTTTCCTGGTTGCCGGCGCGGGTCAGCGCCTCGTCGGGGTGGATGAGGCCCTGCTTGACCATCTCGGCCAAGGCCTTGTCCATCGAGATCATGCCGTGCTTGGCGCCGGTGTCGATGGCCTGGTAGAGCATGTGCGTCTTGCCCTCGCGGATCAGGTTGGAGATCGCGGGCGACATGATCATGATCTCGCGCGCGGCGACGCGGCCCTCGCCGTCCTTGCGCGGAATCAGCTGCTGGCAGACGACGGCCTGCAGGACGACCGCGAGCTGGACGCGCACCTGCTGCTGCTGGTGCGGCGGGAACACGTCGATGATGCGGTCGATCGTGGACGGGGAGTCCTGCGTGTGGAGCGTGGCGAAGCAGAGATGCCCCGTCTCGGCGGCGGTGATCGCGAGCTGGATCGTCTCGAGGTCGCGCATCTCTCCGACGAGGATCACGTCGGGGTCCTGACGCAGGGCCGAGCGCAGCGCGGCGGTGAAGGACTTGGTGTTCTGCCCGACCTCGCGCTGGCGGAAGATCGCCTTCTTCGACTCGTAGACGAACTCGATCGGGTCCTCGACGGTCAGGATGTGGTCGGAGTACTTCTGGTTGATGATCTCCATGATCGCCGACAGCGTCGTGGACTTGCCCGAGCCCGTCGGGCCCGTGACGAGCACGAGGCCGCGCGGCAGGTCGGCCAGGTCGGTGATCGACTTGGACAGGCGCAGCTGCTCGGGGGTCGGGATCTTCGACGAGATCACGCGCATGACCGACTCGACGCCGTTCTTCTGCAGGAGGACGTTGACGCGGAAGCGCGACAGGCCCGAGACCGCGAACGAGCAGTCGAGCTCCCAGTTCTCCTCGAACTTCGCGCGCTGCTCCTCGTAGAGGATCGAGTAGATCATGCGCTTGGATTCCTCGGCGTTGATCTTCGGAAAGCCCGGGATCTCGACGATCTCGCCGCTGACGCGCATGAGCGGGGGCTTGCCGATCACGATGTGGATGTCGCTGGCCCCGGCGGCGACGGCGGACTTCAGCACGTCGACGAGTTCGATCATGAGATTGGCTCTCCTTGCCTCACGGCTCCCGGCCTTCGCCGGACCCGAACGCCCCGGCGCAGTCGCTCCCGAGCGCGATGCTCACGTCCACGGCGCGCGAGGGGTCGATCCGCGTGGCCGCCCGCGCCGCCGGACAGCCGAGAACGGAGCGGATGCTTTCGGCGCGGCGGAAGTCCCCGACCCGGTCGTACACCAAGGTGCGCGCGCGGGGACCGGCGCCCGCCGTCGTCAGGACGTCGACGCCTTTCGATCTTAATATTTTTGAGGCCCGGGAGGCGAGGCCCGGCGCTCCGGCGCCGTTGAGCACCTCGACCGTGGTCGCGCGGCCGTCGCCGGAGCCCGGGGCCGACAGCAGGCGCCCGAGGAGCTCCGGGGCCAAAGCGTCGTCGGGCAGGCGCGCGGGCTGCAGGTCCTCGAGGCGGACGCGACGCAGCTCCAGCGCGAAGAGGATCGGCTCGAGCGCGCCCCGGTCTCCGGCGAGGAGGCCGCGGGCCGCGCCCCGCATCAGCGACAGCCAGGCGCGCGGCCGCCGGGCGCGCGCCTTCAGCGCCCGCGCCGTCTCCACGGACGCCTCGTCCTCGGCGGCGAGCGGCGCGATCTCGACGGCGAGGCGGGCGGAGACCGGCGGGATCGGCTCCGGGGACAGCGCGCGCAGGCGCGTTTCGGCGAGGTCCTCGGCGGCGCGCGCGGCGTCGTCGGGAGAGCCCGTCGTCCTCAGCGCCTCCAGAAAGGCGCGCTCCAGCGTCCGGCGGCCCTCCAGCTTCGTCTCGCCCGGCACGTGCAGCAGCGTCAGGCGCCGCGCGACGGGATCGTAGATCGCAAGCGAGAGGGCCGGGGCCGCGGGCCGGCCGGACTCGCGCGCCGACACCCAGGCCAGCCACGGCCGCCCGTCCCGCACGGCCGCGGCGAGAGGCGCGCCGCGCTCGGCCCACGCCGCGCCCAGCGCGGCGGCCAGCAGGATCGCGGCGAGGGCGCGCTCGACGATCAGCGGGCGGCGCGGGAATTCCATAGATCGATGGTCAGGGGGTGCAGCCAGGCGCGCCGCGCGAGCGCGTGCGCGAGCTTGTCGGCCAGGCAGCGCTCGAACGCGGCGTCGAGATCGCCGAACGCGAGCGCGCGCGTTTCCGAGGCGCCCGCGTGCCCGCGGTCGGCCGAGCAGGCGTCGGCGACGTAGACGATCGTGTCGAGGAGGCTCATCGCGGCGTCGCCGAGCGTGTGCTTGCGGATCGCCGACAGGACCTCCGCGTCGTTCACGCCGAACTCCCGGCGCGCCAGGTCCTCGGAGATGTGCGCGTGGAGCAGGATCGGCTCGAGACCGGCCGTCAGGCCCCGCGCGGGGACCTTGAGGCGGCGCCGCGCCGCGTATTCGGCCATCAGCGGCGGCGGGAATCTGCGCCCGGCGTCGTGCAGGAGCCCCGCGAGGCGGGCCTTCGCGGCGTCCGCGCCGTGGCGCCGCGCCAGCGCGTCGGCCAGCGCCGCGACGTTGAGCGTGTGCTCGAAGCGGCCGGGGGGGAGCGTCCCGCGCAGCCGCTTCAGGAGCGCCCGGCCGTACAGCCCGCGCGCCTCGATGCGCGCGAGGACCTCGGGAAACAGCGCGTCGGAGCAGTCCTGGCCCAGCTCCAGGGCCGCGCGCAGCTCCGTCGACGACGTCTCCGGAAAGCGGCCCGGCACGCGGCGGAAGAACGCGGGGACGGCTCCGGAAGGCGCTCCCGGCCGCTCGCCGACCCACCACGACGCGAGCGCGCGCAGGCGCGCGGGATTCTTCCAGCGCGGAAACGACGCGGCGGCGTCGCGGCCGCAGACGAAATGCAGCTCGGCCTCCGGCGCCTCGGACTTCAGCCGGGCGAGCGTGTCGACGGTGAACGAGCGCCGCTCCGCGCGCGCCTCGGAAAGCTCCAGGCGCGCGATCCGGCGCCAGCGAGCGGGCAGGCGCTCCAGTATGCCCAGCCGGACCAGCTCCTCGCGCTCGCCGGCGGCGGCGCACGGCGCGTCCTTGAGCGGGGCGTGGAAGGCCGGCACGACGAGGATGCGCTCGGGCCTCACG
>VFSW01011209.1_pt1 | contig 12622 bp, 13 predicted proteins | sample 5358111 | NCBI WGS metagenome assembly VFSW01 (sample SAMN11554181, study PRJNA540505) | mine drainage metagenome | isolation source: sediment from site ElyBrook_90M | place: USA: Ely Copper Mine, Vershire, VT | collected 2017
CGACGTCGATGGTCAGCCCGTAGGTCGCGTTGATGGGCTCCCAGTACGGCAGCGCCGCGCCGCCGAGCGGGTCGACCCCGAGCTTCAGCCCCGCGGCCCGGATCGCGTCCAGGTCGATGACGTTCCGCAGGTCGTTCACGTACGGCATCACGAAGTCGTATGGCCGAATGGTGCCCGTGCTCGCGACTCGCTCGTAGGGGGTGCGCTTCACTCCCGCGTTGCCGGCGCGCAGCAGCTCGTTCGCGCGCTCCTGCACCCAGCCCGTGACGTCGGTGTCCGCCGGTCCACCGTTCGGCGGGTTGTACTTGAAGCCGCCGTCCTCGGGAGGGTTGTGGGAGGGCGTGACCACGATGCCGTCGGCGAGGCGCCCGGTGCGTCCGCGGTTGTGCACGAGGATGGCCAGCGAGACCGAGGGCGTGGGCGTGACGCCGTCGGCCTGCTGGATCAGCGTCTCGACGCCGTTGGCCGCGAGCACCTCGAGCGCCGTGCGCTGCGCGGGGCCCGACAGCGCGTGGGTGTCCTTGCCCATGAAGAGCGGACCGGTCGTGCCCGCGCGCTTGCGCCAGTCGCAGATGGCCTGCGTCGTGGCCAGGATGTGCGCCTCGTTGAACGAGCCGCGCAGCGACGAGCCCCGGTGACCGCTGGTGCCGAAGGCGACGAGCTGCGAGGGGTCCGCCACGTCGGGTTGCCGGGCGAAGTACTCGCGCTCCAGGCGCGCGAGATCGACGAGCAGCTCCCTGGGGGCCGGCTTGCCGGCGAGCGGTGAGAGGGCCATGCACTACGGTATGATCGACACGTGCCCCCCGTCGACGCCGGCGACCGCGTGCTCGTGCCCTTCGCGCACGCACGAGAGCGCATCGGCCGGGCGACGCAGGTGAAGAGCACGCTCTTGTCGGCCTCGCTGGACGCGATCCGCAAGCGCGGCCGCTTCGACGAGTACGAGGCGCAGCTCACGCCCGAGCACCGCGAGGCCATCGTCTTCGGCGTGTCGGGCGTGTGGCTGCCCATGGAGATCGCGCTGGCCCACTACGCGGCGGTGGACTCGCTCGGCTTCACCGAAGCGGAGATCCTCGAGAACGGGTACGCGGTGGGCGCCCGCCTCAACCACACGCTCGTCGGCACGGTCGTGAAGCTGGCGGGGCAGGCCGGCGTGACGCCGTGGCTGCCGCTCGCCCAGATCGGCAAGCTCTTCGAGCGGGTCTTCCGCGGCGGGGCGGGCGTGCAGGTGGAGCGCCTGGCCCCGAAGGACGCGCGCATCGAGGTCGTGGGGTTGCCGATCGCGTCGTCTCCTTACTTCCGCGGCGCCCTGCGCGGTCAGGTGCAGGTCGGGTGCGAGCTGTTCTGCCGCCGCTGCTACGCGCGCGCGGTCGAGCCTCGTCCCGTGGCGGACGCGGTGACGCTGCGCGTGTCATGGGTCTGACCGCGGCGCCTCGCCCACCTGGCGGTGGATGAACGCGATCGCCACGAGCAGCACGATGCCCGCCACGACCTGGTGCGGCCGCAGCGCGTCGCCGAAGATGCCCCACGTGATGACGAGCGAGGCGAACGTCTGCGCCATCTCGGCGAAGGTGGCCACGGACGCGCGCGTGCGGGCGAGCCCCGCGAAGTACAGGAACGTCGGCGTGATGGCCGCCACGACGAGCAGCCCCGCCATGGAGCGCAGGGTCTCGGAAGTCAGCAGCACGTCCCAGCGCATCCGGCCTGCGACGTCACCGTGGACGGCCACGATCGCCAGGGTGGCCACGCTGCCGACGAGGTAGCGGAGGGCCGTGCCGGTCTTGAAGTCGATCTCCATCATCGCGGCCCGACCGAACGTGGTCGACGCTCCCCAGCAGAGCGCCGTGCCGGTGATGAAGAGCAGGCCCAGCCCCAGTCGGTGGGGGCTCGCGACACCGCCAGGGCTCCACGCCAGGGCCACGCCACACAGCAGCGCGACCCCCGCCCACGGGTAGAACGCGCGGTGCGGTCGCTCCCGCAGCCACACCCACGACACCAGCACGCTGATGACGGGCTGCACGTTGAGCAGCAGGTTCGCGAGCGAAGAGTTGAGCAGCGCGAGCGCCTCGGTGAAGCACACCGTGCCCAGCGCGCTGCCGAGGACGCCGCTGCCCAGCATCGAGACGATGGCCTTGCGCGACACGCCGCGCAGCGCCCGAGCCCCGGTGAGCAGGAAGGGCAGCGTGAGGAGCAGCCCCATCCAGTGCTCGTGGAACACGAGGATGTCGGAGTCGAGCTTCCTGCCGAGGGGCAGCCGCCAGTAGGTCTCCAGGCCCCACATCGACGCGCCGGCGATGACGAGGGCGGGGCCGACGAACGTGCGCAGCTGCGGCGACCCCGGAGCGGGGGCCGGCGGGGAAGGCGACGCCGACGTGGAGGGCACGGAGCGAGCACTATACGATCGCTAGCGCGAGCGCGGATGCGACCTCCGCCGCGGTGGGGCGGGCCGCGGGGTCGAGCGCGAGGCATCGCGCGAGGACGGGATGGACGGCATCGAGGGCTTCCGTGTCCAGACGCGGGAGCGCGTGGCCGAGGCGGCGCGCCAGGATGGGCGGCTCGTTCCACGGACGTCGTCCCGTGAGAAGCTCGTACGCGATGGCCCCGAGGGCGAAGACGTCCACGGCGGGCCCGGCTTCGACCGTGAGGTCGGCCTGCTCCGGCGCCATGTAGTAGGGCGTGCCGAGCAGGTCGCCGGCTCTCGTCAGATCACCCGAGTCGCCGAGGAGCGTGGGTGCCATCGCGGCGGGGCTCACGTCGAGCGTCCGGTCGGAGGGAGCGGAAGCGGGCAGGGGAGTTGCGCCCTCGCCGGGCGCGGGTCCGACGAGGCGCGCGATGCCGAGGTCGGTGATGCGTGCGACGTTGCCGGACACCAGGACGTTGGCGGGCTTGAGGTCGCGGTGCACGACGCCGCGCTCGTGCAGCGCCGCGAGCCCCGCGGCGATGCCCGCCAGGAGCGGGACGGCCCAGCCGCGCTGCCCGTACTGGCCGTGGAGCGCATCGAGCGATCCCGAAGCCACCAGGGGCATGACGAGGAACAGGTGCCCCTCGGCCAGCACCACGTCGAGGACGGGGACGACGTTCGGGTGCGCGATGCGCGCCGCGATCTGCGCCTCGCGCGCGAACCGGGCCACGACGAGGGGGTCGGCCTGACTGCGGAGCACCTTCATCGCGACGCGCACGCCGTCGGACGTCTGCTCGGCTTCCCACACCGCGCCCATTCCCCCCTCGCCCAAGGGCCGCACGACGCGGTACCGGCCGTCGACGATCTGCCCGGGGGCCATCTCGCGGCGCTCGCGCGAGAGCGTGAGCAGGGCCTCGGCGAGATCGCGCGACCGTTCGGCCACCTCGCGCTGCACGCGCTGCTCGAGCCCGGCGGCGAGCCGGCGCAGCTCCTGCTCCGTGGTCCGCATGCGGACGGCCACGTAGTGGGCGGCGAGCCACGCACCCAGGAGGGCCGCGATCCCGGACCCGAGGCGTGCTCCCACGTCCGCGGGCCTCGGCGCCGCCGGGTGCAGCGGATCGGGCGGGAGCGCGCCCGTGGCCAGCAGCAGCATGAGGGCGCCGTAGGAGACCGCGGCGCAGGCGAAGGCCCACCGCCCCAGGCGGACGTCGAAGAACACGCGGAAGCTGCCGATGAGGACCAGGTACCAGACCAGGTTCGTCGACGCATCGCCGCGCACCCAGATGGCGCCGGCGATCGCGGCGCTGGAGAGGGCGAGGTACGTCATCATCGCGGCGCGGCGTGCGCGCTCCGTACGCGCGCTCGAGGCCGACACGATGCACACGCCGAGCGCGAGCGCGTTGCACGTCCCGTGGAACAGCAGGAACCGGATGAACTCCGTCCCTCCGGCTTCGTGCTTCGGTCCCAGCGCCATCGCCGCGTCGGTCGCCAGCAGCACCGCGCTGACCACGCCGAGCAGCTTCGCCGCACGCAGCCAGTGCCCCTCGGCGATCGGCTCGGGCACCGACGTCGTGAACGGCGACCGCGCCATCGCGCCCCAGGGGCTCGTCACGTGCGCAGGATAGCCCGGGGTACCGGCAGCGGTCGCCTACGCGCGCGTGAACCTTCGCCCCACGACCGCCCCCGCGATCCCTCCCGCGACGATCATCCACCCGTGCCCGACCAGCACGTGCATGGCCTCCCGGTGGAAGCAGGCCAGGCTCATGGTCGCAGCCGCGAGCGCGCCGCACGCCACGCCGATCGCGGCGGTGCGCCACGTCGACGCCGCGACGAAGGCGTTGCGGAACGCGATCGCGGAGACCCCGAGGGACACCGCGCCCAGCACCGCCGCCTGCACCATGCAGCGCAGCGCCCGGTCGGCGAAGGCGAGGGCGCTGGTGTCCTGGTCCGCGGGGGCCGTGGCGAGCGTCGCCGTCACGAACAGCAGCGTCGCCAGCGCGATGCCCGGCGCCAGCCACGACGCCGGCACGCCCAGCCCCGCCCGGCCGCGGCTCGTCGCCAGCAGCCACGTGACCGCCGCGACGACGAGCGGCACCCCGAGGCCGAAGACCACGTGGTGCATCGTGATCTCCCGCAGCGGCAGCGCGTGCCGCGAGAGGGCAATCCAGACGGCCTGCAAGAGGAGCGTCGCCGCCACCGCGACCCGCAGGCGCCGGTGGTGCTCGGCCCGCGTGGGGGCCGGGACTGCAAGCAGGGCCGGGGGCGCGGGGAGCTGGTCGTCGCCCTCGAAGGGATCGGGGACGCGCGAGAGCAGGTCGAGATCGGGCGGGCCGCTCATGGCTTGCCTCCCCCCTCTGGTCCGAGCGCCCCGCGCAGCAGCTCGTACGCGCGGAAGGCGCGCACCTTCACGGCGGCCTCGGAGGCGCCCAGCACCTGCGCGGCCTCGGCCACCGAGAGTCCCTCGAACCGGATGAGCACGAACGCCTCGCGCAGCGTGACCGACATCGTCTCGAGGGTCTTCTCCACGATCGCCGCCATCTCGCGCGCCGCCAGCATCTCGTCGCCCCGGGAGCTGGAGGTCGCCTCGGGCTCGCCCGACTGGCCCGCGACCTTCGCGTCCACGGCCTTGCGCCGCACGCGAGCGTGCCGCGTCGAGTCGAGGAACGCGTTGCGCGCGATGGCCAGGATCCAGGGCAGGGCGGCCGCACCCTGCTCGAAGCGGCCGCGCGCCATGTGCACCCGGAGGAAGGTCTCCTGCGTCAGGTCGTCGGCCTGCCCGCGGTCGAGGCACATCCGCAGCAGGAAGCCGCGCACCCTGGGCGCCCCCAGCCGGAACAGCGGGGTGAAGGCCGCGTCGTCGCCCCGGGCGTAACGCTCCATCACCTCGTCCAGGGAGGGGAGGCCTCCGGCGGCGGTCAGCTCGAGCCTCGCGAGCAGCGGTAGACTGACAGGCCCCGCCCCATGGCCAGCCGGAGTCTCTCCGATGCGCACCGGGAGCGTCAATTCACCTGGGACCGCACACACCACGATGTTCTTCGAGCTACGCGCCGGCGGGTGCGGCGTTACATGTGGCTAAGGGGCTGGAATCACTGGGGCAGGCCCCCCCTCCCGGGCCTGCTGTCCATGTCGCCTTGACAGGGTTCCACCCCGCGCGTAGGTTCCCGCGCCCCTTCGCCTGAAAAAGGCCTGGATGTCCAGGTTTGCAGGTTTGCCCATGTCCCACAGAACCTTCGTGATGACCAAGGCGCAAGCGACCAGCTCGCGCGCCTGGTGGGTGGTGGATGCCACCGGAAAACCGCTCGGCCGCCTCGCCAGCGAGGTCGCCCACGTGCTGCGCGGCAAGCACAAGCCCCAGTACACCCCCCACGAGGACACCGGGGACTTCGTCATCGTCGTGAACGCCGGCAAGGTGCTCCTGACGGGCGACAAGCTCGACAAGAAGTTCCACTACCACCACTCCGGCATCCCGGGCGGCTTCACGGCCGAGTCGTATCGCCACGTGCTCGATCGCGACCCCACCTTCCCGGTCGAGAAGGCCGTGAAGGGCATGCTGCCCAAGGGCGTGCTCGGTCGCGAGATGCTCACCAAGCTCAAGCTCTACGCCACGCCGGACCACCCCCACGCCGCGCAGAAGCCGCAGCCACTGAAGATGCACACGCAGCAAAAGGCGAAGAAATAGCTCATGGCCACCGACACCCGCACCTACGCCACCGGCAAGCGCAAGACGGCCATCGCCCGCATCTGGCTGAAGGCCGGCACCGGCACCATCGTCGTCAACGGCAAGCCCTGCGACGACTACTTCGAGCGCGAGACCTCGCGCATGATCCTCCGTCAGGCCTTCGAGCTGCTCGAGCAGCAAGACCAGTTCGACGTGTGGGCCACCTGCATCGGCGGCGGCAAGGCCGCCCAGGCCGAGGCCATGCGCCACGGCATCTCGCGCGCGCTGTGCATCCTCGATCCCGAGAAGCGCGGGCCGATCAAGAAGGCGGGCTTCCTCACGCGCGACGCGCGCAAGAAGGAGCGCAAGAAGTACGGCCAGCCCGGCGCCCGCAAGCGGTTCCAGTACAGCAAGCGCTAGTCACCGCCCCGGGCGTGGGCTAGAGCTTCGCCTGGTACGCATGCGCATGCGAAGGTTGCTCCTGCCCGCGCTCGCGGCTGCTGCGGCCCTGCTCGCCGTGGCGCCGCCCGCGCGCGCGACCATCGTCGAGCGCGTCGTGGCCGTGGTGGGCGAGCGGCCGATCTTCTGGACCGAGCTGCTCCGCCGCGCGATCGGCCCGCGCATCCAGATCCGCCTGCAGGCCGCCGACCCCAACGTCGTCAGCGTGCAGGAGCAGGAGATGTACAAGGAGCTGCTCGAGCAGATGATCGACGATCGTCTGGAGGAGAACCAGGCCGACAAGGCGCACATCTCGGTTTCGCCCGAGGAGATCGATCGCGCCATCGGCAACGTCGCCAACCAGGCGCAGCAGCAGCAGGGCAGGCCCGTCACGATCCAGGAGCTGCTCGCCGAGGTGCGCCGCCGCGGGATCTCCGAACAGGACTTCCGCGATCAGATCCGCCGCCAGATCCTCGAGGCCAAGCTCCTGGAGCTGCGCGTGAAGCCCCGCGTGCGCGTGACCGAGCAGGACGCGCGCGCCGCCTACCAGCACTGGGCGCAAGAGCAGAAGCAGCAGCAGTTCGTCGACGTGCGGTACATCGCGCTGCGAGTGAACCCGCCGACCAACCAGGTGGCCCAGGCGAAGCTGGCCCTGGCGCAGGAGATCGTCAACCAGGCTCGCGCAGGCTCGGACTTCTGCAAGCTGGTGGCTCAGTACAGCGACGACGTGGGCACGCGTGGCTCGTGCGGCACGCGGGGGCCCCAGCCCTTCGGCACGCTGCAGCCGGCCCTCCAGTCTGCGGTCAAGGCTCTCAAGCCTGGCACCGTCTCCGACCCCATCCCCATCGAGCTGGGTCAGGAGGAGGTCGTGGTCGTGGTCATGCCGATGGGCACGGCGTCGACGCCGCCGTACGAGTCCGTCAAGAACGACATGATCCAGAAGGCGAACTTCGATGGCCTCGAGCGCGCGCGAAAGCAGTGGCTGCTCGAGCTGCGGCAGAACGTGTACATCGACGTCCGGCTGTAGCTCTAGGACATGTTGCAGCCGCCCTGGCCCTTGCAGGCGTTCATCCCCTTGCAGTCGTGCTTGCCGGCGACCTTGCAGCCGCCCTGTCCCTTGCAGTCGTTCTGCCCTTTGCAGGCGTGCTTCGCGGCGGCCTTGGCCGTGGCCACGGCGGTGCCCGCAGCCGGTGCGCCGCTCGCCGATGCGGCGGCCGCCGGGGTCGACGAGGACATGGTGGACGACGGAGAAGGGGCGCTGTCTTTGGAGCAACCGGCGACGCCGAGGAGCAAGCCCGCGACGGCGGATGCGACGAGGGAGTTCGTGAGGTTCATGGCTGTTCTCCGCTGAGAGGGTGTGCGACTCCGACTACGTGGACGACGGGCCAAGGTTACAACAGGCGCGCCCGGTGTTGCCGCCGGCTGCTCGCCGCTGCTAGTGGTCCGTGCCCATGTGCGGCGTCATCGGTCTGGTCTACGAGCGTCACCGGGCCGATCTGGGGCAGGTGGCTGCAGAGCTGCTCAAGACCCTCGAGTACCGCGGGTACGACTCCACCGGCGCTGCGATCCAGGGAGACGACGCCGACGTCACCTTGATGAAAGGCGTCGGCGCACCTTCGCTCATGGTCGACGAGCTGGGCATCACCAAGCTCGCCGGACGCGCCTTCTGCGGCCAGGTGCGATGGGCCACCTTCGGCGCCGTCACCGCGGCCAACTCCCAGCCGCACGTCGTGCGCTGCCGGACGTTCCTCTATGGCGCCCACAACGGCAACGTCACCAACTGCGACGACCTGAAGGTGTGGCTGGCCGGTGAGGGCCATGCCGTCCTCTCGGACAACGACGGCGAGATGGTCGTCCACACCGTCGAGCACTTCTTCGCCCGCGAGCTCGAGCGCGCCGGCGCCGCGGACGCGGACTCCCGCCGGCGATGCATGCGCGCCGCCCTGGTGGCCGCCGCCTCGAAGCTCGAGGGCTCCTTCGCTGCGGTGATCGTCGATCCGGTCACGCGGGTGATGTGGGCCGTCAAGCAGGGGTCGAGCCTCTACTTCGGCTTCGGAGAGGACCGCGTGGGGGGCCGCTTCGCGATCGCGTCGTCCGACCTGTCGAGCGTGCTCAAGCTCACCCGCGTCGTCGTGCCCGTCACGGAGGGCGAGCTGGTCGAGTACGACCCCACCGGTCACCGCATCTACGCGATCGAGGACCGCGTGCTGACGACGACGCCGGGGCCCGTCCGCGTCGCCGCAGGGCAGCCCGTCGAGCGTGAGCCCGTCCGCAGCCGTCTGCGCGCGAAGGACACCGGCCTGGTGCCGCCGTTCGAGACGTTCATGGACCAGGAGATCAGCGCGCAGGAGCAGACGGCGCGCGAGGTCGTCACGCTTTTCCTCGGCGGGTCCGAGGCCGCTCGCGCGGTGGGCTCGGGCAACGTCCCGCCGCAGGTGACCTCACGGCTCGACGCCCTGCGCGATCAGCAGGACGACGCGCAGATCCGCACGCGCTTCCACGAGCTGGTCGACCACGCCGAGCTTCGCGCGATGCTCGAGCGGGCCCCCGCCACGGTCCGCAACGCGCAGCAGCTGGGCTCGTCCGAGGCCGGCTTCTTCGCCGACCTGCTGCCGATGGCGCGCGACGAGGCCGACCGGCTCGCGGTGCGCATGTTCGACGCGATGCTCGAGGCGGACGAGGTCGCGGAGTACGCGCGCACGGTCGACCAGTTCGGGTCGATGTGCAGCGACGCCATCGCCCGCCGGGGACGCATCTACGTCATCTGCTGCGGCAGCTCGTACCACGCGGCCAAGGCAGCGGCGCTCTTCTTCAACGAGCTCGCGCACGTCGAGCTCACACCCAGCCTCCCGGGCGAGTTCCGCGGCCAGTCGGCGCGCTCGCTCGACGACGGCGACCTGGTCATCGCGGTGAGCCAGAGCGGCGAGACCAAGGACCTCATCGACGTGCTCGACGACGTCATCGCCTGCGGCCGCGACGTGAAGCGCATCGCCCTAGTCAACAACGTGAACTCCACGCTCGCCCAGGAGAAGAGCCACCTGGTCATCCCGCTGCGGTGCGGGCCGGAGATCGCGGTGCCTGCCACCAAGAGCTTCATGAACCAGATGGCCGTCTTCTATTGCCTCGCGCTGCACGTCGCGGGTCTGCGGAGCGGCGCCCTGGCCCAGAGGCCCGAGGACGCCCGGCGGATCGCGCGCGAGCTCCAGGCGAGGCGCGAGAAGCTGCCGTCGCTCCCGGCCCTCATCCGCGAGACCTTCGACAGCACCGACGCCGAGCTGGAAGTGGCGGCCAAGCTGCTGTTCCTGCGCCCGAGCATCCACCTGCTGGCCACCCGCATCTCGGCCGTCGCCAAGGAGGGGGCGCTCAAGATCCGCGAGGTCGTGCTCAACCACACCGAGGGGTTCGAGGCCTCCGAGTTCAAGCACGGCCCCAACACGATCCTGGGCTTCAACACCGTGCTGGGTCCGCTCGAGGTCGACGCGATGCTGCGTCGTCTCGGCGAGGCCCTCCAGCTGCTGGCGGCGCGGGCTGCGGAGGCGGGGCTCGGCACGGAGTCGATGAAGCGGCTCTTGCAGGCCGCCACCGACTCGGTCCTGTCGCCGTCGCCGACGCCCGTCCCGCGGGCCCCCGCCGCGCGGGAGATCTTCGAGCGGCCCGGCGCCCGCAGCGCGAGCCGGGGCGAGCGCTACGCCGACTCCCCCCTCATCAACACGACGGGGCCAGAGGAGCGGGACGTCGCGCTGACCGTGTCGCAGATCAATACGCACAAGATCCGCGGGGCTTGCACGGTCGTGATCGCCGAGGAGCACCCGGCGCTTCGCGGTGCGGCGACCAAGGCGCCGGTCGACAACCCCGAGTACTGCTCGGTGTACGTGACGCTGCCGCGGACGAACGACACGCGATGGCCATGTTCTCGGCCACGGTGGCGCTGCAGCGCCTGGCGCTCAAGATGAGCCTCCTCAAGAAGCACTACCTGGACCGGCTGGGCTTCCCGGACCACGGCGTCCACCCCGACGTGCCGAAGAACGTGAGCAAGTCGATCACGGTGGACTGACGGATTCATGCAACCAAACGGTTGCATGACGCCCGGCCCTGCGTTACATAGGCAACCAAGAGGTTGCCCATGTCGCAGACCGATCGCATCGAGAAGAGAGTCGTCCTCAAGGCCCCCCACCACCGGGTCTGGCGCGCGCTGACCGACAGCCGCGAGTTCGGCAGCTGGTTCGGCATGAAGCTCGACGGTCCGTTCGAGGCAGGGCGCACCATGAAGGCGACCATCGTCCCCACCACCGTCGACGCCGAGGTCGCCAAGCTGCAGAAGGCCTTCGAGGGAAAGGCCTTCGACCTGTGGGTCGAGCAGCTCGAGCCCGAGCGCCTGTTCTCGTTCCGCTGGGTTCCCTACGCGATCGAGCCCGGCGTCGACTACTCCAAGGAGACGCCGACACTGGTCACCTTCACGCTCGAAGAGCAGTCCGGCGGCGTCCTGCTGACCGTCACCGAGTCCGGTTTCGACCGCATCCCGCTCGAGCGACGCGCGAAGGCGTTCGCGGCCAACGAGGGCGGCTGGAGCATGCAGGTCCAGATGATCGCGAAGTATCTCGCCCATGCGTCGTAGCGGCAGCGCGGTCCGCAAGCTCGCGGACTCGGCGCCAGTGTTCGCCGCGCTGGGGGACGAGACGCGCCTGCGGCTCGTCTCCCGGCTGTGCGACAGCGGCCCCACATCCATCGCCAAGCTGACCGAGGGCGTCGACGTGACGCGCCAGGCCGTGGCGAAGCACCTGCGCGTGCTCGAGGACGCGGGGCTGGTCCGTGTCACGCGCGACGGGCGGAAGACGGTCTGGGAGCTCGAACCGCGCCGGCTCCAGCAGGCGAGAGCCTATCTCGACATCATCTCGAGCCAGTGGGACGACGCGCTCGGACGGCTCGAGGCGTTCGTCGAGCGCTGACTACTTCCTGCGGGGCGCGCCCTTGGACAGGTGAGCCATGGCCTCGCCCAGGCCTTCGAGCGTGAGCGGGTACATCGAGAACACGCTCGAGAGCATCTCCGCCGTTCCTCCCTTCCAGTAGGTGGGCGGATCGGGGTTGAGCCACGCGCTCTTGTCGAAGTGGTCGGCCAGCAGTTGCATCCAGCGCACGCCGTGCATGGCCTCGCCGCCGATCTCGTCGCGATTGGCGTACCAGTCGCCGCCGCCGAGCAGCTCCGCCGGGTGCATCGCCGCGTCGCCGACCACGACGAGCTTCCACTCGCGCGTGCAGTGGTGGAGCACGTCGCGGACGGGGACCGGGTCGCGGAAGCTCTCGGTCTCGTAGACCTTGCCGTAGATGCAGTTGTGGAAATAGTAGGTCTTGAGCTCGCGGAAGTTCGACGCGCGCTTGGACGCCGAGAACAGCTGGCTCACCAGGTGCGCATGCGGGTCCATCGAGCCGCCCACGTCCATGAGCAGCAGCACGCGCACGTTGGGCTTGCGCGGCGGTCGCAGGACGATCTCGAGCTCGCCGGCGTTCTTCGCCGTCTGGTCGATCGTCTCGTCGAGGTCGAGCTCCAGCTCGGCGCCCTCGCGGTGGAAGGCGCGCAGCTTGCGAAGCGCGACCTCGATCTGCCTCACGTCGAGCACCAGGTCCGACCGGTAGGGGCGGTACACGCGCGCGTCGGCGACCGCCATCGCGCTGCGACCGCCGCCCTTGGGACCGACGCGCACTCCAGTGGGGTGCTGACCGTTGCTGCCGAACGGGCTCTTGCCGCCGGTGCCGATCCAGCGGTTGCCCCCGTCGTGCCGCTCCTTCTGCTCGCGGAGGCGCTCCTCGAAGAGCTTGCGCAGTTCCTCGAGGTCCAGGTGCTGGAGCATCGCCAGCTCTTCGGGAGACAGGTCGGGCCGCATCTTCGGATCGCGCAGCCAGTCCTCCAGCTCCTTCACGAGCTCCAGGGACTTGCCCTCGATGCCCTTGAAGCAGGACAGGAACGCCTCGTCGAACGCGTCGAGGTCGGCCTCGCTGTGCACGCAGAGCGCGCGCGCCACGTGGTAGAAGCCGTCGAGCGAGCTGTCGTGCAGGCCCATCACCAGGGCGCGCGAAAGGGCCATGGCTTCCTGCAGGCCCACCTTCACCTTGCGCTTGCGCAGCTCGAAGAG
>VFSW01011210.1_pt1 | contig 12622 bp, 10 predicted proteins | sample 5358111 | NCBI WGS metagenome assembly VFSW01 (sample SAMN11554181, study PRJNA540505) | mine drainage metagenome | isolation source: sediment from site ElyBrook_90M | place: USA: Ely Copper Mine, Vershire, VT | collected 2017
ACCTGAATCTTCCTTTGATCGGTGCATTCGAGCCAAGCAATGTAACCCTCTCCGTTTTCGGAAAAAGCAAGTACCGGACTCAAACCAAGGCTTCCCTCGGGGGAGAGCAGAGTGGGCAGCGACCAGGCGCTATATTTCTTTGAAAAAGAAGAACCATAAATCGCCCCTGGCCGACCTGTATCGCTCATCCAGGCTACGACAAAAGTCCCCTTATGGTCATGGGCTAAGACAGGATCGTAACTATTGATTCTCGGATCGGATATGATAACGGGAGGCGTCCAATTTTCTTGGGATGGTTTATAGGCACCGCAAATGACAGACTTTTTACCTCTTTTTTGCACGTGATACTCCTTCCAAACGGTAAGGATGTTGTCTTGATCATCTATGACAACCTCTACGCCATAAATCCATTCTGTGGGGGCACAAAGATCAATAGGGCCGACCCAGTTACCGTCCACGCGAGACAACGCCTGAATTTTTTCCATCTTATCGCCTGCCCATACTCTCCAAATAATTGTCGGGTTACCTTGCGAGTCGACCACCATTTTACTCAATCCAATGTTCCCATAAGCACCCCGCAAGGGAAAGGCGGCGACATACAACTTCTCCGGCTCAGACCAAGGGAAATCGACTCGTTTTAAGGAGCACTCCAAGAAACAATGATCGATTTTCGCTTGCGGATCTTCCTCGATTATCAGCCATGTTGCACCCAATACGCCTTGGGCGCTGACAACAGTCTCGACATGGGCGAAATATCCCACTTCTTTGAAAAACTCTTGAATAATAGGGGTATTCTGGGGATATCCCGGCTGGGCTTCTACGAGGTCCAATACGTAATTACTCCCGAGTCCTGACAAGAAAAGCTTACCCTCCTTATCCATGACCATATTTTTAAAATGGATGGCTTCACAACGATTGAAAAATTGTGAATCGATATACCAAGGCTCTTCCTCTGTCTTGCGGGCATAGCAAATGGGATGGGATTTAATATCGCCAAAATTAGAACCGACGCGCCAACCTGCATACACTTCTCTGTGGGCGCTCATATGGGTGGTGAGCCAACTGAAATTCTCCGCTCTCGTAATGATGCTAGGACTAGTCCACTCCTCTCCTTTCCATTTGTGCGCTATTTGCAATGACGAGCCCAACACCTCTTTGATGCACCAAAAAGATGCCAAATCCCCATTTTCATTAATCTTTAACTGGAGGTTATAGATTTTTTCTTCAGCATGTTTTGTGTGCTCATATTGTGCAAGCGTTACAGGATTAGAGCAGCTGAGCGCCAAAAGTTTGGCTCCCATAGCGATGCACACGGCGATTTTGGCTAACATAGGATTCTCCTCAAAGTTATGCGCTAACTTTATAAAGGAAGAATCATTTCTTAGCTAGCGGATGCGCCTCATCGTAGACTTGCTTTTTCAGCGTATTGGAAACTTGCGTGTAAATCGTTGTTGTCGCGAGTGAACTATGACCGAGAAGCGTTTGGATCGTCTTGAGATCCATCCCCTTCTCCAGCCAGTGCGTCGCAATGGTGTGCCGAATCGTATGCGGTGTCACTTTTGCAGCGAGGCCCGATTGCACCAGGTAGTGTTTGAACGTCCGATCGACCGAGCGAACGGTGAGGCGCTTTCCCCAACGGTTGAGAAAAACGGCTTGGATATCTACTTCCGCTTTGTGCATCTCTCCATCGATGGCGCGCTCTGGATGCGACAAATAGTGTGATAGCCACGTGGCTGCATTTTGTGTAATGGGGATGAGCCGCTCTTTTTTCCCTTTCCCTCGGACGCGAAGGGACTTTTGAGCGGCATCAAAATCGGAGCGATTCAAACCCACGAGTTCGCTGATGCGCAAACCCGAACTATAGAATAGCTCAAGGATGCACCGGTCGCGGAAACCCAGATACGTCGCCGTGTCGGGCTGAGAAAAGAGGAGAACGACCTGCTCGTAGGCCAGAGGCGCGGGGATCGTTTTTTCGAGTTTGGGACCTTCGATCTCCTCTAAGGGACTATGTTGTAAAATTTTTTCTCTAACGAGATATTTAAAAAAAGTACGTAGCGACGAGAGACGCCGCAGGACTGTACGGCGGCTCATGCGAGCCTGGTTGAGCTGAGCTAGATAGGCTCGGATGTGCCTTTTCTCGACTTGCTCTAGGGGAGTGGGTGTAAAGGAAAGAAAGGCATCGATATCGAGGCCATAGTTACGGAGGGTATGCGAGGAAGCGTTTTTGACCACCCTTAAGTAATTTAAAAACCGATCTTTCATTGTTAACCCCATTCTGATAGTATGGCTTGCTATGATTACTTTAAATAAAATTTCCAAGAAGATGGGGGTTCGCCTCCTATTCGATGATGTCACCGTCGCCTTCAGCCCAGGCCATCGCTATGGCTTAACGGGGCCCAATGGAGCCGGAAAGTCGACACTGCTCAAGATCATGGTGGGGCTCGAAGATGCGGATAGCGGCACGGTGACGTTGCCCAGAAAAGTAGGATTCCTCAAGCAAAACATCGAACAGTTCAAAGATATGAACGTCGTCGATGTCGTCATCATGGGAAACAAACGGCTATGGGATGCGATCCAAGAACGGGAAGTTTTGTATGGACAAGAGATGACCGATGCCGTCGGCATTCGACTGGGCGAACTGGAAGAAGTCGTCGCCGATGAAAATGGATATACCGCTGAAACCGATGCAGAAAAACTCCTCGAGGGCATGGGCCTTCCATCAGCCATCCACGGGCAAAAAATGTCCTCGATCCCGACCGACGTGCAGTTCCGCGTCCTCTTATGCCAAGCCCTGTTCGGCGAACCGGAAGCGCTCCTGCTCGATGAACCGACCAACCATCTCGATTTGACATCGATCAGTTGGCTCGAGAATTTCCTCCACGCCTATACAGGAACGCTCATCGTCATCAGCCACGATAAACACTTCCTCAACACTGTCACGACACATATTGCCGATATCGACTATGAGACGGTGATCACCTATCCTGGCAACTACGACCAGATGATCGTCACTAAAACCTCCGTCAGACAGCGCGCAGAAGATGAAAACAAATCCAAAGATAAAAAAATCTCTCAACTTAAAGAGTTCGTTGCACGATTTGGTGCGGGAACGAGAGCGAGCCAAGTACAATCGCGCATCCGCGAGATCGATCGGCTTCAACCCGTCGAATTGAAGGAGTCGAACATCCAGCGGCCTTATATCCGCTTTTATCCTCCTGAAAAACCCTCAGGCCAAATCGTCCTCAAAATCGAAGATGTCTCTAAAGGTTACGATGGGCATCCAGTTATCAAAGGATTTTCTACCGAGATCCAACGCGGGGAGAAAATCGGCGTGATCGGCAATAACGGGATGGGGAAAACAACTCTTCTCAAAATGCTCGCCGGTGTATTAGAACAAGATAAGGGCAAAGTGGAGCGAGGGCACCAGGTGCAGATCGGATATTTTCCCCAGAACCACTCCGAAGTCATCGACAAAAAAAGCAACATGACTGCTTTTGAATGGCTCAAAAAACGGAAAGAATGCGTCTATGACCAAGATGTGCGCAGCGTGCTAGGTAAAATGCTCTTTTCTGGAGACGATGCGTTCAAACCTGTCGCCCATTTATCGGGAGGAGAGACAGCACGTTTGATCATCGCCGGCATGATGCTCTGTAATTACAATTGTCTCATCTTCGACGAGCCCAACAACCACCTCGATTTGGAAGCGGTCTCCGCACTTTCGTGGGCACTTGAAGATTTTAAAGGCACCGTGGTCGTCGCTTCGCATGACCGCGATTTGTTAGCCAAATCGGTGAAAAAGTTGATCGCCTTTGAGAAAGAAAAAATCAAAATATTTGACGGAACGCTTGAAGAATATTTGGTTCGTTGATAAAGTCTAACCAGGTAACCGCATGAATATTCAGCCCATCTCAGGATCTTCTGGAACAAACCCCGACGGCAGCGCTCCTATTGCCAATCAGCTCCGTGCTCGTTTGATGGAGTTCATCGAAGAGTTCCAGCAAGATCCGGCCAATGCCGATACCCTGAACAAGATGCAATCGACGATCCTTGGCCTGGATAGCCTTTCAAGGAGCGGTGCGAATGCTTAGAGAAAATCTTAGAGATGCTTCTCAAATCATCCAAAATATCTTGACGCAACCTCTCTCCATCCCTGGTATCAACCGCGATATTTCTCTTCTCGAAGCAGCTCAGAGCTTCAATCCTAAAGACCCCTCTTCTTCTCACTTAAAAAAAGTTGTCGAGACATTCCTCGAGTACCGCGATGCAACAGACACGATGCTGCGCGAACTCGAACTCCTCGCCGACGATCTCAAGACCTGATTATTTTTCTACCGAGGGTAGAAATGAAACTATTTTATGTACTCTTTTTACTTCCTCTCCTAGCATTTTCTGATGCGGAGTGGACCCCTTTGCCTCTCCAAGAGGCGATTAATTCTTTTAGTTGTGAAGGTTACAAAAAAGAAACGTCCTTTGGTAACGTCACGATACAATGCTCCTCTCCGATTTTAGACGGAAAAAGCCCCTTGATCGCCTACGTAAATCAGCAGATGAAAACCGCTACTGAAGACCATTTTAATTTTTTTACCACTCAAGCAAATTCTTTAGACCATATCGAGGAAGACGGACCTGAATTTAGCTACGCACTATTCCCCGTTTATCAGACGTCAAACCTCATCAGCATTTACGGATATGCTTTTCAAGTCAGATATAGCCATGGAAGTATTTCCTATGAGGGAAAAACTTATTGGCAAAACGGTAATGAGATTATTGAGCTAACCCTCAATGATCTATTCGTCAAAGGAAGTGGATATCGTCAGTTTCTTCTTCAATATTGCGAAAATCACTTCAAGGCTTCTGGTTATGGTTATTATTCATCTTTAAAAGAGATGCTGCCCGAGCTTTACTCCGAGGATCTTGATATTTTTGTCTTAACAAAACAGGGATTAATGATTGTTTTCCGTCCTTATAGGGTGGGTGGATGGGCGGATGGCCCAGATACTTTACTTATTCCTTATATAAAGCTGAAGGAATTCATTGACGCCTTTGGCCCTTTGCAAACCATACTCTAGCCATTACTACCCTTCTTTAATTGAGCACTTTTACTTTGTTTTTGTTATAATGCATTAAACAAAAAACTTATAAAATGGGTATTAGAAAAGCTGGTCGATGACAAGCTGGTTGTCAACGGCGCTTAAGTAAGCCGAATTAACAGCAGCTCCATATGGAGTAATAAGGGTAGTAAAAAGAGCTTTTCGCGTACCTGTCGTCTCTCGGAAAGCGTGTTTCTTACGCTCCAGTTCGTCGGCATAAGCTTTCGTCATCTTATAGGGCGCATGGGAAAATTTAATTTCACAGAGATTAATGCACTGATCAGCACGGTCGATGACAAGATCGATCTCGGCTTCTTTTTTCCCCTTCCTAGTTGACTTCCAGTATCCTGTCTGTGTACTGACGCCGCCTATTTTTAGGGCATCTTTGATTTTGCTCACGTGCTTCAGACAGATGCTCTCAAAGGCAAACCCCGCCCAACTCAGCCACTGGGCTGTGCGCGACCTTTTAAGCCAATGATCTGTTTCATCACCTCGGAGGATGCTGCTTTTGACCGGATCAATCCAGTTGAGATAAAAAAGGCTATATTCATCGGAGAGAATATACCGGGCCGATTTGCTTCCCTTGTCGCTTTCGTAGACGGCAGTGATAAAGTCCGATTCTTCTAATTCTCTCATAATTTTAGAAAAGCTGCCGCCCTTGGTTAATTTGGCAGCTTTCAAAAGCTCTGCTCTGTCCATTCCATGTCTCTTAAGAGCCAACGCTCGAATGATTTCGATATGCGGTTCTGGCTGCTTGAATAGAGAGTGAAAAAGCTTATGAAACTCTCCTATAAGAGGTGACTGAGGAGTGAAACAGAGCGATTGGATGCACTGCATCGCCGAAGCGCCAGGTCGTAGAAAAGAAAGGTATTTAGGCACACCTCCGGTGATCATATAGATTTCACAGATCTGCTTACGCGTCAGTTCAATGCCTTTCATCTGAAGAAATTGCTCGACTTCGGTTAGAGTAAACGGACGTAGTCGCAAGTGAGCGCTGAGACGCCCATACAGTCCTCCTTTATTATTCAGGACTTGATGGATCATCCATGAAGCCGAAGAACCGCTCACGATGAGAAGGACATTGGACATGCGAGAAAGATGTCTGTTCCAGAAATAATCAAGCGCTGAGAGGAACCTCGATTTGGGTGAAGACAACCAAGGCAATTCATCAAAAAAAAGGATGATTTTTTGCTTTTTTGGAATGGTTTCTAAGGCGTCGATTAGGTGGGAAAAAGCTTCTTGCCAATTCTTCGGTAGTTTGTTTTTCCCTTCTTTTTTAAAAAGGCCGCAAAACTCTCGGTGGAACCGCAACAACTGCTCTTTCGTGCTAGCTGTCGCAGAACCGGTGATCTCAAAAAACACCCCTTTGCTACGAAAAAACTCTGTAACGAGGTAAGTTTTCCCAATACGCCTTCTTCCATAGATAGCGAGAAATTCAGCTTGCTTAGACTCATAAAGCCGCTCGAGGAGCTCGATTTCTTCCTTTCTTCCGACTATCTCTCCCATAAAACCTCTTTTACTTAAGAATATCCTATGTTGGGGCCGATTTCAAGCGATATTCGGCCCCAGAAACATAAAAATATCCAGTTGGGGCTGATTATGAGCCATAATCAGCCCCAAGCCTATCTTTCATCTTCGCTGCTTTCAGACCGGACGCTCTCAACTTCTTCGATGTCTGTCTTCTCTTCGACAAGAAGAACAAGGTCGATGATGCCAAACAGGAGCTTATTGAAACGATCGTATCCCTTGGGCCTCAGACGACTCACCCGAAATCCATTGACCCCTTCTTCATCAGAAGTCAACGTGCCATCGACCAGAAATCGTTTCTTAACATCAGGCAGGATATGCTTTTTCCCCGAGATCAAAACCTCTTTAAAGATATTTCTGATGCGCTTTAAACAACCTACAATGGTCGTACTTTGCAAAAATGCTTGCTTCAATTGTTTATGGAAATCAGGGCTTCCCTTCGTGATGAAACCTCGTCCGTTTAGGTCGGCTTTAATAGCTCCCACATGACCGGACTTAAGTGAGTAATCTTCATCTTTAAAAAATATATATTTATTCGGGCTTCTGATGATGGCTTGCAAGAAGAGCCAATCATAATCATCGAAGTAAATCATCTCTGTTTCGGGTTCGACTCCTTCAACCATCCCTGCTGAACGTTTGAGGACGTCAACGATGAGACTGCGTTCAATCCATTCGTGTTGGCTTGTTCCCCATTTCTCATCCTGCTCTTTTACGTTGGAATCCATTAGCCGTTTGGCAAGCCAAGTTTTATTCTTACCATTTCTTAAAAATTGAAGGACGCATTCGAGCTCATCCTCGAAGCCGTCTTTGTATTCCACTACGCATTTTCTCAAGTAAATGTAGGTTTTCCATTTGGGTGAATTGATTTCTTCAGCCTCGATCCAATTTTCAATGCCGTAAAAAGAGGCTCCTAGATCGACATATTCAAAAACATGGTTGATGCGATCTAACAGCTCTGTTTTAGTTAAACATGCATCGACTTGATAGGGATATTTAGGATGAGGCGTGTGGTGTGGAAAACAGGAGGCAAAGCTACCCTCTTCTATTCGAAATGCCATACAAATCTCCTAGTTTTTAGGGAAAGGGAAAACCTTGAGGTCATCGGCGACGAAGGTCGCTGGGAAAATTTCTTTGGCTTCTTTAGCAAACGCGGTGAGATCTTGATAACGCGCGGAAAAGTGCGTTAGGATCAGCTGCTGCACGCCGGCATCTTTAGCAAGCTTCGCGGCTTGGCGAGCCGTCATGTGCATGTATTTGTGGGCCAGATCGTGATGCTCTTCAAGGTAGGTGCTCTCGCAGAGGAGCATCGTGGCGCCTTTGGCAGCTTGTAGGGCACCTGAGCAGGGAAGCGTGTCGATGACGATGGCAAAGACATCGCCGTGACGGATCACGCTGACATCCTCGAGAGACACTTTATGGCCGCCGATTGTGAGAAATCCTTTTTCTTGAAGCTCACGGACAAGAGGACCTTCGACGCCGAGTTTTTTTAGTTTGTCAGCATCGAAGCGGCGTCTGTCGCGCTCGGTGATGCGATAAGCAAAATTGTCGGCGCCATGCTGGAGAGAAAAAGCCTCGATGCGGAATTTCTCATCTTCATGGACGAGACCGGGTTTATGGACGGGATGTTCGACAACGTGGATTTGCTCATGATAAATGCTGCCGTAGCGGAGACGGTCGAAGTAGGTTTTGCCGCTGGCAGGATAGTAGCAGAGGATGGGATGTGTGACTTTATCGAGGTTAAGACGCATGAGCATCGAACCAAGACCGAGGCAATGATCGCCGTGGAAATGGCTGACAAAAATCCGCGTCACACAGGTAGGGGCGACATCGGCAAAAATAAATTGTCGTTGTGTTCCTTCGCCCGGATCGAAGAGAAGCCCTTCTTCTTTCCAACGGACGAGATAGGCGCCGTGGTTACGCCTACGTGTCGGCTGCTGACTTGAGCATCCCAGGATTGTCAGGTCATGAACACTCATTTAGCTCTCCGCGCAAAAAAACGGAGACGTGCGAGGAGAATGCCGATGATGCCGCCGGCAATGTGAGCCGAGTTAGCGATATTAGCTGAGATCTGCACCAGATGAAAAAACTGAAGAGAAAGGGAAATGAGTTCGAGAACCATCATCGCACCCACAAAAACGACGATGAAAAGAATGACGGGACGTTGAAGAGGATATCCTTCCCAAGGTGCGAGTTTTTGCCGCATCCAAATAAATCCCACCATGCCAACGACGATGCCGGAGAAACCGAGAAAGGTCGGCCCTCCCATGAGATACTGAACGATGTTGGATAATACACCGATGATAAGGATCATGAGGACCATTTTGGGCAGGCTAAGGCGCTGCTCCAGCTGCCTTCCTAGGATCCAGAGCCAAGCCATGTTGAAGAGAATGTGCAGCAGGCCTCCATGAAGAAGGACGGGAGTGAAGAGGCGCCAGAACTGGCCTTGGCGTATTTTACCAAAGAGCGTGCCGTCAGGAATGTCACTGTAGTCTTTCATGCTGCGAGTGACGACGAGTTCGGTGAGTCCTTTCCACGTCGGCGCTTGCTCGATTTTTTTGTAAGCAGCATCGGCTTCGGGAGAAAGTTTTTTGAAATCATCGAAGGAAGCGACGGGGTGTTCTTGGAAAAACTTCTCCATATCTACGAGATACTGCGGATAGTCAAAAAGAAGATTTTGCTCGATAGGAGTGAGCGACATTTCAGCGACGACTTCTCCTTGCTTTTCGAAAATTTTTTCCCGCTGCATGAGATCAATAAAAAATAGCAGGGAACAGATAAGAATCAAAAAATTGGTCAGAAAAAAGGGTCTGCGTGGAAGACGTTTGCCAGGAGTGGCGGGCGTGATAATAGGAGTGGGCGGCTTCTCTTCTTTCACATGTTGAAATCTAGCCTCTAGAGGCGCTGACTCAAACTCGCGGAGATAGGCGATGGCTTTGTCAAAATCATCTTCGTCGATCACCCAGATACGATAGGCCGTCTCTTTTGTCTCGGAGTCTTTGAACGATTCATAGAGATTTTGTACGTTTTGCTTTAGAAGAAAAACGTGGAACCCATAAGCCTGCTTTTCGGTTTTGATCGTACCAACTAGTCGCATAAATTTTTTATCTTATTTACAATTTGCGTGGTCGAAAGGCCTGGAACTAAATCGACGATATGGATGCGTCCCCCATGAGAGCGAACGATGTCAGCCTCGATGCAATCAGCTCCATACTCAGCACCATTGACATGGACATCGGGGCGGATCTTTTCGAGGAGGTCTCGGGGATCAGTCTCTTCAAACGAGGTCACAAAATCGACAAAGGAAAGAGCAGCCATCATTTTCATCCGCTCGAGAAGAGGGATGATAGGACGATGAATGCTTTTATATTTTTTAATCGAGGCATCGCTATTGAGCGCGACGATGAGGACATCAGCTTGCTCAGATGCTTGGCTAATCATATGGAGATGCCCTGCATGCAAAAGATCGAAGGAACCGTTTAAGGTCGCAATCGTCTTCCCCTCTTTTCGGAGGGCTTCGACCTTAGCCGCTAGATCACTGGGTGGAATGTACTTTTCGGTAAAGAAAAGTTCACTTTTTGGGGAATGCGACACGGTAGACCTCATCATAGTATTCAACAAAATGCACGTCGATCCCTTTACGAATGTAAGCAGGGAGTTCGTCGTAATCGCGTTTATTATCTTTAGGGAAAATGAGCGTTTTAGCGCCGCTGCGTCTGGCTGCGATCACTTTTTCTTTGACTCCGCCGATCGGTAAAATTTTTCCTGTCAGCGTGAGTTCCCCTGTCATGCCTAAATCTTGAGCCACAGGCTGCCCCTTCAGAAGCGAGAGTAGCGATGTCAGCATCGTTACGCCGGCAGAAGGACCATCTTTAGGAGTTGCGCCTTCCGGGATGTGCACATGCACTTGAGATTTTTCAAAAAACGGTTTTCCAGGGGCATATTTTTCATAAATGCCATGCAGATAGCTCCAAGCAATCTGCGAAGACTCTTTCATGACATCGCCAGCCTGACCCGTCAGCTTCATCTCGGTTTTTTCGGCAGGAAATCTCATCGCTTCGACATAGAGCGTAGCGCCTCCCATCGAGGTCCAAGCAAGCCCCATACAAACGCCGACGGGCGTCTTAGGATAATACCGATCGGTGGTGAAGATCGGCTTTCCAATGTATTTTTCGAGATTGCTCTCGGTGATATGATGAACTTCTTCTTTTTTCTTCGATTTTTTCTCTTGCGCGCGCACAATCTTGACCGCGACTTTGCGCATAATCTTTTTGATGTAATTTTCGAGATTGCGAACCCCTGCTTCCCGCGCATAGCCGTTGATGATCTGCTTGATGGCTCCGGTCGAAAAGACGGCATCCTGGTTTTTAAGGCCCATCGTCTTGCGATTCTTAGGGATGAGAAACCGCTGCGCGATTTTGACTTTTTCTTCCAGAATATATCCCGACAACCGCAGGATATCCATCCGGTCTTTCAGAGGCTCGGGGATCGTATCGAGCACGTTAGCGGTCACGATAAAAAGAATGTGCGATAGATCTGAGCGCACATCGAGATAGTGATCCAAAAAGTCTTTATTTTGCTCAGGATCGAGCACTTCTAAAAGCGCTGAAGCTGGATCGCCTTGATAGCTGCTGCCCATCTTATCGACCTCGTCGATCATGATCACGGGGTTCATCGTTTGAGCAAATTTCAGCGCTTGGATCATCTTGCCCGGTTGAGCGCCAATATAAGTACGACGATGTCCTTTGATTTCGGCTTCATCGCGCATGCCGCCGACGGAGAAACGGAAAAATTGGCGATTCAGCGCCCGTGCGATGCTGCGGCCGATACTCGTCTTACCGACGCCAGGTGGACCAACAAAGCAAATGATGCTCCCTTTGATTCCGCCGGAGAGTTTGCCAACGCTGATAAACTCCAAAATCCGCTCTTTGATGTCTTCGAGACCATAATGATCTTCTTCCAAGATTTTTTTGGAACGACGAAGGTTATGCGTATCTTCGCTGAAAACACCCCAGGGAACCGTCGTGAGCCAATCGAGATAGTTGCGGCAGACGGCGTATTCGGCAGATTGCATCTCGAGGACAGAAAGTTTTTCCATCTCTTCTTTAATGACATTTTGAACATCGGGGGGAACGATGCGTTTTTTGAGACGCGCTTCAAATTTTTCAAGGTCGATCGATTTATCGTCGCGCTCAAGTCCGAGTTCTTTTTTGATCGTTTTCAGCTGTTCTTTGAGGAAAAAATCTCGTTGCGTCTTAGAGATCGTTTGCTCCATCTTTTGCGTGATCGTGCTCTGTAATTTGCTGAGGTCCAGCTCTTTTTTGAGGAGAACGAGGGCTTTGTCAATCCGCGCATTAATGTCGTATGTCTCTAATACATCTTGCAATTCTTCTCTCGACGCCGTCGTCAGAGCTACCGCAAAATCTGCTAGTTTTCCTGGCTCGGTGAAGTCCGAATGGGACAAAAATATTTGCAGCTCTTCTTTGAAAAGAGGGTTCAACTTAAGAAGTTCTTTGATGGTGGTGATGATGCTGATCGAATAAGCCTTCAATTCTTTCGTGAGTTTCTCGGAAGGTTCTTCGTGGTAGGAAATGTTGGCTCTTAAGTGTTTGCCTGTTTTTAGCCCTTTTTTGATCGAAATGCGCTTTTCCATGCTGAGGACCACTTGAGCGCCGCCTTGTTCCATAGGAATGATGCGCAAGATGCGCGCGAGCACTCCCACAGGAAACAATTCATCAAATCCGACTTTATAGACATTGGCATCTTCTCTTTTCGTGAGGAAAAGCCCCATGCACTTGTGCTCGGTTTTTGCAACCGTTTTGAGAACTTCGTAAAAAGGACCCGGCTCGATCACGACAGGAGCTGCCATACCAGGAAAAAAGGGACGGCGATTGAGGGGTATAATAAAAACTTGAGGGGGTTTATCTTCCTCTTTTTTCCCTTCGGCTGAAGGCTCAGAGGGGGCCTCGAGTGCCTCTAAAATCTCATCTTCTTCTGCAGTATTTATT
>VFSW01011211.1_pt1 | contig 12622 bp, 6 predicted proteins | sample 5358111 | NCBI WGS metagenome assembly VFSW01 (sample SAMN11554181, study PRJNA540505) | mine drainage metagenome | isolation source: sediment from site ElyBrook_90M | place: USA: Ely Copper Mine, Vershire, VT | collected 2017
ATCGTAACCACTTATCGGCTCAGAGCACGAGGGCAACTGCTGTTTTTAGGTTTATGCCGTACAAAAGTTGTGACAGAGACAGACCAGGAAGTCGAAAACTTTTTACGGCCGCATGTCACGTGGCTTTGAGACGGCGAAGACGTGAGGCGCATCGATCCACTCGGGCCTCGGGCAGGCTGGAATGCCGAGTCCAAGCTACGCTGAGATACCGTTATTGCCCGAGAACCAAGTCTGGATAAGTGACCGTGCTGAGCCACCGAAACACGCCACCCAGAGACAAGCCCCAGACGAAGCATTCGTGCTACACAGAAACGCCATCGAACGGAACTGATGCGAGTCCGCCACCGGCGGCTGCACCCCGGCATCCAGCTTGTAGGAGCGACCGTGGATCAACACAATCTCGCGTGAGGCCCGTCCGGTCCAGACAACATTGAGCGAATTCCTGCGGCTGATCGTGATTCCGCCGTGGAAATTCGTCGTCACTTGAATCATCGCCGGAACCGCAAGGTTCACTGGGCCGAAAGCTCCCACATCGGCGCCCCCGGCCGCGCTGACACGGTAGCTTCCCGCTCCCAAGAGTTGGACCGGTAGCGGGAAGAAGGTCGCCGCGACCACCGGCGCCGACTAGGAGATTGGGTGATGGACGCCATCGTCCGGTGGCGACTGAGCCGTCATTGCCGAAACAATGAGCAGGCGCAGAGTGCGCCTGCGGGCGCCGATCCAGGACGCGGGATCCTGTGCCAGACGGGATGGGCCTGCAGAAGCAAGCCTCGATCGGCCGGGAGCTTTCCAATTTCGTCGCGACTCCTTCCGCTGGCGTCAAAATTAACCGTACACGTATTGGACCGCAGGGAGTACTTAAATGCAGAACGGCGCCTCCTCCGGGTGGAGGAAGCGCCGTTGCTGTCCTTCTCTGTAGGTGGAACCCGTTCGCTAGAAGTGGTATTTCAGCGCGAACTGGAGTTGCCGGGCATCTTGCGCGCCGAAGATCTGGCCAAAGTTGCCAACGCCGATGTTGCCGTTGGCGACAGTGGCGCCAGGCACACCGATTCCGGGCGAGCCGAGGACCACGGTGTTCGTTATGTTCATCGCCTCGGCACGGAACTCGAGCGATTGCCGTTCGGTGTTGCTGAACGTCTTCGTAAAGCTGACATCCACTGTGTACATGCCCGGACCGCGGATGGTTCCCACGCCGCAGTTCCCAAAGGTACCGAGGGCGGGCCCGGCGTAGGAGTTCGGATTGAACCACTGGTAACCGCCGTTGGGCGAGTCCATCGTTCCGAACACGTTCCCCGGCGCAATGCAGTTGGCGCGAGGCTCGACGGCATGCGTCTGGGAAGTGTCTTCATAGTTGTTAATGGTGTACGGGAAGCCGCCGCGGAAGGTCGGGATCGCGTTCGCTTGCCAACCGCCCACCACCGCATCGGCAAACTTGTTCATATTGCTCCCGAGCTTCCGGCCGCGACCGAACGGAAGATCATAGGTGACATAGCCGCTGAATGTGTGAGTAACGTCGTAGTAGCAGGGTCCCCATTGCGAACGGCCGTTGTAAGCGTTCGGCCAGTAGTAGTTGTTCGTGCTCGCCTGGCCGCCGTCACCGTAGTAACCGATCGAATTGGTCATGCACTTGGAGTAGGTGTAGTTGAGCTGATACTGCAAACCGTTGCTGAAGGTCTTCTGAAGGACCACCTGCAGCGCATCGTAGTCCTGATCGGCCGAAGACGAGGTCAGGCGCGCGTTGCCGATCTCGTTTTGCAGCGTCGGGTTGCCTGAGAGGTAGTAACTCGGCGATACGGATCCGTTCGCGTTGAGAATTCCCTGAGAAGCCCAGATCGGGACCATCAGGTGCGTATTACGCTGGCCGACGTAGCCGACCTGAAACGTCATATCGTTGCCGAACTGGTGCTGGATCGTGAAATTCCATTGCTGCGAGACCGCAGGACGGATGTTCGGATCCCAAAGGCGGAGGCCGGCCCCTACGAACGGATTGCCCGGATTGCTTTCAAATGGCAGATAGCCCTGGGCCAGCGTCGACGGAGTCTGGGTCGGATTGTACAGAATGAGGTGTTCCGTCGCAAACGGCGGGTTCAAGGTCAGACGAAGGTTGGTGCCGGTTCCTTCGAGGAAGCTGGACATCGTGTACGCGGTACGAATGACCGTGTTCTTCATCGGCGTCCAGGCGATGCCGATGCGAGGCTGAAAGTCGGCAATGCCCAGGTAGGGATTGTAGAGCGCTTCGCAGTTGGCGTACGGACAGTTGCTGCCGGCCGTGTACATCTGGCCACTGACCAGGCCGAAGTTCGCCTGCCGGTTGTCTACCTCAGTCCACGGCGAGTTGTACTCGAAGCGAAGCCCAAGGTTGAGAGTCAAGTTCTGCGACACGCGGTAATCATCCTGGAAGAAGGCCGCCGTCACCGAGGACCGCTGTCCCCAAGTGCCGCCGGCGATGCCGCCCTGGATCTGGTACGGCTGGCCCATCATGAAATCCGCTTCCGGAAGGCCGCTGTATTGGCCGTTGAAATTAAACTGCCCGGCGATACCAGCGTTGCCTGAGTAGAAGGTGTTGATGCGGTCCCGGAAGAACTGGAAGCCGATATGCATCGTGTGCTTGCCCTTGGTCCACAGGAGCGTGTCCTCGGCCTGGATTACGGTGTCGGCGAACTCCTCCATAACGTCGGCATTGCCGAAGCCGCTGGCATATCCGCCCCCGAACGTAAAGGCGGGCAAAATACTGCTCGGCACTCCGGGAATCCCTACGCTTCCGGCTGAGAAGGCCGAGCCCGTCAACTGGCCGGTAACGATCGGCGTGTAGTTTACACCCGCGCGCAGGTCGTTTACGATCGATGGGCTGATGGTCTTCGTGTAGTCCAACACACCGTTGTATGACGGGAGGAGGTTCTCCGAGTTGTACAGCAAGGGGATGCTGTTGGTGTTGGGCTGGATGATGTGAGCTTGCGAGTAGCGCCCGTAGATATGGTCGCTGTCGGTAGCCGCGTAATCGACACGGATGTCGCCCTGATCCTGGTTCGTATAGCCATGCGTGGTATTCGTCGCATTGTTTAGCAGGGAGCCGTTGACGGGCTGCGGGTACATCGGCGACTTCATGATCGCGAGCGCCTGCGGACTGAGCAGAGTCGAAGGAATGATGTTCCCCGGAATGGGTGTCTTCGTCCCTGGATAGTGAAGCTGTCTGCCTTGCTGCGTGAGCACCTGCGAGAAATCCCCGGTCCGCTCCGCCGGCGTGAACACGGTGAAGGCACTGCTGGTGGCCGGCTGGTCGTAGCGGGACCCCTGGTAATCTCCGAAGATGAACAGCTTATTCTTGATGATCGGCCCGCCTATCGTGCCGCCGAATTCGTTCCAGCGGAGCAGCGGCCGGGGCAGACCCCGCCAGTTATTCTGCCAAGCGTTCGCGTTCAGCGCGTCATTGCGGAGGAACTCGAACACGTCGCCGTGGACCTGGTTTGTGCCGGCTTTGACACTCACGCTGACGATGCCGCCCATGAACTGGCCGAACTCGGCCGAGGCGTTCTGGGTGATCATGTTGAATTCTTCGATCGCATCAGGCTGGGGCGAATAAGCGACCTGGTTTTCCGAGATCTGGTTGTTGTCCATGCCGTCGAGCAGGAAGTAATCGGTTTCGTTGCGGTTTCCGTTGATGTACGGGCGGCCGCTTCCAAAGCTGGCCTGCGAGCCGGTGAAGGAACTCGGATTCGTCGCCACCGAACCGGGAGCAAGCAGCGTCAGCTGCACGTAATTGCGCGTCGCCAGAGGAAGTGTTGTGTTCGTTCGCGCGTCGATGATCGTACCTAGCTGCGTCGAGTCGGTCTGCAGCAGGGGAGGAGCCGCACTCACTTCGACGCTCTGCGAGACACTGCCGATCGCCAACTCGAAATCGAGCCGAGCCGCCTGATTCAGCACCAGCAGAATGCCGCTACGGGTTGCGGTTTGAAATCCCGTGCTCTCCACCTTCACGTTGTAGGTTCCTACGGGAAGCCGGGGCAGAATATAATCGCCCGTCGTATTGCTCACCGTCGGCCATTCGGTGCCACGATCTCTGTCCGTTGCCGTGATTTTTGCGTTCGCCACCGGCGCACCGGAGGGATCCGTCACCTTCCCGAGAATTGATGCGGTGACTTCCTGACCGCGTGCGATACCGCTCCACGCGAAAAGCCCCACCAAAAGGCTACAAGTCAGGTACGCAGTAAGATATTTCGTTCGACGAAAATCGTCCATGAAGCTACTCCTGTTTGCGATGGTCTTCCAGAGTAAATGCGCCATTCCTAATCAATGAAAGGCAGATACGCCCCGCCGATGACCTCACGAAACCGGCGCGGCTTGACCTAGACCGAAACCCCAAGCCAAGCAAGACCTCGCTTGGCAAAACCCAAACCCGAAAAGTAAGCGTTTGGTTTCTTACTCTTCGTTCTAGTAGATTTTGGTTATATTTCCGTTGCTCAGACCCACTTAAACAGAACTATAACACAGGTTTGGCCGAAGCGGGCCAAGAAATTGATTCTTTCGGCGAATTCTTATCAATTCCGCGCGCGATGATAAGAAAGGCGCGTAGCGTGATCGTTTCCTTCCACGATCCGGTAGTATCCATCCGCTTCGAGATCGGTAAAGTGCTGCCGCGCGCCGCTCGGCCACGAGATCTCAACACTTGTGACGCGTGTACTGGCCCCGAGCCCGAAGTGCGCCCGCAGGTCGCTCTGCGAAAGGTAACTTCCTCCGCCGGAGATTTCCCGGGTCTGCGTCAAACCGCCGGCTGTGAGACGGATGCGCGCGCCCATCGCATCCCGGTTACTCCGCGTTCCCACAAGCTGAATGCCGACGAAGTGATTCCCGGACGCGCCGCTGTTGTGTAGCAGCAACGGCGCCTCACCGTTGTTGCCCACGATTACGTCCATATTCCCATTGTTGTCGTAGTCAAAAAACGCCACGCCGCGGCCCAGGTAGGGCGTCGAGAAGCCATCGCCCGCCGTCTTTGTCGTATCGAGAAATTTTCCATCTCTTTGGTTGTGAAAGAGGGAATCGATTTGTTTGTAGTGGACGGAAGGATCCGTCTTCTCGACGTCGGGGTATACGTGTCCGTTCGCTATAAATAGGTCCAGCCAACCGTCGTTGTCGTAATCGAAGAAGCCGCCGCCGAAGCTGAGGACCTGGCGCGTCTGCCGGGCGATACCCGAGGGCTCCGACACGTCGTCGAAAAACCCTTTGCCGTCATTGCGCCACAGGTGATCGGACGCCATCTGAAAATCGGTAATCAGAAGATCCAGATTTCCGTCATTGTTATAGTCGCCGAAGGCGATGCACATACCGGCCATCGCGCTGCCGTCGGCTGTCAGCGCGATGCCACTGTCGAGCGCAACCTCTCTAAAGGTGCCGTCGTGGTTATTACGGTAAAGATAGGCGTCGATGCCGTCGTTGGCGACGAACAGATCCGGCCAGCCGTCGTTGTCGTAATCCATGGCGCCCGCGGCGAGGTTCAGCCCCTTCGGTTGATACATCTGCGCAGCTTTGGTGACGTTGGTGAACGTGCCGTCGCCGTTGTTGTGGTAGAGCACATTGGGTGAGCCGCCATAAATCAGCGGCCGGCAGCTTGCCAGCACACCGTAGCCGATGTTACACATGCGCTGGCTCTCCGGGCCGAAGTTCGCATATCCCCCCACGTAGAGATCGAGTTTTCCGTCCCGGTCGTAGTCGAAAAACGTAGCGGCCGAGTGGAAGCGTGTGCCGAAGTCCATGCCGTCGACACCGGCATGTGCGGTGACGTCGGTGAACGTTCCATCGCCGCTGTTGTGATAGAGCACGTTCTTTCCGTACTGCGTGACGTAGAGATCCGGGTGGCCGTCGTTGTCGTAGTCGCCCCAGACACAGCCGATCCCATAGGCATTGCCCGGCACGCCGGCGTGTGCAGTAACGTCGGTGAACGTGCCGTCGCGGTTATTGCGGTACAGCGCGTTACGCGTCTCAATACCGCGATGATACAGGTCGCGGCCGTTGACGAAGTAGATATCCGGCCAGCCATCGCCGTCGAAGTCCGCCACACAAACGCCGGGCCCGGCTTCTTCGAGGATTGTCGAAACGCCCTGCGATCCCTTGAAATGGACGAAGGAGATATGCGCGCCGGCGGTGGCGTTATGGAACTGCGGCGCCGCCGGCGGCCCGTCCGCCGCGGCGAGCCACACCAGCAGACCGCATCCAGCCAGCACACACAAAATCCGCCCGGCCAGGCGCATCGCGCCTACCGTCACTGCGGGTTGCCGGAGGAACCGGAGCCCGTGATCTCCGAGTGAAGCTGCTCGCGCTTCTGGTTCGCCTTGTCGGACATTTCTTTGTGCAGCGCGAACTGGCGGTCGGCATCCTCCTTGCGCCCGGCGTGACGGTAGGCGGTGCCGAGGAAGAAGTGTGCGGCCGGGCTTTCCGGTTCGAGCTTCACCGCGCTCTCAAGCGGCGGGATCGCGTCCTGCGGCCGGTCCGCCGAAGTGAGGGCGCGGCCCAGACCAATGTAGGCGTCAGCGAAGTTCGCATCCAGCTTCGCGGCTTGGGAGAAGTGGCCGATGGAGGCATTCCAATCTCCCGCCTGCCGGGCCAGCTCGCCCAAAACATATTCAGCGCCGGCGTTCGATGGGTCAATGGCCAACTCCTGCTCGAACTCCTTCTTGGCGTCCTGCGTGGTTGTCCCGGTCTGCGGCTGGGAAAGCACCAGGCGTCCGATGCGATAGTGAACGCCGGGCAGGTTGGGGTCTTTGTCGAGCGCCGCCTTGTACTCAAACAGCGCTTCCTTCCACTTGCCTTGCGTCTCCAGCGCCTCGGCGTTCAACTCATGCACCTGCGGTGAGCCGGGCGCGGCGAACAGCAGGTCCTGCGAGGCGCGGATGGAAAGGTCGGAGTAGACGTGCGTGGCCAGGTACAGCACTTCCGGATCGCGCGGGAACGCACGGGTGAGCCCTTCGAGGAAATGCAGCGACTCGGCGGACTGGTTCACCGCCATGCCGCACTTGACGCCCGCCATCCCGAGTCGACGACGCAGGTCCGGGTCCGTCAGATGAGCTTCCGCCCGGTGCAGCGCGGGCAGCGCTTCCACACAATGCCCCGTCTTAGCCAGATGGATGGCGCGCTGGGCGGCGGCGGACGGGGTCTGTGCCCTCGCAGGGGGCGTGTCCGCGGCGTTCGCCAGAACCGCTGCCGCGATCCACACACCCATCAGAGGTTGCCACCGAAATGCCATGCTTCTCTCTATGCTAGCTCGCCCACCTTCGCGCAACGGTCCGCGCAAAACACGAAGAGGCCACGGGAGCCCCGCGGCCTCTTCCGAACTTCAATCCAAGGCCCGCGTCAGAACTGGTATTTCAGCGCGAACTGGATCTGCCGTTGCCCTTGCGCGCTCTGGAGCAGACCGAGAGTGCTGCCCACTCCCGTGTTCGGCGCGTTCAGGATCGGCGTGTTGGTGAAGTTGATACTCTCCGCCCGTAACTCCACGCTCTGCCGCTCAGTGATGTTGAAGAACTTCGCGAGGCTGAGGTCAAGTTCATGCAGGCCGGGGCCGCGGACGGTCCCCACCCCGCAGGTTCCGAAGCTTCCCGGGTTCTCCGGGCCGAAGGCGGTCGGATCAAACCACTGGTAGCCACCGAAGGGAGAGTTTTGAGATCCGAAGATCGCCGCCGGCGCCAGACAGTTGGCGCGGGAGCCGCGGGAGTTGGTGCCCGAGGCGTCGCCCGCCGAGATCGTCAGCGGGAAGCCGGTGTGCTCGCTCAGGATGCCGTTGATCTGCCAGCCGCCCACCACGGCGTCGGCAAACTTGTTCATGCTGCTTCCAAACTTCCGCCCGCGGCCGACGGGAATGTCGTACGTGGCGTAGCCGGTGAGCACATGCGTCGCGTCGTAGTAGCAGGGGCCCCACTCGGCGCGCTTGTCATAGAGGTTCTGCCAATAGGGCGAGGTCGGCAGCGCCTGGCCGCCCCACGAGCCGTAGTAGCCGCTCGAGTCGGTCATGCACTTGGAGTAGGTGTAGGACACCGACGCATCCAGGCCGCTGCTGAACCGCTTCTGCAACACTACCTGCAGTGCGTTGTAGCTCTGGTTGCCATTGGACGCGGTGCCGGAAATCTGGCCGATCTCGTTCTGCAGCGTCGGATTCCCGGAAAGGTAGACACTGGGGGCAACCGTACCGTTCGGGAGAAGTTGGCTCTGGAAGTACGGCATGGGCACCATCAGATGCGTAGTGCGTTGGCCCACGTAGCCTGCCTGCAGCGTGAGGTTGTTGGCCAGCTCCTGTTGAACGGTGAAGTTCCACTGATTCGACAGCGCGGGCTGGACGTTGGGGTCCCAAAGCCGCAGCGTGGCGCCGGCATAGGGGTTGCTTGCCTCGGTGGTGAACGGCAGGAACCCTTGGCTGAGATTGGACGTGGGCAGGCTCAACGAAGTGTAGCTTGCAAAGTGCTCGGTGCCGAACGGTGGATTGATCGTCGGCCGGAGATTGGTGCCGGTGCCCTCGAGATACGAGGACAGCGTGTAAGCGGCGCGGATCACGGTCTTCGGCCGGACGTTCCAGGCGATGCCGAAGCGCGGCTGCCAGTTGCCGATGCCGTAGTAATCGTTGTAGAGCGCCTCACAGTTGCTGTAGGGGCAATTGCTTCCGGCAAGATAAATGTTGCCACTGATCAGGCCGTAATTGGCTTCCCGGTTGTGAACCTCGGTCCACGGCGTGTGGTCTTCGTAGCGTAGGCCCATGTTGATGGTCAGCGTCGGGGTGACATGCCAGTCATCGGCGAAGAAGCCGGCGAAGATGTTCGCGCGCTGTCCCCAGGTTCCGCCATTGACGCCTCCGCCGATGGTGGAAGGTAGACCGAGGAGGAAATCCGCTTCGCCCGCCCCCGTACCGCTGCCGGCTGTCGCGAGCGGATTCGGACCGGCGGTGTACCGGCCGTCAAAGGTGAATGTGCCGGCCAGACCGTTGTTGCCCGAGTAGAAGGTGTCGATCCGATCCCGCCAGCCCTGGAAGCCCAGGTGCATTGTGTGCGCACCCTTGGAAATGGTCATCGTGTCTTCGTACTGAATCACCGTGTCGGCGAACAACTGGTAGTTGTCCGAATTGCCGATCGAGGAAGCGTAACCGCTCGACAAGCTCATCGAAGGCAGGATGCTCGATGGAATTCCCGGAAGGCCGACGGTCTGCGGGAAATCCGTGAGCTGGTTGGCCGCGGCGCCGTTGTTGACGAAAACGTAGTTCACCCCGACGCGCGCTTCGTTCACCACCGAGGGTGAAAAGGTTCGCGTCCAGTCGAGCACACCATTGTGCACCGGATAGTTGGCGAACGAGTTGTAGAGCAGCGGAACCGTGTTCTCGCTGGGATTTGTGATCTGGCTGCGCGAGTAGCGGCCGAACAGACGGTCCTTGTCGGAGATGTTGTAATCCACCTTCACGTCTCCCTGGTCGCCGTTAATATAGCTGTGCGAGCCGTAGGAGAGGTTGTTGACCAAACCCGGCCCGTTTGGCAGCGGATAGGCGGACGTCGTGTTGATGATGTTCTGCGCGACCGGATTCAACAGCGACGAGGGAATGACGTTGTTGGGGAACGGGGTGCGCTGGCCGTTCACGACATTGTAGGGGTTGTAAATCTGGATCGGAGACCCGGAGGTGAGCAACTGCGAGAAGTTTCCCTGGCGCTCGAGCGGAGTGAGCACGCTCAGGAAGCCGACGCTGGTGGGCGTGTCGTACCGCGAGCCCTGATAATCGACAAAGAAGAACAGCTTGTCGCGGATGATGGGCCCGCCGAGCGTGCCGCCGAACTCGTTCCAACGGAAGGCTGCGCGGGGACCACCCTCAAAGTTGTTCGACCACGTGTTCGCGTTCAAAACGTCGTTCCGGAAGAACTCGAACAAGTCGCCGTGGAACTGGTTCGTCCCGGACTTGATCGACGTGCTGATGATGCCGCCCATGAAGTTGCCGAACTCGGCCGGCGCGTTCTGGGTGATCTCGTTGAACTCCTGAATGGCGTCTACGCTCGGCGCGTAGCCGACCAGGTTGTCCGACACCTGGTTGTTGTCCATGCCGTCCAGGATGAAGTTGTTGGCCTGCTCGCGGTTGCCGTTGACGTACGGCCGGCCGCTGCTCGCCGTCGTCTGTCCGTTCATGAACGACGATGGGTCCGGATGCACGGTGCCCGGCGCCAGCAGCGTCAACTGGACGTAGTTGCGCGTCGCCAGCGGCAGGGTGGTGTTGGTTCGTGAATCGATGACCTCACCCAGTTGCGTGGCCTCGGTTTGCAGGACCGGCGGCGCGCTGCTGACCTCTACGGTGGTGGCGACGCTGCCAACCTCAAGCCGGAAATCCAGCTTCGCAACCTGATTCATCTGGAGAACGATGTTGGACTGGGTCGAGGTCTGAAACCCGGCGCTTTCAACCTTCATCTTGTACGAGCCGACCGCAACCGACGGCAGCCGGTAGTAGCCCTCGGTATTCGTGACGGTTGGGTACTCTACGCCGCGTTCAATATCGGTGGCCGTAATCTTCGCACCCACGATCGGCGCGCCGGATGGGTCGGTGACCTGACCGGTGATGGATGCTGTGACTTGCTGAGCCTGGGACTGGGACGGAACGAGCAGAAAAAACGCCGTCAGAGTGGCCAGGATGATTGAAACTTTGCCAAACAAGCGAACGTGTTCCACAAAGACTCCTCTCTCTCCCGCACAAAACTCCAATTCGTGCATAGTTGGTTTAGATTATTAAATCCCTATTAGTGATTAAACACCAGTCTGCAACGGCTGCTTTGTTGTTGCTGCGGTGTTTCAAACAGAAGGGAACATCAGGATAATACAGGAGTTAATCGCCGAACTGGCGCGTTCTCAAATCACCGCGCGACAGAGCGACTGTTCCTACATCTGCGAGGTTGCCGTGCTACGGGCTCGTGAAATCGAATCGGCGTGACGGAAGATTACGGTCCGGTCTTCGATTCGTAACCGGAGCGAGCACTTTCGCTAGCGCCACTGGTTTCGTTTCCGAACCCCCTGATCCCGTCGAACATGTTTGGAACCATGATCGAACGTCTGGCTTTTCAGATCGTTGCAAGTATTCCCATCGTGATATGATTGCTGAGAGATAGAGTGCGTATGGGAGCATACTATGGCAGAGGACGTGTCGACCGGCGCGGCTCGCAGCCCGCAGGGTGACGCGTCAGGGGCAGTAGCGCCCGGCGCGGTCCGAGCGGAACTTCAAAGAGTTCTCGAGAGCCCCGAATTCCGCACCAGCAAACGGTGCCAGGACTTCCTGCGCTTTGTCGTCGAAAATACGTTACTAGGCAAAGCGGACATCCTGAAGGAGCGGACGATAGGGATTGAAGCTTTCGGCCGGCCGGCTTCCTACGATCCGAGTGATGATGCCACGGTTCGTGTGAAGGCGGGTGAAGTCAGGAAGCGGCTCGGGCTTTATTACGCGGCCGAAGGCGCGCGCGACGCGATCCGGATCGAGCTGCCCGGCGGCGGATACGTGCCCGAGTTCACAGTACATCCTGCAAAGCCGGTGGAAAAACGAAGCCAACCGGGAACCGCGAGCGATCCAGGTGGCGTCATGGGCTCGCGCGGGCTCCGCCTCGCTCTGCTGGCTTCCGCGCTCGTGGGCGTCGGGCTCACCTGGTTCGCGCTCGCCTCCCATCGGACGGCGCTCAGCCAATTCTGGGCTCCGGTTCTCGTCGGCTCTTCGCCGGCAATCCTCTGCGCCGCCTACGTCCCGGTCTACACGCCTACCTCACCGGAAGGTTCCTCGGGAGGACCGCCCGGCTTCACGCTGCTCAGCGACCAGTTCGTGGGAGGCGGAGACCTTGTGGCTGCGGCGCGCCTGTCGGCGATGCTCACTCGCATGGGCCGGGCCTACCAGGTCCGGATCGGGCAGGAAGTTTCGTTACAGGACCTTCGCACTTCGCCGGCCGTCTTGATCGGATACTCCTACACCAGTTGGCGGGAAATCAGCAAAGAGCTGCGATACTTCATCGACGCTTCCCGGCAGCCGGCGGTGATCCTTGACAACGGGAAGCCCACGTCCTGGTATCTGCCGAAACTCGGGGCTGACCGGCACACCGAAGAAGATTACGCCGTTGTCTCGCGTGTCTTTCATCCCGATACGCGCGCCATGCTGGTGGAGTTGGCGGGCATCACGCAGTACGGCACCGAGGCCGCCTCCGACCTGCTGAGCAACGCCGATCTGCTGGCCGAAGCGCTACGCGGGGCTCCGAACGACTGGCCGCGCAAAAACCTGCAACTGGTGCTCCACGTGAAAGTTATCGGCGGCAGCCCCGCTCTGCCCACCGTCGTAGCCGCGCACTTCTGGTAGCCGTTTACTTCTTCTTCTTCGGCGGATACTGTTTCAACATCTTGTCGACCGATTTGAGCACCTGCTTCTCGTCGCCTTTCTGGCTACTGGAAACGGCGTCTTCGGTGGCCTGTCCGCGCCAGACCAACACCTTCTTGCTTGCATCCGCGAAGTCCAGCGTGAGTATGCCCATCGAGCGTGGCGTCTCTTCGGTCTGGCTCATGTCAGGTCCACCCATTCCCATTCCACCCATTTCCATTCAGTCGCCTTCCATTCCCCAACCACCCCAACCTCCCATGTAGCCCCATCCTC
>VFSW01011212.1_pt1 | contig 12621 bp, 9 predicted proteins | sample 5358111 | NCBI WGS metagenome assembly VFSW01 (sample SAMN11554181, study PRJNA540505) | mine drainage metagenome | isolation source: sediment from site ElyBrook_90M | place: USA: Ely Copper Mine, Vershire, VT | collected 2017
GTGGCGTATCGAGTCGAGGACTGGAAATCCAGTTGAGCCGATGCGCGCGCAGCGTTTTCGTTGCGAGAGCTTCGTTGCCACCGACAACCACCTTGCGCTCGGCTCCATTGATCTGAATGACGTAGAGCGGCGTGCCGGAAGCTGCGCCTAGCCCCTTGCCGGAGGCCACGCCTAGCCCCTTGCGCTGGCCTACGGTAAAGTTGTGGATGCCTTCATGGTGGCCGATTACGGTGCCGTCGGTGGTGACCAGATCGCCGCTGGTGTCAGGCAGGCTTTCGTGCTGCTCGGTCAGGTAGGCGTCGAGAAACTGCTTGTAATCTCCGCCGGGAATAAAACAAATCTCCTGCGAATCGGGCTTCTGCGCCAGCGCCAGTCCGTGCTCCTGGGCCAGTACGCGCACCTGCGGCTTGGTGGTATGGCCCAGCGGAAAGAGCGTTCGGCTTAATTGATCCTGCGTCAGGCCAAAGAGAAAATAGGTCTGATCCTTGCTGGTGTCTGCCGGGCGTTTGAGAATCCAGCGCCCGCGTTCGGCGCAGTATTCATTGCGCGCGTAATGGCCGGTGGCGATGCGCTCGGCGCCAATCTGCCGGGCTGTAATCAGCAACTGATCAAACTTCAAATGGTTGTTGCACAGCGTGCAGGGAACCGGCGTGCGTCCGCTGAGATATTCGCTGACGAAGGGGCGAATCACGTCCTGCTCAAAGCGATCCTGCTGGTTGACGACGTAGTACGGAATGCCCAGTTGCTCGGCCACACGGCGCGCGTCATACACGTCGTCGAGCGAGCAGCAGCGGCCCTCGGTACTCTCCGGCATCCCCGGCTTGCCGGCCAGGCGACGCTGGTTCCACAGTTGCAGCGTCAGGCCGACCAGGGTGTGGCCTTCGGCCTTGAGGACAGCGGCAACGGTGGAGGAATCCACTCCGCCGGACATGGCAATCGCGATGGTTTCAGGTATTGGCATATAAAAATTCAGGAAAATTCTTTCATTCAACTTACGATGCTACGGAAATCGATTTCTTTGCGCCTTGAACTTCCGCATTTTTAATTTCTGCATTTTGATACGACGGAGAAAGTTCGCGCAATCGTGCCACGGCCTGCGGCACAATTTCAATCGCAAAATCCACGTCATCATCTGTGGTCAGCTTGGACAGGCTGAAGCGCAGACTGGCCCGCGCGCGCGCTGCAGAGATGCCCATCGCCGTCAGCACATGCGACGGCTCACTCGCGCCCGAGGCACAGGCCGAGCCACCGGAGATGGCCAGCCCCTTCAAATCCAGCGCAATCACCAGCGCCTCGCCTTCCAAATGGTCGAACCACAGGTTGGTCGTATTCGGCACGCGCGCCACAGCGCCGCTGTGCACGCCCGATTCATCGACACGCGCAAGAATCTCGCGCTCCAGTCGATCTCTAAGTAACGCGACGCGCTCCGGCGTTCCGGAAGTGAAGCCCGATTGCGCAATCTCCGCAGCCTTGCCCAGCCCCACAATGCCTGCGACGTTTTCCGTTCCTGCGCGGCGCTGGCGCTCATGTGTGCCGCCATAAAACAGAGGCTCAATCTTCGTATCTTTGCGCACAAACAAAATTCCCGTCCCTTGGGGCGCGTGCATTTTGTGGCCAGAGATGGAAAGCAGGTTGCAGCCCAGCGCTTTTACATCCAGCGGCAGCTTGCCTGCGGCCTGCACGGCGTCCGTATGAAACAGCACGCCAGCCTCGGCGGCAATTTTTCCAATCTCTTCGACCGGCATCCGCGCGCCGGTTTCGTTGTTGGCTATCATCACGCTGATCAATCGCGTGTTGGGCCGCAGTGCGCGGCGAATCTCCTCGGGCTGGACGACACCCTCTGCGTCCACTGGAAGAACGGTCACTTCGCGCCCGCATTGCAGCAGTCGTTCGGCTGCGTGCAGCACCGCGTGGTGCTCAACGGCGGTGGTAATCATGTGGTCGCCGGGCTGGGTTGCGCCAAACAGCGCCAGATTATCGCTCTCTGTACCGCCGCTGGTAAAAACAAGTTCCGCAGGGCGGCAATGGAGCAGCGCGGCAACGCTCACGCGGGCCTGCTCAACCACGCTGCGTGCGTGCTGGCCAAAGGAATGCACGGAGGAGGCATTGCCGAAGCGCTCCGTGAAGTACGGGCGCATGGTCTCCAGCACCTCAGGCAGCAGGGGAGTGGTCGCATTGGCGTCCATGTATACGCGGCGCATGGCCATCCTCCCTGTTCTGTGCGGGCTAGCTCCATTGTACGGCTTGGGTTGCCTTCCGTATTGCAGAATTGGGGTCGTTACGGTTACGCGCAAATTGCGAACGCCATGTAAATCTCTGCTGGATTTTGTCGTGCAGGCCCGTACTGGCCTGCATCTGATTGGGTGAGGGAGTCTTTCGCGATGTCGCTTCTGTTGGTTCGACGTGCACTGGCATTGGGATCGGCGCTCACCGTCGTTCTGTGGATCACGTCCGTCGCTCGCGCTGCCACCTATACCGTGACCAACACCAGCAGCAGCGGTGCAGGTACGCTTGCCGACGCCGTCGCGCAGACGAACGCAGGCAGCGGCGGCGATACGATTGTTTTTTCTGGCGCGGGTGCGTCTGGAACCATCTCGCTGAGCAGCACATTGACGATCAGTCAGTCCGTGACCATCACCGGGCCGGGTGCAAATCTGCTTACGATTTCTGGCAGCAACGCGGCGCAGGTGGTCAATGTTGAGGCGGGCACGGTGAATCTTTCAGGCGTAACCATCGCCAACGGAAACAATGCCAGCGGCGCGGGCGGCGGCATTGAAGTTGCGAGTGGTGCAACGCTCAATCTGACCGGACGCACTGTAACCAGCAACACTGTGGGCAACGGCGGCGGCTATGGCGGAGGAATTGCAAACAACGGAACTCTCAATTTGACAGACAGCACGGTCTCAGCCAACACGGCAATCAGCGGATCGGGCGATGGCGGCGGCATTGTGAATAACGGTGCGCTGACGTTGACCAACAGCACCGTTGCTGGAAACTCAGCGGACAATGGCGGCGGCATTTTCAATGTAGGCGGCCCGGTGACGCTGGTGAATGTGACGATTTCTGCCAACACGGCCAGTACGGATGGCGGTGGAATCTTTATGAATGCCGGAACGCTCTCCGCAAGCAACAGCATTGTGGCGGGGAACACGACCACTGGCAATGCAGGCGATGATTGCGCGCTGTGCGGCACATCCTCCGGCACAAACCTGATGAGCAGCACGGGCAGTGTGACCGCTCCCATGCTGGGGCCACTCGCCTACAACGGACCGAATCAAACGACGCAAACCTTGCTGCCATTGCCAGGCAGCCCGGCAATTTTGGCTGGATCTGCCAGTACGCAAAGTACCGACCAGCGCGGCTTTGCGCGGCCTACGGGTGCAAATGTAGCCAGTGATATTGGAGCGGTGCAGACGCATTACACGGGGCTGACGTTTGTGCAGCAGCCCACGGATACTTCCGTCAATCAGCCGATATCGGCAGTGACGGTCAGCGTGACAGAAAGCGGCGCGGCAGCGGCGAATGTTCCCGTGCCGCTGACGCTGACCGGCACCGGCACGCTGGGTGGCACGACGACCGCGACGACAGCTGCACCGGCTGGCGGAGGCGCGCCCATTGCCAGCTTTACGAATCTCACGGTTAGCGCCGCAGGCAGCGGGGATACGCTGCAGGCGAATCTGACCGTCACGCCTGCGGGCGCGGGAACTCCTCTGGCGCTGACAGCGACGAGCGCGTCGTTCAACATTACGCAACCTGCGCCGACGATCACCTTTCAACCGCCAGCGAGTGTGGTCTACGGAGCTGCGCCCATCTTGCTGTCTGCAACGATCAACGCTACGGGGCCAACGCTCAGCTTTGTTGTTGACTCGGGCCCGGGCGCAATTGCCGGTAACGTGCTGACCATCACCGGCGCGGGAACCATTGTTGTGGAGGCGATCAGTTCGGCGAGCAACGGATATGCGTCGGGAAATACGGCGGCCAACATTGTTGTTGCGCCAGCGCCGCTTACCGTAACTGTGGCCAGTGTTTCGCGCACGGTGGGGGAGGCGAATCCTGCATTCACTGCGACCGCCGCAGGGCTGGTTAACGGAGATACATTGGGCGGCGATATTATTGTCAACGCAACCACAACGGCGACGGCAACTTCGCCTGCGGGAAGTTCGTACCCCATTACGGCCACACTTTCCGGGCCAGCGGCGGCCAACTATGCCGCGACTATTGTGCCGGGCACGTTGACTGTTGTTGCTGCGTCTGGTTCTACTCCCGATTTCACCATCAGCGCCAGCGCGGCCAGCTTGAGCCTGCAGCCAGGTCAAAGCGGCACGGTCACTTTAACGCTGACTTCCATCGCTGGGTACACGGGTACAGTGCAGCTCAGCTGCAGCAATCTGATGCCCCACGCTGCGTGTACATTTGCGCCTGCCACTGCGACGCTGGTGACTAGCCCGGTCACGGTGACACTGACCCTTGCAACAAATATGCCGACCGCAAGCCTGCGCGGATTTTCGCCTTTGCACGCGCGACTGCTAACGCGAACAGCGACGCAGCCGCGAGATCAAGTGCCGCCTCTACCGCTGATGCCGGCCATTTTGTACTGGCTGCCGAAGGGCGCATTCGATTCGCGCACGCATCAGAAAAATAAATCAAAAAGGCTATCGCGCATCGGGCTGCTGCTGCTCTTCTGCGTAAGCCTCGCGTTGCTGAGCCTTGCGGGTTGCGGAGGCGGCGCAAAGGGGAATGCCAGCAGTACCGCGCCGGTCACTCCCGCTGGCCAGCAGACGGTGACGATTGTTGCGCAGGGTTCGGGCGGCATCAGCCAGCAGGTGAATCTGAATGTGACCGTGCAGTAATTTCTTGCGGTTTGAGTAAAATCGAGACGCAGGGACGAAGCACGTTCACGAAAGAGAACCTCATGCTGCCAGCGGATTCCTCGATAACTCCTACGATGGCGGAACCCTTACGCGACCCCTCAGTATCCCCCGAAGCGCCGACGGGCGCGAAGGAGCGGCTGCACTGGCTTCTGCCCGCGGCTACCGCTCTCCAGGTGGTTCCGTGTTTTTTTCTGCTGACGTTGAGCGGCTATCGAACGGTGATTGGCGGCGTGGCCCTGTTTGCCGCGACCATTGCTGGCCCGTTTGAAGTGTTTCATCAGAACGCGGTGCGCATTCCATTCTTTGTGATTGCGGGTATCTTGTCGCTGATGAATCTGTATCTGTATTTCTTCGCGAAGCGACGGCGCGAAGCTCCCTCTGCAAGCTGGAGAAAGCAGCCACTCTCCGCGCGCGAGCGTCGCATACAAAAAATTCAGCTGGCCAGTTCTGTGCTCACGTTGTTGATGATTGCCGGGGATGTTTTCAACCATCATCGTCACGGCTTGGGCTGGTAGTTCGCTGGCTGCTCGTTCGCGGATTTACAGGTTCAATTCTTTTTCGATGCGCGCGTGCAATCGCTCGCTGAAGCCGCCGGGCAGCGTAAAGACGCGGTCGTCGGCGGTCAGCACCAGAATGTTGCGCGTGGAATCAAGCACCGCAGAGCAAATTTCGCAGAACTGCAAGTGGAGTTCAATCTCTTCGCGCAACTGCGCGTTTACCTCATCATCCAGATAGGCAGAGAGCGCGTCCCAGACATGTTGGCAATCGACCTTCAGACGGTTCTCCTTTCGCGGAGGCTGCGAAACAGACGCCGACTTTTTTTTGCGGGCTGCGTTTTTTGCAGTTCCGGTGCCAGCCGCTTCTGCAGCAACATGCGCGCGCGGTGCAGGCGCACCTTGGCGGTTCCAATCGTCACGGCCAGCACACGCGCTGTCTCTTCCATGCTCAGTTCTTCCACATCGCGCAGCATAAATACCGTGCGATAAATCTCCGGCAGCTCCAGCACGGCGGTCTGCAGGAGCGCGGATATATCCTTGCGCTCCAGCGCCTCCGATGGAATCTCGCGCCAGTCCTTCAACTGAAAAGGATGACAGTGTCCGTCCTCTTCTTCCATGTCTTCGTCGATGGAAACCATCACGTGGCGGGTGGACACGCGCAATCGGGCGCGGCCCTCATTCTGCGCAATCACCGTGAGCCAGGTGCTGAACTTTGCCTCTCCGCGAAAGGAGTGCAGGTTGCGATAGGCCTTCAGCATGGTCTCCTGCACCACGTCCTCTGCCTCCACGGGATCACGCAGCATCGACAACGCCGTGACGTACATGCGCCGCTCATAGGGCCGGATCAGTTCGTGGAAACAATCGGTCTCCCCAGCCAGAATGCGGGCGATCAACGCGGCTTCTTCAATCTGCTGCGTCTCCGGGATGAAGGGGATCGGATTCACTTGGAGATGCTCTCCTTAAATTTGCCGCCGCTTTGCGAGCGAGACAGCACTTGCAGAGTATCGGCAAAACGACGGCATGGCAGAAATTTGTTGCCAGCTCCGTGACCCGCAAGGGAGCGTTGGCACAAGTCCCGGGCATTCCCTCAGCGGCTAAAGCCGCAATGTAACGCTTGTACTTACGGCGGGACTAAAAGTCTCGCCCCTTCCATGCGCAGAATCTATTGCAAGCCGCCTGATTCGCAAACGTGGATCGGCGCGTAGACTGTTTGCGCACGCTGCTTGAGAAGAGAGACGGAGAAATCCGCGCGAAGTTACAGGATTTTTTTTGAGCAGTTTTTTCAGCGAAGGGGCGAGGCCGAGAAAGCTAGACAAATCTACAGCTTGTATGGAGCGGGGGGAGTCATTCTGAACAAAGCGCAGCGCAGTGAAAAATCCAGAGAACATTTGCCTGGTTCATGCGGCTGTGATTCTCTGGATTCTTCGCTACGCTCAGAATGACACATTTCATACTTATTACAGCAACTTAAATCTGCGACTAATCGGCGCTGATGGCGGACGATTGGTAGGCAGGTGGGCGGCTGGAGGTTGGTGCAAATCCCGCCTCGGGGTGGAGGTCTGCATCGTTTGCAGCAGGTTCTGGCGTCGTGCTTGCCGTAGAAAGTTCCAGACACGCAGCCAGGTCCAGCACGCCCGCTTCGCGCAGCGCGGTCTGCGCATCGGAACGCGCGGGACGCCCGAGCAGAAATCCTTGCACCTGGTCGCACCCGCTAGCTTGCAGCGTGGTCAACTGCGTGGCTGTTTCAACGCCTTCGGCAGTCACGCTGAGGTTCAAGCTATGGCTGAGCGCAACAATAGATTGCACAATCGCGTCGGCCTGCGGGTCCTGGCCCAGCGCGGTGACAAAGGAGCGATCAATCTTCAGATAATCAAACGGAAAGCGACGCAGGTAGCCGAGGCTGGAGTAGCCAGTGCCAAAATCATCCAGCGTGATGCTGACACCCAGCCGCTTTAAATCGCGCAGCGTCGCAAACACGGCTTCCAGATCGCCAAGAAACAAGCTCTCTGTGACTTCGAGTTCTAATTGATGCGCGGGCAGGCCCGTCTCCTCCAACACCTCAGACACGATGCCGACCAGATTGCTGTGCTGCACCTGCACCGCAGAGACATTGATCGCAACGCGGTAAGGGCGCGGCCACAGTGCGGCCTCCTTGCAGGCAGCCATCAGCACCCAGCGGCCAATGGAGAGGATCAGGCCTGTTTCTTCCGCCAAAGGAATAAATTCTGTCGGCGGAATCGGGCCGCGCTCGGGATGGTTCCAGCGCAGCAGAGCTTCAAAGCCAATCAGCTCCAGACCCGTGGTGCCGAACAGCGGTTGATAGTTCAAGTGCAGCTGGTTGCTTTGCACGGCCTCCTGCAGCTCAATCTCCAGCGCGCGCCGCTCTTGCAGTTTGCGATCCATCTCCGGCTCAAAAAAGCGGAAGCTGCTGCCGCGATATTGTTTGGCGCGGTAGAGAGCAAGATCAGCATTCTGCAATAAATCCTCAGCGGGGCGGCCATCCTGCGGATACATGGCGATGACAATGCGGGCGCCGATGGAAACCGGATGCATGCCAACGGGGATGGGCTGCTGAATCAGATGCGTCAAACGAGCGGCAAGAATTGCGGCTGCCTGCGGAGTTTGACAGCGCGGCTGCACCACGGCAAACTCATCGCCGCCGAGTCGCGCGACTGTATCCACACGTCGCGTGGCTTCATGCATGCGCGCGGCCACCTGCACCAGCACGTCATCGCCGGTGGCATGGCCCAGCAGGTCGTTGACAGATTTAAAACGATCCAGATCGATGTAGAGCAGCGCCATCGGCATGCCGGTGCGATCTGACTCGGCCATGGCGTGCTGCAGGCGGTCATGGAAGAGCACTCGATTGGCAAGGTTGGTAAGCGCGTCGTGATGAATTAAATGGTCGATGCGATCCTGCGTGACTTTTCTTTCAGAAATATCGCGCACGGCAAGAATCGTCGCTGGCTTGCCGCCGTACTCAATGGGACGACTGTGAATCTCCACCGGGCAGATGGAGCCATCGCCGGTGCGCAGTTCAATTTCAATGGGATCAAACGCAGCGGTCTGCAAGGCCGCCGCCAGCGCATCGCGAAAGGCGGGCGTGACTAGCTGCGTCATTTTGCACTCGCGCAGGGTGTGCGAGGAGAGGCCCAGCAGCACGCAAAACGCAAGATTGACGTCGAGAATTTGATCGTCGCGACAAAGGACGATGCCTTCAAAGGTGCCATCGGCCAGTTGCCGCAGGCGTTCCAGCTCTCGCGTCGGGCGAACCTGGTAGTGATGGTGAATGACCAATGTCAGCAGGCAGATCAGGCTGACGATCAAAATCGCTGCGGCGCTGAACAGCGCCAGCGAGGCGATGAAAATTTTCTCTGTGCTGAGCGGCGTGCCCGAGGTGTGCATCAGCAGTGGAATCAAAACCGCAAAGACCACCGTGCTGCTAAAGACCAGCGCCGTGGCACCGCGCCACCAGCGTTGGATGGAGGCCGCAGACAGGGTCATGCGGCGATACACTTCACGAGCGCACACACCACTGCCAGCACAAATCAACACGGCGAGCAGCAGCCATTGCGGGTCGCGGAGATGGAGCGCGGTCGTGGGAAGGATATGCATGCAGATCGGCAAATCGCAAAGGCAGGGGGAAAAATCCTGTGAAGAGCTCCCTCTCAGATTGGCTATCGGCAATGCGGTGCAAGGCTTTAGAGGATTCCGGAAGCAGGGTCAGAATCGCAGGGCGATCTGGGGAAAATCCAGGGAACCTCTGCAGAAGTCCTGAATCTTCCCTCAGCGGCTAAAGCTGCGTTGCCATGTCTGGACTTACGACGGGACTAAAGTCCCGCACGTTCAAAGCGCAGCCTGATAACGCAGCCTGATTCAGAAAATCTAGATCAACCGCAGTTACAGGTGGGTATGCGCCGCTGCCTGCTTCAGGTCGATCTTCTGGTAGTCTCCGCGCTCGATGCCCTCGCGAATCTGTTTCGGCGTCCAGCCTTTGCGCGTCATCTGATAGGCGTAGAAGCCCTCCTTGGCACACGTGCTGCACTCGGCGCCGTGGGTACCTTCAAAGCAGCTACGCAGGCTGGTGTGGCCCAGCGCGAGATCGCAACGGCAGTAGCAGGGTAGTTGGTACAGCACATTGGGAATGTGCGCCGCAGCCTTGTACACCTCAATCTGCCAGGGGTAAACAAACGCCGGGCCAGTGAGCTGTTTGCCAGAAAGAATGGGCGGCTGCTGGGGCGTGGCTGACGGAGGGCTGTCATGATGGGCCGGAATCGAGGCGGCAGGCGCACTGAATTGTGCGGAGGTCCACTGCGCAGAGCTTGCCAGAACCAGCAGAGCAAGCCCGCAGGCGATTCCGATATGTTGGCGCATCTGTTTCAGGGGCTGACGCATCATCTCTCCTTCGATCAGGACTATTTGCGCGCGATGAAGACAATAGCGCGATCACGACTATTGTAATCATCGGAAGGAACGGCAGCTATTCGGGCCAAGTCGAAAGCGTGGATATCCAACGTTTGTTCTGACGCGGAAATAAATAATCGCGGGCATGGCCATTCGGCGCATACTGAGAGACGATCCTTCACCGCAGCCGTTGCAGGCAGAGGTACTGGCTGATTTTTTGCCGCGACCAGGCCGATAAATGTTTGTGCGTCATGCAAGTTTTCACTTTTTTGGAATTTGATTTTTTGTTTCGTTCTTCAGGTATTACTCCCTGTCAGGAGCAAGCCACATGCATCGTGGAATCGTTGGTACGTCTGGAATCCTCGCATGTTGAATTATTCTGTTCTGCCGAATCTGATCGCGCTCGCCGCCCTGGTGATTGTTTTCCGGTCGATGCTGCATCGCCACGCGGGCGATCAACTCGATAGCTGGCTGCGCGGCTGGACGTTTGTACTGTTGTACTTTGTCGTGCGTCTGTTGGAGGTGGGTCATGGCCCCTGGGCAAGATACATGGATACGACCGCCGTTCTCTTGCTCGAACTGAGTGGGGCGGCTTTCATCCGTGCCGCTTCGCTCCTCAATCGGCGACCATCCAAGCGCGTATACATCACCATTTGGACTGCTGGCGTGCTGGCCTACTCCGCCTTTGCGGGCCTTGGTGTTCACGCAGTGGGGCCCTATTGGATTGCCGTAGTTGTGATGACTACGGGCAATACGATTCGCAATTTCAAGGTGCGCCACATGCGCAGTACGGCGGACAATTTTTTCAGTTTCTTGTTTGCGTGGATTCTATCCGGCTCTCTAGTGGCTCTCATCCTAGTTCATCGTATGCAATACGGGGCGGATGTCACGCTGACCTGGGTTTTTCTGATGGCAGGGATTCGTTATGCGCAATGCTTCCGGCGGAAAACTGTCGGCGTAATGACCGCTGTCGGCGGGTTTTTAGCCTGGTCACTGGTGCATCCTTTGGGGCTGCTGGTCACACTGTATGCCCCCAGTGTCAGCCTGCAGGACGAATTCTGGGGCATTCCGAAATACATCACCGCCATTGGCATTCTTCTGACTTTTCTTGAAATTCAGATTGACCGTGCGGAGCATCTGGCGTTGCATGATCCACTGACTGGCCTGCCAAATCGAAGACTGTTTGAAGATCGACTGCAGAAGACCTTGGATCGCGCCGAACGCAATCAAACTCGCGCCGCCGTCCTTCAGGTAGATATGAATGGCTTCAAACAAATCAACGATACCTACGGTCATGCAGCCGGGGACGCCGTGCTGCGCGCGATGGCCACTCGCCTGGCAGGCCGCATTCGCAAGGCTGACACGATCGCCCGCACCGGCGGGGACGAATTCACGGTTCTTATTGCAGATTTAAATCAGCTGGATGGCGCGGAAGGGCTGGCCAAAATTCTTCAGGATGCAATGGAGCAGCCACTTACCATTGCCACGGCAGATGGCGAAAAGCAACTCATCATTGGCGGCAGCGTAGGACTGGCCGTCTATCCCGATCATGCGGAGGCTGCGGATGAACTTTGTGATCTTGCCGATGCCGCGATGTATGAATCCAAGCGCCGCATCAAGTCGTTCGAACCGGCCACGCCGTAAGCAAGAAAATCATTGAGCAAAAATGCGGGCCATTTCAAAAATATGGCGCAAAAAAAATAGATGGATAATTGCCAAATCTTCAACCCCTAAAACAGGAGTGTCATTCTGAGCGCAGCGAAGAATCCAGATGGCATTGGCTGAATGGTCGAGGCAGAAATCTTCTGGATTCTTCACTTCGCTATGCTTCATTCAGAATGACTCCTTAAATTCAAACCTGTAGTTCGCCCGAGCTATCCCTTTGGCTTGGCAGGAGCTTTCAAATCCAGAAACTGCATGGCCAGTTGCAAATCCTTCCATGCCTCTGCTTTTTGACGCGGATCGCGCAGCAGGTAAGCCGGATGATACGTCACAATCAGCTTGGTTCCGCGACAATCGTGAACGCGTCCGCGCAGTGAGCCGAGTGGAGCCTTGGCCGCCATCAGATACGTGGCCGCTGTAGCCCCCAACGCGACGAGTAGCTTCGGTCGAATGGCGTCGATCTGACGAAAGAGAAATGGCGTGCAGGTGTTGGCCTCGTTCATCTCTGGAACGCGATTCTGCGGCGGGCGACATTTGACGATGTTCGCAATGTACACCCGCTCGCGGCTCAATCCCATCGCCCCAATCATGTTGTTCAGCAGTTGGCCGCCGCGCCCCACAAAGGGCAATCCCTGCTCGTCCTCATCCGCGCCGGGGCCTTCGCCCACAAACATCAGCGATGCGTTGGCGTCGCCATCGCCAAAGACAATTTTGTTGCGCGTCTCGCAGAGCGGGCAGCGGGTGCAATCGCCCAGGTCGTGGCGAATGGCTTCGAGCGCCGCAGGTTTTTGCGCAGGCGTAAGCGCCGCAGTGGGCACAAGTTCCACAACAGGCTGATAGGGGTTGACGGAGTTACGAGGCATATCGGGGGTATCGTCCTGTCGATCAAAAATGGGATCAAAAATGGGAGCGGGAGAAGCAGGGGTTGCAGAGTCTTGCATGGGCAGAGAAGTTTCAACAACGTCCTGCTCTTCGACCAGCGCAGGTGCTGCTTCATTTTTTCCGCGATAAAAATCGGACAGGCCAAGTTCCTTGCAGAACTCCATCCATGCCAGCGCCTGTTGTCTCGATTCGGTGTCCATTGGTCTTTGAGTTAGGTCTTGCGTTAGGAAATCTCTGAACAAGTACCAAACGTTCCCTCAGGGGCTAAATGTGGTGTCTCAAGAGGTTGTTGACATCGAGGCCGG
>VFSW01011213.1_pt1 | contig 12621 bp, 16 predicted proteins | sample 5358111 | NCBI WGS metagenome assembly VFSW01 (sample SAMN11554181, study PRJNA540505) | mine drainage metagenome | isolation source: sediment from site ElyBrook_90M | place: USA: Ely Copper Mine, Vershire, VT | collected 2017
CGGCTGCAGCGAGATTGCGCTCGCGTGCGACATCCGGGTCGCCGGCGTGGGCGCGAGGTTCGCCATCACCAGCTCCCGGATATGCACCGTGCCAGGCGAGGGCGGCACCCAGCGCCTGCCACGTATCGTAGGCATCGCCAAGGCGCTGGAGTTGATGTTTTCGGCTGAGACGATCGGTGCGGCGGAAGCTTACCGTATCGGGCTGGTCAATCGTCTGGTGCCGGCGGGCGGAGCGCTTAAGGAAGCCTGCGCGATGGCGGCGGTCTATGAAAAGCGCGCGCCGCTCAGCCACGCCCTGATAAAGCGGGCCGTGCACCAGGGGATGCAGATGGACCTCGCTTCCGGGGTGGAGTTCGAAACCTTTTTGGTTACCACCATCTACGGCACCGAGGACAAGCACGAAGGAATTTCCGCCTTCTTGGAAAAGCGCGAGGCCTCTTTCAAGGGCCGCTAGACGGCTGTCGTGACCGCTGGCGCCGGGCTGCGCCTACCAGCCAGCCGTTAGAGGAGACACGAATGGAATTCGCAATCGCATACCCGGCCCGCCCCGATGCGTGGAAGGATCTCGCCATTGCCGAAGAGAGCGGATTCACCCACGCCTGGTTCTACGATTCGCAGATGCTCTACAGCGACGTCTTCGTCTGCCTGGCGCTCGCCGCGGAGCACACCAAACGCATCAAGCTTGGCCCCGGCGTCGCGATCCCGTCCAGCCGCATCGAGCCGGTCACCGCGCACTCGATCGCGACCATCAACCTGCTCGCGCCGGGCCGCACGATGCTGGGTATCGGCACCGGATTCACCGGACGCAATACGATGGGCCTGCCGCCGATTCCGCTCGATCGCTTTCGCGACTACATACGGAGTTGCCGGACGCTGCTCCATGGCGACGAAGTGTTGTTCCACGAAGGCAAGCGCGAGCGATGGATTCGCTTCCTGCATCCCGACCACGGGTACATCAACCTCAAGGACCGGATTCCAATTCACATTGCGGCAAACGGCCCCAAGGCGATCGAACTGGCGGGCGAGCTGGGCGACGGATGGATCACCACGCTCTCGGATCCCGACCGGATGCGCAACGACCTGGTCCATCTGCGACGAGGCGCGGAGCGCGCCGGACGCAACCTCGCGAACTTCCCGATCATGACCATGACCACCGGCTGCGTGCTCAAGCCGGGCGAGTCGGCGACCTCGCCGCGCGTGATCGAGCGGGTCGGCCCGCGCTCGATCGTCCCGCTGCACGCGATGTGGGAACGGTCCGCCGTTACGCCGCCATGGATGGCACGCAGCCTGTGGGAACGCTATCGCGACGAGTACGTGGCGAAGATGAAGACGCCCGAAGACCGCCGTTACCTCGAGGTTCACGAGGGCCATCTTATCTATCTGAAGCCCGGCGAGGAAAAATACCTCGACGAGGGGCTCGTCCGCGCCACCACCCTGACCGGCACGGCCGATGAAATAATCGCACGCCTGAGGGCGCTGGAGGCGGCGGGCATCACGCAGGTCGCAATCCAGGTGGTGACGAAGGGGCGCGAAATGATCGAGGAGTTCAGCCGCGGGATAATCGCAAAATACTGAGCGGCGGTGATTTCGGGCCGCCCATAAACAAGTGACAGGTATGATCGAATACGGCTCAATGTGTGACGGCCGCAGCTTCGAGTCCGCAAACCCGGTTCAGGTGACGCGCGAACTGATCGCAGACTTTTGCGCGGCGATCGGCGAAACCAACCCGCTCTATACCGATCCCGAAGCTGCGAAAGCCGGGCCGCACGGCGGCCTCGTGGCGCCGCCGTCGCTCGCCGCGATCTTCGGCGATGGTGAAAATATTTTCCGACACTACCCCGAATTCGACACGCGCCGGCTGCTGGCCGGAATCGACGCGGAATTCGTGGCGCCGATTCGGGCCGGAGACTCGATTACGACGATTTCGCGGATCAAGGAGATTTACGAGAAGACCGGGCGTAGCGGCCCGATGGTCTTCATCGTCATAAGCTCGATTCTCAGAAAGCAAAATGGCGAGGTCGCGGTACGCCTCGACCAACGCTTCACGAAGCCACTGTAACGCCGGGAACCCGCCTCAGAGTCCGCGTGCCCCGGCGCTGGCGTCTAGCTCGGCTGAGTGAGATTTTCGGCAGGGACAACGACGCTCTCGGCGCTGGGCTGAACCTCGCGCGGCAAGTAGGGCGCGACGCTGATCCAGGCCAGGGGCGGACCTAGGAGCAGCGCGATCGTCGCGTATATCCAGGGCGCGAACAGCGCCGATATGGTGCTCGCTTGCGCCGCCAGCGCGACTCCCACGTAACAGGTGAAGCCAAAGAAAATCCCCGGAACCAGCGCGAAGGCCGGAATCCGCGCGAGGTACAGCAGGCCAAGCGTCATCGCGAAGACCAGGACTCTGATGGTAACCGCGACCGAGCCAACGATCGGGACTCGCGTAAAGGCCACCGTGAAGAAGATAACGCCCGCCACGGGGCCGACGATCAGGGGCGGGTACAGCTTCCTGATGGCCTCGTTGGGACCGACCAGGAAAGCACCGGCCCAGGTGACGTAGGTCGCCCACATCGGGAGCTTGGCGTAGACGGAGAGCGGGACGGTGAGCGCCGCAAGAATGGCGATGAACCATTCCATCGGAATGGGATTCTTTTGCATCGCGGAACCCTCTCTTCTCTCGACGATTCGCGGCCGGCCTGCGCGAATCTTATGGAGCGCCGCGCGGCGCGGCAAGCGTGTCGGTTGTCCGCATAGCTACGCAGCTTTCCGGCCCGCGTCAAGCGCCATCCGGCGCCTCCGTGGGGGAGCGCTCAAGTGCGGCCTGTTCGTGCTTGCCGTTCCCTATCGGCACCACTTGCAGGGTCATGACCGGGCCGTATCTGTCGCGATAGTTGAGAATCTGGAGCCGGCTCTCTCCAAGAGCCTGCTGGTAGGTTCCCCGTTTGCCCATGAACGCCAGATAGCCGGCGCTGGGCTTCGCGGGCTGCTTCGCTTTGGACGGCTCCGCTCCAACGGCGGCGTGGTCTGCCGCGTCTCCGTATTGAATCTCGTCAGCCAGGCCGTCGAGCCGTTGCACGTCCTCGCCCGGCGGAGCCTCTCTCAAAAATCTCTGGACGACCGCGCGAGCGACCGGCTCGCCGCCGCCCGCGTCAATGAACGAGCGGCGCAGCCACAGTTGTACCGCGAGCACATGGTCAGTCTTGTCGACGGTAACCGCAACCTCGAAGTGCACGGTGGGTTGCGCCGGTTTGAACACCACGACGGCCGCGCCGTAGGGAGTCTCCCGCTTGGCAAGCTCCGCAAGCTGAAACTCCTTGAAGAAGTTCTGCTGCTCAACTTCAAGCAATGGCCGCCCGAGGAATCCGCCGGCCGACGTTGCCGCATATGCCGGGGCTGCGATCACCGCCCTCGCCATCACCAGGTAGACCAACGCCACTAGCATGATCATTCGAGCGGTTATCATAGCCGTGCCAGCATGCTTCATATCGATCGGAGTTGCGGAGCGCCTCGATTCCTATTGCTTTGCCGACGGACGGGTCGTGCTTCCCATCGCCTGCGCCGCGGTGACTTTGACCGGGTATTGAGAATAGTTAGCCTTGAGCTCGATCATGTAGCGGTCGGGATCGAGGATGTATATCGAGGTGCCGAATCCGGTGGCGCCATATCGTTCGCGCAGCGGCGAAGCCAGTTCAACCCGATGCTCCGCCAGGTATTCGACGATTTTGTTCATGTCGCCGCGAATGCTCAGGCAGAGATGATCGATGCCCCGCTGCGCCGCCGGCGCCAGACTCGCGCCCTCGGGCAGCACGCAGAGATCGATCAGGTTGCGGCCGCATCGGACCTGATAGATGCCGATGTCCTCGATGATCCTTTCCAGGCTGAGTCCCAGCACGTCCACATAGAAGCCGAGGCTGCGCGTTATATCCGTCACCCGCAGCACGGCGTGATCGATTCCGTCGAACTCCAGCGGGCAGGTTGACATGGCAGCCTCCACTATTGTTCAAACCACTACAACAACCGAGGCGCGCCGACAAGTTTTCGACCCGGGAGGCAAGTCGATCCGGGGGGGAGGCGGATATGGACCGTCGAGTTCAGCTTGCGCTCATGATCCTGGCCGCTACCGCGCTGCCGGCTCTGGCGCGCGCCGGCGATACGGAAGCTCTTGCGAAGCGCGCCGCGCTGTTCACACCCCAGGGACGCGCCCAAGGGTTTCGCAGCATGGACACGGCGTATCCGTACCATGTGATCAAGCGGGGCGGTCCCGTCGCCGAGCTTTTGCGCGCGCCGCGCAAGCTCGACGTGACTTACACTTTTGCTGGCAAGCAGCATAGCCTCGACGATCTTTGATGCCGAAATACAACGTAGTGATCGCGAAAGCCAGCGCGTACGACGATTTCTGGAACGTGCCGCTCGGAATCGAACAGTTTACCGCGTTCGACGCGATCGGCCGGGCGCTCGAGAATAAGTGAGCCGGCGCCGCCAGGATTGCCGGCCTCACGCCCGACCGTTCCACTCCGGGTACTATTTCGGCCAGGTACTATTTCGGTCAGGTACTATTTCGGCCGGATACTCACTCCGGCGTGACTTCTACTTGACTGCGACGATCAGATGCTTGGCCCACCCTTCGTCGTACGGAGCCAGCATCCTCAGGTTGATCCGCAGGTGCTTGTATTTCCACTGGCCGTTGAGCTTTACGTATTCATCCTTGTATTGCAGCGCTATCCATCTCGCCTGTTCGCCCTGACGAAACTTGAAAGGCCCCATGAAGTACCATTCGCCGGTCGCTCTGTCGCCGTGGACTTCGATGATTGGGTTCATGACATTGTGCTGCGAGAATTCGATCAGCTTTTGGAATCCTTGGAAAAGTTTGCGGATTTCCGCGTGCCCTCTGCCAGTCCCAAACTCGGTGCTCTCCCAGATACCGTCTTCGGCGAATACCGAAGTGATTCTTTCGGGATTATGATCGTCGTCGCAGATTTCGCAGTATCTGGCCTTGAGCTGTTTGATTGCCTCGATGTCCTCCAGGCGGGTCAGCCGCCGCTCGATTCCCTCGAGATCCATATTTCGATCCTCCCACGTTGACGCGCTCTCCCGGCCGGCGCGCAGGTATCAGCGAATAATCCCAGTTACACACAGTCGCTTGCGGAGTCCATAGCTCGGTGCCGTTCGAGCGATGCTTTGGATGGCGGCGATTGCATCGATATGGTTTGCTCAGAAAGAAAGCTATGCCAAGGTCGGCGAAGACGCGTAAGGCGGCCCTGGAGTAGGATTGGCATTGGTCAAGGTTCTGGTAGCGATGCATGATGGCTCCACGCACAACTATGCCGAAGAACGCGAGCCGCCTGACGTGGCGCTTCGTGATGCTCTGGCCGTTGAGGCTCGGCGGTTTGCGGCGCGATGGCCGCGGCGCGCTTGTGGGGATGGGCGCTTGTCTCGCTGTGTCGCTGGGAGCATGCGCCACCCAAACAGGGTCGCCGCAAGCGCCGGCGCCCGTCGCAGTGGCTCAGCCACCGCGTGCTCTACCTGCGCCTCATGAAACGAGCGTCAAACCATCGAAGACGGTCAAGGCCTCTTATCAAGGCAGCAGCACCGCTGGTCATCCGACCGCCAGCGGCGAGCCGTACAATCCCAACAGTCTCACAGCCGCCTCGCGCACTTTGCCGATCGGCTCGACTGTCAAAGTGACCAACCCTGCCACGGGCCGCTCAGTGAAGGTGCTCATCAACGACCGCGGTCCTTTCGTTCATGGCCGCGACCTCGACCTCTCGAAACACGCGGCCGAGAAAGTCGGAATCACCCACAAGGGTGTGGCTCGACTCAAGGTTACACCGGTCAATTCACATCCGGTCTCGAGTGAATCCGAGGCCCCCGCTTCGGTTGCCACACCGGCGGCGCGGAACTAATCAGCCTTCACGACCCAAACGACAACGCTGCAACGTTGCCAACTTCAGAGCCGGCACGCTGGATCGCTCAGGCCGGATGCCCCGGTTCAGATCACTTCAATATCGAATGCTTGCGGCAAAAGTCGGTGGCCAGTTTTGCGGTAAGCGATGGATCCTCGAACATCGGATAGTGGCCGATACCTTTGAGATAGGCCACCTCGGCGTTTTTCAGAAGCTTGACGGTTTCTTCAACCAGCGGCTTCGGGACCCAGAAATCGTCTTCGCCACGTATGACCAGCATCGGACATCCGACACCGCCAAGCAGGGCGCGCACGTCATGCGTGGCCCAGGCTACCAGGTCGCCCACCGCGCTGACTTGTGGACCTCGGTGCTGCCAGCGCAACTCCATAATCTTTTCCGCCGAACAGTTGCGATTGAGCGACTCGGTCGCCGCCCGCTCGAGCTGGTCCTGCCATCCCGGCCCCCAGGCCGGGTGAGTCACTCCCGCGGGGCTCGGAAAGGTAGGCGAGCGCGACAAACCCTCCATCGGTATTCCCGCCGCCATCTCGCGCCAATGATGCGCGGCGTAATCGAGCGTGATATCGCCGCCGATCGAGCATCCCATGATTACGGGCTTCTTCAAGCCGAGGGTATTCGCGAACGCGTGAACGAATTCGGCGTGCTCATGAATAGTGCGATGCGGCTTCCAGTTCACCGGGTAGGAACGGAAATGGCCCGGAAGATCCAGCGCATAGGCATGAAAGCCTCGCTCGGCCAGCAAAGGCAACAGGTATGTATACTCCAGCGAGCATGCGCCGGCAGTATGGACACAGACTATCGGATACCCCTCGCCAATCTCATCGTAGAAAATCCTGGTATCGTTGACTTTGACGTAGTGCCCGCGAATATCTTCAGTGCTTGCCATAATCCTATTCCTTCAACGCGCACTTCCGCGCACACAATCGCGCAGGACGTAAGCCATTTGGAACATCGCTTCTGACAGACGCCCGGCTTCAAGCAGGTTTCCCTCGGTGCGGATTTCGACGTGAGGCGTGCCTGCGGTCGAAAGCGCCGGGTCGTCATCGAAGTACCGTTTTCCGGGATAGGTAAGGTCCGCCCACAGCCTTTGTGCGCTGACAAGCAAATCCCAGGAAGCCTCGCTGCCCGAGAATTTGAATGTGTAGCCGAAAGGAGCGGCGGCCGGCTGATGGTCGATTACCTTTCCCTTGTAAATCTTCAGCCACAGCAAGTCGGTCCCTACTTCGAGCAAGACCGATCCATCGAACCATTGCGCCTGTTCGTTGAAGCCCGGATGCGCATTGAGCGCGGAAACGAATCGTTCCTGGAACGCGCGATCAGCCAAGAATGACATGCCATACCTCCGTTGTTGCGCTGATCGGGAAGCTATCTCGTCGCATCGCCACCAAGGCCGCCGAGCCCTGAGCGGCGAATCCCGGGCCATGCTTTGCCCCGGACGTGAAAAAAAGTCAAGCATCGATACTGCCAGGCGTTGCTCAATCCTGCCGCGGCGGTCAGAATTCCGAGCGGACCGAAGCACAGGTATCTCGTAGTTTTGCGAAGGTAGTCAGCCGATGACACGCATCCGGGCATCCGCACTCTGGGCTGCGCTTGCTCTATCGGCCTGGTGTCTCGTGTCCAGCACGACGCTTGCCGATAATTCGACGATCTCCCTGGAGGTCGAGCCTGGAGAGGTCGAGCTGTGTGGGCAGTCGCCTCAGACGTTCCAGGTGATGGCGCGCAATGACGGCGCGACGCCCGTGAGCGATCTGAAGCTCGAGTTGATCCACGATACGCGGGCTAACTTCGCTCCCGCGCCCGCGCGAATCGCTCGGCTGGCTCCCGGCTCGTCCGCGAAATGGATCTTCTCCGCCGCGGAGCCCCAGGACGGCGTGATTGCGGGAAAAGTCTATTGCCGTCTTGAGTATCGGTCCGGAAAAAAAGAAGGTACGGCCACGGCGCAACTCGAGCTAAAGCCACGCTCGCGCGAACCGCTGGCGCAAGTGGCTACCGCCGCAGTGAGTCTGGCGTCTTCAGTCCTTGACGAGTCGCAGCCGGTAAATGGCTATCTGACCGTCACCAACCCGTCCGAACGTGGCCTCGAGGTCGAGATCGTCTGCCCCGCGAGCGACCGGCTGACGTTCGACTTCCCCGCTTTGGCCAGCAAGGGATTGCGCGATTGCTCGTGTATCAATGGTAAAGATGGCCCCGCCTGCAAAGACTCTGTCACAAGGAAATTCAACTTGACCCCGGGTGAGGCTGTGCCCGTTCCGATCAGTATTTCGACAAAAGATGGAGCGGCCCCAGGAAAGCGGAAGATCGCCTTCCAAACCAACCTGTCATGGAATGATCGCGGATGCGGATACACCGCGACGGTGGTCGCAACTGAGGATTTGGAGGTCGGGATTTTTGGTCAGTCAGAAATCCTGACCGCCCTTGGAATCCCGTCGTTGCTGGTGCTGCCCGGAGTACTCGTGATGCTGGTCTTCGGGATGCTGTGGAAGGCCGGCGTTCGATTCGGGCGGCCGACAGCCGAGTTCCCTTACCAAACCAAGACCCCCGAGTTTTGGCTATTCGCGGTTTCCTTGTCATTCATCGCCGTACTCGTGGGGCGCTGGGTCTTTCAACGTCCCTACCTGAATATATACCAGCTCTCGGATCTCATGTGGCTATGGTTTCTCTCCGCGCTGGTTGGCGGGAGCGTCTTTATCGCCTGCGACCTTGCCTGGAGCGCGGTCCTCCGTGCCCGGCGCAGGCACGAGGAGCGCGAGAAGCCCCTGCCTGACGATGACCCGCGCAAAATATTGGAGAAGCTGGGGCGTCTGAAGAGAGGCGTATACCTTCCACGCCTGGGCATCAAAGGTACCGACACTCCTTGCTTTCGCTTCTTCGCGCCGCGGCAGCCGCCGGACCAGCGCTGCTGGGTAGTGCCTCGGATAGTGCTAAGGGTGAAGCGCGATGCACCCGCCGGCACCAAAGCGCAGGTCGACAATCACCGCGGCAGGAGTGGAAATCCTGCTGCTTTAGCCAGGCTGATAACGGATGGCGCGATCACTGGACGCTGGCAAATTAGCGCCGATCTAAACGGTCCGAAAGAGATCAATGAGAGCGACTTGCAGGATTTCAGGGTGACTGCACCGCTGATCGATGAGGTCGAGATCGAAGATTAAAGAAGTAGGTAAAGGAAGAGGTCCGTCGGGGACGGACCTCCAAGACGGTGAGAAATCCCTTCAGGGACTTCTTAAGCCACCGCCCGCAGATATCGCTTTGAGATATCCCGCAGTAGTCAGTATTCGAATAGCATTTCAGCGGGAGACCGTCAATGATTGAGGTTGAAGCCCTTCGCGTTTCATTTGCGTGGATGCAGCCGACGCTGGATCTTCTCGCCGAACAGACTCTTCCGAACGCGCCGATGCGCTTTCTCGGACGTGACGATACCTTTGGGGCCCAGTTTGAACTAGCCCAAAGAGGACAGCAGTCCAACGGTCTGGAGCCTCCCTGGCCCAAGCCGGCCGGACAACTCTTTTGGACTTACTATCTTGAGGGTTCGGAGCCGGGCTCCGTGCGGGGCGCCGAATCGTGGCGCGCGTTGGTACCCTTGCGGCTGAAGTTGGCCGCGTCCTTCGAATTGAGCCAGCTGCCGCTCACCGTTTTCGCGGAAGGCTTTCTATATCCACACGGCTTCGGCCTCGGCATTACGGTTGAGCTGACCCAGCGCCAGCCGATCGAGGCTGTCGTCAATGCGCTTATTGACTTGCAGCAAAAGCGCAGGCTGGTGCCGCCGGGCGCACAAGCGCGTGGTGGGAGCGTGAAGCTCGGCGACTACGCGGCGCAGTGTCTCTCCAAGCTGCGCACGGATGCGCTCGGCGCTGCGGCGGCCGCCAGGCGCGTAACGCTGGACCAACCGTTTTCGATCGCGACCATCATGCGAGCAAACGAGGTCGCGGTGAACGCGCCTATCGTGGATCAAGGCCCGGTGCACCAGGTGCTCGAGGCGCTCACGCGGTGGAGTCCAACCTGGCAGGCGGACTCGCCGCTGCCCCCATTCGCAAAGCGCCGCGTACCGACCAAGGGGAACAGTCCTCCCAGCCATGCGCTCTATGCGAGTAAACGCGGCCGCGTCATCTGGTTCCACACTTACTTCGGCCAACCCGGAGCGCCCAACCTCGCTTGCTATCACCGCAACCTCTTCTATGCCTCCTTGCAGGTGGAGAGCCTCAGCGCCTTGTCATCCGTCGCGGCGGAGAGCATAGCGGGCGGGATCGCGCTGTCGCCCTGGCAGTCCGATTGCGCCAAGCGGGCGGCGGGAATCCTCGGGCGTCTCTATGCTGGAGCAAACAGCACCTACCGCTCGATGAGCGTGAAGCTTCACATCGATGAGAATCAAAAGACCGGGATTAACGGCAACCGCCAGTACTTTGGCATGCCTACTCTATGATTGGTCTGGGCCGGGCGTCTGTCGGAGCGCTCCGCGATCCATTAGAGTTGGTGCGCGCGCCGAATCTTGTTGCTTGCGATGTCTGCCAAAACTTCCATTACGACTCCCGAAGCTGGGGGCGCGATTATCGAGGTAAGCGGCCTCCGCGTCGATCGCGACGCGCTGATCCTCGACTCGGTCGACTGGCGCGTGGACGCCGGCCAGCACTGGGTCATCCTTGGCGCCCACGGCGCGGGCAAGACCTCGCTCTTGAGCGTGCTCACCGGCTATCTCGCGCCCACCGCCGGAACGATAAGCGTGCTGGGCGAGACCTATGGACGCTCCGACTGGCGCGAGTTGCGCACCCGGATCGGACTGGTCAGCTCGTCGATCCGTCAACTGATGCCGCCGCACGAGAACGCGCTCAACGCGGTAGCCAGCGGACGGCGCGCGATGATCGGGATGTGGGGCGAAGTCGGCGAGGCCGATTCAAGACGCGCCGCCGAAATATTGCGCGAGGTCGAAGCCGAGTACCTGAGCGAGCGCCCGTGGCGCTTCCTTTCCCAGGGCGAGCGCCAGCGGGTGTTGATCGGACGCGCGCTGATGGCCGATCCGCGCCTCCTGGTGCTCGACGAGCCGTGCGCCGGGCTCGACCCGGTCGCGCGCGAGCATTTCCTGGCCTTCATCGAGCGGCTGCTCGGCCGCCCCGACGCTCCCACGCTGGTCCTGGTCACCCATCACGTCGAGGAAATCGTCGCCGGCTTCTCTCACGTCCTGGTGCTGCGCGCGGGAAAGGTGCTCGCCACCGGCTCGCGGGAGAGTGTGATGACTTCGGCGACGCTGAGCCGCGCCTTCGACGCGCCGCTGCGGTTGGCCGCAAACGGCGGGCGTTACTCGCTTGCGGTCGGCGCGGAACCGTCCAAGGTCGTCTGATCGGCGAAAAACGATCGACGAAAACGCGACCGGTTCGGCGCCGACCGTCATGCTGTGACGTCTTCCTATATCGTCTCGCTGAATTGAACCTGATAGAATTAAATTATGGCATGGAAATTCACCTTGGCGCTGATTCTTATCTCCGTCGCCACCGTTTCGGCATGGGCCGTCGGTGGGGAGCCGGAAAATGAGGCGGTGGTGCGGGAAGAGGCGGCGAAGCATCTGAGCGCGCTGCGGGAGCATCTGCTCAGGCGCTGACCGGCATCGTTTGCCGCGCTGGAGCGCGAAGTTCGTAAGAATGCGCGCGCCGCGCCGAATGTTCATCCGACCGGCTCTGAGCGGATTGGAGCCCCGAGGCGTCAGCAGCTCAGAACGGCTTCTCCATCCCCTGCGGCGAACGCGGCGGGCTCGGCACCCGGTAGCTCTCGCACCCGGGGTCGAAGCCGCGTTTCATCCGGTCGCGGCCGAACACCCGCATCACGAAGCTGAACGGCGTGATCACCAGCATGAAAATCAGGGTCAGGATCGCCCGCGTGTTGAACCATCCCATCGCATGCCCCAACCGCGTCCACCATCGATGCAGCAGCGTGAGGCTGCGCGGCCACAAAAGCGCCGCCAGCCACAGCACCGCGGCAACGATCCACGGCCAGCGCGCGGGCATGTGATGGCGCAGCAGGGGCAGCGCTCCGAAGAGCGCCGCGAACAGCGCCCCGAGCACCAGTCCGAAATTGCGCAACTCCGACTTGGGTAGTCGCTCCCCTGCTTTTGGCTCCATCGCCGCCCGTCAGTCCAACTCGAACTCGCGCTGCCAGCTCTCGTCGCGCGGACGCTCGGGCTGATCGGCCTTGGCGAGCACAAAGTCTTCCAGCACGAGCACGTCCATCTCGGTCCGCATGAAACATCGGTACGCGTCTTCGGGCGTGCACACAATCGGCTCACCGCGCACGTTGAACGAGGTGTTGACCAGCACGGCGCATCCGGTCCGCGCGGCGAAGCGTTCGAGCAGCCGATGGAAGCGTGGATTGGTGCGCGCGTCGACGCTCTGGATGCGCGCCGAGTAGTCGACGTGGGTGACGGCCGGGATGCTCGAGCGCGGCACGTTGAGCTTGTCGATGCCGAAGAGCCGGTGCTGCGCGTCGCTCATCGGCCGGCGCAAATCCTCGCGCACGTTGGCGACCAGCGCCATGTAAGGGCTCGGCCGATCGAGCTCGAAGTATTCCGCGGTGCGCTCGACCAGCACCGCGGGAGCGAACGGCCGAAACGACTCGCGGTACTTGATCTTGAGGTTCATCACGGATTGCATCTTCGAGTTGCGCGGGTCGCCCAGGATCGAGCGGTTGCCGAGCGCGCGCGGCCCGAACTCCATCCGCCCCTGGAACCATC
>VFSW01011214.1_pt1 | contig 12621 bp, 9 predicted proteins | sample 5358111 | NCBI WGS metagenome assembly VFSW01 (sample SAMN11554181, study PRJNA540505) | mine drainage metagenome | isolation source: sediment from site ElyBrook_90M | place: USA: Ely Copper Mine, Vershire, VT | collected 2017
ATCGCGGCGCCCAGCGATACCATGTAGACGGACGCCCTGAACTCGATGAGCCCGAGAGGGGCGCGGTCGTAGAGCGGGCGCGACTCGGGAAGCTCGAGAATCGGTTTGAGCTCGCCGGCGCCGGCCTCCAGTCCCTCGCCGACTTCGGTCACGATGCCGGTCAGGCGGCGCGAGCGCAGCGGCACGATCACCCGATGGCCGCACTCGACGCGGCCCTCGAGCGCCGGCGGAATCGCGTAGGTCAGTTGCCCCACGCCCCGCGCCGCGCCGATAAGGATCACCTTCGCCTGCATCGCGATTGCCATTGGCAATTTACATGGCGCAGGCGCGCGGGCAACCGCTCTCGCACGGCGGCGCGCGCAAGACCGCAGTCCGGCAATCGAACGCGCGTGAGGGAAATTCGGCTTCGCGGGAGAAATCCGCCTCAGGCGGGCAAACGGCGAGCGCTCATCGCGAGCATGATTTCCGTCCAACCGTCGAAGATCATGTCGATACCGATGAACAATCCGATCACCCAGAGCCCGGAGACCGGCCACGCGTCCCAGATCATGATGCCCAGGATGATCGAAATCGCGCCGTTGAGGATAACCCATCCGCGATGATGCAACGGCGTCGAGAAACCGATGAACAGGCGGAACAGGCCGGCAACGATCAGGACGATGGCGATCACCAGCGTCAGGGTGACCGCCGCCAGCGCTGGATTTGTAATCATCACTAAGCCGGCGACGGCGTATAGCACGCCACCCAGCAAATTGATGAAAAAGCCGCTCCATGGCCGATGCCTGAAGCCATGAATCACCTCGAACACGCCGGCGACGATAAGCAGCCATCCGAGAAACAGCACCGAGATGATTGTCATCTCGAACGCGTAGCCGATCGCGATCATGCCGAGGATAACCAGCGCGATTCCCAGTACCAGGAACCACGTCGAATGCTTGCGAACTTGCTCGATTCCGGTATTGAGCATTAGTGGGGTCATGGCCGTGTCTCCTGTGACGCGCCGTGCGTACGGTCGAATAATGTTGTCGCGATGGGTCATCGCTAGCACGGTTCTGTACCGAGGCGCTATCGCCCGCGGGTTGCGCCGAAAGAGGCACTAACCCGGGAGGTATCCGGCCGCCGCGGACCGGCTTTCCCCGCCCCGCCGAGTCTGGTTGAATCGACTGGCGCGGACGCGGCCGCAACCGCAGTCTCCGCCGACGGACGGTCTCAAGATGCTGCGTTTCCTGACAGCCGGTGAGTCGCACGGCCCCGAACTGGTCGCGGTGGTGGAAGGCTTCCCGGCCGGCTTCGATATTGACCTGGCGAAGATCAACTACGACCTCGCGCGCCGTCAGAAGGGCTACGGACGGGGCGGACGGATGGCGATCGAGCGTGACGAGGTGCGGGTGGTCTCGGGCATCCGCTTCGGGCGTTCGATGGGCAGCCCGATCACGCTCATCGTCGAGAACCGCGATTTCAAGAACTGGCACAAGCGGATGTCGGTCGACCCCGCCGACCGCGGCGAGGCCGAACCGGTCACGCGGCCGCGTCCCGGCCATGCCGACCTGGCCGGCGTACTCAAATACAATCTCGACGACATCCGCGACGTGCTCGAGCGCGCTTCGGCCCGCGAGACCACGATGCGGGTCGCGGCCGGCTCGCTCGCCAAGCTGATCCTCGAACCTTTCGGCGTCACCACGCTCGGTTACGTCGCGAGCATCGGCTCCGCCGAAGCGCGGACGCCCGCCGACCTGAGTATCGAGGACTTAAAACGCCTCACCGAGGCCTCGCAGGTGCGGGTCGCCGACCCCGAGGCCGAGCGCGCGATAATCGCCGAGATCGACGAATGCAAAAAGACCGGCGACACGCTTGGCGGCGTGGTAGAAGTGATCGCCACCGGATTGCCGGTCGGACTCGGCAGCCATGTGCAATGGGACCGCAAGCTCGACGGCCGCCTGGCGCACGTGCTCCTGAGCCTGCAGGCGGTCAAGGGCGTCGAACTGGGACTGGGCTTTCGCGCCGCGGCGACGCGCGGCTCGGCGCTCCATGACGAAATCGCCTACGACCCGGCGGCCCGCCGCTTCATCCGCCGCTCCAACAATTCCGGCGGTACCGAGGGCGGAATGACCACCGGCGAGCCGCTGCGCGTGCGCGTGGCCTTCAAACCGCTGTCGACCCTGATGCGTCCACTGCGCTCGGCCGACATCCGGACCAAGGCCGAATCGGTCGGCAACACCGAACGTTCCGACGTGTGCGCAATTCCAGCCGCCGCGGTTATCGCCGAGGCGGTGGTCGCGTTCGAGCTGGCCAACGCGTTCGTGGAAAAATTCGGCGGTGATTCGCTCACCGAGATCGCGCGCAACTATGAAGGCTACCTCGAGCAGGTGCGTAATTTTTGACACCGCCGGGGCCCAGCGAGACGGCTCGCAACGAGATGGCGCCCAAGTTGATCCTCACGGGCTTCATGGCGACCGGCAAAAGCGCGGTCGGCCGCGCGGTCGCGGCACGCCTGGGATGGCGCCTGGTCGATAGCGACACCGAGCTGGTGGCGCGCGCGGGCAAGCCGATGCCGGCGATTTGCGCCGCGCACGGCGAAGCGCAGTGCCGCGCGCTGGAGCGCGAGGTGAGCGCCGCCCGGGCGGACGATCCCGCTCGCTGCCCGCAATGCGGCGAGCCGCGGCCGGCCGTGATCTCGACCGGCGGCGGCGCGCTGGTCGACGAACGCAACTACCTCGCGCTCAAGCGCGCGGGTGTGATCGTCTGCCTGAGCGCGCGGCCCGAGGTGATCGCGGCGCGCGTGCGGCGCGCTCCACATAAGCGGCCCAAGCTGCTCGAAGGCGGCAAACCACTGGAAGCGCGAATCGCCGAACTGATGGAAGAGCGGCGCGCCGCCTATGCGCGCGCCGATTTCACTGTGGACACCTCCGACCTTTCGGTCGCCCAGTCTGCCGAGCGCGTGCTGGAAGTCTTCGGCCGGCACCGCAGGAGCGCCCATCGATGCGCACCTTCCGCGTAGAACTCGGCGCCGACGCGCATCCGGTCCACGTCGGCGCCGGCGCGCTCGACCAGACCGGGCGGCTCGCGCGCGAGGCGGGACTTGCCGCCGGGCGCGCGCTCATCGTCACCGATTCCAACGTCGCACGGCTGTATGGCGAGCGCGCCGCCGCCTCGCTCAAGGCGGCGGGTTTCGCACCGCGAACCCTGGAGGTCGCGGCGGGCGAGCAGAGCAAATCGTTCGCCACGCTGGAACGGGTCTATGACGCGATCGTGGACGCGGAACTGGATCGAAGCGGCGCTGTGTTCGCGCTGGGCGGCGGCGTGGTCGGCGATCTGGCCGGCTTCGCCGCCGCAACCTACATGCGCGGCGTGGCGCTGGTGCAAATTCCGACCACGATGGTCGCGCAGGTCGACTCGGCGCTGGGCGGCAAGACCGCGGTCAACCATCCGCGGGCGAAAAATCTGATCGGCGCGTTCTACCAGCCGCGGCTCGTCGTGGCCGACGTCGCGACGCTCGATAGCCTGCCCGAGCGCGAGTTCCGCGAGGGCCTCGCCGAGGTCATCAAGTACGGTGCGATCATGGATGCGCCGATGGTCGAGGCGCTGGAGCTTGGGCTCGACGCGATTTTGCGCCGCGACCCCGCGGCGCTGGAGGAAATCGTCGCACGATCGCTGCATCACAAGGCCACCGTGGTGGCGAGCGACACGCGCGAGGGCGGACTGCGCAAGATCCTCAACTACGGCCACACGGCGGGCCATGCGCTCGAAGCGTCGTCGGGCTACGGCAATTTTCTTCACGGCGAAGCGGTCGCGATCGGGATGGTCGCGGCGGGAAGACTCTCGCAAGCGTTCGCGGGTCTCAGCGCCGCCGAGGCCGAACGGCTGGAGCGGCTAATCGCGCGGGCGGGATTGCCGACCGCGATGCCGGTGGGATGGCGCGGCGAGGAGTTCGTGCGTGCGATGCGGCTGGACAAGAAGCGCGCCGGCGACGGGGTCGAATTCGTACTGCTCGATCGGCTGGGCCACGCGCTGACCCGCAAGCTCAGTTTTGCCGAGATTCTCGCGCACCTCGGCTGACCAATCCGGTTCATAGTTTTGAGGAAGGGCCAAGGAAGCAGGGATCCCGTACTCCCTATGGATACCCACCCGCGCCTCGCCCAAACACGCGTGGAGATTGGAGAAATGATTCTGCCCATATCCACAGCCCCACCATCTGGCGGGTAGTCGGCAAGCGCAGTACCCTGCCCACTATGGGTAAGTGGCTCAGCGAGCACTGGCAGGAGTTTTGGCGATCCGGTCTCGAAAATCTCTACACATCCATTTGGCGGTGGGTCTTTGCTGTTGCGGGGGCGGCTGTGTTAGCCGCTGGATATCTCGCTTCGGGTCTTTCAGCAAAATGGCATGACCGATTTATAGGTGCCTTTGTAGCGATCCTATTAGTAGTGCTAGTAACTCTTCTCAAAGCGCTGTACCGTCGTCGACGCAACAACCCTCCATTACTCATATCCGCAGATGAAGATGCCGAAATCATGCAGCAGCGGCTCTACTTTCATACACATCTGTATGTACTGGGCGAGCCAACACTAATGGGAACGGCGCCATTTATAGAATTCCTTCAGCCAATGATCAATGCTTCTGTATTGTCGGTAACTTTCGATTCGGAAATTGAAGGTCGAATTTATATCGATGGCGAAGAACAAAAAGACAAGTTAGAGATACGCAAGACGCCGCCACAACGGTTAGAAGTGCAGAGGGCCGCGTTTCATCAACTCACATTCAGGCAATGGTTCACTCCTGAAATTGCAAAGAAAATACAGGAACAAGCCGAGACTGTTTTCGATTTTGGACATGTAGCTCTTTACTTCAGTTTCGAACATCGCGGCCACAAACGCACCTTACGAAAAGCTCTCGGTAATCAGGTTGTCTGGAAAAACCCTAACTTTTTGCTAACCGAGGCAGCGAAACAACCAGCCGCGCCGCCTGAAGTTCCATCGATTTCTGTTGCTCGAATAACAGCAGATTTTGGACCTTTGACCATCAATGGTTATTTTAAATTTTCGATAATTGCTTTTTCCTGTCCTTTAAACTTGAAATTAGAGCAAATCCCGACGGGTTACGTGCATTACAACGAAAGAGGAGGAGAACAAACGATCCTCGATACGCCTCAGCTCGATCCGTCTTCTGGTTTCGCGAATCACGGATTACAGGGAACATGGATCGAATTGCGACAATATGTGCCGGTGGCTGTTCGAGAGAAAATAATTACGGCGCTTGGCGACCCGGCCTCCGTACTACAATTTTATTTCGACGATCTTATAATCATGGTCTCGTCGGCAGGGTATGAAGCAGTACGTCTGCCGCTCTGGAACGGACTTAATTGTTCGCACGGTATGTCTTTCGGTCGAATTGTCAGCATGAGCGCGAGAATTGCTATTGGAGGAACTGGCTGTAAAACGTCCTAAGGCGGCCTAAAAAAATGGTAATTTTGAATTGAATTGAACCGGCTCGCTGGTGTCGCCTACAGTCCACTGAAGCGGGCGCCCGCCGGATCAGGAAAAGACTGGTTTGCGCGGCGCCACCCAGCTCGTCACTTGCGTTCCATCAGCTTGACGCGGCCCAGGAACCTGGGGCGAATGAGCACCGTCTCCAACGGCAGCACGCTCATCGCGAGCAGTCCGTTGAACGCCATCACCAGCGCCAGCATCAGGCCCATCTCGGCCAGGAAACGCAGTTCGGACAGGAAGTACCAGGGCAGCACGCCCAGGACCATCGTGAACGCGACGAAGAAAGTCGCCTCGCCAGTGGTAAAAACCGCGCGCGTCACCGCGGCCTGCACGTCGCCGTCGGCCGCGCCCTGGAATTCCTCGCAGATGCGGCTCAGCAGGTAAATCCCGTAGTCGATACCGACGCCAAGTCCGACCGCCACCACCGGCAGCGTGTTGACGTCGAGTCCGACTCCGCGCAGATACATCACCGAGTCGGTGGCGAACTGCGCAAACAGCAACGGCACCAGCAGCATCGCAGCCGCCACGCCCGAATGGTACGTCAGCACGCACATCACGAAGATGGTGGCGAGCAGGTAGAGCAGGATCTTGAGATCGGCCGCGCGCACCACGTGGTCGAGCGCATATTGCAGCGCGACCGATCCGGTGGCGAGCCGGATGCGGTAGACCGGCGAAGGCTTGGGCTGCACCTCGGCGATCGCGCGCTCCGCCTGCGCCATCGCTTCGTCCACGGTGCCGGCGCGCAGGTCCTTGTACCAGAGCACGACGTCGCCGTTGGTGCCGTTGGGCTGGATTATGTTGCTGAAGTTTTCCAGCGAATGCCCGGTGCGGGTCCAGAACAGGTACGCGCCGACGTCGTGGCCGGTAAGATCGATCGGCAGCCACTTGGGATTGCCGCCGCGCAGGATCAAGCCGGTATATGGGATGTAGTCGGCGAGCGAGAGCGTGGCGACGGCGCCGTGGTTGCGCTCGATGGCCTTTTGGAAGCGGAGCATCGAGTCGTAGACCTCGGGACGGTAGAGTGCGCGCGGGATCTTGCCCTCCCACACCACGTTCAGCGTCGCGGTGCCGGCGAGGTTGCGGTTGATCTCGCGCTCGGCGACGTTGAACTCGTTGTCGGGCCACAGCAGCGGACTGCCGATCGTGACGTTGCCGACCGGACGGCTCATCGCGAGAAATGCGAGCAGCGCCGCCACCGGGACCGCGATCACGGTCGTGACGATCCGAGCGCGCGGCGTCAGCAGCCCCGCCAGCGCCCGCTGCACCGGCTCAATAAGCCGCGTGCTGAGTGAGGGAACCTCGTGGGTGATGAAAACGCTTACGTCCCTGGGCGGCGGCAGGATCGCCAGCAGCACCGGCGTGAGCAACACGGCCGAAGGGATGATCAGCAGCGACCAGGTGCCGCACAGCACGCCGAGCTTCTGGATTATCGGAATCGGGGCGAGGCAAATCATGTAGAGCCCGGCGACGTCGCACATGATGCCGAGGAAGGCCGGCGCGAACATCGAGGCCAGCGCGCCCGCCGCGCCCGCCACGCGCTCGTGTGTCTCGTAGAGGATTTCGTAGTAGCGGCGCGTGATCTGCAGCGAGTGGCTGAGCGCGCGCGCCATCAGCAGCACCGGCACCACCACGGTGAGCGGCTCGAGGTTCAGCCCCAGCCAGCCGCCCGCGCCGAGCCCCCAGATCGTCGACACGGCGGCGGCGATGATCGGCGTGAGCGCCCCGGCGAGGCTCCGCATGTAATCGACGTGGGCCCCGATGATGAGCGCGAGCGAGAGCAGGAAAATCCACATCGCCTGGTGCCCGTAGCGATAAACCCATGCGATCAGCATCACGCGCCCGGCCGTGTAGAACACGACATTGGGGTCGCCCTGGGCCGCGAGCATCTTGTGCACGCGCTGGAAAACGTCGCCGTAGTCGAGTCCCTGCTCGAAGAAGGCGGCCTCGATCAGCGTCGCCTTCTCGTCGGGCGAGACCAGAATTCCGGTAACGCCGGCGGCGTGGCGCGCGCGCTCCTGCACGGCCGTCGCGTCGGCCTGGGTGACGGGGATCTTGTTGGTCATCACCGGCTCGGAACTGAGGCCGGGCGGCGTCGGCCGGATCACGCGAACTTTCTCGCTCGCGATCGAGGTCAGGGTTACGTGATCGATACCCGGCACCAGGTCGAGGTCGCGCGTGATCCGCCAGATCCTGGCCAGCGTCTGGGGCGTATAGATCGTGCCGTGCTTGACCTCGAGCAGGATTTCAACCGTGGCCGGCTTGCTGAAGCTCTGGTAGCGCTTGAAGACGTCGGTGACGCGGTTGTGCGCCGGGATCAGGTCGGCAACCGAGGTTTGGGCCTGGAAACTGCGCGCGATGCGCACGACGCCGACGCAAAAAAAGGCGGTCAGCGCCACGTACACAACGATGACCTGCCACCGCCAGTGGAGCAAAAAATCAGCAGTCTTCTGACCCATGGATAGCATAGTCAAGACCGATCGTTTCGCGGCGGGCGTGCCATCCGACCAAACCGGCCCGATCAAGTCAAGCTGGCTTTCGTCGTCAGCATTAGCGGCGCGCGTCGCACTTGGCGTGCGAAGTTGTGCACAACCTTTCGAGGTTTGTTGATATTCATAATCAGCTCGAATGTTTACATTAAGCGGACGGTGTATAAAATCGCGCGTCACGTGGAAACAGGGCGCGGATGGCGCAGGCGGAGATTTTTTTCGGCCATGCGCCCTTCGCACATCTGAGCGGTCTCATCAAAACCGCCGGCTCAGGCGCGCGTAATACTCACTAGGGGTAGGGATGAAAAATCACGATTTCAATCGAGCGGCGGCGGGTTTCGAGGCGGTCGCACGGCGCGTGATGACCGTGCAGGACGTCTCGGCCTACCTGCGGGTACATCCGTCGACCGTTTACCGGCTGCTCAAGCGCAACGAGTTGCCGGCCTTCCGGGTCGGCAGCGACTGGCGCTTCAATGTCGAAGCGATCGACCGTTGGCGATCGCAGATGGAAGCGGGCGCTCAAGTGCTCGACAAATAGCGCGACCGACCCGCCGTCGGACTTGTCGCTGAGAGCGCAGCGGGCCCCGCGAGCTACTGCTCGAAGTAGTTGCGCGGGTTCTCGACCATCAGCGTCTGGATTTTTTCCGCGCTGACCCCTGCCTCGCGCAACGCGGGCAGAATGTTCTTGAAAATGTGCGTCGGCTGCCAGTTGCGGATTCCCTGTTCGATCTCGGGCGTCAGGTCCAGGCCGCGCCCGAGCCAGCACGCGACCGAGTCGTGCGACAGCACGATCTGCTTCTCGAAACCGATGCCCAAAAGCCCGATCAGCGCGGCCAGCCGCAGCCGGTCGGGATGCAGAAAATCCAGCCCGAAGCGATCGAAGCCCAGGTAGCATCCGCGGTCGAGCATGTCGGTGTGGTAGCGCAGGTCCGACGCGCCGCAGCTATGGCCGACGATCACGTGCTTGAGGTCGACGCCTTCGGAGGCAAAAATGTCGAGCTGCTCGCGGCCCATCGTCCCCTCGTCGGTGTGGGTGGTGATCGGCGCGCCGGTTTTGAGATGCGCGCGGGCGGCGGCGCGCAGGCACTTTTCCTCGTACTCGGTGATCTTTTCCTTGGAGGTCGCGCACTTGATGACTCCGGCCTTCACCCCGGTGCGCGCGATTCCTTCGGTCAGCTCGGCCACGTAAACGTCGGCTATTTCGCCGACCGGACGCTGCTTGAAGTAGGCGGTGTTGCCGAGGTCTTCCTTGTAAAGGCCAGTCGCGCAGATTAGCTGAACGCCGGCCGCGCCGGCCGCCTCGGCCATGAAGTTCACGTCGCGTCCGATGTCCATCGGGCACGGGTCGAGGAAGGTGCCCAGGCCGAGGTCGCGCAATTCCTTGAGCCGGTCGGTCGCGAACTTGAGCGCCTGCTTGCGCTCAAAGCGGGGCGCCGTGCAGTCGAGTTCCCATCCGCCCCATCCGACCATCAGATGCTCGTGCATCAGCGTGGTGCCGAGTTTGTCGGCGGTGGTTGTGCCGGTAACGGTGTTAATCGTTTTCATGGATCGCACCCCCGCTCTGTGCCGGCGCGGCGGCCGGATGGAGCATCGAAAAGCTAACCTCAGGGTCGCGCCTTGGGCAAACGCACGGACGGGGCGGAGCGTCGGTGACGAATGCGCACGCCGCTCTAGTGCGCGAGGCACGGGGAAGGAGGTCAGACGCGCACGCTCGTCGGGATGCGGGGTCAGGCCTCGGCGTCGTGCGAGAATACGGCGTGGATGAGGATGATCGCCACCCCAATCGTGATTGCGCTATCGGCGATATTAAACACCGGGTAGCTCCACGCGTAGTAATGGACGTAGATGAAATCGACGACGCGGCCGCGCACGGCGCGGTCCAACAGGTTGCCCGCCGCGCCCCCCATGATCAGCGCAAAGGCGGCCGATATCGCCGGCGGACGCGCGCCGCGCGCGAGCAGCACCCCGAGCACTATTACCGCGGCGGCGGCGAGCCCGTCGAGCATCAGCCCCCGCACCGCCGGCGGCAGGGTCGCGAACAGGCTGAACGCGGCGCCCGAATTCAACGTGTAGGTTATCGCGAGCCAGTGCGGCACCACGTCGATCTGCGCGAAGAGCTGGAGATGCCGCACGATATAGAGCTTGACCAACTGGTCGAGCACGAACACCGGCAGCGCGACTAGACCCAGCATCGTGCCGAACCGGCGCCAATCCATCGCCGTGCCCGCACCGCCCGCGGCTGGCGTCGACACTTGCAGCCGGGCAGACCTCACGCGTTCAACGCCTGTACTACCGCGCGGCATCGCGGATCCAGGTCGGAGCCGGAATCGTCATCGAAGTACATCCAGCAGCGCTGGCACTTGCGCCCCGGCGCGCGCCGCCCCACCACGACCAGCGGCGGGTCGGCCGAGACGCGTCCGTAAACCCCGTCGAAATTGAAGGCCTCGGCACCGTTGGCTTTGCGGCGCAGATCCTCGGCCTCGCGCCCGTCGAGCGGCGCGACTTGCGAAACGATGAACAGCTCCTTGAGTGCGCCGCGATGACGCGTGAGCGTCTCGGCCAAAGCGCCGTCCTCGGCGCCAACCGCGCCGATTTCCACCGCGGCCTCCAGCGGTGCGCCGATAGTCCCCGCCTGGCGCATCGTCTCGAGCAGCTTGAGCGCCTCGGCCCGCCCCTTGAGCAGCCGCTCCCAGTGCGCTTCCAGTTCCGCGTCGCGCCACTCGGCGACGGGCGGAGCGAGCGTCAGCAGATGAACGCTTGCCGCGCGCTCGCCCGGCATGTGCGAATAAATCTCGTCGGCGGTGAACGGGACCAGCGTCGCGAGCATCCGCACCAGCGCATCGATTACGTGGTAAAGCGCGGTCTGCACCGAGCGGCGCTCGGGCGAAGCGGCGGCCGCGCAATACAGCCGGTCGCGCGCGACATCTATATAGAGCGAACTCAGGTCGACCACGACGAAATTGATGATCGCGTGGTAGGCGGCCTGGAAATCGTACTCGTCGAAGGCGCGGCGCACGTCGGCCTTCAGGCGTTCGGTGCGGGCCAGGATGTAACGGTCGAACTCGGTCATCGACTCCGGCGGCAAGGCGTCGCGCGCCGGATCGAAGTCGGCGAGATTGCCCAGGATATAGCGGCAGGTGTTGCGAATTTTGCGATAGGCCTCCGCGACCGCCGTGTAGACCGTGTCGCCCAGCGCGATTTCCGTGGTGTAATCGAGCGAGGCATACACCAGGCGCAGCACGTCGGCGCCGATTCGGTTAACCGCGTCGGCCGCGTCCTCGGAATTGCCGAGCGACTTCGACATCTTGCGCCCCTGCTCGTCGACCGTCAGCCCGTGACTTATCACGGCGCGAAACGGCGCATGGCCGCGCTCGGCGACCGCGCACGCCAGCGACGAGCCGAACCATCCGCGCGCCTGCTCGACGGCTTCGAGGTAGGCGTCGGCAGGCCACGCATCAAGGCGCTTGCGGAGCACCGCGGCCTGCGAGCAGCCCGAATCGAACCACACGTCCAGCTCGTCCTCTTCCTTCTCGAACCCGGTGCCCTGGCACTCTTCGCACTTGAGCCCGGGCGTGACGAAGTCCGCCGCGGGACGGCTGAACCACGCATCCGAGCCTTCGCTTTCGAAGATTCGCTCCGCCGCGCCCATCACCTCGTCGTACAAGCCGACGTGGCCGCAGGCGCCGCACTTGAGCGCCGGAATCGGCACGCCCCATGCGCGCTGGCGCGAGAGACACCAGTCGGGCCGCATCTCGGTCATGTTGCGAATCCGGTCGCGCGACCACGCCGGAATCCATTGCACGGCGTCGATTTCTTCGATCACCCGCTGGCGCAGCCCGTCATGATCGATCCGCATGAACCATTGCTCGGCGGCGAGGAAAATCAGCGGATTCTTGCAGCGCCAGCAATGCGGATAGCTGTGCGAGAACTTGAGCGAATGGAGCAGCGCGCCGGTCGCGCGCAATTTTTCGACGATCGAGTCGTTGGCCTTGAACACGTTCTGCCCCGCCCACTCGCCGCCGTCGGCGGTGAACTTCCCGGCCGTGTCGACCGGCGTAAACGGCTTGAGCCCGTACTGCGAGCCGACCACGAAATCTTCGTAGCCATGTCCCGGCGCCGTATGCACCAGGCCGGTGCCGGCGTCGGCCGTAACATGGTCGCCGTACATCAGCTTGACGTCGCGGGCGACGAACGGATGGCGAAAAATATCCTGCCCGTCGAGCGACTTGAGCGCTTCGCGATCGAGCGGGAGGCTTTTTTCGACCGCGAGCGAGCATTCCTTCGCGACCGCCTCGGCCAGCCGCGCGGCGACCACGTAGTAGCGCTCGCCCGCCTTGAGCGCGACGTAATCGAACGTCGGGTTAAGGCTGATTCCCAGGGTGGCGGGGAGCGTCCAGGGCGTGGTGGTCCAGATCACGGCGAAGAGCTTGCCCGCCTTGTGCGCCGCGGCGAGTTCCGCCCCGTCGGAGTGATTCGCGGCGAGCGCCGCGGCGTCGCGCAGGTTCGCATTGAAGGCGAACGCGACGTAGATCGACGGCGAGACGTGCTCGCGATACTCGACCTCGGCCTCGGCCAGCGCCGTGCGATCGGCGAAGCACCAGTGCACCGGGCGCAGGCCGCGATAGACGTAGCCGCGCTCGACCAGGTTGCGC
>VFSW01011215.1_pt1 | contig 12620 bp, 12 predicted proteins | sample 5358111 | NCBI WGS metagenome assembly VFSW01 (sample SAMN11554181, study PRJNA540505) | mine drainage metagenome | isolation source: sediment from site ElyBrook_90M | place: USA: Ely Copper Mine, Vershire, VT | collected 2017
TTTTGTCTACCAGAGCGGCCGCGTCTGACCCAAGCACGGACGGCAAAGCATTGGCTGTTGCCCTGAGCAGATTGCTCCCTTTGCTTGGGTCGGTGTTGTTGACCGCTGCATCCTGGATCGGTTTGCCTTCGCTGTCGATACTTGAGTTGCCCAGGGTGATTTGGGTATCTGCGTCACCCAGCATGTGCTGAACGTTGCCGGAAACATTATTGACTGGCCCGGTGTTCGTATTAACGCCAGCCTCATTTTGTTTGTGCAGAACACCCGCTTGATTTTTGTTGTCTTGGCTGCGGACAGCTTCCTCGCCCGGCACTTTGCCTTTGTCTTCTTCGTACCGCGCCGCCACATCATTGACGGGCGGCCCGCCAAGACCTCTCTCAATATCCTCCGCAAGTCCTTTCGCGTAACGGTCGGCCATAAGCCCTAGCACCGGAGCATCGCCGTATCGCGCCATGTCGGCAATGTCCGTCGGTGTGTAATTTTTTCCGGTTTGTGAATTTAGCTGAGTTTGCGCCCAATTCATGAACCTGGTACCCTCGTCTGTCTGACGACCCACCCCAGCCTCTTTAGTTTGCGTCGCCGCAACTTGAAAGGCGCGTGATTTTTCATGGCTGGCTTGGGATGCTTCAACATGAGACTTGCTTTCATCAAGACTCGCTCTGATCGCGCTCGCCGCCTTGACGGTGCTCGCGTCGCCTTGTGTGAAGCTGTCCGAGTGCATGGCGGAATTGGTTTTTTGCACGGCATCCGCGTATTTTTTGTTGTGCGTCAGCTTGTCCAGCAGTTGGTTCATTTGTTGCGTTGTTGAAGAGCTGGATGCCGATGTCCCGCCGCCTGCGGACACTTCTGCCCCGCCTACAAAAGGCACATGAACACCGCCAGTAACCTCGGCTCGCGCATGAGCTTCTACTTCCGCCTTCTGGTCTGAGCTGAGCTTGCTGCTCTTCGTGGCTTCATTCGCCAGGCCTTTTTCTGTCGCAAAGCTGCTGATGGTTTGCGCCGCAGTCGATGTCTGATCGGCGTGTTGGGCGTTCCGGTCTTTCCCGTGCCCTTGCTCAAAAGATGTGAACGCCTGTTCCGCTGCGACGATGCTGTTTCCTGCCTGGACGGATTCAGTGAAAGACGCTTTTTCTGCCTGGGTGGCAGAGGTTGCAAGAGAACTTCCAATTCTGCCGCTGACATCCATTTTCATGGCGGTGTTTTGAGCTCTCGCCGAATCGTCAACTGATTCGTGTCCGCCGTAGTACGAATACTTGATGCCGTCACTGCCGCTATTAGACCATCCGCCTTGCGTGGTGTTGGGTCGCGCCATATCCTGGAACTGGTTGTTATTGTTCGACGACGTATTATCCAGCGAGCCATTGCCCATGCTGATATTGCCGCTTGCGATGCTCGATGCGACTTTATCGGCCTCGCGCGAAGGGCTGACCATCCCGGCAATGGCCTGTGCGCCAACGTCGCCCCCTTTCACTATCGCGCTCGCGATGGCCGGGATGGCTGTGGCCGCAATCATCCCGGCAATCGCCTGGTCGCTGATGTATGCGTTGTTGAGGATACTGTAATCCGCCATGGCCAGCCCTTGGCCTGCTGTCATCGAAGCCAGATCTTGCGAGTGCATCATCATCACCATGTTCAGGATGGCGTAAAGCGGTGGCCACAACTGCACCCAGAACAAACTCTGCACATACATTTTAAGAGCCCCGCCTGCCTTATGCCCGCATAGCATGAGAAATAGCGCGAGGATCGGGAAAATCGAATACTGCATAATCTCCACGATGTTTTTGACTTTAGGCATGGTGCTTTCAGCCAGCGTCGCCATCAGCTTGTAGCTGTCCGAGGTGGAGCGGATCGCTTGCGCCTCGGCCAGGTTCGCCGCAGCACCTGCCGCATCGCCAATCTGCGCGGGCAGCATGTACTGCGCATCAATCATGAAATTGGTCATGGCGGTCTGCCTGATCGAAGTCGTTGCTGCCGTCGATACGCTAAGAATGAAATTGGTGCTGGTTTGGATCGAGCTGCGTACTGCTGCGTTAGCGAGAGGATTCGGCGAGCCATTTGCCGAGCCGGGGAAAAGACGATTCCCCAGAGAGTTGGTCTCCAGCTTGGCCTGGTCGTTCGCTTGTGTCGTCAAGTAACCGTATGCAACGTCGCATCCATATGTCCCGGCTGGCGGTGAGGAACCGTTGATCGCCCTGATGGTGACGAGACGGCCAGGATTGGTCTTGCCGTTCAGATAGGCCCACAGATCGGTAGCTTGCGCCATGTCCGACGCGACGATATAGCCCGTCGCGTATTCAGGCACAATGCACTGCCGATAAAATTCCAGGAGGTTCGACTGCATAATTGAGTTGCTGAATTGGGTATGCAGCATTTCCCGCTGAACTCGCTGCCCCCAGAGCGCGCCGTGTTGCGAAAACTGGAGATCCGTGGGGATTACCGTGAATGCGGTCTCGAACGTCCGGGTTAGATAGTAGCCAATATGGCTCATGGAGCTGGCGAATTCGGCCAGGCCAATCGGGACGTTTGCGACCGTGATTTGTCCTTGCGTCCCGGTCTCGTCGGTGAGTACCACTGTTACTTTTGGCACGAGCAACATCCCGTTGAATATGGCCAGCATGATGATCCACCGGCCAAAGTCCGGGGCTTGGGCAAGACCGGCCAGCACGGCCATCGCCATTGAGACACAACCTACCAGTGCCAGCGTTCTTAACAGACCCAGAAAGTCACCGCTGCCCACAATTGCCGCCACTGCGTTGAACACCAGTTGCAGCTCTTGCATATTCCAATAGGAAAAGACTTCAAACGTCATTTTGCACCACCGAACTGGGCAATCGATTTTAATAACGACAATGGCAGTCCAGCGAGTGTGCTTTGGTTCACTAGCTGCAACGCTCTTGAGTCCTCGGCCGCCTTTTTTGTGAGCTCCAATTCGACGAGCCGCTCTTGATACAGCTCTGCCGTAATGATGTCCATTCTGGCAGTTAGTTTTCTGGTTGCTTCGCTTGCGTCTGCTGCTTTTGTTTCATTCTCACTATTTGCCAGCACTGCTTTGGCTGTCTTGAAGATGCTGGTGATGTATTTGTAGGCAATATCGACGGCGATTGCTTTGGTGTACTGGCCAACCAGGTTTGGGGTGCTTGCATCAGAGACGCTGATCATTTTCCAGACCGGAATTGATGAGACATCCACCAGGTAAAAGTCACTTACGTTCTGCTGCTGTCGATTGGCGAGATTGGTTTCGAGTGCGTTGAGTTTTGCCGTGACCATGGTGAGGAATTGGGGTACAGGTGTCGGCGAGACGGTCGGGTTCAAGCAGTCGGTCGGGGTGTCGCAGGTGAATATACTGAGCGGCTGGTTTGGCCCTTCGTTGTTATAGCCTATGAAATCGTTGGCTGTCAGACCCGTCGGCTCGACGTACCGCCAATTCGCTTTTGCACCGGTCCCGTTGCTGTTTGCATCGGTGATGATGATGGTTCCCGTCATGCTCATAATGAATAGCTTGTCGTTGTTATCCAACCCGGTAGTGTGGCTTAGTGCCTGCCATACCACATTGCCCGGACTAATCTCGCTGGCCGTGGTCGGGCTGGTTGTCTTCAGCTGCGCGACTGCGGCCTGTTTGTTTGCGGGTGTAGCCGACCACGCCGAAAAAGCGTCAGATGCCTGGTTGGTGAGGACGCCTGCCGTGTGAGATATTCCATTCGCTTTCGCATCGGATATGGCAGAGCCGACGACCGAAGCGACACCCTGTGTCATCTGACAAGTGTTGACGTTCATCGCGTTGACTTTGTTGGCAGCATCCTGCAAGTACTCGAACAGGCTGGCCATTTGCGGCATCGAGCTTTTGATCGCCAGCAGGAATCCGTAGCTAATGGACGTGCCGATGTTTTGGAACATCGCGGTCAGCTGGGCGCGGTTGATAAACGAAAACGATCCCGCCGTCAGGTCAATGCCGCCGCATCCGACGTTCAGCGATGGCGGGGTCATGTTCGCGAGCTGGTAGTTCGCGGTCGGCGTCCTCGCATAAAAGCCGCCACCCGAAAATCCGTTCATCGTCTGCCCTTGATATGAGGAAGGCGGCGTTGTGTTCGAGAATCCACCCATGCTGTTGAACCAGCTTTGCATTCCCGCTCCAACATTGGCATTGGCCGGTGCGGCGATCAGGTTGGCAGCGACAAGAATCGAGGTGAGTATTTTTTTGCGGTGCATGGTGACAGCCTTTTAGAGATCGCCTGGTTTGGTTTGGGTTAATACGTAAATGCGCTCGACAAAGTCCTGCAAGGACAGCACGCCGGAACCGAGTATCACCATCTTGTGTGTTTTTACGTTGCCCAGCACATACATGGGCACAGCCTCAACGCCGAGACGAGCGGACAAGCCGTTATCGCGCACGGAGGGCGGCAGACCTTCAATGGTGGTTCCGTCCATGCTGATCGGCATGATGGTCATGTCGTACTGGCGCGTCACCCATTGCAGGGTCGGTATCATGTGTTTGCAGAAAGGGCAGTCGCCCCGATAGAAGAAGAAAATCCCCCAGTCCTTGGCGAGCTCGGTCATCGTGTCGTTTTGCTTGGCTTCTCGCTCGCGCGCGGAAACCTTGATCGCCGAATTGTTCATCGGGTTTTTGAGTTCCTCGTTCAGTGCCGCGTTTTGCCATAAAACCCGCCGCCAGACATCGGCGAAGTAGGCCGCTCTATCTACCTCTACCTTTTGCGCCGTCATGTAGTTTTTTACATTTTCTGGCGAGGGATGAACCACCGCCAGCGCGCGTTTTGCGTCAAGGTCTTTGACGATCTTGTCGAGCTCCTTGACCGCTATGTCTTCTTTGGTCGCATCGGCATCCGGTGCGGATTTCCTTTTGGGCGGCTTGGCTGGCTTGGCTTCCTCTTCGCAATACCAGTTGAACTTCTCCTGGCCATGACACGACCATGCCGACTGGTATTCGATGCCGGGCGGGTAATCCCGCCCTTCCATCCCGGCAAATGCGCTGGGCGCGCTCGCGGTGGCGACCGTCGCCGATATGACGACGAGCAGCGTTAGAAGTGTCTGGTGCATGATTTACTTTTGCCCGCCGGTCGCCAGCGCGTTGACGCGCTGCGTGTAATCAACAGTGCGGTTAGACGGTGCGTCTTTGACAATCGCCGCCGAATTGATGATGGTGCAATTGCACTCGGCTGCGACCTGAGTGAGCGCGGCATCAAGCTGTTTGCCAAAGCGTGAGGCAGATTCGATAATTGCCGCTTGCGCCTTTTGATCCATGCCGGGCTTCATTTGCGCGGACAGGCTTTTTTGCTGCGCCAGGAGAACACCCATGATGTCGGCCTTTGCCATGATGGGTGCCGGGTGATAGTGCTGCCAAACGGCCATGGTTGCGATGGAGACCGTCACTGATATAACGAGCGTGGTGATATGTGCTTGGATGGACATTGTGATTTTACCTTTTAAGCAATGACGCGAATTTGTAAGCCCGCGTGCGTGTCGAAGAACACCACCTCCTCACACATGCAAAATGAGGCCACGAACACCTTGTATCCGGCAATCTTCAGTTCATTGGCGATGTCTTTGGCGCGCTTGCCTTCGCTCTTGCAGCGTTCAATGATGTTCTTAACAACTTTGCGTTTCATTTGGTTTGGTTTTTGGGTTTCGATTTTGTTTTTCATGTTATTGCTCCTCGATGATTAAAATCCCGCCATACCCGTCCGCGCCATAATGCTCGGGGGAAAACGAAACAACTCGCCAACCGCGTTTGTAAATATCTTCCACTGACATACTTTTCCTGTAGCCGCTACCATTTTCTACTCCTACGGGAGGAGGACAAGCAAACAATGCGCCGAGCTTCTGCACGCAATCCATGCCTTTTTTTAATTTGTGGCTTTCGCTGCCCACTTCCTTTTGTGCGTCCGCCGCACCGGCAAAGAGCAGCATGGCGGTGACACCCAATATCGAGGTCACGTGTTTGATGTGGTTTTTTTTCATTTGTTATCTCCTGTGTTGGTTTATTTACGTTGGTTAAGCATCGCTTCAATCGCTTGCTCAGTCGTCATGCCGTTCTTCTCGCGCATGTTCTTTATCCTCTCAAAATCTTCCGCACGCGTGGAGAACAACATCATCGAGAACGGATCAAGCAACAACCGCCCTACCCCGGATCCCATCGGGCTATGCACAAAGATTTCCGAGTAATGCCCATGGTCGGTGGAGATCGAGGATAGTTGGCGTTTCATCCACTCGTCGATGTTGAGTTTGCCTTCTTTGCCCAATCGGTCGATGTTCTCCGGCTTCTGTCGCAGCAAGAATAGCCAGTCCGCATTGTTGATGGTCGCTTTGGTCGCTTCGGTCTTGTAATAGTCGTCCACGCTTTGGGTGATCGTGCCAAACGCGCCGCCGTATTTCCGCGCGCGGCGATAACCGGCTTCGATGAAGTGCCCGCTGCTGCCGCTCCCCATCAAGTCCCACGCCTCGTCGATAATCACAATCTTGCGCCGTGAGCGGTCCAGATACATTTCCTGGGTAATGCGGTACATGATGATCTGCATGACCACTGCCTGAAGGTCGCGCTTGCTCTTCAACTCTTCAAGTTCAAGCACGATGAAGTCTTTGGTGAACTCGATCGTTGCGGGCCCTTCAAAGTAGCTCGCATATACGCCGTACTTTGTGTAGGGTTCGAGAGCCACGGCCATGTGCATCAACTGCGATTCTTTGTCCGATTCAGCACTGATTTTTCCGGAGCGCAGCAGATCGTAAATATCCGTGACGGTGCAGTCACTGCCCTTTGCTGCCCACACCTGCTTGATAGCGGAGCCCAGCGACGTGTAGCAAAAGTTGTTCAGCGGCTCGCGCGGACTGGCCATTTCCGCCAGCAACGGGAGCAGCATTTCCATGTCGCTGTTGATGTCCACCACCATCGAAAAAGGATTCAGGCACAGCGTGTTTTGCCGCTCATCCGCGAATTCGATAAATTCGCCGTCCATCAATTCGCACAGATTTTTATAGCTGCGGCCAACGTCGATGATCCACACTTTGGAACCGGCTGCGCGATAGCGGTATGCCAGTTCATTCACGAATACCGACTTGCCCGACCCGGAAAGGGCGGCCACGGCAAAGTTGTAGTTGCCGCCAGTGTTATCGAACAGGTCAAACCCCATCGGCTGCCCGCGTCGCCCGAACAGGGTAATCATGGGAGTCTTCGTGCCCTTCCATTCGGCGATCAGGGGCGAGGTCATCACCGCGTTGTCTGTCGTTTTGGTGTAGGCCCGGCCAAAGGCGTGCAGGTCTTGCTGCAATGGTTGGCCTAGCGTCATCGGCATGGTGGCGATGAAAGCCTGATGCTGGAGATAATAGTCGCGCGTGAGGTCGAATCCGCGTGACCGCCATACCGCTCTTACCGCATACTCCGCGCGGGATGCGTCGGCTTTGGAGGATAAAAGCGCGATTTGATGGTACAAGCGCAGCGTCCCCTTGCCCTCGTCAAAAGACCCCAGCACCGCATCCCAGTCCCGTTTTCGGTCTTGTAGCCCGGGCTGAAACCGCGCCATGTAGGAAGATGCGTTCTGTGTGGCGCGCGCGGCTTTAAGTTCTGCGTAGGTTCTTGCGGATTCGTGGTCTTGAATGATTGCGCCCATCGTGATGATGATTGGGCACGGCATCGACCAGGCGGGCTGGTATGGATCGCCGGTGATGCTGCTCATGTTGGCCAGACGGCGTTGTTTTGGGTAGTTCCGCACAGAGTAGAGCTGCATCAGTGTCTCTGGCCCGCCACTTTTGCTAAACCGTATCCCCTCATCGGAGACGCACGAGGCAATTTCGCGGTTGGATAGCTGCTCGCGGAGTAGCCGGTCAGGGTCGTAGCTCAGGGCAAGTTCGTCTCTTTTCTCCGGATTGAAAACCCGATCATGGTCAAAGAAGTCATTTACGAAATTGAGCAGGTCGTCAGGATTCCAGTCGGTACCGCCCAGATGCGCCGATCGCAGCGTCGCATGGACGCTTTCGCGGGTGTTGATTGCCTGATCAATATCCTCTTCGCTAAAGGGTGAGAGTGGCAGCGTGATCGAAATGACGCACCTGAAATTACGCAGCAAATAGACCCTGTTGGAAAACAGTGATTTTGATGTTCCGCCCATGTAGAACTTGTTGCGCCGCTTGGCAATCCCGGCGAGGCTATCCACAGTGACCAGTTTCAGCTGTTTGTCCAGCGCGGGTGCGATGTCAGGTGAACCATACAGCGAGATCTGGATACCTGTTTTGGGTTGGCATGAATCGAACAGCCCTGTCAGTATCTTTTCCATTTCATCGGTCGCCCCGGTTTGAGGGTCGATCTCGATGGCAAAGCCGATTGAAAACTGTTCCTTTTTGCCGAACCCGCCCTGATCGACGATAAACATCCGCTCCGATGGCATCCAGCCAACGTAGGGCATCATGCCAGCCAGTTTGGGCGTGTCGGCAAACTGTTCGATCAGGTGGCGCGGTATCGCGTCTGCGCGACCATACCGCTCGTGCAGGAAGACTTTTTTTAGCGTGGAAGCAAATGACATGCTAGTTTGTCCCTTGGGGTTGCGGCGACGGTTGCGGGATTACGAACCCCGGCAATGCGGCCGACGGCGTTTCAGGCTGCTGCGCCTGGGCTGCCACAGGGGCTTTCACTGCGCGATATTGCGCTGCGATCTTTTGGTTGGTGTGCGCGATTTGCCAATGCCCGGGATCAACCACGGCGTAAAGATATGCCTGGTCATGCAAAACCTTTTTACCATCCTCCCAAGGCGCAACCCAGACGCGCAGCACGGTTCTGTCGCTCAATAGCGGTGTGCCTGTCTGCGGTGCTTCGCCTACCACGCCGGGCGCAGCCTTGGTTTTGTTGGAGGCGTACTTTGATTTTGTTTTTTTCTTTGAGCCGGGCAAGTTATCGGCTACCGCATTCGCATACGCGCCAGATAGAGATTCACATGGGATACCAACCGGTGCCTGGCAATCAAACTTGTCGGTCCCGCCGATCCCCGTCATGTTGCATCCGGCAAGGCCCAAGGCGAACGGTATGAACAGTAGTTTACCGAGCATTATTTTTGCTCCTTGGCGATGAATTTCTCAAGCTGATCTGCCCCCGCCATACCCGGCAGCACGCGGCCATCGGCAGAGATCAGGGTTGGTGTGCCGTTGATGTTGAGTTTTTGCCCAAGCTGCACGTTGCGATCAATCGGGTTGTCGCAGGTTTTGGTCATATCGGGCGACTTGTCGTGCAGCATGTAGCCATCCAACGCTTGCGACTTGTTGCCAGAACACCAGATCGCCTTGGCTTTCTGTGACGCTTCTGGATGCAATCCATCCAGCGGCATCAGGAATGTGTAGATGGTGACATTGTTGAGCTTGGGCAATTCCTGCTCCAGCTTCCTGCAATACGGACAGTCCGGATCAGAAAAAATTGCCACCTTCCTGCTTCCATTGCCGCGCACGGTCTTGATCGCATCTTTGAGCGGCAGTTGCGTAAAGTCGATCACGTTGAGCGCGTCTATCCGTTGCTGCGTCACGTCTTGCTGGGTGGACATATCAAAGATATGACCAAACATGAAGTATTTTCCCTCGCGGTTGGTGTAGCCGATGTTTTTGCCCATGACCACCTCGTAGATGCCGCCAATGGCGGTGGCGTGAACATCGTTGATTTGAGTTGATGGATAGAGTTCGTGCAGCTTGGCCGCGACTTCTTTTTCTGCGCTGGTGTTGCCTGCGGTCGTTTCGGCGGCAGTGGCGGCAGTCGCCAGACCAGCGAATAAAAACGCGGCGAATAGTTTTGATTTGAATTTCATTGCGTAATTTCCTGTGTTATTGGTTATTTGTTATTGAGGTGCGGTTGGATCAAGTGATTTGCCTGTCGCTTCCCGTCCCCGCTTCCACACATCGCTATAAGTTTGGTCTGACCCATTCGAGGGGATGCTGCTCATCGAAAATCCCTTGGTGAATACCACATCGACGACGCGCCCTGAATCAATCTCGACCACGGGAAATAACTTGTTGGCGAGACTGATGTAATACTGGCTGAGCGTATTCAGCGCATTGCCGAATCCCGCTCCTATACCTGCCTGCAATGTTTGACCGGGGGCCATCACGCTCATCTGCCCCATGGCATTCATCGGACTCATGCTCTGCATGTAGGAGTTCTGCATGAATGCCTGCCCCATTCCTGATCCAATACCGGATAGCAGCGCGTTGGCCAGTATTTGGCCCTGTTTTGTGATCAGCTTGCCTTTCATCCCGGTTTTTCCGTCCTCGCCCACGATGTAGCCTTTGACTGGGAAGTCAATTGCCTGTCCATTGTTAAGAACGCAAGATAAATTCTCCAGCCGCGCAAAAGCCCGTTCTGAGCTGATGTCCCCGTAGCTCGACGCGAGGATGAAGCATTCTTTAATGTCGGCACGATAGCGGTTCGGCAAGAATGCGTTGTCTTGCGTGCGCATCAAGATAGGCTCTGGATTCGTTTGCGCCTGTCCGCCAGTCGGTGCTTCTACGCCTGCAAGCAACGCAACGTGCACAAAAGAACCTGCGGGCACATACTGCGATGAATCCTTTTCTGCGGCAGGTGTTTCGGGTTTGCTCACCTCGAACGACGATATGCCAGGCTCTTTCGGTGGGATGTCTGGCGGCGCGCTTGGCTGTGGCAGCGGAGGAAGCGGGGGCAGCACTTGGACGACACCAGGCGGGATGACGGGTAATGGCGGCAATATAGTCTCCTGCTTACTTGCTGGTACGCCTGATGCCGCCCGCATATCCGACATCTGCTTCTTTAGCCCCTGGACCACATCATCCATTTGTTTCATCTGTGCGGCGGACTGGTTCATCCACACGTCTTTTGGATCGACGGCTGCACCCGGTGTCGCTATGTTGGTCGCTTGTTGCTCGGCGGACGTTGTTGGGGTGGGTGCAACGGAGCCCGGCGTGCCCATGAACGACATGCCGCCAACAACCAATGCAATAATCCCCGCCCCCACAGCACCCAGCATCAGATACTGGCGGGTTTTTGGGGTTAGGTTGGCGAGTTTTTCTGATAACTTCCTCATTGCGCAGCCTCATTCACAACGAAGATTTCCGTGGACTGCCCGGCTTCCAGGTCCGGGTTTGTAATTACCACCGCTTCTACGCCATCACGATAAAATTCGCGCTCGTCCATGATGATCGGCTTGTCTGTTGTGTTGGTTAGCCGGTAGGTTTCGCCACGCATATCCCTGAGTTCAATCGTTCTGATCAGCTCAAATTTAGTCCCTTTCCAGAGTGGTATCTTCTGGTGTTTCTCGTCGCCTGCACCCCCGTACAGAGAGTTGACCATGTTCAGAATGTCGTCGTTGTGCGGCTCTGCTTTTTTGTTTGTGCCGAGGCTGGTTTGCCTGGTTGCGCCTTTGACTATGATCGTTTCGGCAGGAATGTCCTGCACCTTGAGCAATATCTTGTAGTGCTGACCGTCTTCGTCGGTAATGAAAACAGTCATCAGCGGCTTGTCAGAAATTGGCTTGAGCCACGCAGAACCCGTCTCCGGTTCCGGTGTGACGGTGAACATCCCTTCCGCGCCATAAATGCGCACGATCTTCCGACCGTTGATCGTGATCAGATTCGGTTCGGTGCGTGAAACAATGGCCGTCGTCGATTCGGTTGGCGATCCTTGGAATATGATCTGCGCCGCTGTTGCGGTGGCTGTCGCCAAACCACAAGCGAGGCTACTTGCCAGGAGGGCTGACGCCAAAAATATCTTTTTCATTTGTTTCCTTGAGCTCGTTTACAAAAAGTTTTTCGTTTATGTACTTGAAGCCGACCACATAGATCGTGTGCTTGGTTGATATTCGCTTGTCGCCAACGAAGGTCTCTAAGTCGCCGGTGATGGCAACCTTCATCAACCTCTCGTCGGTATTCAATGTTTGCGGGGTAAACATGGTTGCTGTGTTGTTCTTTGCCATGTATTCCAGCCTGGCCGTCATTTCTGCGGCGAGCTGCCCATTACCCGCTGGGGTCGCGTAGCGCAGAAAAAGGTCTTTTTGGTAATTGCCGGTGTTTGGCGAAACAGTGAGAGCCAGCCCTGCATACCAGTACGCCATTTGCTCAAGGTAGCTTTTTGAAACGCTGTCTCCGTTCACCCAAAAACTCTTCTGCAAAGAAGGGGGAGTAATGACCGTTCGCTCCATGCCAAGGTTGTGGTACAGGAGCGAGCACATGAGGCCGATAATGATCACCAAGCAGAACACGAGCAGGCGGAGGAAAGAGATCTCCCGCGCTTTATTGCTGCCGCTTGATATAAATTTTTCTGGTATCACTTTTTTATCCCAAGAAGTACCGGTTGTCTGACGCGGGTGTTATTTGCGTCTTGACAAACAGATCGCTTGGTAGCCACCAGTACATTGCATGCACGGCAAACTTCTGGTGTTTGCCGGACTTGAATTTTCCGTACTGCCACGCTGTAACGCTCCCTACAATAATGCCGGCCGCGACGAACCCGGTCGACACGCCAGTGCCCATCACAACCACCGCGATGATGAATTGATCCATTTCCCACAGTAGGAATTTCTCCTGTTGGTCGAGGGTTCGGGGTATGTATCCTTGCTTCATTGATTTTTGCGCGCTTGCTCGCTGATTTTGTGGTCAACAAACGTCTTTAC
>VFSW01011216.1_pt1 | contig 12617 bp, 8 predicted proteins | sample 5358111 | NCBI WGS metagenome assembly VFSW01 (sample SAMN11554181, study PRJNA540505) | mine drainage metagenome | isolation source: sediment from site ElyBrook_90M | place: USA: Ely Copper Mine, Vershire, VT | collected 2017
GGGTGGTGTGGGTGGAGGCTGGCCACCCACCGGGGGCTGCATCCCTCGGCACCAATTTGGAGGGTTTTGAAGTCTTCTGTTGACAATGGCCCCTCCAGGTAATTTACTGTTTCCTCGATTGAAATTGTCAGGAAGCGCGCGCTGAGAAGAAAATTACTATCGCGTGTTGCAATTACGGCAAGACCGCTCTTCGGGGTCTGTGTGCACCGAGGGCCGGTGAGCTGAGGGTTAACGCAGATAAAAAGGCCGGCAAAGCCCGTCGGAAGTATGTAAGTTGGATCTTCAGGAGATGATGATGACGCTGTCTAGACGCTGGGTTCGCGGTGCTGTGTGGGTTGTACTGTTGATGATGGGTTCGGTTCTGGCCCGTGCGCAGGAGGTCTCGGGAAACATCAGCGGAACGGTCGTGGATGCGACGGGGGCGAGTGTGAGCGGCGCGGTCGTGACCCTGACGAACATCGACCGTGCGTACGTGGAGCGCACCCTGAAGACCGACAAGGCCGGCTATTACACGGCGAGTTCACTTCCGCTGGGGCGCTACTCGGTGACCATCACCATGAATGGGTTCAAGGCGACATCGGTGACAGGGATCGTTCTGGATGCCAACGATGCGTTGCGGGTGGATCAGAAGCTGGAGTCCGGCAGCACCTCGGAGACGGTCGCGGTTGTCGCCGACCGGTCGAGGATCAATACCGAGAACGGGATGAGCGAGGGGCTGGTGACGGGCACGCAGGTGCGCGAACTGCCTCTGGTCACGCGGAACTATGAGCAGTTGCTGACGCTGCAGCCCGGCGTGTCGTATGGCAGCGCTACCGGCGAGCAGTTGTACGCGGGTGCATCAACCCCGGCAGGGATGTCGAACCAGGTCCTTTTCTCGGTCAATGGAGAACGCCCGTCGCAGAACGACTGGACGATCGATGGCGGGGACAACGTGGACCGCGGTGGAGGGGCCCCATCGCCCACGACCGCCGGGTCGCAACTGGCAGGCGGCAACCTGACGGTCCTTGCGGTTCCCAGCGTGGATGCCATCGCGGAGTTTGTGACGCTGCGCGGCGACTACGAGGCGGAGTACGGACGGAACTCCGGCGCGCAGATCAACGTGGAGACCAAGTCGGGCACCAACGCACTGCACGGCGACGCATACGAGTTCTTCCGCAACGATGCAATGGACGCCAACAACTATTTCAATAAGCTGGCGCCGAATTACAACAGTCCACCCACTCCGCCACCGGCGTCTGTGGTCACGGGTGTGACCTCGACCCCTGCGCCCACAGTTACTCCGCGGCCCGCGCTACGGTATAACGACTTTGGGTTTACGGTGGGTGGGCCGGTGATCATACCGCACCTCTACAACGGCAAGGACAAGACGTTCTTCTTCTACTCGCAGGAGTTCCGGCGGGTGGTGCAGTACCAGACCCTGACATCGTTTGTCCCGACGGCGGATGAGCGGGCCGGCAACTTTACCAATGCCTACACTACAAATCCGAGCGGCCAGTATACGGGCGCGCAGGGGCCGGTATCTGTGTGCGCGAGTTCCAACAATGGAGCGTGCATAGCCTACTCCACGAGCCTGGCAGGCGTGTTTTCGCCAACGGCGCAGGCCTATGTCAACTCCATCTACAACAACGTTCCGCTGCCGCAGAGCGGGGGGGACCTCAAGGCCGGTCTCGACCCGCATGAGCTGACCAGCAACATCCGCAACATCTACCACGAGACGCAGGAGATTGCGCGCATCGACGAGCAGCTCAACTCGAAGACCAATTTCTTCTATCGTTATATCAACGACAGCGTACCCACGATCGAGGGTGCTGGGCTTTTCCCGGGCAGCAACCCAATGCCCGAGTCAGGCGGACCGGCGGGAGAAGGGATATCGGAAACCTTCACCAAGTCGCCGGGCATCGAGCAGATTGGGCACATGACGGTTGCGGTTCATCCGACGCTGATCGTCGATATGGGGTACGCCTACAGCTTAGGCAAGGTCGTCAGCACTCCGGTTGGTGGAGTGGCAAGCGCCAGTTCCCCGTCGATCAACCCAGTGCTTCCGTTCCAGTCCACGCTTGGCGTGGTCCCATCCCTGACATTTGCGGGAAATGGGCCGAGCCTATCGAGCAACGGTCTCTATAACGCCCGCAATGTCGACCACAATGGATTTGGCGACCTCACCAAGACCATGGGGCAACACACGGTGCGGTTCGGTCTCACATACAACCACTACCAGGCGGAGGAGAGCGCCACCGGCACCAGCAACCAGGGCAACTTCAGCTTCAATCCCTCGGCGCCAGATCCAGCGCCTGCCCCAGGCGTGAGTCTTCCCGGACAGTTCGATTCGGAGTTCGCGAACTTCCTGATTGGCAGTGCGAACAACGGGTTTTCGCAGGCGTCCCTTGCGCCGACAGCAAACATCAATGAGAACATGATCGAGCTGTATTTGCAGGACGAATGGAGGGCGTCGCGCCGGTTGACGGTAAACATGGGCGTCCGCTACAGCTTCTTCGGACAGCCGTACGACATCGGGAATGAACTGAGCAACTTCGACCCGGCGACCTATAGCACGGTCAACGCGGAGACGATCTCCAGCACCGGGAGCCTCTGTACGACGGCGGGGCAGACACAGCTATCGTATGTGTACACCACGACCGGCGTGGTTGTGACCACCTCGGTGCTCAACTGCCCCAACGTAAATGAGTTGAATCTCAGTTCACCGAATTCTGTTGCGGATCCATTGAATGGCATTATTCTGGGTTCCCCTGCGTTTATCTCGGATGAAGATGCATCTGGGTCTGCGAGCTATCCATACACTGCGCCAACGGGTGCGCCATCGATCAGTACCCATGGTTCTCCCTGGGGACTGGAGGTGGGACAGGTGGAGAAGCACGACTGGGCACCGCGCCTGGGATTTGCCTATGACCTGTTCGGAGACGGCAAGACGGCACTGCGTGGCGGCTACGGAATGGCGTACGACGATGCATCCGTCGGTCAATACGAGAGGGAGGTGTTCAACAATCCGCCCTATGTGCAGGTAAAAACCTTCCCGACGGTGCTGCTGGATCAGGTGGGCGGCGCGCTAACGCCGAACCTGGCTCCGCCCGCGCTGTACTCTACTCCACTTGTCTACAAGACACCGTACGTTCAGCAGTACTCGCTGGATGTGCAGGATCTGGTGACACCTACGTTGACGGTGGACGTGGGCTACTTTGGGGACCACGGGACCCATCTTCTGGGTGCGGTCGACATCAACGAAGCCCTGCCGGGAGCGTTTACTCAGACAACCATCAGTTACCTTCAGAGTGGGCTAGGCTGCAACGGGTTCAGCAGCTATGCGTGCGAGGCACCGTTGAACCAGATCCGACCGTACCCCGGTTACACCGCGATCAACGCGACACAGACGATCTTCAATTCCAACTACAACTCGCTGCAAGCGAAGGTGACCAAGAAGTTCAGCGGCGAGAGCATGATCGATGCGAACTACACATACAGCCGGGCGCTCACCAACGCGCAGAACGACTTCAACACGGCGGCGCAGAACAGCTACAACCTGAATGCCGAGTATGGTCCCAGCCCATACAACCGCAACCAAATTCTTTCAGTCGATGGAGTATGGGAGTTGCCCTGGATGAAAGAGCAGCAGGACTTGCTGGGCCGTATCGTTGGGGGATGGGAGGTGACCGGCATCTATGCTGTCAGTACGGGTCTACCGCTTACAGCGACTATGCAGTTGGCTGGCCCCGTCACAGCAATCAACTATGCCGGTTTGACCAGTACCTACAACGGAGCGACCAATGGAGGCGTTCCAACCGATGCCGCGGGTCTGGGGATCGCCCCCGGGTCTGGGAGTCTGGCGACACTGCGTCCGAACCAGGTGCTGAACCCGAGCAACGGCTACGGACAGGTAAACCTGAAGACGCGGCAGAACTGGTTCAACCAGACGGCGTTCACGGCACCGTCGATCGGCAGTTTCCAAGTGGGCAACGAGAGGCCCGGAGCGATGGTTGGACCGGGCTACAACCGGCTGGATCTCGGCATATTCCGCACCTTCAGGCTATACCGCGGAACCAGCTTCACCCTGCGTGGCGAGGGCTACAACGTGCTGAACCATACCAACTGGGGCTCGGTGAACACCGTGGCGAACAGCAGTACGTTTGGACAAGTCACATCGACCCGCGACCCGCGCATCTTGCAGGTGGCCGGCAAGCTCAACTTCTAAGCTGAGTGCAAGGGAACGGTGCCTGTCCTCCGCGGCAGGCACCGTTTTTATTTAAGCCGGACGCGGAGTGCTGGATGCGGAGTGCCGCGATGGGAGCGCAGAGGCGTGTGGCCGAGCGTTCCAAACTGGCGTAGACGGAAGCCGCAGTTGCAGCCAGCCGATGCAGGATTCAGCGGTTCAAGGCCGGGTTTGCGCAGAATGGCAGCGATTCTTTGCCCTGGTCCGCGGGCGAGGGTAGAATCGCAGGGTTGCAGCAAATTTGGACGAGATACAGATGGAGGTATAGATTTGGCGAAGCGCGACCGATTTTTGTTTACCAGTGAGTCAGTGACCGAGGGGCACCCGGACAAGATGGCGGACCAGATATCGGATGCGATCCTGGACGCATGTCTGGCACAGGACCCGTACAGCCGGGTGGCATGCGAGACGCTGACCTGCACCGGTCTGGTGGTGATTGCCGGCGAGATCACGACGCAGGCGTATGTGGACTTCCAGAGCGTGGTGCGTGGAACGGTGGCTGCGATCGGCTACAACAACGCGCTGTACGGCTTCGATTCGAACACCTGCTCTGTGATCTCGACGATCAACAGGCAATCGGGCGACATTGCCATGGGCGTGGACACGGGCGGCGCGGGCGACCAGGGCATGATGTTCGGGTATGCGACGAACGAGACGCCGGAGTTGATGCCTGTGCCGATCTCGCTGGCGCACAAGCTGGTGAAGCGCCTCTCGGAGGTGCGCAAGTCGGGGTTGATGTCGTACCTGCGGCCGGACGGCAAGAGCCAGGTGACGGTGGAGTACAACGCGGACAACAAGCCTGTGCGAGTGGACGCGGTGGTGATCTCGACCCAACATGCGGAGACGGTGAGCAACGAGGAGTTGCGCGCCGACATCCTGAAGCATGTGATCCAGGCTGTGGTCCCGGCGAATCTGCTGGACGCGGGCACGAAGTACCACATCAACCCGACGGGGCGGTTTGTGATCGGCGGGCCGATGGGCGACACCGGGCTGACGGGGCGGAAGATCATCGTGGACAGCTATGGCGGCACGGGCCGTCACGGGGGCGGCGCGTTCAGCGGCAAGGACCCGACCAAGGTGGACCGCTCGGCGGCGTATATGGCGCGCTATGTGGCGAAGAACATCGTTGCTGCGGGGCTGGCGGAGCGCTGCGAGGTGCAACTGGCATACGCGATCGGCGTGGCCGAGCCGGTGAGCGTACTGGTGGACACCTTTGGCACGGGCATGGTGGACGAGGACAAGCTGGAGACGCTGGTGCGGGCGAACTTCGCGCTGACGCCGAAGGGCATTATCGAGAGCCTGAACCTGCGACGACCGATCTACAAGGCGACCGCGGCGTACGGGCACTTTGGGCGTGAGGGCAAGGACTTCACCTGGGAGGCGACGGACAAGGCGGCGGCGCTGCGGGCCGGAGCGGGACTGAAAGAGGCGGTTGCAGCCAAGTAGAGTGTCTTTGGAGTTGAACGACGGGCGGCCCCTTCGGGGCCGCCCGTTTTTCGTGGGTGTTGCGTTGCAGGCGTGCGATGCGGCTTGCCTGGTTGGCAGGAGGATAAACGCCAAGGGGGCAAGCCCTGCGTGAGCGGGTTCCGCAGCCTCGGACGGGGGATAAGTGGCAGCTCTGTTTGCCGGCATCCTGAGATGGCTCAGGATGCGGCGCGCCGATGAGCAGACGTCCACGCGGCAGCACACGCCGCGTGGACACGGTGTGGCTACAGCGCCAGTGGCAGGGCGGGCGTTGTGCTGGCTGGCGGCACCGGCTGCTGCGCGCGCCGCGGCAGAGAAGCAGGACGGTCGCAGGCAGCATCGCGCATCGGCGCGACCGTACACCAGGGTTCAGCAAGGAACGATTGAGGATCGACTGAGGATCAATGGATATGGACCGCACCAACCCTACGCCGGAGGCTGCGGGCTGGGTGCGCTCTGGAAGTCAATCTTCTTGTGCGAGCCATCGCAGAATGGCTTGTTCTCGCTGGCCCCGCAGCGGCAGAGCGAGACGGCAGGCTTGCCGGTCAGGTCCCACTGCTTGCCATCGGCATCGCACAACTCAAACGCTCCCTCGACCCGCAGCGGGCCATTGGGGCGAACGGAGATCTTGACAGGCTCGGACATAGATGAACACACTCCTCGATCGGATAGGCCGGAGACCGGCAAGCCCCAGCATAGCAGCATGCGCCGGACTGCAACGGCAGATGCAGATTCGCAGCCGCACACGAGTTGCGCGTACCTCAGCCGAGCACGAATTGGAGCGCAGGGCAGATTTGTCTAGCGCGGCTACATCAGATGGATCGCGTCCACATCCATGACCAGGTTGCGGCGGGATATGGCCTGGGACTCGGCGTATGCGAGCAGAGCGCGCAGGGTGCGGCCGAGGGCGTCGCGGCGTTCGGCCTTCAGCACAAAGTGGAAGCGGTAGATGCGCTTGAGACGCGCAATAGGCGCGGCTGCGGGGCCAAGCACGCGGACCTTGTCGAGGCGCGTGGAGTCGAACCAGCGGCCCAGCGTGGCGGCCCAGGCGGCGGCCTCTTCGAGCGTATTGCCCTGCACGATGACGTTGGCCAGGACGCTCGATGGCGGGTAGTGCATCCAGCGGCGGTACTGTAGCTCCTTGGCCACAAAGCCGGTGTAGTCGTGCGCGGCGGCGCACTGGATGGCGTAGTGCTCCGGGTGGTACGTCTGGACGAGCACGCGGCCAGGAAGCACGCCACGACCGGCGCGGCCGGAGACCTGGGTGAGCAGTTGGAAGACGCGCTCGGCGGCGCGGAAGTCGGGCAGTCCGAGGGCGGAGTCCGCGCCCACCACTCCGACCAAGGTGACGCCGTGGACGTCGTGGCCCTTGGCGATCATCTGTGTGCCGACCAGCAGATTGATCTCGCCCGAGTGCAGACGCGTGAGCAGGCGTTCCATGTCGCCGCGCCCGCGCACTGTGTCGCGGTCCATGCGCCCGATGCGCGCGTTGGGAAAGATCTCCTGTAGCCGCTCCTCGCCCTGCTGCGAGCCTGCGCCGAGGTAGTAGAGGTGTTCGCTCTCGCACTTTGGACAGCGCTTGGGGACGGAGCGGCGATAGCCGCAGTAGTGGCACTCCAGGCGGTCGCCCGCGTGCGCGTGCAGGTCGGTCTCCGCGGCGGGCTTGTGGTAGGTCATGGCGATGGCGCAGTTCTCGCACTCGATCTTCTCGCCGCAGCTTCGGCAGAGGACGGTGAAGGAGTAGCCGCGCCGATTCAGGAGAATCATTACCTGCTCGCCGCGGTCGAGCGTGGCCTGCGTCTCGGCGACCAACGGGCGGGAGAATATCTCTTCCTTTCCCGTCTCCTTGAACTCGGTGCGCATGTCCACCAGTTCGACCGCGGGCAGAGGACGTTCCATCACGCGCGCCAACATCTCGATGCGGGTGTAGCGTCCGCGCTCGGAGTTGGCCCAGCTCTCCAGCGATGGCGTTGCGGAGCCGAGCACGACGACCGCTTCATTGGATTTGGCGCGCATGACGGCGACATCGCGCCCGTGGTAGCGCGGGGTCTCCTCCTGCTTGTAGCTGCCGTCGTGCTCCTCGTCGACGAGGATGAGGCCGAGGTTGACCATGGGCGCGAAGACGGCCGAGCGCGTGCCGACGACGATGCGCGCCTCCGCGCGGCGGATGCGGTGCCACTGTTCGGCGCGCTCGTCCGGGGTGAGGCCGGAGTGCAGCAGCGCGACCTCTTTGCCGAAGGCCGCGAACATCTGTCCCGCCATGGCTGGGGTCAAGCCGATCTCTGGGACGAGAAGAAGGGCGGATTTTCCCGCGTCCAGAGCGCGCTGCATGGCGGCGCAGTAGACGGTGGTCTTGCCCGAACCGGTGACGCCGTAGAGCAGCATCGGCTTGAACCCGCCGTGCGTCATGGCGGCGGCGATGGACGAGAGCGCCTCCATCTGCGCCTCGTTCAGAGCGTGCTCGTGCGCGGACTTTTTGCCGTTGGCGGGAAGGCCGCCGAGGTGGAAGTCTACGGGTGCCTCTTCGATGAGGACGAGACCGCGCTTGACCAGCGTGGCCAGCGTGGAGGCGGGGACGCCGAGTTCGCGCAGGGCGTCCGACTCGCGCAGATCGTCCACTCGCAGGCGACCTCCGGCGGCGGCCAACTCGGCGAGGATGGCGGTCTGGTTGGCGTTGAGCTTGGGGATGCGCGCGTCTTCGACGAGCAGGGCGATGCGCTCGGTGCGTCGCGCGTCGCGCTGGTCGGCGAGGGCCTCGCGAGTGAGCCATTTTTTCTTCACCATGCCGTCGAGCAGGACCTTGTTGGCCTGCGTCGCGGAGCGCACGGCGGAGGCCTTTGCGGGGTTGCCGTCGATCAGATAACTGAGCACGGCAAACTCTCGGTTCTGATCCTCCGCGGACAGTTTGGAGCGCCGCGCCGCTGTCTTCGGGCCATTTCCGTACAAGGTTGCGCCCGCGTAGAGCACACGCTGGCCTTGCTCGGCGATGCGGTAGACGAAGTGGCGGCGCACCTCGGCGGCCAGGGGCATCATGCCGCGCAGCACCTCGCCGAGCGGCGCGACGTAGTACTGCGCGATCCACTGTGCCAACTGCATCAGTTCATCGGGCAACAGCGGGGCGTCGTCGAGCACCTGTTGCACGGGCTTGATGGCGGCGGCGGCGGTGGGACGGTCGTCATGCACGCGGACGACGACGCCCATCAGGCGCTGTCCGCCGAAGGGGACGAGCACGCGCGCGCCGACCGTCGGTTCGGCACCGTTCACCGCATAGGTGAAGGAGCGGTCCAGCGGCACGGGCAGCGCAACGTCGCAGAAGCGGGGCATCGCCTCTGAGAGTACCGCGTGGCGCGGTAGGACGCCAGATGCGGAGGCGGTCTGAGTCGCGTTTGAAATGCTATTCTAGTGGAGGTTCGCAGGGTTGATGCGGACGATCCTTTAGACAGCGGAAGAGGTGTTTGCATGGCGACGGCGACGATCGGTACGACAGTGTTGAGCGGTGCGACGGAGTACAAGGTTGCGGACATTGGCCTGGCGGAGTTTGGTCGCAAGGAGATGGACATCGCCGAGCAGGAGATGCCGGGGCTGATGTCGATCCGCAACAAGTACGCCGCGGGCAAGCCGCTGGCTGGCGTGCGCATTATGGGGTCGCTGCACATGACAATACAGACTGCGGTGCTGATCGAGACCATGGTTGCGCTGGGCGCGGACGTGCGCTGGGCGAGCTGCAACATCTTCTCCACGCAGGACCACGCGGCGGCGGCGATTGCGGCGGCTGGCGTGCCAGTGTTTGCGTGGAAGGGCGAGACGCTGGAGGAGTTCTGGTGGTGTACGAATGAGGCCCTGAGCTTCCCCGATGGCAAGGGCGGAGTTCTAGGGCCGCAATTGATTATCGACGATGGCGGCGATGCGACTCTCATTATCCATAAGGGATATGAGATGGAGAATGACGCCGTGGCCGGGAAGAAAGATTCGTGGGTGAACTCGCCGTCGGGTTCGACCGAGGAAGACGTCATCAAGGACCTGCTGAAGAAGGTTCACGCGGAGCGGCCGAATCACTGGCACAACGTCGTCAAAGAATGGCGTGGCGTCAGCGAGGAGACGACGACCGGCGTGCATCGCCTCTACAAGATGTTCGAGCAGGGCAAGCTGCTTGTGCCGGCGATCAATGTTAACGACTCGGTGACGAAGTCGAAGTTCGACAACCTGTACGGCTGCCGCGAGTCGCTGGTGGACGGCATTAAGCGCGGCACCGACGTGATGGTGGCGGGCAAGGTCGCGGTGGTCTGCGGCTACGGCGACGTGGGCAAAGGCTCGGCGGCGTCGTTGCGCGGGCTGGGCGCGCGCGTCATCGTCACAGAGATCGACCCGATCAACGCGCTGCAGGCGGCGATGGAGGGCTACGAGGTGACGACCCTGGAAGAGACGCTGGGACGCGGCGACATCTACGTCACCTGCACCGGCAACGTGGACATCATCACCGTGGAGCATATGCAGCGCATGAAGGACCAGGCGATCGTGTGCAACATCGGTCACTTCGACAACGAGATCCAGATGGAGAAGCTGGGCGCGCTGCCGGGAATCCAGAAGTTGAACATCAAGCCGCAGGTGGACAAGTACACCTTCCCGGCGGGCAACAGCATCTTGGTGCTGGCCGAAGGGCGGCTGGTGAACCTGGGCTGCGCGACCGGGCATCCGAGCTTCGTCATGTCCAACAGCTTCGCCAACCAGACGCTGGCGCAGCTCGACCTGTGGGCCAACAAGGACAAGTACAAGGTTGGCATCTATATCCTGCCCAAGAAGCTGGACGAAGAGGTCGCGCGGCTACACCTGGAGAAGATCGGCGTGAAGCTGACGACGCTGACCGGGAAGCAGGCGGAGTACCTGAGCGTGCCGGTGGAAGGGCCGTATAAATCCGAGCACTACAGATACTAGCTGTTATGTCTTATCAAAGTCAGTACGATCATTCTACTCGTACTACATGTCGCCAACTCAACCGTTAACCCTCTGCTGCTCTTTCAGCTCTTCGATGACTGCGTTTACATACTCCTTGTTACTATCGCTCGGGACACGCAGCAATTCATCAAGAATACCGTGAAGTAGTGAAATATTGAGAAATTCTGGCACAACATGCCAAATTGGATTTCCCCCTTGATTCGGGAATCCTTTTGACTCTCCATCGCCATTCCATCTTTCGCCAAGCGAACGATATGGCTGACCATAGTTACCTGAGATTACGGAGTACTCGTCGTTGTCGAAGAGCACAGTTATATTAGACCATTTTGCCGGTCTTACCTCAATTGCTGATGGCATGAAATAAACTCCCTCCAAACAGTATTGCTGTATACTGATCCATCCATTATCTTTCGTCAAGCGAACATTAAGGAGCCCCTTTGAAGCCGGTTGCGTGCCTGCTTTTGCTCTCTGGATTTTTTATCGTTCTCGCTGCGCTGGCGCTGCTCCAGTCGCTGGGGCAGCGCGCCGCATTTGTCGGCGCGGGGTTTGCGGTGGAGGTCCTCGGCCTGGCGCTGCTCGTCCAGGCATACAGGCCAGCAGCGAAGGAGCAGCGATGAACCCGGCGCTCTGTCTTTTTGCGATCCTGCTGGTGCCGTTTGCGGCAGCAGGGCTGGCGCTGATCCACGAGGGGCTGGGACGCTCGCGCAGCGCGGCGCACGCCATGCTTGGTACGCTGTGCGCGCTGGCGGTTTCAGCGATTGTCTTTGTCCTGTTCGGCTCATCGCTGGTTGGCTTTGCTGGCGCGGCCACGCACACCTTTGCCGCCGGTGGCGCGCACTGGGACTGGCTGGGCGCGGCGCCATTGCTTGCCCGCGGCGTCAACTTCGATGCGACGGATGCTGCCAGCCTAAGCCGCTCGCTGACTCTGTGCCTGGAGATCTTTGCCGCCGGCCTTGCGGCGATGGTCCCGCTCAGCGCGGGCGCGGACCGCTGGCGTCTGGCGCCCACCTGCCTCTGCAGCGCGCTGCTGGCGGGCATCGCGTTTCCGCTGTTCACACACTGGGTGTGGGGTGGGGGATGGCTGGCGCAGCTTGGCGCAAACTTCGGCATCCCAGGATTCATCGACGCGGGCGGCGCGGGCACGATCCAGGTTGTGGGCGGGCTGGCGGCGCTCTCGGTGGCGTGGATCGCGGGGCCGCGCCGCGGCAAGTTCGCCGACGACGGGATGGCGGCGGCGATCCCAGGACACAACATCGTGATGGTGCTGTTTGGCTGCATTCTGGCTCTGGTGGGTTGGACCGGGCTCGACGCGGCGGCCTCGATCCTGTTCTATGGGGCAGGGCCGCAGCAGGTCGCGGGCGTAGCAATCAACGCGATGCTCTCGGCCGCGGGCGGATGCCTCGCGGCGCTGGCCGTCACCCGCACGCGCTACCACAAGCCGGACGCCTCGCTGAGCGCGAACGGATGGATCGCCGGGCTGGTGGCGGGCAGCGCATCGTGCGCCATGATCTCTCCAGTGGCTGCGATCTTCATCGGCGCGATCGCGGGGGTGCTGACCACTTATACGATCGAGGTCTTCGAGCTGCACCTGCGCGTGGACGATCCCGGCGGCGCGGTCTCGGTCCATGCGCTCTCCGGCATCTGGGGGCTGGTCGCGCTGGGGCTCTTCGGCCATTTTCCAGCGGGAACGCGCGGAGGCCATCTGCTGGCGCAGTGGGTCGGCATCTGTGCGCTGCTCGGCTTCATGCTGCCCCTGGTCCACGCAGGCAACCTGCTGCTCAACCGACTGTCGCGCTTCCGCGTGGACGACGATGGACACTGGCACGGCATGGACGTCCGCGAGCTGGGCGCGGGGGCGTACCCGGAGTTCGTCATCCACTCGGACGAGTTTGTGCCTCGATAGAGCAGAGAGCGAACGCGCGGCGACAGGAACCTCTCACGGTGCTTGCTGGCCGCGTACGATCGCCCTATGTACTCA
>VFSW01011217.1_pt1 | contig 12616 bp, 7 predicted proteins | sample 5358111 | NCBI WGS metagenome assembly VFSW01 (sample SAMN11554181, study PRJNA540505) | mine drainage metagenome | isolation source: sediment from site ElyBrook_90M | place: USA: Ely Copper Mine, Vershire, VT | collected 2017
CGCCGTGAAAGGGCGATGTCCTAGGCCGGGCTAGACGACGGGGACAGGTGCGAGGCGGGAGGACGATTCATAGTAGCAGCCGTTGGGAAACACTGTCAAAAGTGCTAGTAAGATCGAACGCCTGATTCAACGTAGAGCAGTATCCAATGCTGGGAGCGCTATTTTGAATCTCGCACCGCGTTTGAAGTAGCTCACTACGCGATGGTGGCGGCGCAAAAAAAATTCAAGCCGGCGACGACCGAACTCCCACTCCGACAAGGTGTGGCAGAGTCGCCCTGAGGGAAGGTCTGATCAAGTTGTCAGCCTTTCCTCAGCGGCTAAGCCGCAATGATTTTGCGATACTTACCGCATGGCTGAAGCCGTGCCCTTTCAAAACCAGGGCAGGGCTTGATCAGAGCTTCCTTAGGTCAGCGTCTGGCCGGATCGGCGAAGACGCTGCTGCCACGGCCGCGCCGCATGCCTCTGGCTCAATCTTTGAAGCGATACCTGACCAGGTCATACACCGCCATCAGGCCGTCGCCCCAACTGATCTTCTTGCCTTCTGCGTAAGTGCGTCCGTGGTAGACGATGGGCACCTCGTAGATGCGCACGCCGAGCTTTGCCAGCTTAACCGTCATTTCGGTTTCAACACTGAAGCGATCGGAACGCAGATTGATGCGCACCAGCAAGTCGCGACGAAAAACTTTGTAGCAGGCGGTAACATCGTGAAGGCTGACGCCGGTGAGTGCATTGCAAAGCAGGGAGAAGGCGCGGTTGACGAGATAACGCTGGAAACGCGGCACGCGGTGTGAGCCGAAATGGAAGCGGTTGCCAAAAACGGCGTCGGCATGGCCGTCCAGAATGGGTGCAATGAGGGCCGGGTAATCGCGCGGATCGTACTCCAGGTCAGCGTCCTGGATGAGGACCAGCTCGCCGGTGGAGCGTTCTAGGCCGCTACGCACGCCGGCGCCCTTGCCCATGTTCTTCTCGTGCATGACCAGCTTGACGGTGTTGGCGCCGTTGCCGCCAAGCAGCGCCGGCAGGTCGGCGTCGCGCAGCAATTCGCGGGTGCCGTCGCTGGAGCAGTCATCGACGATGATGAGCTCTTTGTGAAGGCTCAGCGGCTGCCTCGCCACCTGCCGCAACAGCTTCAGTACCGTGCGACGCTCGTTGTAGACCGGAATGATGATGGACAGGGTGTGAAACTCGGGTAGGATTTCATCCTGCTCGAGATCAGCCAGCTCCTGTTCGTCGTGATTTGCTGCTGTTCGAGGCCGGGCTTCAGACACCAAATACACTCCCAGGATCACCAATGCAGGGTCAATAGGATGCCGATAACGCGGTTCGGGAAAGCAGATATAGTAAACCACGGGGTAGAAAAGCAACAGGCTGGCAAACAAAAAAACGCCGTGAATGCGGCGCTTCCAGGCCAGAAGCAATCCTCCAATGCCTAGCACCGAGAGCAGCAGAACATGGGTGTTCTTGATCTCGGCCAACCATGGGATCTGCGACAACCGGGGAATGCCGTTCCAGAAGAACCAGACGCGACGCAGGGTAATCACCGCGAATTTTCGCGGGTGCTGTGCCATCCACTCGGTTGCCAGCCGGCCCTGATCCTGGCAGAAGGCAAACTCGCCCAGGCGCTTGTACTTCGCCAGGAGAAAGCTGTTCTGGCTGGGATGGTATGCCAGCACGTAGGCGCCTTCCGCCAGCGGATTATTACCTATTCGCAGCTCGTTGCCGAAGTTGTCGCGAATGAAGATGAAGTGGCCCAAGGTTTCGTAGTTGCGCACCAGCCACGGCATGATGGCCATCCAGAAAATGACGGCGCTTAGCGAAGCTGGTAGCAGAAAGCGCTTGCCCCGACGGTGCAACTGGTAAGCGAGCCAGCATCCTGCGAAAGGAAGAAACGCCAGCGCGGCAGGGTTGGTGACTGCGGCCAGTCCCCACAGCAGGCCATAGCCAATCCACGAGGAGGAGCGCTCGTCACCTTCCATCTCCGCCGTCACCATAACGAGCAAGCTGACGAGAAACGCCGACAGGCTAGTCTCCCAAATCCACTTCACGGACCAGAAAATGGCGTCCGGATACAGCGCCCAAACCCAACCTGACCAAATGGCGACGGTCGGATTAAAGACGCGTCGCCCGGTGCGATAGATGGTCCAGCAGGTGAGCGCTCCGAAGAGGCTATTGAAGCTAAGCAGGGCAAAGGCCGCGGCGCGCGAGTAGCTGCCAAAGGCGCGGAAAGCCAGCGAGACGATCCAGGGGTAGACGGGTGCGGTCCAGGCGGAAGGGCCGGTGTTACCGCCGAAGGGAGAACTAAATCCCAGGCCGTGAGCGAGGGAGTAGGCGATGCGCCCGGTCTCCCAGCCAAAGCCAAAGTTGTGCTCGGTAGTGCGAATGCGGTAGGTATGCGCCAAGGCGATCCACAACACGCGTACCGCGAATGCGACGAGCACCATCCATTGCGGGGAGTGCAGAACAGTTTGCCAGCGCGACGTCGGCGCGGCTGTGGTGTCGCGGCAAGCAGGCGCCAACTGCGCCGATGAGGTGGGCGAAGGCATTGAGGACAACGGAAAGGCCGCACTTAGCAGTTAGCCCTCAGCATGTAACCCAAGCGGTCGGGCTAAGTGCTAGATGCTAAGTACTGGATCTTTCATTCTATCGTAAGAGTATGCAGCCGGGTCGGTCCTTGCCACTCATCAATCCGGAATACGGCGGCACTTGGCCGAATGCTGAGCGCTGCCTGTCAACCTATTTCATGGTTCCGGATTGCTTCAAGATGTCTTCGGCGAAGTAGTTGTCTACTTTCGCCCTGTCGCGGATGATTTCATAGTAGGCGGCCTTGAGCAGTTGCTCGCGGCGGTCGCGGAGTTGCTCACGTATCGCCTGCTGCACGCGCGGGTCTTTCAACTCCCGCTGACCGGCTGCTTCCTTGCTGATCAGCTTCACAATGCGAAAGCCGAAGAGTAGATGGGTGGTGGGATCCATGACCGGTAAAATCCCCGTGTATTGCCCCGGCTTGAGCTTGTTGATGGCATCAAAGGCGGTTTTGTCCTGCTTGAGGGACGACTCCGGAATAAACCCCAGGTCACCGCCGTTTTGCGCGGTTTCCGGCTGCTCGGAATAGGTCATGGCCACGGTGCCAAAGTCCTCGCCGCTGTCCAGGCGGTTCTGAATCATCTGGATTTTCTTGCGCGCCTCCGCCTCATTCTGGGCCTTCATGTTCTTCACCTGCGGGTTGGGCTGGGTGGTAACCAGAATCTGCGCCAGGTGATATTGCGGCTCGATGAGGTTGAACTCGGCCTTGTGCCGATTGTAGTAACCAGTGATGTCCTGGTCGGAGATATTGATCTTCGAAGTAACTTCCTTGTTCAGCACCTTGTCGATGGTCAAGGAGCGGCGCAGGTCGCGCTTAAAATCGTCGAGCGTCAGGTCGCGCTCCTTCAGGCGCTTGTCGAACTCCTCCTGCGTATAGGGCGCCTTGATCTCTGCCAGCTTGGCGTTGACCTCCTCGTCGGTGGCCAAGAGACCCAGCTTCTCGGCGCGCTGCATCAGGATCTCGTTGTCGATAAGCTCGCGCAGAATATTCAAGCGCAGCGTGTCCGCCTGCTCCGCCGTCGGCTTCTGCGGAGCCTGGGCGATCTGGTTGTCGTAATATTTTTGCACTTCGCTGCGCGTGATCTTGCGGCCATTGACGGTGGCCATCACGTCCGCGCCCACTTGCTTGCTGGAGCAACCGAGGTTGGGAAGCAGTGCAATCAGGACTACTAGAGTCGTCAGCAGGGCCAGACGTGCGACCCTCGTTTGTTTCCGTTCCAAACTATGCCCCTCCTGGGAGGCAAGAACTCAGATTTGTCAGCGCAGCCGCGCCACTCCACTTCCTGTGCACATGCCTGTTCGGCGGTAACAACTTCCAGCCCGGGGAAAAGCAGTTCATCCCACCGCTACTTGCTGGACGCTTCCTGATGCGGCGGAACTGCCGGCGGCGGCGGTGGCTGAACGCCTGCCGCCAAAAGTTGACGATTCAACGCTGCCTTGAGCGTGTCGGCATCCTGCGCCCCTTCCAGGCGCTCGCCGTTGATGAAAACCGTGGGCGTGGCGTTCACGCCGACTTTGTCGCCCTCGGCCACCGACGCCTTCACCACAGCATCCGACTGCGCCTGGATGCAGGCCTGCAGCCGCTTCAAGTCAACGCCATTGTAGGTGCCGAAGCCAATGGTCTGCTTGTCGATCTCGGCAAATGAGGCCGTCAAGTTTTGCGGCAAGGCGCTGATGTTGCGCTGATTGGAGTGCAGGTAGTCGGCCAATTGCCAATACCCGGCGCCGCTCTGCTCCGCCAGGCAGTTGGCGTCATTGGCGGCGTGCTGCGCCCAGGGATGAATCTGGACCAGCGGATAATCTTTGTACGCGATCTTGATCTTGTTCCCGTACTCCGGGAGGATCTCATTCATCAAGGTCTGGTGCATGTGGGCACAGAAAGGACACTCGAAATCATCAAAATTGACGATGGTAACCTTGGCGTTCGGATTGCCGCGCACTGGCCTCCCGGCGAGGCTGATCTCCTTCATCGTCTCCGCGTAGGGGTCCTTGGTCAGGTCGAGCTTGGTAAAGCGAATGAGCGTCTTGTCATCGTTGGAAAGTAAGAACTGCGTGTTTTGCGTTTTGCCCCCGCGGCTCAAAGTGACCGGCACCAGTTCGTAGTTGGGAAACTCGCTGGTTGTGGGTGTGCCCAGGTTAATGTCGACGTCCGGAGGAAGATTGAAGTAAACCCGTATTTGGCGCTCAATGCGCTGACTCACGTCGGGCGCAAGCGCGGACGTCTTCGGCTGCGCCGAACAGCCCAGACACAACAACAGCGAGACCATCGCCAACCGGTTCAGGAACAAAGTGGAAAACCGCCTTTCGGAGGGAAATCTCAAATGCCAATTATCTCATGGCGCAGCAATTGGCCGTTGCTTGGATTATCCGCTACCCGTTCCCCCCGGACCAACTTTGGACGGCGGGCGGATGCAACACGCCGGCAGGGAGTATGACATTCATCGAGCCCGAGCGAAAGCCCTCCAGGTCGAGCGTGACATAGAGAAATCCGAGCAGCTTGAATATCTTGGTGAGTTCCGCGGCCATTTCCAGGGTCATCGCACGGGGCAATTCCTCACGCGCGATTTCCAGCCGGGCGATGGCGCCATGATGCCGCACGCGAAACTGGCGAAATCCCATCCGACGCAAAGCTTCCTCGCCTTGCTCGACCGCCAGCAGCGCCTGGCGCGTGATGGGGCGTCCGTACTCGATCCGTGAAGACAGACACGCAGAGGCAGGCTTGTCCCACAGGCGCAGTCCAGCATCGCGGGCAAGCTGACGAATGTCCTGCTTCGTGAACCCCGCTTCCAGCAGCGGCGCGACGACTCCGTGTTGGCGGGCAGCATTCTGCCCGGGGCGATAGTCTCCCTGATCGTCTACATTCACGCCGTATGCAATCGCATCGAAGCCATGCTGCCTGCGATATTCTTCCATCCGGGTGAAGAACTCCTCTTTGCAGTAGAAGCAGCGCGCAGCGTCATTGCGTAGATACTCGTCGCGCCCCAGTTCGCCAGTCTCGATGAGGTGCAAAGGAATGTTATGTTCCTGCGCAAAATCGACCGCATCTCGCAGTTGGAAACGGGCCAGACTGGGGGAATCCGCTAGAACCGCCATCATGTTCGCTCCCAACTCCTGATGCGCGGCCCACGCCAGAAAACCGGAATCGACTCCGCCCGAGTAGGCCACCAGCAGGCGGCCCAGCGATCGCAGATGAGCGCCTAGAGCAAGCGCGTTCCTCCGGATAACTCCCGCTACGGAAGGCAAGTTGAAGGGTGAAACTGCCATCTCGCCATTCTAAGACAGTGGCATGGGCAGCAGGGGGCGCCAGCGTTCCTGCAGCGTTATTCCCCTCGGGATATCAAAAATAAAGCGCTTGGACGTTGGCCTGAAGGCCAGCTCTACCGGGCCCGCGGCTGGGGAGACTTTTTCAGCGGCCTGTTTAGCCGCTGAGGGACCTCACTCCCAATTAATCAGAGTTTCCCCGACCGCTAATAGATCCGCTGCAGTCGCCTGATACTGCCGAAGGTGCCCACATTAGCGAGGCTGAAGGAGAAGCGATAGGCATTCTCGTTGCGCACCGTGCCCAGGGCCCAGCGCTGGTACTGAAAGGCAAGCCCGCAACAATCCCAGTTGTAATTGGCCTGAATGGTAGCCGCTTGCAGCAGCGGCGGCGGGTCCTCCGACATGCCCAGAACGACTCCGGCGCTGAGTCCGTGCTTGGCCATGCCGCCATAATTCAAGCCCAGGCGCCATTGGTTGTAGACGGACTGCGTCTGCACTCCGTTGACAATGGAGAAGTCTCCCGGCGCGTTCAAATAGGTTTGCCCGCTGTTCATGTACCAGTTGCCCCAGCGATAGCCGACAAAGATAGTGCTGGCATTGATCTGGTGGAATACCGGATCATAGTCCACGTCCCACTGGAAGTCGGTATTGCCTGACGCGGCGCGCAGGCGGGAGATGACGGGCGAGAACGAGCGCGGCTCGGTGAGAAAGGCGATGCCGCTGAAGTCGACAGTGGTGTCGAAGACGTTGCGCTGGCCGGGCACCAAGGCCCCGCCGAAATTCGTGTTCATGAAGTATTTCTGGGCCACCTCCCACTCGATGACGTTGGCCGCCGGCGGAGAGTTGTCCTTGCAATCTTTTTCCTGGCTGGCGCTTTGCTTTGCCGTGAGCTTCTCCGCGGCCGTGGAGTACTCTTTGCTCTGATAGCAGTGGGGACTCAACTTTGTCTTCTTGGAATATAGGCGGTTGATGACCCCATACTGCACTTCATTGGTATCGGCCAGGATGTCACGGTAGTCGAAGCGAATGATCTGGTCGAAGTTATCGATGCCGGTTTGATAGCGATAGATGACGTAGGGGTCGATAGTGTGCTTCAGTACGCGGCCAAAAAGCTTGCGATTGAAGATTTTCGACAGCGTCGGTGGACGGACTTCCAAGGAGGCATTGACCGCATTGCGGTTGATCGGGTTACTGACGGGCGTGCCGCTTTGGCCTGCAATCGGGTCCGGCAGCAGCCGCTGGCTGTAGTAGGTCTCGCGCGCTCCCGCCTCAGGACGGAAGGTCCAGCCATCGAAAAACTTGGGCCACGCAATGTAAGGAGCGGCATCGACTCGTCCCACAATCGGCGCGGTCTCGAAGTTGATTGGGCTGGTGGGGATACCTGGGTCTACGCTGCGGTTGAGGCCTTCCGCCGCCAGGTCGTATGCATAGACAAAATTCGACCTGCTGAACGGCCGCTCCACCGTGGAAAGCTCCAGGCTGGGAGCGTGAACGATGCTGATGAAATCCCCCGGCGTTGTGCTCTCATAGTTCTGATAGCGCGAGGCCATGATGCCGAAATCGTAACCATCCCAAGTCTTGTCTACAAAGCCGTTGGAGCGGGCCTCGGAGCTGATCGCCTCTGTGTAGCCCAGCGCGAAAGCTAGTCGGAAAACGTAGGAGGTGAGATAGTCCACGTTGATGGCGCCTACGAAGCCGTCCGGCAATTGCTTCCAGCCATTGGCGATGAATTCCGAGCCGCCCTGGTCCGTCGTGGCTTTGTAGTCGAGGACGCCGAAATACTGCGCGCTAAAGGCCGAGGAATGACCCAGCCAGCGAAAGTTCCCGGTTTCCGCCCAGCCCTGCTTGCTGTAGTACTCGGCTCCCAAGGTCGCGTCGGCATTGCGGGCAATTGCCCAGTAGAAGGCATCACCGAGGATGGTGCCGCGGAAGGTCGACTGTCCAATTTCAGGGATCAGAAATCCGCTCTTGCGCCCCAGGTTGTCCGCGGGATGCTCCAAATAGGGAAAGTAGAAAACCGGGAAACGGCCGATTTTCAAGGTGGCGTGATGCAACTGCGCTTCGTCACCAATTTCCACGTTGGCCGTTTTGGATTCCAGCCTCCACTTCGGATTCGGCAACTGGCACGAGGTGACAAATCCATGGCGGACACGATAATGGTCCGGCCCCAGCCGATCGACTACCTTCCCGGTGAAGAAGAACGGCGTCGAGGAGGTAAGAAACATCGTCTGATTCTTGACGCGCGCGCCGGTGGAACCCTTGGCGTCATAGAACGTGCCGCTGTCGCGGCTGATGTCGTAGGTCGCTTTGCTGCCCACCACATGCTCATTATGCGGACCGCCATCAAAGACCACATGCCCGGTCGCGGTTATCTGCCCAGTGGTGGAGTCATAAGTCGCCCGGTCGGCATGAAGCGTGTTTTCCCCGAAACGAATCACTACATGGCCACGGAGATAATAGATGTCCTGATTCTTTTGCTGTTCGTCGGCGCTGATCAGGACCTGGTTGCGGCCCGGAGCCACGTTGAGCGTGGGCCGCGGTGGCCCCTGCTGTTCCTGTCCGCTGCTCGCGAGCTCCTGGTCAATGATGTTCTCGGTCGCCGTGTCCTCCTGGCCGTTGTCGGTGGTTACGGAAACGCCAGACTTGGAAGAAGAAGACGGTAGCGCTGTTTGGGTGGAGGTTGCCTTGGACTGGGCCGCAGGACCCAGATTCTGGTCAGAGGTCTGCTCGGTGGGAGCTGAATTTTGGAGCTCTCCGCCAGCAGGCAACTGGCTGGTTAACAGGCTTGGGCGCAGAAACAGATGACACAGCAGCAGCGCCGTGATAATCAATCGAATGCGCGAAATCATCGAGAGGCGGTGCGTCCCTTCGCCGGTACGTGGTAATGGAGCGGAACCTTGCAACTTAGCACGTCGCGAGAGGACAGGCAAAGCGGAGCGCCTTGGTGGTTAACGAGCGGCTCTGACGGGCTCCTAAACCTGCTGGGTTGCCGCTGGTCTCGCATTGCCTTCTCTGGCTGCAGGAGCGAGGCTGTGCCTTATGACACCGGCGGACGGCCTGTTTGTTCTATTCCGTACTTGACCCCGGCGCGTTCCGCAATACGCGATGGGGAAGGGAATCGTCGCGCCACGACATGAGGGAACCATCAGTAGGATCCGAGGCTGTATCTAATCCGCCGCAACTGCCCACTGATTTGTGGCGAAACGAGGTCCACGACCGCGTTGCCGGCTATCGCAAGCGGCGTGGCCGGCGCCTTGAAGGCGCCTTCAGCATGCGTTTTGCCTTCCCTCCGATAGAGCCGCTAGCCAGTGCAGCGATTGGCTTGGTGGACCGCGAAGCAGAGCCGCAAGCGGTACACAAAGAGGAGCTACAGGAAAGCGACGAAGTGATTTCGGCCGATGTCCTGATTGCTGAAATCATGGCCACGCCTGCCGCGCCCACGGCTCTATCTCCTGAGCCGTATCCCCCGGCGCTCACGATCGAGCCAACAGAAACCGATACGGACTCTGCAGTTGAGCCAGCTGCCTCTTTCCTGGCGGACATTGTGACCGCTCCTGATCCGGTGCTCGCGCCGCCTCCGGTTCGTCCCGGGCGCGGAAAGCGCAGGGTTATTGCCTTTCCGCGACCGCCCTCGCCGCCGCAGGCTTCCTACCGTCTGGCCGATCCAATACTCCCGGAACAGCCGCGCATCCTGGACGTTCCCGAGGAGCTGGAGGCGTATTCCACAACCCCGCTGCTGGACGGACTGCAACTGCCCTATGCTCCGCAGACAGTTGCTGCGCCTCCCCCAGACCACATCGAACTGCCGTTTCGGGCAGCGAACATTTCGCGCCGTCTTTATGCCGGCCTGGTTGACTGCGGGCTGGTGCTGGCTGCGGCTGCTGCTTTTGCCGCAGGCGCTTACCGGCTGATGCCCAGGCTTGTTTTCGGCAAGCCCGTCCTGATCGCGGCAGGAGCCATGCTGGTTCTGCTGTGGGCCGCATATCAGTACCTCTTCACGATGTACAGCGGCGCCACGCCGGGAATGCGGGCGCTGCACCTTCGCCTCAGCACCTTCAGAGGCGGGCGACTGTGTTGGCGGCATCGCCGCGGCCGCGTGATCGGCCTGTACTTTTCCGCCGCATCGCTCATGATGGGCCTGTTGTGGGCATTCGTGGATGTGGACGCCCTGTGCTGGCACGACCGCCTCAGCCGCACTTACCTGGCCAGGCGGGAATAAATGCGACCTGCCTTGGTGCCGGCTGGCTGACATAGACTCCAAAGCGTAACGGCCTTCGCTTCCGCCGCTGACAATCCTCCGCCCGATGACTACATTGCGAGTTGGCCGACCGATTGTGATCTGCGACCCACCGATAGCATCGCCAATAGCTGTACACTGATTGTTTGCGTCTCCCCGCGGGTGCGCGGGAAGAGTTGTCCCGAAAATCGGGACGCAGTTACAACTTTTATGTCGTCCACGACTGAGAACCTGCAGCGGCCGGCTGTCAAGGTCTTCGTTGCCACCTCGGTGATGTTGACCTTCATTTCCTTCTGGCGGGCGGCCGCGATTGTCCTTTCCGATTTGGCTTCTTCCGCCTACTATGTGGGCGGCGACGCCGAGAAAGTCATCGGCAAGAGCGCTCCCTGGTTCGTGCTCGCCGTCATGCTGTTCAGCTACGCGGTGCGGGCGGTCTACATCGAGTCGAGCGCGATGTTCGTGCGCGGCGGCGTTTACCGCGTGGTCAAGCAGGCCATGGGCGGAACTCTGGCCAAGCTGTCCGTCTCGGCGCTACTCTTCGACTACGTTTTGACCGGCCCCATCAGCGCGGTCTCCGCCGGCTTATATCTCTCCGGTTTGGTCGAGGACACGCTTCGTCATCTCGGCCACAACGTAAAAGTTCCCGACGATAGTTTCGCGGCAGGTTTCGCTATCCTGGTCACGCTTTATTTCTGGTGGAAGAACATCCAGGGCATTCGCGAGTCCAGCGAGCGCGCCATGCAGATCATGAAGATCACCACCGTCATGGTGGTGGTGCTCATCGTCTGGTGCCTGATTACGCTGGTCAAACACCCCGCGCCTTTGCCTCCGTTACCCTCGGTAGCGCCCATCCATCACAGCCATGAATCGCTGGGCTGGCTCTTCCATACCTGGGCCGCCCGCATCCCTCTGATCATGTTGCTGGTCGGCTTCGGCCACTCGGTGCTGGCCATGAGCGGCGAGGAAACCCTGGCCCAGGTCAATCGCGAAATCGAACACCCCAAGCTGAAAAACCTGGAGAAGACCGGCTTTGTGATCTTTCTCTACAGCTTGCTGTTCACTTCGCTGGTGTCGTTCTTCGCGGTGATGATCATCCCCGATCGTGTGCGGCCCGCCTACTTTGGCAACCTGATCGGCGGACTGGCCATGAATGTGGCCGGCCCGTATACGTTGCGACTGGTGTTCCAGGCCTTCGTCGTGGTGGTTGGTGCGATGATCCTTGCCGGCGCGGCCAATACCGCCATCGTCGGCGCCAATGGCGTGCTCAACCGCATGGTTGAGGACGGCGTGATGACCACCTGGTTCAAGCGCCCGCACCGCCGCTTCGGCACCAGCTACCGGGTCATCAACATGATTGCCGGGCTGCAAATCCTCACCATCATCGCCAGCCGCGGCAACGTCTATCTGCTGGCTTCGCTTTACGCTTTCGGCGTGATCTGGAGCTTCTCGTTCATGTCGCTGGCAGTGATTGTCCTGCGCTACCGTAGTCCTGGGAACCGCGAATGGAAGGTGCCCGGCAACTTCCACATCGGCGGTGTCGAGGTGCCGGTCGGACTGATCCTTATCTCCCTGGTCCTGTTTTCGACGGCCATTGTCAATCTCTTCACCAAGCAGTTGGCCACCATCGCGGGAGTCAGCTTCAGCCTGGTCTTTTTTGTCATTCTGACCATCTCCGAACGCAAAACCGCAGCCGAGCACGCCTCCGGCGCCTCGGAACTGGAGCAGTTCAACGTTGCCGCCGACCGCGAGCTCAGCGCCGAGGCAATGGACGTGCGGCCGGGCAACATCCTGGTAGCCGTCCGCGACCCGCATAATCTCTACTACCTGCGGCAGGTCTTGTCCAAGACCGATACCACCAAGACCGACGTGGTGGTGATGACCTCGCGCGTCTACCACCGCGAGTACGGTTTCGGCGGCAGTGAGCAGATGGACACCTCCGACATCTTCCGCAAATATGAGCAGGAGCTGTTCACTTCTGTGGTATCCGTGGCCGAAAAGCTGGGAAAGCATGTCTCGCTGCTGGTGGTGCCCACCAATGACGTTTTCGAGAGCATCGTGGCCACAGCGCAGCGCCTGCACTCTTCCGTAGCCGTGTGCGGAAAGTCAAACAAGCTCACCGTGGACGAGCAGGGCAAGCTCACCGGTGACGCCTGGGAACGGCTGCCCGTGCCGCGTCCGCGATTGCGGCTGGTGGTCTACGAGCCCAATGAGGTCCGCCACGTGTATTTGCTGGGGCCGCACACGCCGCGCATGCGCCAGGAGGACGTGGACTTGCTGCACGGTTTGTGGAAGGAAGTCACCAGCGATCCCCGCTATCGCGAGCTGCACCACTATCACATCCTCAACGTGGCCCTGCAGGAGATGGCGGCGCGCATGCACGACGGCGGATTGAGAGAGGACGTTCTGAAAGACATCTATGACGAGATGGCTCGCCACAGCGACAAGCCCATCACCGAGGACGACTCACCGTCCTCGCCGCCAACCTAGTATCTAGTTGCATAAGTTAGCGTACAGTATTTTGGGATGTTTCTGGAATAC
>VFSW01011218.1_pt1 | contig 12616 bp, 13 predicted proteins | sample 5358111 | NCBI WGS metagenome assembly VFSW01 (sample SAMN11554181, study PRJNA540505) | mine drainage metagenome | isolation source: sediment from site ElyBrook_90M | place: USA: Ely Copper Mine, Vershire, VT | collected 2017
GCATGTTAGGGAGGAGTCGGAGGTTCGGCGAGGGCTCGAGGGGGTCGCCCTTGGGGGAAGGATCCGATAGCGCCTCGCCTCCCTCTCGAACGGCAGCGGCCATCACTTACGGTCACGTTCGTCGAACCGGTTCGGCGCTCGGCTCGTCTCCACGAGATCCCCCGTCCCGGCTCGCACGCTGCCCGGGCGGTCTCTCCAACATAGAGAACCTTCACGGCCTTGGGAATCCGGTCGCTATCCCCTTCACTCGTTCCGCTCCAGAGCGATCGGTGGGATATGCTTATCAGGCCTTTTCGCTTGCAAGGACCGCAGGGGTCCCACCGATGCCGAAAGAGGATATCGGAAAGGAGATCACAGCGAAAAGCGTCGAGCTAAAGAACTTCTTCAAGGACCTGCGCGCGGTATTGGAGGAATGGAAGTTCTCCGTCGAGGAGACTAAGGAAGGCACGCGCATCGAGATTCACGCCCTCGCGCTGATACGACATCGCAACGACGGGAAGACCGAGGACCGATAGGTCGCTCGGACTCCCGCCGGCCCGTCCGTCGAGCGACGGGCCCTTCGACGGCTTACGCCCTCATGAGCCGCTTCAACGTGTTCTTCTGCGGGTTGCTGAAATGGAAATCCTGCCGCTGCTGGACGAGGTCGATGTACTCGATCACATCTAGGATGTTCTGACGTGAGTAGTACTTCCGCGCGTCCTCGACGGTCCCTTCGACCGGGTGGGAATCCATGAAGGAGCAGATGAGGCAGGCCAGGTCGTAGGCCTGCTTCTGGGAAGCGCGTACGCCCTTGCGAAAGACCCCGGCATCCAGGATGTAGATCTTGTCGCCGAGCATGATGTTGTCCGGCTTGATGTCCCCATGGAAGATCCCCTTGCGGTGCATCCGACGAAGGTACCCGAAGAGCGTGTCGATCTGCTCGATCGTGACCTGCTCGCACTCCGAGGCCGGTCGGGACTCGAGAAAGTGCGCCACGAGAAGCCACATGCTCCCGTTGACCGGGTAGTAGCCGAGCGGTTTCGCGGTCGGTATACCGGTCTCGTAGATGGCCTGCAGGCTCTCGAACTGTTGCCGGGCCATGTCCTCGGCGGTCTCGGTGTACCCGAAAATGGGGTCCTGGGCGTGCATCTGGAGGTACAGGTTCTTGAACAGCTGCATCGCGCGGTCCGACAGAATGTCATTGCTGCCCAGGATCTTCCCTAAGTACCGCACCGACTCCCCCGCGGGATTGATGCCAGTGATCTTGACCGGTATCGATAGTCGGGAAGCATCCGATTTGATCGGACGTACGGAGGTTCGGCGGAGGCCAAACTTCTCCGCCATTACCCCGCGGATCCCGACCAGGACGTCACGGAAGAAGGCGACGTGCATCGCCTCGTGACTGGACGGGGAGGTGGCCCTCGCCATCAGCCCGGCGCTTCCTCTGCCGCGACGGCCGTTGGGTCGGCACCGGCCAAGGCGACCATCTCTCGGTCCCGGGTCGCCTCCCCTCGGACCCGGGCCCGGTTGCTCTTGCTCTTCTCTCGCCAGAATGTCAGGAACAGAAAGAGCAACTCGCCGAAGTGGATCTTCGTCCCGTTCTTGACCCCCCGGCCGTACTCGACGACCGGCTTTCCGCGGTAGGAGAAGATGATCCGCCAGATCGAGAGCTCAGGAACCTGCATCTGGACCTGGTTCAAATTCAGGAGCACGTTGTTGTCACGGACCATAAGATCCATGTCCATCATGCCGTCCATTTTTAGGGGCAGGTGGATCCCATTTTTGAACAGCGTACGAAAGACCGTGAGGGTAAGCACCTCGACCGTTTTCGAGTCGAGCTTCCTTTCCGTCGGTGCCGGGGAGTTCGACGGAGGGGTCGGAAATCCCGTCATTCCCGGTCCCTCCGAAGGGCCCACTCCCCGCCTCGAAGTCGGGCTACGTACCACGTCACGGGTGCCGATCCTCTCGGGCGGCGGGGGCTCGACCCCTTCCGGGGCCCAGTCCTATGGGCTGGCACTGAGGGCTTTCGGTCCTTCATCGGTACGTCCGCCCTCTCCATCGGAAGGAGTGTCCTCGCTGCTTCGTTTGGTACCCTTCCACTCGGATCCGGCGTCCAGGTACGGCGCCCCTTCCTTGTGGTACGCGCTCCCGAGGCTGCTGTCGCGCTTTCGTCTCCAGAGCTCGACAAAAGAGGCGAGGTCCAGATCTGCTCGCTTCGCGGCCCCGGTCCCATCCGTCTCGGGGAGATTTGCCGTGACCACCGGCTCCACAGGCGGGCTCGGTCCGGCCTGGATCGAGCGAATGACCGCGCGATCGGTCGCCTCCTCGAGCGGGAGTGCCATCGGCTTCGACCGAGCCGGTTCCGTCGGGGCCGTCGCCTTGTTGATGTGGATCTGGAACCGAACGAAGATCCGGGTGCCGTCGCCGTAGTCCTCCATCGAGAATTTCCAATCCTCGATGTCGGCGTGGACGCTTTTGAAGAATCGGTCCACCTCGTTCACGATCTGATTCATTTTTTCCTCGTCCCCTGCCGCCAACCCGGGAACCGAGCTCGTGATGTCTTTCGCGTTCATGGGGATCTCCAGACCTTTGAGGTCCCCGGGGAGGGTCCTCCGGAGATCCCTGAAGTGGATGGGTGGAACGGCCCGGCAGAGGCCACGGGGTTCTGCGGGGATTGGATCCGCGCGCGTCTCAGTGCCGGGTCCCACTCGAAGAGAGTTCCCCGGCCCTCACCGGCCCCTGCCGAAGCGGGCAGCAGATTGGCCGTAGGGCCCGTCGCGGGGAGTCCGGCTGCGGAGGTCATGGCTACCTCCCACGAGCGGTACTTTCCACTTAAGGCAGGCGTGGAATACAATCAAGCTCCGTACGCCAACCCGAACGTCGCCGCCCCGCCGGCGGGTCAGACATTCGCTACGCATCTCACGCGTTCTTCGTCGCGGTCAGGTGATCGGGTCGACGGCCGGACGGTCGGACCTGGACCCTCGGGAAGGGCTCCGAAGCCGGTGTGGCCCTCGCCTCGCCGAAAGATAGCGGGGCATGGATTAACTCTCTCCGAGAGTTCAAATAACATACTTCTTTTTGATTGGTTTAAATACCATGACTCCAAACCGGTAGCGCCTACCTCGCGGCTAATCCGGCGGCTTGCCGTGCGAGCGCGTCGGCGGTCGGGACCCCGTGCTGCCGTTCGTGGGCATGGGAAGACCGGGACCACCGGATCTCGAAGCCCTCGAAGAGCTGGCGTTCGGCCGCGATCTGCTCAACCACCGTACAGAGGGCGGGGTCGTGAGCCTTGGCCCGACCGTGGACGATCTCGACCAGGTGCGTCGCGTCGGTCCGGGCCCGAAGGACCGTGGCCCCGTGTCGCTGTCGAGCGACCCTCATTCCCCGGAGAAGGACCAGGGCCTCGGCGAGGGCGGCCGAGGAGAGGAACCCCAATGGGACCGTGTACATCCCCACGACCGTCATGGAAGGGGAGCGGAGGACAATCCCGCCCCCGGCGCGCTTGAGGGAGACGCCCTCGACGACCTTCCGTTGTCCGGGGTTGAGTGAGGCGTCGGTCTCGAGGTGGTGGGAGCCGCTCACCGCGGTGCCGGAACCGCGACTGACTTATGAGGGGCCGCTCCGAGGGGACCCGCGCGCTGCTTTGGGCGGCAGGATTCATCGCCTCGCCGAGGGTCGTCCGCCGGGAAACGAGTTCTGACCTGCTGGCCGAACCCGGGGCCCTTCTTTGCGCCGTGCCCCTCCCGCTCCCGACCATCAACACGCACTGGTCCGAAGGGTCCACCGCCCGATGACCTGAGACGTCGCCGGGGTAAGACCCCAACTAGCGTCACGGAGGTTGCCCCGGTAACGTCGGTGTACGCTCCAATCATCCGAGGGTAAGCTCCTGGTACCGGGACAAGGATGAAGTTCGGGACCATGAGTGGGTCGGAAGTGACGTACCTCCCGAGAATCCTTCCGGGGGCCAGCCCCCCCCAATCCCTCCGTCGTCCCGACTACCTGTTCGGAAAAACGTCGACGTCGATCTCGATCGGCTTGTTCAATCACTATCGCGAGGCGCGGCTCGGGAGTTCGTCCGGGGACTTCCGCGCCGGACCGGCCGGGAGGAGTTACTGGCCGACCTCGAGGCCTTGGTCCGGGCGCTTCAGGTCGAGGAGGGTCGCCGATAACCTGGATCCGTCCTGTTCGCGAGAATCAAACGCAGTTCCGGCAGCCAGACCTACGCATCGGAATCCCCCGTCACTTACTCTCAGCGCCCAGAGGGACCTTCGAGTTCAAGTGCAGGTAGGTGCTCATCCGCCACATGACCGCCGGGACCCCTGCCCAATTGACGTTGAGGGGGCCCCCTCTGCAGGCGCCATCCGGCGCAATCCAATCGCTTTCTACGGACAACAGATTGTCCGACGGCGACCGCCGGGCTCACCAGTGGTACCGTTTCGTGCTCTCGTTCCCGCCACATCTCGTCCGCCACTACCTTCGAGAGTTCGAGCTCGAATCGTCTGCCGTAATTCTCGATCCGTTTTGCGGCACTGGCACGACCCTCGTTGAGGCCAAGAAGCTCGGGATTACGAGCGCGGGAATCGAGGCACACCCCTTCACCGCGTTCGCAGCTTCGGTGAAAGTGGACTGGTCACCTGATCCCGACGAGCTCCTAGAACATGCGGAAGGAATCGCTGCCGAGGCGCATGCGAGGCTCCGTGAGCAGGGAGTTTGCGATAGCCCCCTTGAGGGGTCCTCTTCCAAGGACCGCTCCCAACCCGGAGAGCTGCGCCGGCTCGATCCCGGACTCAGCTCGTTGTTACTAGCTTCCTCCATGAGTCGAAGGCCACTGCACAAGGCCCTCGTGCTCTTGGACGTCTTCCGCGAGCATCACGACGACCGCTACGATGCGCATGAACGACTCGCGTTCGCCCGATCAATCGTCCAATTCAGTAGCAATCTTCGCTTTGGACCCGAGGTCGGACTTGGCGAGATCAAGCCGGACGCGTCGGTCATCGCCCCTTGGTTCAAAGCCGTCTCTGCGATTTCCGAGGACTTGGCATCCCTCAGGAGCCAGCGACTCGTTCCTGCGAGGGTCTATACTGGAGACTCCCGCCGATCTTCGGCCCTCATCGCACGAGGGTCTGTTGATGCCGTGTTCACGTCACCCCCGTACCCGAATGAGAAGGACTACACCCGCACGACTCGGCTGGAGTCAGTCCTACTCGGATTCATTTCCGATAGGAATGCCCTTCGCGCCGTAAAGCGCGACTTAGTGAGGTCCAACACGCGGGGGGTGTTCAAGGCAGACGACGATGACGCCCTTGTCTCGGCCCACAAGGAGATTGTCCGGGTCGCTGAAGCGATAGAGGCACGACGCCTAGAACTGGGGAAAACATCTGGATTCGAGCGACTGTATCCCCGGGTCGCGAAGCTCTACTTTGGAGGCATGCTGCGTCACTTGGCAGACCTCCGCGGGGTGCTGAAGCCAGGCGCCCAACTCGCGTACGTCGTGGGGGACCAGGCGTCCTACCTCCGAGTAATGATCCGGACCGGCCAGATCCTAGGCGACTTGGCCGAATCAGTGGGATACAAGCTCGAACGGATCGACCTCTTCCGAACCCGTCATGCGACCGCAACAGGAGAACAACTCCGCGAAGAGGTAGTCGTTCTCCGCTGGCCGGGCGAAGCATAGAGATACTCAGACCGGTACCCGCTTTGGATGCCTGAGGATACCGAGGACCGCGAGGCAAGTCCTCCGGCGCGCGTCCCGAACCGATACACCAGAATCGTCGCGAGGGTCTTCGAAGAGAGGTTCAAGCCCGGGTCCACCGAGGTTCCGTTTTCGAGAGACGACATCGTCGAGACCGCTCGTGCGCTCGACATCAAACTCCCGAAGAACCTCGGAGACCTGCTCTATAGCTTCCGCTTTCGGACAGAGCTCCCTTCATCCATTACTAGCAAGGCCCCGACAGGGAAGGTATGGATCATTCGACCGGCGGGCCGCGGACGCTACAGTTTCTTCGCCACGAAGTTTGCGATGTTCGGTCCTCGGGCGGGGGCCAGCGTGACCAAGGTCCCCGATTCGACTCCCGGCCTCATCGACAAGTACACGCAGAGCGACGAGCAGGCGCTGCTGGCCAGAGTCCGCTACAACCGCCTGGTGGATGTGTTCACCGGAATCACTTGCTATTCCCTCCAAAGCCACTTGCGAACTACGGTCGAGGATCTTGGCCAGATCGAGACTGACGAGGTCTACGTTGGGCTCGATAGAACCGGGGCCCACTTTGTTCTGCCCGTTCAGGCCAAGGGAAGAAACGACCGTCACAACGTCGTTCAGGTCGAGTCGGACTTCGCCATGTGCGCTGAAAAGTTCCCTGGCCTGATAGCCAAGCCCGTGGGAGCCCAGTTCATGGAGGGTGGTGTGATTGCGATGTTTGAGTTCGAGAGTGGTCCCGATGGAGTCGCCATCGCGTCCGAGCGCCATTATCGCTTGGTCCGACCCGCCGAGCTCACGCCCGAGGAGATCGAGACGTACCGAAGGCGTCTCCAGCACTGAGGCCATTGCGCCTCGCGAGGTCGGAGGACTTCACGCAACGCCCCAGAACGTTGCGGGATTGGCTGTTGGGAATGAAGTCCCCCGCCTTCCCACCGCAGACCCGACTATCAGGTTCCAGGAGGCAGCCGAGCATGAAGTGCATCCCACATTTCCGCCCCTGTTGTCCAACAGGACCCGAGGGATGCGACGAAAGTGCTGACATTGGGGTCCCCACTAATCTCCCCGTCCCGAGCTCTTCTGCCCGGTCGGCGGACTCAGTGCGGAGTCCCCCCAAACGACCAAATACGCCACCCGAGTGATGTTGGTTGCTCACATGCAGTCATCCTCCATCTTCCAGCCCAAAGACCTCGTCGCGATCTTGAAGGAGGACCTCGCGGCTCTGAATGCATCTCTCGAGGAGGGGTGCTTTTTCAACGAGTCCGCTTCCGAAGACCGTCGCGGACGCCGTGGGCATCGGTCGACAATCACTGTTCTGTGGCTGCGCGGAGTGCCACCGGATTCGCTCTTCCATCGACGGTCTCCCGGGCATCACATTTTTGCTCTGCCACGCTGCGTTGCGCGCCGTCGGACATCCAGGGATCCGAAGCGCTCGCAACATAGATCACGCCCCCGCTCTAACCGGCGACCGGTGCGGTAGCGAGGTCGCGCAGAGAAGTTCGGGGTCCAGCGTCAGTTGACTCGGCCACGCGATGTGGGCCCCATCGCTTTGCCTAATCGATTCAGGCGATCTACAACAGGGATTGACACGGGTTCCGCGTCAGTCGACCCGCTTTGCAACCAAAGCTGTTTGCATAAACCGTGGCGCATCTTGAGGGCGGGGCGGGGTGGTGGTTGGAGCGTATCCCGTACTAAGGTAGCCTGCCGGGGGAGCGACCGAGAAATCGCCTGACACCTTAGTGACTATGGGGGCGGCCAGTGTGCTCGAGTTCAAGAGCGCACAACACTTCCTGTCCAACAGCCCACCGCTGTCCACGAAATCGTTCGGCCCGCTAGTCACAACGTCGTAGACCGCAAACTTGCCGTTGAGAACGGCAATGTTGGTAATTTCTGTCCACGATACTGAGATCGGGTCGAAGATCTCTTCACCAACAAAGAGGCTCAGTGGATCGTGCACCCAGCCCGCCCATGTCCCATTGAGGACGTAGATGGGCTGATCGGTGGATGTAACCCGCAACCACCCTTGGTTGATACTTACGATGGAGCTGACCTCTGTTTCGTTGTTCCCCAGCAGAGTCTCGTTCACGAGCTTTGCCAGGGAGAAGTCGTATCCGACGACCGTCTGCCCGACTTTCAGTTTCTGAACCGAAACATAACCGCTTTTAGCCGTCAAGATCGGAGAGCCTGCAGCCACGCAGCCACCTCCACCGCATCCGACGACGTCTACCGTCAGCCCAACCTCTGAGCTCTCGGTGGGGCTCATTGAACTGGAAGAGGCTCTAATGCCGACGTAATCGAGCGTGCAAATCGCAGATGTGTTGGCAGAAATGGTAAGGGTGAACGAAAGGGGCGCTATGGCCCCTTGTTGAGGGTTCCATGTGAAGCTGAAACCATATGGTGTAGCGGAATAGAGGCTAAGACTCGTGGAATCACTAGCGGCCGAACAAGAAGGATCCACACATGAGATGCTTCCACTGACTGATCCGCTGTAGCCGCGGGTGATCGTCAGAGTGTTCGAACTGATTGAGGAGGCGAAGATTTCGTTCTCAACCGTCACCGCAACGGGAGAAGAGGTCTGCTGGATTGTCACGTATGGCACCCATGTTCCGGCGCCCGCGGAGGCAAACGGATATCCTGAGGGAGAAGCGTTGCTGTAGAACGATTTCAAGCCCGAGTAGCTATCACATGAGCCACCTGAGTAACATTGTTGATTGTCCGTGAAGTAGAATTCGAATGGCGGAATGGGCTCAAATTGATTGGGGAAATATTCCCCGTCGGTCCATCCTGGGAACCAATCGTGAGCTACCGCCGGTTGGCCCAGAGGGTCACACGGATTCGTATTGCCCAATAGGAAACCGGTTGCCTTGGTTGTGTAGCTTTTCGACCAGATTGTTGTCCCAGGCGAACTGGCGAAAGCCGCAGAGAACGAAAGCCCGCCGGATTGAATTCGCATCTTGAAGTTGTAGCCGTAACCATTGGTAAGTTGCAGACCACCTGACCAATTAGTGACGCCTGTCAGGGTTGCCGGATTGCAATCGGTTTCGGATTCATAGAAAATGTTCCATTCGCCGTTATATGACGAAAGTCCGATCGAGTCCCAGGAGCCTGAAAATGCGTTGTCGAACGCCCCTAGAAATACAGCGTACTGTGCCGAGGTTGGGTTCGCGTTTGGAACAGTGAGGTCAACGCTCAGGGATGTTGCTGGGGAGGCGTTGTATGTCATCTCGCTTCCTAGCCAATAGGGCAGAGGATTCTTGCTGAACCAGGATGCCATATTGGCTACATTGGGCGACCCAAGTCCGGTTACTGCATCCCAACCCGTAACTGCACAATATGCCTTATTGCATCCCGATGTGATGTCGTGAAAGACGCTGTTACGCTGCCCGCTAGTAGCCAAGTAGTAAAGCAGGGGCGTTTCGAATTGAGGAGGTAGACCAGACGCCTGTACAATAACATCTAGCATGCCGGTCCAGAGAGGCGTCGAAAGCGAGGTGCCTCCCCCGCTGTCAGATACTTGGTTGTTCACCCAAACGTTAACAAGTGTTCCCGCATCCGCAGCGACATCAGGCACACCCCGGTAAGACGGTAGAATAGGCCAATTAGTACTCTGACAGGGATACCCGGTTCCGTACAAGCTCGTGTTCCACAGATTCCACTGCCAAGGAGGAGCGATGTATCGGTTAGTGGCACAGCCTCCGCTAGAACCTGGCCAGGCGACCTCAGATCCATCTGAGTTAATCTGAGTTCCGCCCACGGCGAGGCCCCATGGTTCCGTCGCAGGAGGGTTGGCCCCTCCGCCGTTATCGCCAGCAGCGCTCAGGACTGTGACACCCTGTTTAGCCAGCGCCTGCCAAAGAGCATCGTTGGAGAAATAGTCCCAGCTGTTTGAGATGAACTTTACTCCAGTGGCAGCGAGGTTTTGGTTGAACCACTGCACACAGTTTATCGGATAGGCTGGGCTGGTGTTATTGCCGTAATCTATGCAAACGTAAAGTGTAGCCCCGGGAGCCATCGCGTGGGCCCACTGGATGTCGAGGCTCGTTTCAACGCGCCAGTTTGACTCGTTTCCACTGGAAGGAAGATTGCAAGCGGTGCCGCCAGTTGTTTCAATTCGAATGGTCGTCCGGGCCAAACTATAGTTCGAATCGAATTCGTTGAGGTCCGTTTGATACTGACTCAAAGCTTCATTCGGATCACAGACCTCGGTTAGTCCGATGGCGTACTTGCCTTGTATCCCCGAATTTATGGTTGTGAGCTCGTTGTAGAAACTTTGCATCGTAGACGGAGCGATCGGGGCTGCAATAGTCGAACTGAGCTCCGCGGCAAGATGGCCAGGCCGCAACAGGGGTTGCGTCCACGGAAGGATCGGCGCTTGAATCGAAAATTCGTTCAAACCGATGAATGACTGAACGTATGGCGAGATTGAGGAAGGAAGCTTGGGGATTGTACCCGGCGCCAAAACGAGGTGCCCTCCGTAAGCAAAGCTTGTCAAGGAAATCTGGAGCGCCACATCGACTGAACCCGCAGAACCCGTGAGTCCATAGAGATACGGACCTGTTGGTTGCGTCACCTTGATTCCAAACCCATTAAGGTAATCGAGTACTGGTTGCGCATCCACGGCATCACCGCCTACGTCGGTGCGGTACGCTTCGGGAGAACTGGGTTTGAATGAGTTGAGTGATGCCAGGCCCACTTCAAATGAAACTTGGGCAGTTCGTGGGACGACGCCCTCGTGATGGGCACCCTTGGGAATCGAGTTTGTGCCAACTGGCGAAAAGGAGGGACTGGAAGTCTGTCCTAGAGAAGTGCCCGGTGTCAATTCGGATATGCGGGGGGCATAACCAGGTCCGGGGGCGCTCAGCGCATCCGAAATTTGGACGATTCCCAGCAAAGAGATTGCTAGGATGAAGACAACAGCAGTTCGGGCGACGCCGTCACAGAACCAACGACGGGAGCCGCGTTTCGTCATCTGTTAAGGGACTTCAACGGGTCTTGGTTCTTCGTTCGGGCCCCGCCGTATGGACGCGTTGAGCGCTGGGACCGCGACTCACTATAAACAACTTGCTTCCGCAGCCTGTGCCTCACTGATCGGTGCAGGCCAGGTCCAACCGGTTTTGAATTTGGACGGCGCCCTCCCTGCGGTTCCTAATCCTTTTCATTGTGTTTGAGAAATGTGGCTGAGCACCAATCGAGTATCCGGACTGTTTGTTCGTGGCAAGCTTCTGTGCCCAGGTCTGGCCTTCGGATGGGACACAGGCCGGTTCGGCGGAGTTGAGGTGGCTTTAAGATGTTTATAACCGCCCGTAGCATACATACTTCGGGCAGGGAAGCCAATGCGACTGCGGCTCTCCAGATCGGCGATCTTGGCCATCATTGCTCTGGTCGTCGGCGCGAGCTTCGGTGGTGTCGCGGTGCTCGAAGCTTCTAGGAGCGGGCCACCGCCGCCTTACTGCACGCAACTCGTGGGGGTCACGGGAAGCGCGGGATTCACTGTGACTTACTGGCCGGATACCCAACCTGGGGTTCAGAGAAATGTGGCCTGTCTCACATTTGCCGACGTGTCCGCTGTCTCCCTTCGGTGGCAATCGTCGGGGGCAGTTCCTGTTGCGCTACAGGTCACGTGGGGGCCGTATCTCTCAGCCCCGGGGAACGCCAGTTGTCCTTCGCAGTTGATCGTTGGGATCTTCAGCGGGTGGGGCTCAAACGGATCCACTTCCTTCAACGCGACCACCCCCGGCCTTTCGAATCCTTGCGATGTCTACCACATACTTGCCGCGGATTCGAACGCTTCTCAAGTGTTGACCGTTACGAACTCAGTGTCCCTGCTATTGTCGTGGAGCCCCGGGCAACCACCGCCGTACTAGGGCGCCGGTCAGTTCATAAATGGGACTGTAGGGCTCTGGCGCGGATCATCCCGACTGCGCGGGTCCAAGCATCACCGAAGGAGTTACCGGGTCCCGCCGTTCCTCCCTCCCTTCCAGGGGGCCGAGACGCGAGACGGCATCGGGAGCCCACAGTCTGGAAGCGTGTCAGCAAGGGAGTTGTTCCCTTCCGTCGCAGAATCGGAGTTCTCGGGAAAGATCGGACCTCAGGGCTTCGAGGCCAAGAACCACAGGCATCGGGTTTGGGAAAGTCCCGCCCCAGCGGGCCGGCGTTTTATCTCTGGGGCAGGGGCGGCTCGTTCCGCGAGACGGGTGCCTTTCCCGCAGCCACGGTCTCTTCCGCCGAATCGACCTTTTTCCCAGCGCGGGGGTATCCCCCGCTCCGGATAGACGAAAGAGCTTGCTCTGGTCGTCTCCCCCCTTCCTATCCTTTCAGCGCAACGAAGAACCGACGCCAGAGCGCGGTCTGCTGCGCGAAGTACGGGCTCGTGCGGGCAAGGTCGCCGGTCTCCTCGAACCAGCGCTTGTACATCTCGAACTCCGCCAGGATCCGGCGGCGCGCCTCCCATCGCCTCGGGTCGTCGAAGCCCGCACCCGATAGTACCAGCTCGTCGTAATCATCGACCGCGGGGAAGAATCCCATGCTGAGGCGGTGTAGCCAATCGCGGTTGAGCTCCCCACTGCTCAGCATCTCGTCCGGTGTGGAGGGCTCGTCGACGACCCTCCCGTAGGCGTTCGAGGCCGGCGTCGGGTCCGGGGGTTCGGTCGCCGGAGGAATTGTCGCGGTTGAGGGAGCGACCTGGGACCGTTCGGGCCAATCCTCCGGGTAAGTCGGGGAGGGCAACCGCCGAGCGAGGCGGTCGCGGTAGCGCTTCTGATTCGCTCGGCCTCGCTCTCTGAGCCGGGCTTCTTGGCACCGCGGGCAGAGGCGGGATCGTTGAGCCGACGAAACCGGCCGTCCACATATTGAGCAAGGGCGCGGAGGCCGCTTCAACCCGCTCACCTCCTACTTGTCACGCCCGGTAACGGAGAAGCACAGGGCAACTGGGAACTCGATAAC
>VFSW01011219.1_pt1 | contig 12614 bp, 11 predicted proteins | sample 5358111 | NCBI WGS metagenome assembly VFSW01 (sample SAMN11554181, study PRJNA540505) | mine drainage metagenome | isolation source: sediment from site ElyBrook_90M | place: USA: Ely Copper Mine, Vershire, VT | collected 2017
GCCGATGGGCGAACGCTCGGCGCCGCCCTCGGCGGTGCGGTCGGGCTGACGCGCGCCAGCCTCCGCGGCGCGCGCCGGCTGATCCCCTCGCGGTGCCGGCTGATCCCCTCGCGGTGCCGGCTGATCGCTGCGCGGCGCCGCATCGCTTCTCGGCGCCTCGCTGCGGCGCGCCGGCTCGCCCCGCGCCTCGCCGCGCATGCGGCCGTCCCGGCCGTCGCGACCGTCGCGGCGGGCATCGCGCTGACCGTCGCGCCCCGGTTCGCGTCCCGGCTCTCGGCGCGGCCGGTCGCGTTCGCGGTGGCGATCCCGGTCCCGATCGCCGCCTCGGTGGCGATCGTGCCGTGCGTCGCGGTGCGGGCTCCGGGCCGGGCTCGCTTGAGCGCCCGCCGCACGGTCTGCGTCGGCCGCCTTGGCCTTGGGCGCGCCGAACAGCCAGCGCCACAGGCGCACGAAGATGCCGAGCTGGGCTTGCGGTGCCGCCGGGGCCTCGGGAGCGGGCTCGGGCGTCGGCATGAGCGGTGCGGCCGAATTCGGCAGGATGGTGGGCACGGCCGGCGCTTCCGACGGCGGCTTCTTGTCGCGATTGCCGATGTTCGAGTCATCGAGCGTCGGCTGCTCGGCGATCTGGTAGCTCGGCGGCGAGCTCTCCAGGGCCTCCTTCTCGTCGTCCCGCAGGCGGCGCAGGGTATACGCCGGGGTCTGCATGTGCGGATTCGGCACGATGATCAGGGAGACCTTGTCGCGCGCCTCGATCTGCTGCAGCCATTCGCGCTTTTCGTTGATGAGGTAGGTCGCGACGTCGACCGGCACCTGGGCGATGACGCGCCCGGTGCGTTCCTTGCGTGCCTCCTCGCCGATCAGCCTGAGCAGGGCGAGGGACATGGATTCGACGCTGCGGATGGTGCCCATGCCGCTGCAGCGCGGGCAGCCGATGTGCGTGGTCTCGCTCAGCGCGGGCCGCAGCCGCTGCCGCGACATCTCGAGCAGCCCGAAGCGCGACAGCCTGCCGAGCTGGATGCGGGCGCGGTCCATCTTCGCCGCCTCGCGCAGCATGTCCTCGACCGCGCGCTGATTGGCGGTCGATTCCATGTCGATGAAGTCGATGACGATCAGCCCGCCGATGTCGCGCAGACGCAGCTGCCGGGCGATCTCCTCCGCGGCCTCGAGGTTCGTGTTGCGCGCGGTGGCCTCGATGTCGCCGCCGCGCGTGCTGCGGGCGGAGTTGATGTCGATCGACACCAGTGCCTCGGTGTGATCGATCACCAGGCTCCCGCCCGAGGGCAGATTCACCTTGTGGGAGTAGGCGGACTCGATCTGGCTCTCGATCTGGTAGCGCGTGAACAGCGGCACCGGATCCTGATACAGCTTCAGCTTGCGCTGCGCGTCCGGCGGCATGAAGCGCTGCATGTACTCCTGCGCCTTCTGGAACGCCTCGGGATCGTCGATCAGGCACTCGCCCACGTCGTCGGAGAAGTAATCGCGCAGTCCGCGCGTGACCGCATCGCTCTCCTGGTAGATGAGGAAGGGCGCGGGGCGGCCGTCATTGGCGGCGACGATCGCGTCCCATGCAGTCTTCAGATTGTTCAGGTCCCATTGCAGCTCCTCGGCGGTGCGCCCGACGCCCGCGGTGCGCACGATGGCGCCCATGCCGTCGGGTATCTGCAGCTCGCTCATGGCCTCGCGCATCTGATCGCGATCCTCGCCCTCGATGCGCCGCGACACGCCGCCCGCCCGCGGATTGTTCGGCATCAGCACCAGGAATCGGCCGGCGAGGCTGATGAAGGTGGTGAGCGCCGCGCCCTTGTTGCCGCGCTCCTCCTTCTCGACCTGCACGATGAGTTCCTGGCCCTCCTGCAGAAGCTCCTTGATGTTGAGCTTGCCGCCGGGCGCCGGCTGCGTGCGGAAATACTCCTTGGAGACCTCCTTCAGGGGCAGGAAGCCGTGGCGCTGCGCGCCGTATTCGACGAAGGCCGCTTCGAGACTCGGCTCGATGCGGGTGATCCGTCCCTTATAGATGTTGGATTTTTTCTGTTCCCGGGAAGGGATCTCGATCGACAGATCGTAGAGCTTCTGGCCGTCGACCAGAGCGACTCGCAGTTCTTCTTCTTGAACTGCGTTGACGAGCATTCTTTTCATTTGCCCCAGCTATATGGATAGGGGCCGAGGAGAGGTCGAGAGGAAACGCCGGCATTGCGTCAGAGGCCGCGGCAAAAATGGCTGCCACGCCGCCCGCGATGCAAGCGAGCGGCATCCATTCGATCCAGTTCTGCCAAAACGTGTACGACAAGCCCGGAGCCTTGGTTCTCGGTCAACCGTTTTTTGACGACGCGGTGGCCATAGTTTGGCTCTCCGGCGCCTATTCTCATCGGCCGAGCGATGGTCTGGAATTCCAGAACCAACTAATATGCGTCGCCCCTTGCGAAGGGGCGACGCCGAATCCTGTGCCGACCGGCCCCGCCTTGGGAACGGGGTGCGGAAATCGTGCCGTGCCCTGAGATCAGGTCCATGCACTTGGCAAGGTTCTGCAAAGGCTATCATGAGTCGTCCGCAGAGTCAATGTAATCAATGTGTTAGAAGCCCGCTCCCCGGCTTGGAGAAAACATGAACAAGAAACCCGCCGCCGCCGCGCCGACCGCCACCCGCACGGCGATCGAGGTGCGGGCCATCGCGGCCGAGCAGGCGGGTCAGCGGATCGACAATTTCCTCATCCGGCATTTCAAGAACGTGCCGCGCAGCCGGGTCTATCGGATGCTGCGCAAGGGCGAGGTGCGGGTCAATCGCAAGCGCGTCGACGCGGAGTACCGAATCGCGGAGGGCGACGAAGTGCGGCTGCCGCCGGTGCGGCTCGAACCGAACGCGCAGCCCGTCCGGCCGAGCAGCAGCCTCGTCGATCTGGTCGAGCGCGCCGTGATCCACGAGGACCGGCACCTGCTCGTGCTCAACAAGCCCTCGGGCGTGGCGGTGCACGGCGGCAGCGGCCTGAGCTTCGGCGTGATCGAGGCGCTGCGCGCCTCGCGGCCCCGCGAGAACCTCGAGCTCGTGCATCGTCTGGACCGGGACACCAGCGGCTGCCTGGCGGTGGCGCGCGACCGGGCGACGCTCACGGCGCTGCACGCCTTGATCCGCGAGGGCGGCATGCACAAGACCTACATGGCGCTGGTCGCGGGCAGCTGGCAGCTCGGCTCGAAGCGCATCGACGCACCGCTCGACACGGATACCCGACGCCACGGCGAACGCCACGTGCGGGTGGCCGCCGCCGGCAAGCAGTCGGTGAGCCTGTTCAAGCCGGTGCAGTTCTTCGGCCCGCTGGCCACGCTGATGGAGGTGGACATCCCAACGGGCCGCACGCATCAGATTCGCGTGCATGCGTCCTACGCGGGGCATCCGCTGCTCGGCGACGACAAGTACGGCGATCGCGAACGCAATGCCGAACTGAAGGGCTACGGGCTCAAGCGCATCTTCCTGCACGCGCACTCGCTCGCCTTCGAATGGCCGGGTTCGGGCGTCCCGTTCCACGCCAGCGCGCCGCTGCCGGAGGATCTCGCCGCGGTGCTCGACGCACTCGGCGCGGCGCGCCGCCGGACGCCGCGCCGCAAGTGATGCGTCAGATCAGCGGATATCCGGCGGCGCGCAGCGCCTCGGCGACGCCGATCAGGGGCAGGCCGACCAGCGCGGTCGGATCGCGCGATTCGATCGCCGTGCACAGTGCGATGCCGAGCCCCTCGCTCTTGATGCCTCCGGCGCAGTCGAGCGGCGCCTCGCGCGCGACGTACCGCTCGATCTCGGCCCGATCGAGCGGACGGAAGCGCACGCGGGTCGTGTCCAGGAACTCGCAGCCGCCGTCCGGCTCGCGGCCGTGCATCAGCACCGCCACGGCGGTCAGGAAGCGCACCGTGCGGCCCGAGCATTCGGCCAATGCGTCGATGCAGCGCGCCGCCGTGCCGGGCTTGCCCAGCACCCGTTCGCCGCCGTCCCGGTCGAGCACCGCGACCTGATCGGACCCCACGACCCAGGCGCCGGGCCGTCGCTGCGCGACCGCCGCGGCCTTCTGCCGGGCCAGGCGGACCACCAGGCCGGCGGCCGCTTCGCCCGGCTGGGGCGTCTCATCGACGCCGGGCGCGACGCACTCGAAAGGCAGCCCCAGCCGCTCGAGCAGCATGCGCCGATAGGGCGACGTAGATGCCAGCACCAACGGAGGCGGGGACTTCAAAAACAACGACTTGCAACCTGATCTTTTTTGACAGAGCGGCGTTCGAACCCTATTATACGCGGCCCATGGCAGCAGCCCCGCCGGACCTCGTCGATTGCGTACGTTTGGCCGCTGCGGGCGCCGCCGTGGAGCGCGTGTACCCGCTCGAGCGGTTCGAGCGTCTCGCGGACGTTCTTGCCGAGCCCCGGGGGCAGCTGCATGTTCGCGTTGCTTTCGAGCGCCTGGGCTCGGGCAGGATCGGCGCCACGCTCGCGGTCGAGGCGGCGCCGCGGCTGGTGTGCCAGCGCTGCCTGCAGGCATTCGACCATCCCGTGAAAATCGGCAGTCGGATCGAGTTCACGGAGGACGAGGGCGCCGACGCCGCGGATGCGGAGCGGGAGACCTGCCGACTGACGGATGGCCGGGCGTCGCGCGCGCAGCTGGCGGAGGAGGAGTTGTTGCTCGCCGGGCCGGGCGCGCCGACCTGCGCCGACCCGGCGAACTGCGGTCGGCGTGCGGCCGGGGCCGCGCCCGCGAACGACGCGCCGCAGAGCGAGCCGCCGCGAACGCGCCGACCGTTCGCGGGCTTGCAGGATTTGCTTAAGAAAACTTGACGACAGGACACAGTACTCATGGCAGTTCAGAAGAGCAGGAAAACCCCGTCGAAGCGCGGCATGCATCGTTCGCACTCCGCACTCGCGACCCCGGCCGTGTCGATCGAGCCGAAGAGCGGCGAAACCCACGCACGCCACCGAATTTCGCGCGACGGCTATTATCGCGGCAAGAAGGTGCTCGAGACCAAGGCTGACGCGGCCGCGGCCGAAGAGTAGGCGGCCGCCCGCTTATTTAAGTCCCCGACGATCCGCTCCGTCCCTCGAGCCTTCGGAGGCACCCCGGTGTCCGCGCCGCTGCACATCGCCATCGACGTCATGAGCGGCGATCGAGGCCCTTCGGTGTGCGTTCCCGCGGCCGTGGCGGCCGCGAAGGATTTTCCCGACGTGCGCCTCTCGCTGGTCGGCCGGCAGGCCGATCTCGATGGCCGGCTCGGCGGCCGCCGTCCCGGCAACGTCGAGTGCGTGTTCGCCGCGGAGGTGGTCGAGATGACCGATCATCCGCGCGAGGCTCTGCGCCGCAAGAAGGATTCCTCGATGCGCCGCGCCATCGATCTGGTGAAGAGCGGTGAGGCCCATGCCTGCGTGAGCGCCGGCAATACCGGGGCGTTGATGGCCACCGCCCATTTCGCGCTCAAGATGCTGCCCGGAGTGGAGCGGCCGGCCATCGTCTCGCTCATTCCCTCGCGGGGCGGCCATACCTGCATGCTCGATCTGGGCGCGAACGCCTCGTGCACCCCGGAGCAGCTGTGTCAGTTCGCGGTGATGGGCTCGGTGCTCGCGGCCGATCTGCCGGGCGCGCCCGCGCGCCCGCGCGTCGGCCTGCTCAACATCGGCGAGGAGGACATCAAGGGCAACGAGGTCGTGCAGGCCGCGCACAATCTCATGGCCTCGATGGACGTGAACTACGTGGGATTCGTCGAAGGCCACGACATCTTCTCCGACAAGGTGGACGTGGTAGTCACCGACGGATTCACCGGCAACGTCGCCTTGAAGACCATGGAGGGCGCGGCGCGCCTGATCGGCGAGGCCATGCGCGAGGAGTTCACGCGCGGTTTCGCGCGCAAGTTGGGCGCGCTCGCCGCGGCTCCCAGCCTGCGCGCCCTGCGCACGCGCATGGATCCGAGGCGCTACAATGGCGCGACGATGGTCGGATTGAACGGCATCGTGATCAAGAGTCACGGCAGCGCCGATCAGTTCGGTTTTCAACGCGCGGTCGAGGTCGCGATACTCGAGGCACGCAACGGCGTGACCGCGCGCATCGCGCAACGGTTCGGCGCTCACGCCTAAGCACGGGATTCGACTGACACATGTACTCAACCATCGCGGGCACCGGCAGCTACCTGCCGGAGAAGATCCTGACCAATGCCGATCTGGAGAAATTGGTCGACACCAACGATGAGTGGATCCGCAGCCGCACGGGGATCGAGCGGCGCCACATCGCCTCCGAGGGCGAGACCACCACCGATCTTGCCGAACACGCGGCGCGCCGCGCAATGCAGGCCGCCGGCGTCGGCCCCGCGGACATCGACCTGATCTGCGTCGGCACCACGACGCCCGATCTCGTGTTCCCGAACGTCGGCAGCCTCCTGCAGGACCGGCTGGGCATCCACGGCTGTCCGGCCTTCAGCATGGAGGCCGCCTGCACCAGCTTCATGTACGCGCTCGGGGTCGCCGACAAGTTCGTGCGCCTCGGGGACTCGAAGTGCGCGCTCGTGGTGGGCGCCGAGACGCTCACCCGCATCGTCGACTGGAAGGATCGCGGCACCTGCGTGCTGTTCGGCGACGGCGCGGGCGCCGTCATCCTCAAGCCCTCGGCGGAGCCCGGCATCCTGTGCACGCGGCTGCATTCCGACGGCCGCTACAAGGACCTGCTGCTGTATCCGGACGGCGTCTCGAAGGGTTTCGCGCTGGTGCGCGAGGGCAAGGCGGGCGTGCAGATGAAGGGCAACGAGGTCTACAAGGTGGCGGTGAACACCCTGGGCGCGCTGGTCACCGAAACGCTTCAGGCGTGCGGCATCGCCAAGGAACAGCTCGATTGGCTCGTTCCGCACCAGGCGAACATCCGCATCATCGAGGCGATCGCCAAGCGGCTCGACATGCCCATGGAGCGGGTGATCGTGACCATCGCCGAGCAGGGCAACACGTCCGCCGCGTCGGTGCCGCTCGCGCTCGACACGGCCGTGCGCGACGGACGCATACGGCGCGGGCAGCTGCTGCTGCTCGAGGCCTTCGGCGGCGGTTTCACCTGGGGCTCCGCGCTGGTCCGTTATTGATGCGCGCCGCGCGCCGGCTCGCCGTCGTCGCCATGGCGTTCGCGGGGCCGGCCGCGCGCGCCCAGATCTACCCGCTGGCGCCGGATCAGGATCTGATCGGCAGCCTCGAGAGCATGACCGCCGCGCGCGAGGATACGCTGCCGGACATCGCGCGCGCGCATCATCTGGGATTCGACGAGATCGCCGCGGCCAATCCGGGGGTGGACGTGTGGCTGCCCGGCGCCGGCACCGAGGTGCGCCTGCCGCTCGAGCACCTGCTGCCGAACGTGCCGCGCTCCGGCATCGTGGTCAATCTGCCGGACGGGCGCCTCTATTATTTCCGCGCGGACGCGCAGGGCCGCACCGTCGTCGAGACCCATCCCATCAGCGTCGGCAAGATGAATTGGAAGACGCCGCTCGGGCTCACCACCATCGTGCGCAAGGAGCAGAACCCCACGTGGTACCCGCCGGAGTCGGTGCGCTACACGCACCTGCACGAGGACGGCGAGGTGCTGCCGGGGGCCATACCGCCGGGCCCGGACAATCCGCTGGGAGCCTACGCCATGCGCCTCGGGGTGCCGGGCGGAGCCTATCTCATCCACGGCACCAACAAGCCGGTGGGCGTCGGCATGCAGGTCACGCACGGCTGCATCCGCCTGTATCCGGAGGACATCGAATTCATGTTCCGCGAAGTGCCGGTGGGCACGCCGGTGCGCATCGTCAACGAGCGCATCAAGACCGGCTGGGCGGACGGTGCGCTGTATTTGGAGGTGCATCGGCCGCTGGACGGCGCCGCCTCCGACGCAGCGCAAGATATGACGCCATTGACGCGCGCCATCGTCGGCGCGACCGCGGAGCGGCGGGTGCCCATCGATTGGCGCAGCGCCGAGGCCGCGTTCGAGCGGGCGGACGGGATCCCGGTGCGCATATCCCTCGGCACCGATCCGCGCCGGTAGGGCCAAAAAAAAACGCCGCGGTGTGATCCGCGGCGTTCCCGGGTGATCCGAAGACCGGATCGACTTACTTCGACACGGACTTCTTGAACATGCGATCGATCTTCTCGTTGATCGCCTCGATCGCCGTCGAATTCGCCTGCGCGGTCGACAGCGCCTGGTTCGCCGTGCTCTGCGCGCCCGAGGCGGCCGAGGAGGCGCTGGCGGCGGCGCTCTTCGCGGCGGCGGCGTCGCTGGAGGCCTTGGCCGTGTCGCTCTGCAGCTTGCTGACCTGAGACTTCAGGTCATCGACCTGGGCCTGGAGCGGCTTCAGATCGGTGCAGCCCGCGAACGCAATCACGCAGGCCGCGGCGGCGGAAGCCTTGAGAGTGGTGCTGAGTTTCATAAATATTCCCCTACGGTTGTGATTCATTGGTATCGGTAAGACCGAAGTGTTGACGCACTCGCGTACATCGCAACACAGCCTCGCATCAAGCCAAATTTGGGCCGCGATTGCAAATGAAGAGGGCTTTATTTCGCCAAAGAGCGACACTTTGGACCGGCAACCGACCTACATTAAATGCCGTTAAAGACATCGGCGATCACTATAGCAAACCCTCCGCGAGGTTCCGACAGGTACTATCCGCAGGATCATGCCGTGGACCCGCGTAACAGCTCGGTCACGGCGCGGTGGCCCTGCTCGATCGCGACGTCGGTATAGGCGCCGCCGCCGGAATCCGAATTGGCGACCGTGATGCGGCCGAAGGGCGCGCGGCCGAGCACGTGCGCGCGCTCGGCCTCGGGCACGTCGGGATCGAACAGCGGGTTGTATTCCGGCGCATAGCCATGCGGCCAGCGGTTCACGGTGATGGCCGTGATGTCGCGGGCGGGCTCGAAGCCGCCCGCGCCGAGGGTGCGCGCCAGTTGGTCGCGGATGTTGCGTTCGAAGGTCTCGAAGGAGGTTGCGAGCAATTCCTCGCGGCCGGCGATGTTCTGCTGGTGCTCCGGCAGCCCGTGACGGCAGGGCGTGCGCACCATGTGCACCAGCATGGGTTCGTGCGGCGAGCCGGCGCTGCGGTACGCACCGATGTCGACGTGCTGATTCAGGTGAAAATAGCTGTGATAGCTGCCCGGAGCGTACACCCTGTGCACCTTCAGCCGCTCGAACGCGCGCCAATCCCGGATCGCCACCGTGGTGTACACCAACGGCGCCTTGACCAGGCTGTGCAGCGCGCTCTTCTGGCGCTCCGGCAGCTCCGGGCACAGATACGGGATCATCGCGTTGTAGCAGGCGAGCACGACGCCGCGGGCGCCGGCGCTGAACGCCCGCCCGCCGCGCACGTAGGTGACCTCGACCCCGTCCGCCGAGGCCGGATCGCCGCGATGGCGGACGCGAATCGCGGTGCTGTTCAGGCGCAGGCGCACCGCGCGGCCCGGGCGGTCGAGCTCCGCATACCGGGCCCGCGCCGTGACCAGATCGGCGATGCCCTCGCCCGGTAGGGCCTGCGGCACGAGGTCGCGCACCAGCGCGCGGGCGATGGTGGCGTTGCCGTCGGGGAAATGCAGGCGGTACGAGCCGCCCGTGTCCTCGTAGCCGGCGGGCGTGAACCCCATGCGCGCGATCGAGCCCTTCGCGAGGCTCATGCCCTGGAAGCCCGGCAGGCCGAACCCCCAGCAATCGAGGGCCGATACCGCGTCGGTGCCCACGCCCCATTCGCCCTTGGTGCGCGAGTTGTAGTACTTGAGCACCGCCGGCTCGACGCCCACCAGGTCGCGCAGGAACGCCTCGTAGCTGATGCGCGACAGCCGGTCCTTCTTCGCGTCCGAGGACAGTCCGGGCAGATAATCGACGTGGCCGGTCTCGATCCGTGCGATCTCGGCGCGCGCGCGCGCCGACAGCGGCGCCGTGCGCAGCACCGGCTCGAGCGGCGTCCTGCCGTCCATACCGACCACCAGGTGGTCGGCGCCGAAGGTTTCCCGGTCGAAGAACGCCCCGCTGGTCAGCCCCATCCGCTCGTAGTAATGCGGGTGCTCGGTGGTGCGCGCCAGCTGCGCGACGTCGATCCCGAGGGTTTGCACCAGGCCCGCCGCCACAGCTCCGTACGGGCGCGGGCTGTCGATCTCGAGAGTGCCGCCGTTCATGAGGTGCAGCCGGCCGCCGAGGTCGAATTCATTGCGCTTGGCGTGGCCGCCGAAGTCGTCATGGTTGTCGAGAATGAGGATGCGGCTGCGGGTGCCGGCGGCTTCGCGGTAGAAATGCGCGGCGGCGAGGCCGCTGATGCCGCCGCCGACCACGATCAGGTCGTATTCCTCGTTGGTGGGGGTGACGCTCGAGAAGGCGGCGCCGTCGCGCAGGGCATGCGCGCTCTCGAAGGACCCGGGATGGCTGCCGCGCATGCCGGTCAGGCGCGGCGGGTAGTAGCCGACCGCGTCCTGGGCGGCCATCGCCGACGCGGGGGCAGCCGCTGCCTGGAGCGAGTCGGCGGCGGTGGCCAGCAAGGGCGCGGCGGCCGCGGCGGCGCCGAGCGCCACGCCGTTCAAGAAGTCGCGCCGCGTGATCGGGCGATCCATGCCGAGATCGCGGTCGCGCGCGGCGTCAGTATCGGCGGGTCGATGGTGGGGAAGATCCGTCATGCTGGCTTGCAACAGTACCGCTGTAGCCGCGGCTTGCCAACCGCCGATACCTGTATACAATACCATGACTGGTTACATATACAGGTGCCGTATGTCGGATCTCACTCCACGCCAGACGCAGATCTTGAGGCTGATTCAAGACGCCATCGCCGAGAACGGTATGCCGCCGACGCGCGCGGAGATCGCGCGCACGCTGGGTTTCAAATCGCCGAATGCCGCCGAGGAGCATCTGCGCGCCCTGCAGCGCAAGGGCGTCATCGACCTCATTCCCGGCGCTTCGCGGGGCATTCAACTGAAGGACATCCTGCGCGAGCAATTGGGGCTGCCGCTCATCGGTCGGGTGGCCGCGGGTCGGCCGATGCTCGCCGAGGAGCACGTCGAGACGCGCTTTCAGATCGATCCGCAGCTCTTCCATCCCCAGCCGCATTACCTGCTGAAAGTGCACGGCATGAGCATGAAGAACGCCGGCATCCTGGATGGCGACCTGGTCGCCGTGCATCGCACGCCCGAGGTGCGCAACCGCCAGATCGTCGTCGCGCGCCTCGAGAACGAGGTGACCGTCAAACGCTACCGGCAGGAGGGTACGGTGGTGTGGCTGCTGCCCGAGAACGAGGAGTTCGAGCCGATACGCGTGAATCTCAAGGAGCAACCCATGATCATCGAAGGGGTGGTGGTCGGGGTCCTGCGTCGCGGTAAAGACGTGGATGCCGCGTGAACCCACGTCACTGGCGGACATTCTCGCCGATGCACGCGTCTGGAAGCTGAAGGACGCCTCGGCCGCGGCGACCTCGCGGATGGCGTGGCCGAGCGGCCACCCGCCGCTCGATGCCCGCCTGCCGGGCGGCGGATGGCCGGCGGGTTCGTTGGTCGAGGTGCTGCTGACGGAAACCGGCGTGGGCGAGATCGGGCTCTTTTTGCCCGCGCTCATCGCCTGTCAACGCCGTGGCGCGCCGCCTTGGCTCGTGTGGATTGCGCCGCCCCATGAGCCCTACGCACCCGCCCTGGCGCAGCAGGGAATCGAACTTCAGCATCTGCTCGTGGTGCGTCCCGTCACGGCGGCCGAGGCGCTGTGGGCCGCCGAGCAGGCCCTGAGTTCGGGGGTATGCGCGGCCGTGCTGCTCTGGCTCAAGGGCACCGACGATCGCTGGCTGCGGCGTTTGAAGCTGGCCGCCGAGACCGGCCGGGCGCTCGGCGTGCTGTTCCGTCCCGAGCGGCATCGCTTCGAATCGTCTCCGGCCGCGTTGCGGGTGTTGTTGAGCCGGGAAGAACGCGCAACCCGGCTCGAATTGCTCAAGGTGCAGGGTGGGCGGCCGTGCACCGTGGATCTCGAGCTGACATGAGATCTCGCAGCGCGCAGCCGTTCACCGCGGATCTGTTCGAGGCGCCGCCGGCGCCCAAGGTGCCGCCGACGCCCGAGGCGCCGCCGGCGCCCGAACTCGCCGCCGCGCCGCCGGCCGGCAAGGCGCGGCCGGCGCAGCTCTGGTACGCGGTGGTGTTTGCGGGTTTGCGCGACGGCGCGCCGCTGCGCCGGCTCGCGTTGCACGCGCAGCAATTCACCTCGTGGGTGAGTCTCGAGGCGCCGGACGCCTTGCTGCTCGAGATCCGGGGCAGTCTTCGGTTGTTCGGCTCCCTGCCCGAACTGCATGCGCGCATCGATGCCGGTTGGCGCGCGCTGGGATTGACGGCGCACGCCGCCGCCGCGCCCGCGGCCGTCGCGGCGCTGTGGTTCGCCCGCGCCGGCCAGCCGGCGCTCATCGAGGACCCCGGAGAGCTCGCGGGCCGGCTCGCGCCATTGCCTCTCGGCTGCATCGGCTGGGACGGCGAGCGCCTGCGCACCTTGCAAGCCATGGGCGTGAGGCGGGTGGGGGAGTTGCTGCGCCTGCCGCGCGCCGGCCTCGCACGCCGCCTGGGTCCGACCGCGGTGCTCGATCTCGACCGGGCCCTGGCGCGGCTGCCCACCCCCCGCCGCGCCGTAGCGCCCCCGGGGCGCGTT
>VFSW01011220.1_pt1 | contig 12614 bp, 11 predicted proteins | sample 5358111 | NCBI WGS metagenome assembly VFSW01 (sample SAMN11554181, study PRJNA540505) | mine drainage metagenome | isolation source: sediment from site ElyBrook_90M | place: USA: Ely Copper Mine, Vershire, VT | collected 2017
GGCAATAACCTGCCCACCGCCAGCGCCGAAGCGAGCGTGGCGAACCTGGACGGCGTCTGGATCGGGACCAGGGGGGAACCGTGATCGCCTCCATCCGTGGCGAGAGCCTGCTCTCGCTCAACGAAGTGAGCCGTGACGCGATGCTCGAGGTGCTCGACACTGCCGAGTCCTTCGTCGAGGTAAATCGCCGCACCATCATGATGGTGCCGGCCCTGACGGGCCGTGTCGTCGCGTCACTCTTCTTCGAAGAGTCGACGCGGACTCGGCTCAGTTTCGAGACAGCGGCGAAGCGACTGAGCGCGGACGTGCTCTCCTTGGCCGTTGCGTCGAGCAGTGTGAAGAAGGGTGAGTCGCTGCGCGACACGATCTCGACCATCGACGCGCTCGGCATCGATGCGGTCGTGCTTCGTCACCGCTCCAGCGGCGCGGCGCTCCAGGTGAGTCGCTACGTGCCCCACGTGCGGGTCATCAACGCCGGCGACGGACAGCACCAGCATCCCACCCAGGGTCTCCTCGACGCCTTCACTATCCGTCAGGTCCTGAGCGAGCGCCAGGGCACGTCGGGTCTCGAGTCCGGTGGCGAACTGTTCGAGGGTCTGCGCATCCTCATCGTCGGCGACATCCGCCCCAGTCGCGTGGCGCGAAGCGACATTGCGGCGTACGCGACCCTGGGCGCCGACGTGCGTGTCTGTGCGCCCGGCACGCTGCTGCCCGACGACGTCGAGCAGTGGCCCGTGACGGTCGCCGCCGACTTCGACGAGTCACTCGAATGGGCCGACGTCGTTGGACTGCTGCGGCTCCAGGCCGAGCGTGGTTCGGGCGCCTACGTGCCGAGCCTCGAGGAGTTCACGTTCACGCACGGCTTGACCGTCGAACGCTTCGCCAAGATGCGCCCCGAGACCCTGATCATGCATCCCGGGCCGATGAATCGAGGCGTGGAGGTCGACTCGCGCGTTGTCGATGCGCCGGCGGCGATCGTTGAACGACAGGTCGCCAATGGGGTGCCGATTCGAATGGCGGTGCTGTATCTCAGCGTCGCGGGGGCCGGGGAGTCGAAATGAGCATTGTGCTTCGCCAAGGACTGATCGTGGGACCGACGTCGACCTCGATCGGCGACGTCCTCATCGTGGGCGGCACGATCGCCGACGTCGCACCCGCCATCGAGGCACCGAGTGACGCCATTGAAGTGGACGCCCGCGACTGTTGGGTCGGACCGGGATTCGTCGACGTGCATACACATCTTCGCGAGCCAGGACGCGAGGCGGCCGAGAATATCGAAAGCGGTGCGCGAGCCGGTGCCCTCGGTGGTTACAGCGCGCTGGTGGCCATGCCGAACACCGAACCGTGCCTCGACAATGTCGCCACCGTGTCGTACGTGTTGGCGCGAGGGGCCACCACGCCGCTCGATATCTGCGTCGCCGGCGCCATCACCCAAGGGCGTCGAGGCGAGGCGCTAGCGCCGATGGCCGAGATGGCGGCCCGCGGCGTGCGACTCTTCACCGATGACGGTATCGGGGTGCAAGACCCAGCGGTGATGCGACGGGCTCTCCTCTATGCCAAACCACTTGGTGTCCGCTTGGCCCAGCACTGCGAGGACGAACGACTGGCCGCCGGCGGCACGATGAACGAGGGCGCGCTGAGCGGTCGCCTGGGACTCACGGGACGCCCGGCGCTCGCCGAAGAGCTCATGGTGATGCGTGACATCGAACTCGTGCGCGCGACCGGCGCCGAGATGCACTTCCTACACCTTTCGACGGCGCGTTCGGTCGAGTTGGTCGTCGCGGCCCGGGCCGAGGGCCTGCGCGTCACCTTTGAGATCGCGCCGCATCACTTCACGCTCGACGAGATGTGCTGCGAGGGTTACGACCCGGCGTTCAAGGTGCATCCGCCTCTTCGTACGAGCCATGACGTCCACGCATTGGTCGCCGCGCTTCGCCGTGGCGATGTCGATGCGGTTGCGACCGATCACGCGCCGCACGCTCCCGAGTTGAAAGACCTCCCCTTTGACGAGGCGCCGGCGGGGATGTTGGGCCTCGAGCACGCCGCGTCTTTGACCTACGAGGCACTCGGTGCCGAGCAGTGCGATCCCACGATGTTCTATCGCGTGCTGAGCCGCGGTCCCGCAGCGGTGGCGCGCATTCGTCGTGAAGACGCGCCCGTGCGCCACAGTGCGCATGGCGGTGCGATCGCGACGGGCGAGGACGCGAACGTGACCGTGTTCTCGCCGAACGATCGATGGACGGTCCAGCGCACGCAGTTGGCGAGTCGTTCGATGAACACGCCCTACGCGGGCCGTGCACTTCTCGGAAGGGTCCGCACGACCGTCGCCAAGGGCCGGCTCGTGGTCAACGACGGCGGCCTGACGTGAGGAATGTTCCCTCCATCCTCGTGCTCGCCGACGGCACCACCTTTGAGGGCTACGCCGCTGGTTACCTCAGCGACGAGGGCGTCACGAGGGGCGAATTCGTCTTCAACACGGCCCTGAGTGGCTACCAGGAGGTCATCACCGACCCCAGCTACGCCGGGCAGATCATCAGCTTCACCTACCCGCACATCGGCAACTACGGCGTGACGCCGCTCGACGACGAGTCCCTGCATCCGTGGTGCGGCGGCATCGTCGTTCGCGAGCTCTCGCACCTTCCCTCGAATTGGCGCTCGGTCGGCCCCCTCGAAGGCTTCCTACGCCAACACCTCGTGCCCGCCATCGTGGGTGTCGACACGAGACGACTCACGAAGCACCTGCGCGCGCACGGCGCCATGCCGGGGGCCTTCGGCCACGTCGACCGAGCGCTCGTGAGCGACGCGGCTCAACGGGCCGTCGGCACCGACGGCCTCGACCTCGTGTCACTCGTGTCGACCCGCGAGTCCTACACGCGCGGCGACGGACCGCTGCACGTCGTGGCGATGGACTACGGCATCAAGACGACGATGGTCCACTACCTCGCCCAGCGCTTTCGCGTCACGGTCGTTCCGGCCTCGACCAGCGCCGATGAGGTGCGTGCGCTCGACCCTGACGGTGTATTCCTCTCGAATGGGCCGGGCGACCCCGCAGCCCTTGGCGCACAGGTGCGGGTCCTCGATCAGCTCCTCGGCACGGTGCCCATCTTTGGCATCTGTCTCGGACATCAACTCCTCGCCGCCGCCCTCGGAGGACGGACCTTCAAACTGCCCTTCGGTCACCACGGCAGCAACCATCCGGTGAGCGACCTCGCGACGGGACGGGTCGAGATCACCGCGCAGAACCACAACTACGCCGTGGTCCCGGATTCGCTCGCACGCGGAGTGGTCAGTCACGTCAACCTCAACGACGGGGTGATCGAAGGCATCGCCTCGGTGCGCGATCGCTGTTTCTCGGTGCAGTACCACCCGGAGGCCGGACCGGGGCCCCACGACGCGCGTTACCTCTTCGACCGGTTCGAGGCGCTGCTGACCTCGAGCGGAGTGCACTGATGCCGCGGCGCGAGGACATCCACTCCATCATGGTGATCGGCTCCGGTCCGATCATCATTGGTCAGGCCTGTGAGTTCGACTACTCGGGGACCCAGGCCTGCCAAGTGCTGCGAGAAGAGGGGTTCAAGGTGATCCTCGTCAACTCCAATCCAGCGACGATCATGACCGACCCCGCGACCGCCGACGTCACCTACATCGAACCACTCGACGCGGACGTCCTGACCGACATCCTCGAACGCGAGCGACCCGATGCGTTGTTGCCGACGCTCGGTGGCCAGACGGCGCTCAATCTCACCATGGAACTCGTCCGACGAGGCGTGACGCAACGACTGGGCGTGGAAGTCATCGGCGCCCGTCCCGAGGCGATCGCCACCGCCGAGGACCGGGAACTCTTCAAGGCCGCGATGAGTGACATCGGTCTGGCCGTCCCCGAATCGGGCTTCGCGCGATCACTGGAGGAGGCCGTTGACATCGCGAGGGCGATCGGCTGGCCGATCATCATCCGCCCCAGTTTCATCCTCGGCGGTGCCGGCACCGGCATCGCGCACGACGAGGAGCGTTTTCGTCAACTCGCGACCGAGGGGATCGCCGCGTCGCCGGTGGGAGAGATTCTCGTCGAGAAGTCGATCGCCGGTTGGAAGGAGTTCGAACTCGAGGTCATGCGTGACGTCGCGGACAACTGCGTGGTGATCTGCAGCATCGAGAACTTCGACCCGATGGGCGTACACACGGGCGACTCGATCACCGTCGCCCCGATCCAAACCCTCTCTGATGTCGAGTATCAGGCGATGCGCGACGACGCCTTCGCCGTGCTGCGCCGCGTGGGAGTCGAGACGGGCGGCTCCAACGTGCAATTCGCCGTGAATCCCGAGACCGGTGAGCGTCTCGTGATCGAGATGAATCCTCGGGTGAGTCGATCGAGCGCACTCGCCTCCAAGGCGACCGGCTTCCCGATCGCCAAGATCGCCGCGCGACTCGCCGTGGGCTACAGGCTCGATGAGATCCGCAATGACATCACCAAGGTCACGCCCTCGAGTTTCGAACCGGTGATCGACTACGTCGTGACCAAGATTCCCCGCTGGGCGTTCGAGAAGCTCCCCGGTGCCGCTCCCGAACTCGGCACGAGGATGCAGTCGGTGGGTGAGGTCATGGCCATCGGCCGCAACTTCGCCGAGTCACTGCAGAAGGCCGTCCGGTCACTCGAACAGGGGCGGTCCGGTTTCGCGCTCGGACGTGAATCGGAGTTCATCGAGATGGACCTCGACACGTTGTGGCACAGCTGCGTCGTGGCGACGCCGGAACGCCTCTTCGCCCTGCACGAACTGCTCTGGCGCGGTGCGCCACTCGACGAGGTCGTAGAGCGCACGAAGATCGACGCGTGGTTCATCCATCAGTTGACCGAGATCGTGGAACGTGAGCGCGAGCTCGTCAACGGCGTCGACGTGGATGCGCTCGACGCACGGGGCTGGCGTCGCTACAAGCAGTGGGGATTCTCGGATCCCCAGATTGCCGATTTGACGGGTCGAAGCACCGAGGCGGTGACGCGACTGCGTCGCGCGGCGGGCGTCGTCACCACCTTCAAGACCGTCGACACGTGCGCTGCCGAGTTCGAGGCGACCACGCCGTATCACTACAGCACCTACGAGGACACCAGCGAGGTGCTCGCCTCGTCGCGCGACCGCGTCATCATCCTTGGTTCGGGCCCCAATCGCATCGGCCAGGGCATCGAGTTCGACTACTGCTGCGTACACGCCGCCATCGTCCTGCGAGAGATGGGCTACGAGACCGTCATGGTGAACTGCAATCCCGAGACCGTCTCCACCGACTACTCGACCTCGGACCGCCTCTACTTCGAACCCCTCACCCCCGAGGACGTCGCGGAGGTCATCGCCGCCGAGCGGGCCGCCTGCGTCGACGGCGCACGGGTCCTCGGCGTGATCGTCTCGCTCGGCGGTCAGACGCCGCTCAAACTCTCGCACTCGCTCGGTGCCGACCTCGTCCTCGGCACGCCGGTCGCGGCGATCGACGCCGCCGAGGACCGTGAGCAGTGGTCGGCGATCTGTCGCTCACTCGGACTGCGCCAGCCCCCGGGCGACGTGGCGCTCAGCCTCGCCGAGGCAAAGTCCATCGTGCGCGCCATTGGTTATCCGGTGCTCGTGCGTCCAAGTTACGTTCTGGGAGGCCGCGCCATGGAGATCGTCTATGACGACACGTCGCTCACGCGCGTCATGGACGACCTCACGAGCGCGCACGGTTCATTGGCCCGAGAGGGTGGCGTCTCCCAGAACCGACCGATCCTGCTCGATAGCTTCCTCGAGGACGCCATCGAGGTTGACGTGGACGCGATACGTGACATGGAGGGCGACGTCTTCGTTGCCGGCGTGATGGAACACGTGGAGGAGGCCGGCGTGCACTCGGGCGACTCGGCGTGCGCATTGCCTCCCCAGACCCTGAGCAATGACGTCGTCGCGACGTTGCACTCGTTCACGCACCAGATCGCTGAGGCGCTCGGAGTCGTGGGCCTCATCAACGTGCAGTACGCAGTGAAGGAAGAAGCGGTCTTCGTCTTGGAGGCCAATACCCGCGCCAGTCGCACCGTGCCCTTCGGCGCCAAGGCGACCGGTGTGGCGTTGGCTCAGGTCGCGGTGCGCGTGATGATGGGTCAGTCCCTCGCGTCGTTGCGTGACGCCGGTGTCGTGCCCGACTCGACCCCGGTGCCGACGTACGTCTCGGTGAAGGAGGCCGTCCTTCCTTTCAGCCGCTTTCCCGGCGTCGATACGATCCTCGGTCCCGAGATGCGCTCGACTGGCGAGGTCATGGGGATGGGGGAGAGCTTTGGGATCGCGTTCGCCAAGGCCCAGTTAGCGGCCGGCACGCGACTGCCCGACAAGGGTCAGGTCTTCATGTCACTCGCCGATCGCGACAAGGTCGCCGGCCTCGAGTTGGCTCGACTCCTGAGCGATCTCGGCTTCACGCTCGCGGCCACGGTGGGCACCGCTGGTTACTTGCGCGCGCACGGCGTGAGCGTCGCCACGCTCGTGGGCAAGGTCGGACTGGCCGAGATGGGTGTCGACGCGGTCTCGATGATCGCGTCAGGTGACGTGCAGCTCGTCGTCAATACGCCCTCGGGCAGCGGGGCGCACGAAGACGGAGCATTGATCCGTGGCGCGTGCGTCGTGCACGGCGTCTCGTGCTTGACCACGCTGGCGGCCGGCTTCGCCGCGGCCAAGGGCATCGCGGACACGCGTGCGCACGGCTGGCGCGTCGTGTCCCTCCAGGAGCTGCACCAGTGAGCGACCTGTCGACGACCATCGCCACGGTGACGTTGACCTCGCCGATACTCACCGCCGCCGGTACCTCGGGCTACGGCGACGAACTCGCCGGCTACGGCGACCTCGCCAAGTTGGGAGCGGTCGTCACCAAGTCGCTGGCCTCGTACCCGTGGGAGGGCAACGCCGCACCGCGCGTCGCCGCGATGGGCGAACACATGGTGAACGCCGTCGGGCTCGCCGGACCGGGGGTCGTCGCGTGGCGAGAGAAGTACCTCCCCGCCCTCGTGCGACGTCGCGCCCGCGTGGTCGGTTCCATCTGGGGTCGAAGCGTCGCCGAGTTCGCCGACGCAGCGAGCGCCATGATCGGTGCCGAGGTGATCGCGCTCGAGGTGAACGCGAGTTGTCCCAATCTCGAGAGCCGATCGTCGATGTTCGCGCACTCGGCGCTCGCGACCGCGAGCATCGTGCGTGCGTCCAAGGTGGCGGGACTGCCGCTCTGGGTGAAGTTGAGCCCCAACACGCCCGACCTGATCGAGATCGCCGGAGCCGCCCTCGACGCCGGCGCCGACGCGCTGGTCCTCGTGAACACGTTGCTCGGAATGGCCATCGACGTCGAACGGCGCCGTCCGACCCTGGGCAACGGCGGCGGCGGCGTCAGCGGACCGGGGATCCTTCCCGTATCGCTGCGCTGCGTCTTTGACTGTCGTGCCGCGTACCCCGACGCCCCCATCATCGGGGTCGGCGGTGTGAGTACGGGTGAGGACGCCGCCGCGATGTTGATGGCGGGGGCGAACGCCGTGCAGGTGGGCACCGCCACGTTCGCCGAGCCGCGCGCGCCATGGAACGTGCAGCGCGGACTCGAAGCGTGGATGGCGCGTCACGAAGTGCGCACCGTTCGTGAACTACAAGGAGTGGCCCATGACTGAAACGTTCGGCATTCGATTGCAGGAGCGCATTCGTTCGCTCGGGCCGCTATGCGTCGGCGTCGATCCCAGTCGAGCGCTCCTCGAGTCGTGGGGTCGCAGCGACAACGTCGACGGACTCGAATTCGTTGCGCTCAGTGTGCTGGACGCGGTGCGCGGCGTCGCGGTCGCCCTTAAGCCACAGGTGGCGTTCTTCGAGCGCTTCGGATCCGACGGCTATCGCGTACTCGAGCGACTGATCGCGGAGTGTCGCGACGCGGACGTGCTGGTCGTCGCCGACGCCAAGCGAGGCGACTTTCGACCCACGAACGAGGGGTATGCCGAAGCGTGGCTCGCGGAGCGATCACCGTTACGCGTGGACGCCGTCACCGTGAGCCCCTACGTCGGCTTCGACGCACTCTCACCGTTCTTCGCCTTCGCCTCGGAGAGCGGCCGCGGCGTATTCGTGCTCGCGGCGACGTCTAACGACGAAGGTCGCGCCATCCAGAGCGCTCGAACGAGTGACGACGAACCGGTCGAGGCGATGGTGCTTCGCACGGTCGCCGAGATGAATCGACGAGGGGAGGGGCTCGGTTCGATCGGGGCGGTGCTCGGTGCGACCCGTGACGCACCGTCCTTCGACCTGTCAACGCTCGCCGGTCCGTACTTGGTCCCCGGCGTCGGGGCGCAGGGTGCCACCGCACACCACGTCGCGCGCCTCTTCGAACGTTGCCCGGCCGGGACCGTGCTTGTGAACGTTGCACGATCGGTCCTGAACGCCGGTCCGGAGCGTTCAGCGCTCCGTGACAGTGCGCAACGATGGCGCGACGATTTGGCCTCCGCACTCGCCTGAACAGAGTTCACGACAGGGGAGTAATCTGGCTGCGTGACACCAACGCCGCCCACGCTCTCACAAGAACAGCGGGTGGAGGCGTCGCGACTGGCCGTCGCGAACCGCCGCCGTCGCGCGGAAGTCAAGCGCATGGTCAAGTCCGGTGAACTCTCGCTCGAGGAGCTCTTCGACCTCGCCGCTCGCGAGGAGTGCGTGGCGCAGATGCGCGCGTACGACCTCATCAGCGCCCTCCCGGCGATTGGTGAGGTGAAGGCCGAGCGCATCATGAACAACGCATCCATCGCCAAGACCAGGCGCATCCGCGGTCTCGGCCCCAAGCAGCGCGCGGAACTGTTTCGGGCTCTTGTCCGCTGAACCGTTCATCGCGGTACTCATCGGTCCCGGGGGAGTGGGAAAGGGAACGTTGGCTCGCGCGATGGTCCAAGCCGATCCACACCTTTGGCTGAGCAAGAGTTGGACGACACGACCGGTGCGAGCGACCGAAGACGGCAGCGAGTATCACTTCGTCGATCGCGCGACCTTCGAGCGCGCCATCGACGAGGACCTGTTCCTCGAGTGGGCGGAGTTCCACGGAAACCTCTACGGCACTCCACGGCCCACGGCGCCCGAAGGGGCCGACGTGTTGCTCGAGATCGAGGTGCAGGGCGCCGAACAGGTCTTGGACCGCACGTCGTGCTCGGTCGTCTTTCTCATCGAGGCGCCGTCGCTGGAGCAGCTCGAGGAGCGCCTGCGCCGTCGTGGTGACAGTGATGAGCACGTGTCGAAACGCCTTTCGAGCGCCCCCGAGGAGTTGGCGAGGGGCCGCAAGATCGCTCGATTCGTGATCGTCAACGATGACGTGCAGCGAGCGAGCGCCGAAATCCTCTCTATACTGGAAGAACTCCGCCAGCAACGGCGAACCCCCTCCCTGAAGGACTGAAAACCATGGCTGAACGCCCCACTCTCGTTGATCCGCCCATCGAAACCCTTCTTCACAAGGTGGGGGACTCCAAGTTCACGTTGGTCGCCGTGTCGGCCATTCGCGCACGCGAGATCAACGAGTACTACAACGGCCTGGGTTCGGGCCACGGCGCGCTGATTCCACCCCAGGTGACGAGCCTCTCGAACAAGTCACTCTCGCTCGCGATGGAAGAGCTCTACCAGGGAAAACTGGAGTTCCACCGTCCGACCGCTGAAGAGATCGAGGAGGAGCGACTCCAGGCCCTAGCGCTCGAAGAGGCACGCCAGGACGCGAACAACGACCTGGACGCCTTCACCGATGCGCTCCGCGACGCCTAATCCACTCACACCTCACATTGTCCTAGGTGTCGCCGGCGGCATCGCCGCCTACAAGTCCGTTGAGTTGCTTCGTCTCCTTCGTGACGCCGACTACTTCGTCTCTCCGGTCCTCACGCCGGACGCCACGCGTTTCGTGGGCGAGGTGACCTTCTCGGCACTGGCGAGTGAAGCGACGCGAACGTCGCTCTACGGCGACTCGACGACGCCGATCCCCCATACGTACCTCGGACGATCGGCCGACCTCGTCGTCGTGGCGCCCGCGACGGCACACCTCATCGCGCGTTACGCGATCGGTCTCGCCGACGACCTGCTGACGGCGACCCTGCTCGCGACGGACGCGCCGGTCCTCTTGTGCGCGGCGATGCACACCGAGATGTGGCAGCAGCCTTCGCTCCAAGAGAACCTGGCGACCCTTCGACGTCGCGGTGTCCTCGTGCTCGAACCGGAGTCCGGCGCCCTCGCGGGCGGCGACGTCGGGGTGGGTCGGATGGCCGAACCGGCTGCGATCTTCGAACTGGTCCAGCGCATCTTGCGTGGGTACCGGGGGCCCCTGTCGGGTCGTCACGTGCTCATCAGCGCGGGCGGTACCCGAGAGGCGATCGACCCCGTACGCGTCATCGCGAACCGGTCATCCGGCCGCCAGGGTTATGCACTCGCCGAAGTGGCTCGGCGTCTCGGGGCCGGCGTCACCTTGGTCACGACGCTCGAGCGTCCCTTGGCGCTCGACGTCGCCTCGTCCATCGAAGTGGTGCGTGTCGAAAGCGCCCAGGACTTGCACGACACCATGGTCGAGCGAGCGCCACTCGCGGATTGCGTGATCATGGCGGCCGCGGTCACGGACTTCACGGTGCAACCTTCGAGCGTCAAGATCAAGAAGGATGCGGGTGTGCCGACCTTGCGCCTCGAGATGACCCCCGACATCCTGAGCGAACTCGTCGCGACTCGTCGCCCCGGACAGGTCGTGGTCGGATTCGCGGCCGAGACGAACAACGTGGCCGAGAACGCCCTGAAGAAACTACGCGGCAAGGGTGTCGACCTGCTCGTGGTGAACGACGTCTCGGCACCGGGCGTGGGCTTTGAACACGCCACGAACGAAGTACTCATCTTCGGACGTGACGAGGTCGCCGAGTCCGTCTCGCTGCGCTCGAAAGAGGACGTATCGCTGGCCATCTTGGCTAGGGTGGCTTCATTGTTAACGCTAGGAGCCCAATGAGCGACCGCACCCTCTTCACGTCGGAGTCGGTGACCGAAGGACACCCCGACAAGGTCGCCGACCAGGTCTCTGACGCCGTACTCGACGCGATACTGGCTCAGGACCCCATGGCGCGCGTCGCGTGCGAGACGCTCTTGACGACCGGGCTGTGCGTCGTCGCCGGCGAGATCACGACGAGCGCGTACGTCGACATCAACCAAGTGGCCCGTCAGACCATCACCGACATTGGCTACGACGACGGCGACATGGGCTTTGACGGACGCAGCTGCGGGATCCTCGTGTCGCTCGACAAGCAGAGCCCCGACATCGCCGACGGCGTCGACGTGGCGTTCGAGCAACGCTCCGGCGCCAGCGCGGAGGACGCGCTCAACTCACTCGGCGCCGGGGACCAGGGCATGATGTTCGGGTACGCGTGCAGTGACAACGACGACTTCATGCCGCTGCCGATATGGCTCGCGCACCGGCTCTCCATGCGCCTGGCGCAAGTTCGGCGATCTGGACTCGTGCCGTACCTACGACCCGACGGCAAGACCCAGGTCACCGTCGTCTACGAGGACGGACGGCCCGTCGCCATCGACACCGTGCTCATCTCGACCCAACACGAGGACGGCGTCGACTCACTGACGACCATCAAGGACGACGTCATCGAACACGTGATCATGCCGATGTTGCCCGGGGACCTCGACACGACGTCGATGCGGGTCTTCGTCAACCCCTCGGGTAAGTTCGTCCTCGGCGGCCCGCACGCCGACACGGGCTTGACCGGTCGAAAGATCATCGTCGACACGTACGGCGGAATGGCCCGACACGGTGGCGGTGCATTCTCGGGCAAAGACCCCTCGAAGGTCGACCGCTCCGGCGCCTACGCGGCGCGTTGGGTCGCCAAGCACGTCGTCGCCTCGGGGGCTGCGGAGCGCTGCGAAGTGCAGGTGGCCTACGCCATTGGCGTCGCGCGTCCGGTCTCGGTGCTCGTCGAAACCTTCGGCACCGAGTGCGTGGACCGTGCCACGATTGCGAAGGCCGTCGACGCCCTGTTCGACCTGCGACCGGCGGCGATCATCCGCGACCTGGACCTTCGACGTCCGCTGTACCAGCGCACGGCCGCCTACGGACACTTCGGTCGGAGCGACCAGGGCTTCACCTGGGAACAGACGCCGCGCGTGGACGACCTGCGTCGAGAACTGTCGCTCTAAGAGTGAGCGCCGAGCGCGCGGTCCGCATCGTCACCGAGGTGGCCGCGGTCGATCGGCCCTTCGACTATCTCGTCACCGAAAAGACCGCACAGGTCGGCGTCGGTGACCGCGTGCGCGTCGACTTCAATCACCGTTCGGTGCGCGGCTGGGTGGTGAGCGACGTCGAGGCGACGGGCGACCTCAAGCCGCTGACGAAGTGGCTCGGCTTCGGACCGCCGCGCTCGCAGTTGGCGCTGCTGACCTGGGCGAGCGAACGTTGGTACGGCCCGCTTAGTCGCTTCCTCCTCGCGAGCTCCCCGAAACATCTGGTCACCTCGTTACCTTCGCCACCAGGCGCCGACGCCTTAGCGTCGTCCACGCTCGCGAACGTGACCGACGTCACGCCGGGCGTCCTCGAGGTTGCCCCCACGACCGATCCCTTGCCGCTGATCCTCGCCGCGTACGAGGCGACGC
>VFSW01011221.1_pt1 | contig 12614 bp, 10 predicted proteins | sample 5358111 | NCBI WGS metagenome assembly VFSW01 (sample SAMN11554181, study PRJNA540505) | mine drainage metagenome | isolation source: sediment from site ElyBrook_90M | place: USA: Ely Copper Mine, Vershire, VT | collected 2017
TGCCTGACGGCCGCGACACTGCTTGCTCTTCTGCAGCAACTTGAACGACCCAGATTACAGATCCTGCTCTATGCATGGTGTCCGTTGCTGGTGTGGGAGATCGGTGGCGCCGGTCACATCGATGCTGCGGTGTTTGCGTTTGTCACCCTCGCACTCCTGTTCCGCTATCGCGCGCAGCCAGTGCTCACGGGCCTCTTCCTCGGCCTCGCAGTGATGACCAAATTCTATCCACTGGTATTACTGCCTGCGTTATACAAGCGGGGTGACTGGAAGATGCCAGTAACTCTTGCAACTGTATGCGGGCTTTCGTACCTACCCTATCTGTCGGTCGGCAAGCTCGTCTTCGGATTCCTCTTCGACTATACCCATGAAGAGGGAATTGACAGCGGAGCACGCTTCTTCCTCCTGGAGTTAGCGCAATCCATTCGAGGACTGGAGCACCTGCCCGTGACAGGATACCTGCTCTTCTCTGCGGCGGTCCTTGGCAGCATAAGCCTCTGGTCATGGAACCACGCGAGTAACGATGCCAATGTCCACTCGAATCCTGAACGAGCTACACCGCCTGCCTTCCTTCGTGCAGCCATGCTCCTTGCCTTTGCGATGATGCTATTATTCTCGCCACATTATCCCTGGTACATCGTATGGCTAATACCGCTCTTTGCGCTGGTTCCAAATCTGCCGCTACTTGCCTACCTGATGTCTTTTTTCTACCTCTTTACGACTGCTCTGGCCGATCCCGGGCCAAAGATGTTTTTGCTGAACAAGATGCTCTACAGTGTTGTGGTGCTGACGTTTCTGCTGCATCTTGTGCTTAGACGCTGGCCTATGTTAACCGCAACGATCTTTCTCAAAGACCTCGGGCAAAGATCAAAGTCCAACCAGCTAGACTAGAACAATGTCTTCGCAAGTTTCCGTCATTATTCCTGCGCTGAATGAAGCTGAATCAATCGGTTTCGTAGTGTCTTCGATGCCATGGGAGCAGATCGACGAATGTATCGTGGTGGATAATGGCAGCACGGATGGAACGGCGGAGATTGCGGCAGCAGCCGGCGCCCGCGTAATCCAATCACCCCGTGGGTATGGCGCAGCCATGCATGCAGGCGTAGGCGCCGCATTGGTTTCGAGCGCCATTCTGGTATGCATGGATGGTGATGGCTCGGACTGCATCGAAGACATCACCCGACTCATCGGACCGATCGCTCGGGGAGAGGCTGATTTCGTAATTGGATCTCGCATGCGTGGACATCGCGATCCGGGGTCGATGTTAGCAACCCAACTTTTTGCAGCATTCCTGATGGGTTGGTTAGCAAAGATTACTTACGGATTCCGCTACACGGACATGGGCCCCTTTCGTGCTATTCGCCGCACTTCACTTGAACGAATGCAAATGAGCGAGATGACCTACGGATGGAATCTTGAGATGCAACTGAAAGCCGTAGAACTCGGTCTGCGTATTCAGGAAATTCCTGTGAACTACAGGCGACGAATTGGAGGGGAATCAAAAGTGTCTGGAAATCTCAAGTCATCCATCGAAGCAGGTCGGCGAATTCTTGAGGTCTTCTTCCGTGTCCGTCGCGGAGTGAAAAACTAATGGATATCATTGTCGATCTAAAGCATGTACACGTCGCGCGCGGTAATAATATCGTTCTGCATGATCTTAGCCTGCAAATTAATGCCGGCGAGCATCTCGCGATTCTCGGACCGAATGGCTGTGGCAAATCCACACTCCTAAAAACAATTACCTGCGAAGTCTATCCACTGGTTCGTCCCGAAACGCACGTGCGTATCATGGGCCGGGAGCGCTGGGACCTGACGCAATTGAAGCGGAGAATGGGTGTCGTTGCCGCAGAGTTACCAGGTAAGCAGACCTTGTCCACAACCGGATTTGACACAATTCTCACGGGCTTCTTTTCTAGTTCGACTCTTTGGCCGAACCTGATCGTCACATCTCAAATGCGCGAACGTGCCGAGGTTATCTCCATATTAGTGGGTGCTGAGAATCTGCGGACACAACTGGTTGGAGAGATGTCGGCGGGCCAACAGCGCCGCATCATGATTGGTCGTGCGATGGCAGGAACAACCACGACGGACGATCGTGCTAACGTCCAAATGCTGCTGCTGGATGAACCTTCAAACACCCTGGATCTTGGCGCGCAACACGATCTGCGCGAGATGCTGCGTGGCCTGGCGCAACGAGGTACGGCCATTCTCCTCATCACGCACCACATCGCCGACATCCTGCCTGAAATCGATCGCATCATAATGATGCGCGATGGCTGCATTGTGGCCGATGGATCCAAGGCAGACCTGCTTACCGAGCAACGTTTGAGCCGCTTATTTGGGCGCGAGATCGTACTAACCGAACGAGGGGGGTATTCGAATGCGTGGTGAGCGATCCTAGCGGTCTGTGCCGGTCGAACTCAACTGCAGCGTGACCAACTCCGGACGCTGCAACTTACTTGGCCCTAGCATTGCTACCTTCGGCAAAGGGCCACGCACCATCGCTACTTCGTCACATGCATAGAGTCGCGGGCATGTTTGGCAATCCTTATAGATTTTGTCAGGCATCGCATCACGTTCAGCGACACGAAAGCCGAAGTGCTCAAAGAATTCTGGAATGCGTGTGAATAGGCATACCGAAAGTACAGAGTGCTCCTCAGCTTCTTCGACCAGAGCCTGGAGCAAGAGGCCCCCGGCCCCCACACCTTTTGCATCAGGTTTGACGACGATGGAGCGGACCTCTGCGAGATGCGGGCCATATAGATGCAGCGCGCCACAGCCAAGAAAGTTGCCGCTCTCTTCCTCTACAACCGTAAAGTCACGAATGTTTTCGCATATCTCTGCGTAGCTCCGTCGCAGTAGAGTGCCGTCACCCGAAAGTGAATTAACCAGGTCGAAGATGTTACGTGCATCTTGAAGGTGCGCCTTGTGTACTCGGATCTCAGGCATTGCATACCTCCGAAGCAGAAGTAAGCCGCTCAGCATGCCGACGCTTTGCACGTGCTTGCGCATCCGCTAAGGATTGTTGCACGCGAACTTTAGCGGTACCGCCAACTACATCGTGGCAGTCAATGGTAGCTTGCAGCGAAATCGCATCGTGAAAACCTGCTCCAAACTCTGGAGCGAATACCTGCAAATCCTGAAGCGACAGGGCGCCGAGTTCTACTCCGCGTTCAAGAGCAAAACGCACCACATTTCCAATGATCTCGTGCGCTTTGCGAAAGGGAACTCCCTTGTGGGTCAGATACGTCGCCGCAGCCATCGCATTGAGATATCCGGTTTGTGCGGCTTGGACCATGACGCTAAAGCGGAACTTAAGTGATCGCGTAAAAGTTGGCAGCACGCTGAGGATGCCAGCAATTGTGTCGGAAGCATCGAAGACCGGTTCCTGACCTTCCTGAAGATCCTTGTTATACGCGAGGGGCAGTCCCTTCATGATGGTGACTAGCGTAACGGCAGTCCCTGCGAGCCGTCCGCACTTACCGCGAATCAACTCAGTCAGATCGGGATTTTTTTTCTGAGGCATCGCGCTCGAACCGGTAGAAAATCGCTCAGGCAGATCGAGAAAGCCGAACTCTGCGGTTGAGTAGAGTGTAAGTTCTTCAGCGAAGCGAGAGATATGAAGCGCAAGGATAGAGAGTGCCTGTGCGAACTCGACCGCGAAATCGCGATCGCTAGTAGCGTCCATGCTGTTTGGTGTCGGTGCATCAAAATCGAGAGCTTTAGCAGCAATATTGCGGTCAAGCGCAAGCGTCGCGCCAGCTACAGCGCCAGATCCCAACGGGCATAAGTTCATGCGCCTGCGTGCATCCACGAGGCGCGAATGATCGCGCTCCGTCATGTTGACGTAGGCGAGGATCCAATGCGCTACGAGCACGGGCTCAGCACGCTGCAGGTGCGTATAGCTGGGCATCACAGCGTCTCCTGCGACTTCCGCGAGCGACAGGAGGGCAGTGATCCACTCTTCGAGACCATAGAGGGTTGCGTCGATGCTGTCGCGCACGAAGAGGCGCATGTCCGTAGCGATCTGTTCATTGCGACTGCGGCCAGTATGCAGCTTTAGCGCTAGAGTACCGATTTCGCGTGTGAGTTCGAGTTCGACGTAGTGATGAATATCCTCGGCCTGTGGCGCGCTGGCTACGATGGCGGCACCGATTTGCTGCGTGCTCGTGGCGTACTCGGGCTCACCAGAAGTGGCGGAAATACGGTGTGCCCAGTTGTCAGTACGCTGACCTACGGAGGCGAGACCGTGGAGTGTTTTCTCGAGCTCAGCAGGCGTGAGGATGCCTGCGGCAGCGATCATGCGAGCATGCGCCGAGCTCGCCGCTACCTCTTGAGGAAGTAACCGCCAGTCAAACGGAAACGATCGCTGCCACTGCTCAAAGGTGCGATCGAGCGGTTCACGAAAGCGCCCCGACCACATCTTGCTGGCTTGCACATCACTCACTTCGCTGCCACCTTCTGCTTGCCGAGTACCTGCGCGCGGACCCGAGCAGGTAGTCCAAGGATCTTGATGAAGCCGGCCGCGTCTTTCTGATCGTAGGATGAACCCATCATGAAAGATGAAAGATCAGCACTGTAAAGAGACGTCTCGCTCTTACGGCTGACATAGCTGATGTTTCCCTTGTAGAGGGCAAGCTTCACAGACCCGGTCGTGTTCTCCTCGGCCTTGGTAAAGAAGGCATCGAGGCTTTCGCGCAACGGAGTGAACCAAAGCCCGAAGTAGACGAGTTCAGCATATTTGAGCGCAAGCGTCTCCTTGAAGTGCGCGGACTCGCGGTCGAGGGTGAGTGATTCGAGCTGACGTAGTGCTTCAAGGATAAGAGTGCCGCCGGGAGTTTCATACGCACCGCGTGACTTCATACCAACGAAGCGATTCTCTACAATATCGATGCGGCCGACCGCATTTCGTCCTCCAATCTCGTTGAGCAGCTCAACTAGCTGCACAGGCGGTAGACGCTGGCCATCGACGGAGACCGGAGCCCCTTCTTCGAATCCAATCTCGACGTACTCTTCCCGATCAGGCGCATCCTGGGGTGAATTACTCATTCTCCATGTACTCGGATCGACGGGCTTATCCGTGCCCTCTAGTTCACCACCCTCATGCGAGACGTGCCAAAGATTGCGGTCGCGCGAGTGAATTTTCGTGCGACTGGCCTCGACCTGCACACCATGAGCCGCTGCATAGTCAAGGCAATCTTCGCGCGATACAAGATCCCATTCACGCCAGGGCGCTATGACCTTCAGCTCTGGCGCAAGCGCCTGAAATGCGTGTTCAAAGCGCACCTGGTCGTTGCCTTTACCCGTGCATCCATGTGCGAGGGCAGTGGCACCTTCAGCCAGTGCCACCTCAACCTGGTGCTTCGCGATGATTGGCCGGGCAATCGATGTGCCGAGCAGATACTTGTGTTCGTAGACGGCTCCGGCGCGCAGGGTCGGCCAAACATAATCAGTGAGGAACTCTTCGCGGAGGTCCTTCACCACAGCCTTCTTGGCGCCAGTCTTGTAGGCCTTCTCGACAACCGCATCAATATCTTCGCCCTGCCCTACGTCGGCGATGAATGCGATGACGTCGTACCCGTAATTTTCGTTGAGCCACGGAATGATGATGGAAGTATCAAGACCGCCGGAGTATGCTAGAACAACTTTTTCTGCCATGATTCTGACCTTTCTCTACTTATCTTTTTGTGCGGGCCTGTAGGCCGCCTCGGTTACGGTTGGTTGGTATCCGTTTAGCACCGCCGAGCAGCATGAGGGTAATGGCCTTTTGCGCGTGCATACGATTCTCTGCCTGATCAAAGACAACAGACTGTGGGCCATCGAGTACCGCATCAGTGACCTCAGCTCCTCGATGCGCAGGAAGGCAGTGCATGAAAACCGCTGATTCCTGCGCGTGTAACATTAGCTCTTCGTTCACCTGGAAAGGTTTGAAGATTGGAGCGCGCCGCGCAGCCTCATGTTCCTGCCCCATGCTGGTACAGACATCGGTATAAATAGCATCGGCATCCGTCGCACCCTTGAGCGGATCGTGTGTGAGGGTTAGTGAACCCCCCGTATTTTCAGCTATCTCAATCGCTTTGTGTACGATCTCCAACTTTGGAGCGAAACCTTTTGGCGTTGCAACCGTGCAGTGAACGCCAAGCAGCGCGGCCGTGAGCATCAGCGAATGGCAGACATTATTTCCATCGCCGGCGTAGGTGAACTTCAATCCTTGAAGTGAGCCAAAGCGCTCCTCTAACGTCATAAAATCTGCGATCGCCTGACATGGATGCTCGAGATCCGACAGCGCGTTGATGACAGGAACCCTCGCATTAGCGGCCATCTCGGTGATGGTGTCATGCGCGTAGGTGCGCAGAACGATGACATGCATCCAGCGCTCCAGGTTGCGCGCAATATCTGGAATAGATTCTCGTTCACCGAGCGGGGAACTCGTCTGATCAACAAATAGAGCATTGCCCCCTACAGTGTTCATCGCGGTTTCAAATGTCAGGCGCGTGCGTAGTGATTCCTTCTCGAAAATAAGAACCATCTGTTTTGCATCAAGTGCATTACGGAAGTCTTCGGGTTGCGCTTTGACCGCGTGCGCGAGTTCCATAATTGCGGCCATCTCTGCTACCGAGAGATCCGCAATTGAACAGAGGTCACGTCCTGCAAGGCTCTTCGCTGTCTCGCTAAAGGCAGTGTCGGATTGAATGCCAAGCGTAACGACAGGGCGCGCACCCTTGGGTGGATTCATCATAATGGTCTTGCTATCCATGGATTGGTTCTCCAGCCAGCGATCTGCTGTGCAATGGGTTGGACGGAGTATGTAGCGCAAGCAACTCATTCAACGCGGCGATCGTTTGGTCAACGTGATCACGCGTGATGAGGAAGGGTGGAAGGAATCGCAGCACAGATTCATGCGTGCGGTTAATCAGAATCCGTCGCTCCAGCATGCCGGCAAGAATTGACTTCGCCAGCTCTGCTGAATCGAGTTCAACGCCGATCATCAGACCAAGCCCGCGTACTTCAAGAATAGCTGAATATTTCGCCTGCAGCTCATGGAGACGCTTGCGGAAGTAGTCCCCCGTGGCGATTACGTGATCCAGCAATCTGGACTGCTTGATCTCGTCGATCACCGCAACGGCGACAGCGCAAGCCAGCGGATTACCACCAAAGGTTGTACCGTGCATCCCTGGAGTGAACGCCTGCGCAGCCTCTTCCGTGCAGAGCATCGCACCAATTGGAATACCGCCTGCCATAGGCTTTGCGAGCGCGGTCACATCGGGTTGAATTCCATAGTGTTGATAAGCACACCACTTTCCCGTCCGTCCCATTCCACTTTGAATTTCGTCGAGCAGAAGTAGCGCACCCGTGGAATCACAGAGTTCCCGTGCGGCAGCCAGAAACTCCTCCGAGACAGGATTAATTCCGCCCTCACCTTGCACCGTTTCTATAGCGATCGCACAGACGTCGGTTGTGAACGCGGCACGCAATGCCGCAACATCATTGAAGGCGACGAACTCGACATCGGGCATGACTGGAGCAAAGGGCGCGCGATATTTCAACTTGTGTGTCGTTGCGACAGAGCCCATCGTCCGGCCATGAAAGCTGTGTTCGAGCGCTAAAAATTTAGTTCCAAGATGCGTTCCTTTTCCGCGCAACCGTAACGCATGCGCGCGTGCCAGCTTCAGCGCGGCCTCCCAGGCCTCGGTCCCGCTATTGCAGAAGAACACACGATCGAGGCCGGTAATCTCGGTTAGCCGCAACGCGAGCTCAGTTGTGCCGCGGTGATAAAACAGGTTCGAAGTATGTAATACCTGCACACTCTGCTCAGCTATCGCACGTGTGATAACCGGATGGTTATATCCCAGCGCGCACACTCCGATACCACTGAGCAGATCGAGATACTCATTGTCGTGCTCATCACGCAGATGCACGCCTTCTCCCGAGACAAAGAGCAGCGGGTACCGCTCATATGTCTGAACAAGCAACTTGGACTCGGCTGCCTGAAGGTCCTTCAAGCTGCTTCCATTTTCAAAATTCATGCGACCATTACCTCCGTTCCATCGTTGACACGCGAGCTGAGCAGATCCGGCAAAACAGATGCAGATTCCGCTGGAAGAATGCGAACGCGCTTGACTCCGTGAGTCAGCGCCTCCTTACAGGCATTCAGCTTCGGCAGCATCCCACCTGAGACAACAGCCTGCTCCTCGAGTGCGGGAATCTGCTTGAGCGAGAGCCAGCGCATCACATTGCCGTCTGCTCCTTTGACGCCGGGAACATCTGTAAGGAAAACCAGGGCATCGGCCTTGGTCGCCACCGCGCACGCAGCGGCCATCTCGTCGGCATTAATGTTGTAGTACTCGCCATCAAAGCCAAGCGCGATCGAAGAGATCACAGGAACTGCGCCCATGGTCCAGATTGCATCAAGCCACTTGGGATCGGTCGCGGCAATTTCGCCAACATATCCCAAGTCAGGAGTCGTCTTCTTCTTGCGAGCCCGAAAGACATGCCCATCGCCGCCGGTAAGTCCCATCGCTGCCTGCCCACACTGATCGAGTGCCGCGACCAGCGACTTATTCACCCTGCCGCCAAGAACCATCAGCGCAGCGTCGCGAGTCTCCGCATCCGTAATGCGCAACCCCGCGACAAACTCGCTCTTCTTGCCCATCTGCGCAAGGACGCGTGTAAGCTGCACGCCGCCGCCATGAACCAGCGCCACCCTGTGGCCGTCCTTGGCAAGCTCAGCGATGGCTCGCGCGCAGCGCTCTAGTAACACTGGATTCTCCAGTGCTGCGCCGCCGAGCTTTACTACGAACTTCATAGGAGACCCTCCGCCTCATGCCAACCGGCCATCAAATTCATATTCTGCACCGCCTGCGAGGCTGCGCCCTTTAAAAGATTGTCAAGACATGAAACGATTACCAGCCGTCTTCCATCTGGGGAAAGCTGAAAGCCGATATCGCAGAAATTCGTTCGCACCACATGCTGAATCTGCGGCAACTGCGGAGAGCGGCGAACCCGAACCAACGGAGCCTTCGAGTAGAAGTCGTCGAAACGCCATTGAATCTCTTCCGCATCGGCGCGCTCATTTAGCCGCACATAAATTGTGGAGAGAATGCCTCTTGGTATCGGCCACAGGTGCGGCGTGAACTGGATCGGCTCGCTCGTGAGATTCAGCTGCTCGAGCAGCTCACCCGTGTGGCGATGCCCGAAGACCGCGTACGCCGAGAAGTTGTCAGCCGCGTGCATGAAGTGGTTCGTCGGCACCAACGATTTGCCTGCGCCACTCACGCCGGACTTCGAATCGCAAATGATGCCGCAACCAAGATCGACGAGATTCGTTCGCGCCAGGGGTGCCAGCGGCAGGAGGATGGACGTTGCATAACATCCCGGATTGGCGACGAGACGCGCCCGTGCGATTGCTGGTCCGTGAAGCTCTGGCGAACCATAGACAGCCTCATCCTGCAGCTTGGCCGCGAGGCCCGGATCATGGTCGTCCAGTTTGTAGACCGAGCGATTCATTTCTGAATGCAGACGCCATGCTCCACTGAGATCGACGACACGAATACCATGAGCAAGCGCCTCAGGAACCCATGCGCGGGATTGTTCGTGGGGCGTTGCAAGAAAAAGGATGTCGACGGACTCGCGCTGCAGTTGCTTCCAGTCGAAGGGCACGACGCTCAGTTCGTCTGCATGGTGAAGGCCGGATAGTTGAGGATGCAGACTGGTGAGGGTCACGGGCTGAGAATCCGGCGCGCCCAGCCGTCCCAGCAAAACAGGCGGTGTGTTCGCCAAATGCGGATGCCCCAGCAGCAAACGCACCAGCTCTCCGCCAGCATATCCGCTGACGCCGGCAACGGCCGTGTGCAGGGAATTGAGACCAGTGTTAGCCAATATATGCCTCAATTCTGCCCCTTAACGCCGCTGCTCTGTGGCTATCCGGACAGATGATCAGTACGGTATTGTCCCCAGCAACGGTCCCGACGACCTCTTCCCAATCCTCGGAATCGATACTTGCCGCCACCGGCTGCGCACCGCCCATGGTGGTCCGCACAATGAGCAAATTCTGTGCCTGCCGAACCTCAAGCCCAAAGTCCTGCAGCACACTCGCGATCTCCGGTAGATCATCCTCTCCGTCTGCAAGTACGGGCAGAGCATATCCCGAAGGCCCCTTCATCAGTTTCAACTCGCGAATGTCACGCGATAGCGTTGCCTGCGTGACGTGAATACCGCGCCCGGCCAGCTTCAGACGCAGCTCATCCTGATTGGTGACAGTTGTCTTCACCAGGAGCTCGCGAATCGCACTATGCCGATGACTCTTCATGCAGTCCCCATCTGAAATACCGGAATCTGGAAGCACGAAAAAACGTGACGCCCAAAGCGTCACGCCGTTCGCATAAAAATCCATATCTCATGTATAAATATACATACGCACCTTGTCAAGAAAACAGCCACTTTGGCTTTAAGCTGCATTTGTAGTGTACATGCCGCAGATAACTAGCTATATGGGTGTGCAGGAACGGAAGTATATTGAACTATGGTCCTCGCTAAATCGGAAAGCGTAGAGCGTGCTGAACAAACGTACGCCGATCATGAACAATCCCAGCAGAGCTCGCCAGCAGTAGCGAGCCCGCTGAGCAGCAGTGCGGCTTCGCTGATCGACTCTCGTTTCGATCATGATTCCTGTGGTGTTGGCTTCGTAGCGTCGGCGCTGGGCAAATCAGATCACACGATTTTGCTGCGTTCCCTCACGGCTCTATCGCGCCTGGAGCATCGTGGTGCGGTTGCCGCTGACGGGGCAAGCAGCGACGGCATCGGCCTGATGACCGCGGTGCCGCGCAATGTTCTTCTCGCTGGTACCGGAGTTCAACTTGGCCCGGACGAAGCCCTTGGCTTGGGGATGTGCTTTTGGCCGAAGACTGAAACACGCGCGGAGTCCGTGCTCGAAAGTTGCCTCACGTCCCAGCAGTTGCGCGTGCTTACATGGCGCGATGTTCCCACCCGGCCAGAGATCCTCGGGGAGATCGCTCTCAGCACGATGCCAAGTATCCGGCAGGTCCTCGTCGCCGACGCAGCGCCCTTGGATGCCGACACCATGGAGCGCCGCCTGTACCTTGCTCGCAAGCAGTTTGAGCGTGCGGTTGAGTCCGCCGAAATTACTGGCTACATCTGCTCCCTTTCAACCATGACCGTGGTCTACAAGGCGATGTGTCTCGGTCGACTGTTGCCGCAGTTTTACCCCGATCTTGCCTCGCCGGACTACGTCACACACTTTGCGGTCTTCCATCAGCGCTATGCAACCAACACACTACCCGCCTGGCACCGCGCTCAACCAGGACGGACGCTGGGACACAACGGCGAGATCAACACTGTGTGGGGCAATCGTTCCCGTATGGCGGCTCGTGACTCGACGCTACCCGTCGAATGCAAGCCAGTCTTGACCAAGGATGGAACGGACTCGAACAGCCTCGATGAAACGATCGAGCTGTTGAGCCAGAACGGCCGAACGATCTCAGAGGCTGTCCGGATGCTGTTGCCTCCCGCGATGGTGAGTCGTCCGAGCCCTTTCCTCCAGTATCACGCGGGCTGTACCGAGCCCTGGGATGGGCCGGCGGCAATATCGTACAGTGATGGTGTTGTTGTGGGTGCAGCGCTGGATCGGAACGGGCTGCGTCCCTGCCGCTATGCCATCACAAGCGACGGACTGGTTGTCGCGGGCAGCGAAGCTGGTCTGGTGGACCTGGACCCGGAAACCGTGATTGAGAGTGGACGACTCGGCCCAGGGCAGATGCTGGGCGTCGATATGGTGGAGCACAAGATCTACCATAACGACGAGATGCTGGATGCGTTCGATGCGAAAGCAACATATGCGTCGCTGATCGAAGCGACACCGCTGATCCCTGTTGCTGAGACGGAAGCTTCTCTTGATCTGGCAGCGCAACAGGGCGGCTTCGGTTACACCAAAGAAGACGTCAAGATGATCCTGCAGCCGATGGCGTCGAGCGGCAAAGACGCGGTCTGGTCCATGGGCGATGACACGCCGCTGGCGTTTTTCGCGCGTAGTCCACGTCCGTTGTACGCGTTCTTCCGCCAGCGTTTCGCCCAGGTAACGAACCCTGCCATCGATCCGCTGCGAGAGGCGATCGTGGTCTCGCTGGACACGCGGCTCGGCCCGTGGGCGCACATTCTGGATAAGAATGCACCGTTGCCTGGAATCTCTCTGAACTCGCCATTCCTGTCTTTGGGGCAGGTCGCAGCTCTACGGGCGGGCATCTATCCGCACCGCGAGGTTCTGCGGCTGGAAGAGTTGCCGTGCCTCTTTTCACCGTCGCGGACGCTGGAGCAGGCCCTCGATGACCTGTGTGGCCGCGCTGTGGAGATGGTGCGCTCGGGCGTTCGCCTGTTGCTGCTCACCGATCGCGGTGCGAGTTCAACTGCGTTGCCGATTCCCATGGCGATGGCTACTGGAGCCGTACACCAGGGGCTCGTTGAGGCGGGTATGCGAACACTCTGCGGCCTTGCGGTGGAAGCCGGCGACTGCCGCGACATCCACCACGCTGCCGTCCTGATTGGCTATGGCGCTGGTGCCATATGTCCGTGGCTAGCTCTGGAGACTGCACGTTCACTGC
>VFSW01011222.1_pt1 | contig 12612 bp, 25 predicted proteins | sample 5358111 | NCBI WGS metagenome assembly VFSW01 (sample SAMN11554181, study PRJNA540505) | mine drainage metagenome | isolation source: sediment from site ElyBrook_90M | place: USA: Ely Copper Mine, Vershire, VT | collected 2017
ACTTGGCCGGCGTTCCAAATGCGCATCCCGTAACCAGGAGACTCTCATGGCAAAACTGAGTTTGAATTTCAACATCGCCAACTTCCCCGTCACTGTGCAGCAATCCGGCGCGGTGGATGACGAGGGCAACCCCATCACGCCAGACCCGTCCGTCGCCAACGGCATCGGCGACGAGCTGGTGCTGGATACGGCCAACGGCACAGTCCTGACCATCACCGAATCCGCATGACCGGGCTGTATCAGGCGCTGGCTGGGGTCGCGCTGATCCTGGCGGCGGGTATCGGCGGGTATTTCTACGGCGATCACGTCGGCGCCACCGCCGGTAAGGCTGCACTGGCCGAAACCGTCTCAAAGCTCGAGGCCGCTGCGCTGGTTGCCCAGGGCGCCGCGATCAACCAGCAGCGCGCCCAAGATGCCGCTTTACTCAACGGCAGGGCTTAAGGCTACGATTCCCGACGCCCACGCACCCCGGTCCCGCTTTAAATTCTTACTGCATAATCTTTGTCAATGCGTCCCTTGGTGGGATCGCCAACTAGGCACGAATTCACCCACACATTTTTAGTAGATAAATGTCTTACGTGGCCGCGGCGCAGATGTTGCCTGGGTGATGTGTGTGTTCCACCACCATCATGTCGATCCTCGTAATTATCTCCTGGTATCTCAAGGACGTAATAACTGAACAGCGGTTGTTTGCCTTTAGCCTCGCGTTTCTTGTTCAAGAATTTTGGCGCAGGTATTTCGCTCGTAGTTACATTTGAGCATGAAAGAGCAACAATGGTTTCTAGAACGGCAGTCAATTCGTCCTGCGTGTCAACTATCGCAATATCCGCAAGAGAAATGTTCGGCTTTAGTGAAATTAGCTGGGCGATTTCCATCAACATTGGTATTCGATATTCAAGATCATCACGAAAAAGTATCCCGCACCAGGATGGCGCCCATTCTCCCTCATAATAATTAAAGGGCCAGATTGTAATTGGAGTTTCTGTCGAATTTTCCAAGAATTTAATTAGATCTGGCGATCTCGCAAACCCGCTTACGAGACTGAGCCGTTCAATTATCTCCTTTCTAAATTCAAAGGCGAGCACAACTCGTCTGGGAACATCACAGCCGTCAATTTCTATAATTCTCTTTTCATTGGTGGCTGTATTTATGACTTTGGCATGTGTTTTCCCGTGGGTGTCGATTTGAGGGGTTGTATGGTACTCAAAACAACAGGCTGGGAATGGTAACCGCTTACTGCCCTCTGCATACAACTCTTTCAATAAGCAATCTTCCTGATCCTTCCAATTTATAGGGCGGCCACCCTCTGGAAGGATAAATTTCACAGCACCCTCAAGCAACGTATAAAGCTGAGTCAATGTCATCACAGCTTCATTAAATTTACGTTCCCGGTAAAAATCCAATACACGCTCTCGGTTTTCCAGCACATGGGTTGCATAGAACAATGGCTGCACACGCCTAGGGCTTGTAGTGATTTCTTTCATCGGGTTTATTCCTGCCTCTCCGTGCGCTCCAGTGCTAGGCGTCCGGTTTTCACATCCTTGAGTTCAGGCTGGTCTGGATCTGGCTTCACGTTGCGCGCTGATGCCGTGTAGTTTTTCACATCCTCCAGCACGATGATCACGTCGCTGCCGGCCGCATCGGCGAGATCGTGCCGGTATGGCGAGTCCTTCTGCAGCGTGAGTGCGGCTGTTACATCGTCGGTGAACACGACCTTATCGACGGTCGCCTTGATGGTGGCGAACTGCCCGGCAGCCAGAATCATGATGGCCTGAGCAACGGCGTTGTCGATGCCAGCGATCAGACGGTCAAGCACTTCCTGTTGTTGTAATTCAGACAGCACCTGCCACGAGTCCGGCATTGCGCGAATCTCGTCCAGCATCCGACCGAGTAGAATCTCGCCCAGCTTGGCCTGGGCTTCTTTGACGCGGGCTTCAGCCGCGGTGTTAATTTCAGCTTCCATTGTCGCTCTCCTAGTATTGGTGTGGTTTGGCTCTCAAATCGAAATCACGCACCTGCGGTGCGCCGCGGATATCGCGGATTCGATCCTGAACTGCGATCAGGGCTGCGCGTGCTGCAGCCACGAACTCTGGACTCACTTTCTTCGTCACTTCCTGTCCCGCGCGATAATGCCGACAAACGGCTTTTTGCAGATCGCGCGGCACCATTCGCCAATGCGGCGCACACATCAGGCGCCGTGGCTCGCATTCGAGGTCGCAGCCGTCAACATGGCAGGTGTGTGTCATTCGGCCGGTGCTGATCTGGCGGCGATGGTGGCAAGCGACCTCACCACCTTGTCCATCGACTCGCGCAATCCTTGGAATTGCAGACTGACGCTGATATCAACTCCGCCGCCGCAAAATCCCACCGGCTCGACGTGGTGCAGATCGCCGCTGGCTTCGCACGCCTTGCAGTTGTCCTTGGCCGGCGAGACGCCCTGGCACACCGGGCATTTCTTCTTTTTGTCCACGCGCCGGTCCTCACCGACCACGTGAAACAGCATGCATTGCGTGCCCATGCACAGGGTCAGTGGTGCGCCCGGCTTTTGATTGATGCCGGTCATGAACTTGCTGGTGTGGGCATCCATGAACGCGCCGCGCCCGAAGGGACAGAAGCGCAGCTTGGCGTCACTTTCAGTTGTTAACATTTCAATTCTCCTGTGTGGTTAGTACGCATACCACGTCAGCGCCAGCTTTTTGCTGATGCTGCAGCGGCGTTTATCGATGCCCGGATACACCAGCGGGGTCAGCGTGTGACCGTGCTTGTCATGATCGGCCGCGATTTCGCTGAGACGCCGACCAAATACATAACGGTCCATCGAGCCACCGTGCGCCAGGCATTTCTCACCCAACTCCAGCGCCGTGTGACCAGGGTACTGGCGCACCCAGGAGTACACCGCGCACTGCTGCGCGCCGCGCTTGCCGCTGGCGGTAATCTCGGCAGCAGCCAGCTTGCTGGTGATGGGATCAGCGCGCCGGGCGATATGGGTGTCGGCCTGCAAAGCAAAGTCGAGTTGTTGGACGGCGGTGTTCATACTTTTCTCCCTTCTGTTTCCCAGTGTTCCAGCATGACTGACGTCTTGTCCCGATCCACGCGGTTACAAAATTCATCTTCCGATTCCATCGTTCCACGTGGAACCAAGTTAAATCGGCGCTGTTCAAAGTTGGCCGCCTGAACACGGCTCTCCAGCGCCACCACCTCGATGGGCCGATTGGATGCGGCCAAGCCTTTCCGATCCCTGTCGAATACGGCGCTGCCGCAGGCCGGGCATTCCGGTCTGCCTCTGGCAACGGGTGCCCCGCAGCTAGGGCACAACATGTTGCTCACCGATGCTGTCTGAAATGCATTCAGACCATCGCCTGGCCAGAGCTGTTGGCGTCAAAGTCACGGTCGGCCACTTGCGCCGGAATGCCCTACCGCGCGCTGTAATCGTTTCGGGGGTGGCGCCGGCATCAGCTAGGCTCTTACGCGCCCCATTCCACGCTTTGCGCTCTGGGGCCGTCCATGGGCGGTTGGTGGGTATTCCGCAGGCCTTGATCAGGGCGTCCCATAGTGGGTCGATGGGTTTTTGAATATCCAGACCATTCCCTTTCGCGTCCTTGGACGCAATCTTATTCTTTGAGTCTGTATCTATATCTCCTTCTGTATCTGTATCTGGTTGTAAACACTTGGCTGTAACCTTTCCCTGTAACCCTCGCCTGTAACCTTTCTGCCTGTCATATTCTGTCTGGTATTTATTCCAATTCGTCACGGTGAGAGTTCCGTCTGGATTTTTAGTTAATTTTCTCACCGTCATGTGAGTGAGACGTTCAATACCGGCATCAAGCGCATCAGGGGATATTTTTAGTATTCCAGCGAGCTGTGCCTGGGTATAGGCGATCCCAGCCGCAATGCAGACTGTCCCAGGAACAGGCGAATATCCAGCCATCACGAGCAATGAGAACCATACCCCACGCTCCATCGCTGGCAACTCGTCAAACGTGGTGCCATTGATGATGTAATCCGGCCACAGGCGTATCCATTTCATGCCTGTTCCTTTGTACACAAATTATTTGTATGCGAAATATCTGCTGTCATCAGCGCATCCAACTGGTATCCGCGCAGGGGCGGGGGATAGCGACCCCACTTGGAAATGGCCTGGCGGCTGATGCCCAATGCCTTCGCCAGGCGCCCCTTGGAGCCGTAATGGCGGACGGCAGCCGCAGTGGTGGTTTTCATGAGGATTGAATATAGACTATAAACCGGATTTGCGCAACCCCATTTACTCCCTAAACATAGGTTGACATTTAGTGAAAATGGGCTATAGTCATGGTCACAGAAACAGAGGAGACGACCATGAAACCCCGCATTTGGGCTAGAGAGGACGAAATTCGCCAGGACGCAGAATTGGCGGCAGCTGCCGCCATGGCCGTTGATGCGCGTATAGCAGCTCAGATGGCCGGTTACGTCGATTACCGCCTAGTGGGCGCGGCTGACCACCCAATAACGCAGGAGGAGCATGATCTGGCCTGTGAGATTGGGTACGAACTGGCCAAACGGCACGGGCTCAACCTGGCTCAGGCTGTCGCTGCACAGCGAGCGAGGGAGATTGCCTATGGCCGCGTTTTGGGAATTTTTTGAACACCACAGACAGAGGAGTTAGACCATGTCCGACATTACACCGACACTCGATACGATTATCGCCGCCACTGGCGGCCATCTCTCGCGAGATGGTAAGGGCGTCATAGTTAGCTACGGAACGAATGGCGACCTGGCGCTCTCCCCCTCCACCATCATCAGGGAGGGGCGGGAAATGCCGGCTGTCCGCATTGACGGAAAATTGCATCGTCGAAACGGCGGTCTCCAGGCCGAACTGAGAGCGCGGCTTCGGGCCGCGGGGCTTGAGATCCGCTAAAGCGCAAGCCGCCATCATCCGCAAATATCTAAATAGGAGAATGACCATGGCATGCCTGCCCAACGATCCCGACGAGCTGCGCCGTATCGCGCTGATGGGCAAGACGATGGACAGGGTATTCGATGCCATCTCCAGGCTGAACCACAATCCCAACCGCTGCGACTCCTGCGGTCGCGACAAGAAAATGGAAGGGCTGTGCTCGCTGTGCAGCGACGGCCAGCGCGAAATGTCAGACCGATCCCACCGATAACGAGGACACCATGAACACCACAGCGACCCGAGTTAATACGCAGCCATCAGAGCTGCTATCCCATTCACTTGTCACCCGCACCGCCAACCGTTTCGGCGTGGACCCTGGGAAGTTCATTTCAACCTTGAAGGCCACCTGTTTCAGGGTGAAGGATGGCGAGGTGAGCAACGAGCAGATGTTGGCGCTGCTGGTCGTCGCCGAGCAATACAAACTCAACCCCTTCACGCGCGAGATCTTCGCGTTCCCCGACAAGCAGAACGGGATCGTGCCGGTGGTCAGCGTCGATGGCTGGGCGCGCATCATCAACGAGAACGATGAGCTGAACGGGTTTGAATTTGTGTATGCGCCCAAGCTGGACCAGATCGATGACGATGCAAAGCCATGCCCAGCATGGTGTGAGGTGCATATTTTCCGCCGCGACCGCGAGCATCCCATCGTGGTGCGTGAGTATCTCGATGAGGTCTATCGTCCGGCATTTTGGGTGACCCCAAAAACAGGCGGCGAAAAATACAAGGTAAAAGGGCCGTGGCAGACCCACACCAAGCGGTTCCTGCGGCACAAGACCATGATCCAGGGGTCGCGTCTAGCATTCGGATTTGCCGGCATCTACGACCAGGATGAGGCTGAGCGCATCATCGAGGGCCAGACCATCGAGCAGGAACCAGCTAAGATTTTGGCGGCGCCGGTGGTGCCGGAAGCGCTGCCGGTGGTGACCACCGGCACGAATGACGTGTCGGCCGCGAAGCCGGACACGAATCTGATCAGCGAACAGCAGGCCAAAATCCTGCGCAAGCTGTGTGAACAGTCGGTCAAGGAATTTGGCCTCGGCGAGGTTGATCTTTGCAAGCACTTCCACATGGACAAACTGGAGCAGTTGAAATTGCGTGATTACATGCTGGCGGTGGACTTGCTATCCAGGGCGCCGGTGAGCGACGCTGCACAGTCATGAAAATACGTTGCGACGATCAGCACCGCTACTGGCTGGGCGAGCGCCGGGTGCCGGGCGTAACCGAGGTTCTCAAACCCTACGGCGCGTTCGCCAACATGGATTCAGCGAGGCTCGCGCCCTACGCCGCGCGCGGCACCGCCGTACACAAGTTGTGCGAGCTGTATGACCTTGGCGCGCTTAATCGCGCAGGTTTGGATGAGCTTGGAAACCAATACATCACGCAATGGCAGCGGTTCCTGGCCGAGTCCGGTTTTAATCCGCTGTTGATCGAGTGGCAGGCTTACAGCACGTTGTATGGATTCGCCGGCAAGCTGGATCGCTACGGCAACACGACGAAGAAAGGCAAGCTGCAGGGCGTGGTGCTGGATATCAAGTCCGGCGCACCGGATCGCACCGCCGGCCCACAAACATCTGCGTATGCGCAACTGGTGCGCGAGAACCTTGACATGCCGGTGGACTTACGGCTCTGTGTCCACCTGACGCCCGACAATTACAAGATCGTCCCGCTGCCGGAGGCGGCTGATTTCAAACGATTCTGCGCTGCCTTGACACTACACACCTGGAGTTACTCATGAACATGAATGTCGATCAGATCACCATCCCGCTGGCTGGTGAATACCTGCCGGCGATTACCAGCAATGACGACGAGCGCCAGATATTGCAGGCCATGATTGGACCAGCGATGGTGCTGTCACGCGAGGCCGGCTCGTTCGCCGTGACCGACGTGACCACCTACAACACCGCCGCCGAGCGCCGGCAGATATGCCGCAAGGCGTCGGATCGTGCGGATGCTTTCCGCCGGACTTTTACAGATCCACTGAACACGGTGGTGAAACGCTGGAACGCCTTTTTCAAAGCGCCCATCGACTTCCTGCAGTCGGGCGCCGATGTGTACGAAGAAAAGCTCCTGGCCTACGATCGCGCGCAGCGTCGGCTGGAGGAAGAAGCACGTCGCAAGGCCGAGTTGGAGGCCGCCAACGAGAAGGCGCGTTTGCAGCGCGAGGCCGAGCGCACCGCCAAGCAGCTCGAAAAGAAAGGTGAGGCCGAGGCCGCGGCGGAAATCCGCCAGAGTGTGCCGGATGTGCCGGTGGTGCCAGCCTACGTCGCGCCAGTGCGCCCACAGGGCACCAGTGTGGTCACCACGCACAAGGCGCAATGCACGAACCTGGAGGCGCTCATCAAGGCCGTTGCTGGAGGCACCGCGCCGCTGACGCTGCTCAAATGTGACGAGAGCGCATTGAATAAATATGCCAGCGCAACGCGCGGCACCATCGCGGTGCCAGGTGTGAGATTCTACGTCGAGGAAAGCGTGCGCCAGCGCGCATGATTTTGAACAGCATACTGCTGCACTTATGCAACTATTCCACGCCGCCGAGAAGGAGCAGCCATGACCGCCAAGCCTGAGATACAGCCGGACAAACCCGAAGTGCTGCCGTGGTGGAAAGGTAGAGTGCCTGATAATTGGGTTGACCCAATGTTAAACGGCAAAGATGATGTGCGCTGCAAAATACTCGCAGCTGTCATTGGGATGCCACCTTATACATGCAGAGACATAGAAAGAGTATTGGATGCTGTGCGTGACCGCATCGCCGTCCACGCGCCTGAACAAGATGCCCTGCTCCAGCAGTTGCGGGAGCTGGCTGCTGAAATGCTAAACGCACGCGCGCATACCTACGCCAGTGAAAATGCAGACCGATACCGCGCCTGGGATGACTCGGCCCATTATTGGGGCAACAGAGTAAGCGCCATTCTCTCAGGGAGCAAAGCAGCCAAATGACTGCTCAACCCAAAATCACCCTAACCACCACCGTTGCCGCGCTGCGCGCCCACCACCCCTGCGCTACCGGCTGGGCCACGCTGCTTAAATCACTGCCTGCCGACTACCCGCACGATAAGCCAATCAACCTGCTGCACATCCTCAAATCGAACGGTGTGCAGGACATGATGTGGGCGCTCCGGGCCACGGACTCGACCCCACAACTTCGGGTAGCCATGTGTGCGGATATGGCCAAACGTGTGCTATCGCTGTTTGAGGCTCGGCATCCAGATAACCCGAGGCCACGCGAGTGCATCACGGCGTGCCGACATTTCGTGCGCGGTGCGATAACGCAGCAACAGCTATTTACCGCCGCCTATGCGGCCTATGCCGCCTATGCGGCCTAAGCCGCCCAGGCCGACGCCGATGCCGCCTATGCCGCCGTTGCCGCCGCCGATGCCGCCTATGCCGCCGATGACGCCCGTTCCGCCTATCCTGCCGTCCATGCCGCCGCCTATTCCGCCCGTGCCGCCGCCGCTGCCGACACCCGTGCCGCCGATGCCGAGCGCAAAGCGCAGGACAGAATCATTCGCAAGTACTTGCGGTGTCAGAGGAGTGAGTGTCATGAAAAGTAATCTCTCAGTTGTGTTCATCTTGCTGGCCTTGGGTGGCTGCGGCAACGGCGCAATGCAGTCCAATGCGGCGGATCCACCATCTTATATCCCCAACGCAATCGCCGGAGTACAAACCGGGATGCCCTTTGATTACCAATCAAGTCCTGCACAGGAAGAGATGAATGGTGTAAATCTGGTGTGGGGAAGCTGCTGGCCAGACAACGGCGATGGCATCACACGGCTTGCGTATGTCCAGTTTGAGGTTGCGGACGTGTATGCGTTTCCTGCCGGTATTCCCGCCGGTGAATGCCAGGAAACTCTGGCGAATGTGCCGCTGAGTTGGTTTCAGGCGAATCATCCGGACTGGATCGAATATCAATGCGACCGTAAAACGATAGCCTATGAATTCGGCCAGCATCATGTGCCGCTCAATACTAGCAATCCGGCGGTCATTCAGTGGCAATATCAAACCGAGGTAGCCCCTGCGATTGCACGTGGATATGATGGGATCGCGTGGGACAACCTCAATCTAATCAATGCATTTCAGCGATGCGGGCATTACAATTCTGCGGGTGCGTGGGTGCAGCAATACACGGGATCGTATCCCGATGCAGCCTATGAGAATGACGTGCTGAATTGGGCTATCAGCATGGCAGCGCTTGTCCATGAGGATCATGCGTTGTTCTCAATCAACTTCTCAATCGAAACGCCAGTCCCGAGCGAATCCGACCTGGATGTGCAACTTATGGAAATGGCGGACGTGGTATTTGACGAGCGCGGATTCACGAATGGCGGAAGTGGTCCACTGACAGGAAGCGCGTGGACCGAGGATTTCAACGACTTGACTGCCGTCATGGCGCATGGAACCTGTGTCTATTCGAGCAATGCAGGACCAGCAGATCCTGCATTGGGAACATTCGACGGAAGCGGCCTTGGCATCGGCATTCCTCAGCAGTGGGGCACGTATGCCATTGCCAATTACCTGTTGATGAAAGGCCCGTGCATGTATTATTCGGAGCAGGGATTTCAGCAGTACGGACAGTATCTGGACTCGCCAAACTATCATCTCAACATCGGAACGCCAACCGACGCTGCTACGGAGAACGCTGACGGATCGTGGACGCGCACATTTACCCACGGCAGCGTGACGGTAAACCCTAACACAGCATCGGCAACGATAACGGAGACACCATGACCGCCAAGCCTGAGATACAGCCTGACAAACCCGAAGTGCTGCCGTGGACGGAAGAAATGGCAGACAAGTTATATTATGCACTCAATGACGATGTAGAGTGGATTGGTCCGACACGCGATGCAATCAAGGCCAAAATTAAACAGAAAATTGCAAAACTATTCGCCGCCCACGCGCCTGAGCAAGTAAAGCAAGAGCCGAGTGTGCCAGTGAGTAAGCTGCTGGCATATATAGCTGCACATGAACACCCAGATGATTGGGGGATTATGTGTGTCTATACGGGGATGATGAAGGATGATCTAATCCACTCCGCCGAGAAGGAGCAGAAATGACCGCCAAGCCTGAGATACAACCGTGGATGGATGGACTAGCTAAAGCTATTGCCCAATATATAAACACCCACGACGGCTGTAGTGTAGATGGGATAACTGTAATTTTACGGCAACATGAGATGGAGAAATTAACCATGACCGCCAAGCCTGAGATACAGCCGTGGATGATTAAAGCCGGGAGTGACTTGCGTGCTGAATACGAGCGCGGCTGCGGCCAAATAGGTAAATGGCTATCACCACAAGATATAGCCGCCATTATCGCCGCCCACGCGCCTGAGCAAGATCCGTTAACAGAAAGAGAATTGATCGTGATTGGTAGGCTTGCGTGTGAAATGGGACGATTGCCGAAAGAGACATACGGAGAGATGTTGGATGCCTTAAATCATGCAATCCACGCCGCCGAGAAGGAGCAGAAATGAACGCCAAGCCTGACAAACCCAAAGTGGCGCCGTGGATTAAAGCTGCCGCGAAAGCATGTACAGACAAGAAATATAATTCTTGGTTTCGTGAGGAAAATCGCAAAGAGGCAGTTATTTGTGACCGTATATTTGAAACTGCCATCGCCGCCCACGCGCCTGAGCAAGATGCCCACATACCTGCATACGCACATGTAATCCCTACACCAGAACGTATAGCAGCTGCCCATACATCAATGAGCAGAGGCAGCTTGACAGAGGTGACCGCAGGCCGGGGACATCGAATCTATACGCAAGGAATTGAAGAGGGCTGTTACATTTGTGCTCTGTTAGTTGAGATTGATACTCTGAGAGCAGAGCAAGAACCGAGTGTGCCAGTGAGTAAGCTGAAAGCCATTCTAATGCCAAATTTCAACTGTGAGGCATTAAGGGAATGTATTGACGACCTAATCCACTCCGCCGAGAAGGAGCAGAAATGAAATTTGAAATCAAACACAGAATTACATAGGTGAAAAGGATTTAGTTGAAATTGGGTTAATCGAAAAGGAAAAGCCATGACAAACTTAATGTTCCTACTGCTCTACTGCATCGGCTTTGCCGTGCTGTTCCTGATTGCGTGCCTGCTCGAAATGCTATCTGTGCGGTGGCACGAGCGCCGCTACCAGCACAAACGCGACCGTTATCGCGGACACATGCGCGATCTGACTTCGCCGCAGCGGCTGGGGCATATGGCGAGTTACAGGAAGTGCGACGAGTGAAGCTATCGGCGGTCGTGGTGTTGCTGGTTGTCGGCGCTAACTCCCCGGCCATGGGCGCGCTACGATCGCCGGTTTTTACTTTGCAGCAGAAGCAGGCCATCGTTTACGCCTATCAGATTGGTGGGCTTGATTTGGCCGCCATCATCTATCAGGAATCGAGTGCCTGTACCCGAATCCACAATCCTAAAACCACGTCTCCCATCGGCTGTGGCCAACTTCACCAGGACACCGCTGATGTAGCCGCTGGGCATCATGTCTCAAAACGTGCGCTGGTAATAAACTGGCGGTACAACATACGTTTGGCGGCCAAAACTTTGCGTGATTGTCAGGCCGAGTTTGGAGAGGATGGCGGTATTACGTGTTATGAGGTTGGTGCGCCCGCGGCTCGTGGCATGACAAAACGGCAACTTGAGAGCAGCGATTATCTCCACGTCATCGAGCGGCGCATTGCTGAACTTAAAGCGTTGCCGCTGAGTACCGATCCATGAATTGGGAAGTAAAGCAGGTTTTAAATAAAAAGCCAGGTTATTACCGCTGCTTCAATGAACCAGATTTTCCACATCCGCATGCCGCCCCAGCTTTTCATTGCTGTATGTGCGGGCATCATATCGCTAGGCGTAAATTGCATGGTGTATTGAAGGATGGCGTTCCAGCACTCAAGAAACATAGACATCAAAAAGTATGTCCTTATCCGCACAGGAAACATCAAGACTCTGAGAGGGTGATATGTATGAAATGCGTTGATTTTTCTGATTTATATGAATATATCACACTCTGCGGTACACGCGCCGCTGCGGCAGCATTCCTTTTATTGGACGCCAACTAATGAAATGGAAACAGTTCGGTCCACACTCCATCGAGTCCGAGTCCGGGAAGTTCCGTATTGATACCCGCATGCACAATCATCGCGTAACGGACCACACGCTCAAGCGGTTGGACGTTGACCGCATCTGGATTAAAGTGCGCACGTCGGATGACCTGAACGAGTTGAAAGCTATTGCGGCCGAAGCGGAGTTTATGGAATGAGCGAGAAAATGCCACAGCATCCAGATGTGCCATCATTCAATGCAATCATGGACAGGATTAGCCGCCTGATGGATACAGCGCCGCCTGAGCTGCGCGAAGCCATCAGGGAAACGAATGAGTTTGTCGCCATGATTGAACACCAGCGCGGTGTTGATGATGCCAATGCGGCCGCCATCAATCTGCTCGGCCAGATCATGCACGCCATCGGCAAGTCAAAGCTGGTCATCACTGAGGCGCAGCGTGCGAGCTGTCCGGCCTACGTTGTCACCGTCAATCATGGTGCGCCGCCATCACCCATCACGATTGCAGTCGAGCTGGCGTCCGGCGAACAGTCGGCGCGGGTGCATTGACGTGAATAGAATCACCATCATATTTATGCGGGCGGTCATCAAGCATACGGAATTGCATCACCCATCATCTCATTG
>VFSW01011223.1_pt1 | contig 12612 bp, 9 predicted proteins | sample 5358111 | NCBI WGS metagenome assembly VFSW01 (sample SAMN11554181, study PRJNA540505) | mine drainage metagenome | isolation source: sediment from site ElyBrook_90M | place: USA: Ely Copper Mine, Vershire, VT | collected 2017
ATCCAGATCGTCCGTCGGGTCCACGTACGTTCGGGCGGTTGCGGAGTGGGATTCCACTCTTCTGGCCTCGGGGGTAGCTCGGGTAGCACGAACTATTCCTGGACCTGCGGAAACCGCGCGGCCACGGCGGCGGCTACGCCGAGGTGCGCGATTGTCGTTTCGCTTTGCAGTGCGCTCGGGACAATCAGATCGCCCAACGCCAGGTGATCGTCCTTGTTGATGATGAAGACCCCGCCCCCGCACACGGCGCGAAGCCAATCGATCAGCGCGGTTAGATCCGCGGGGTCACGGTCGCCGCGACCTGGCGCGATGGCCACGATCGCCCCCTGCACCAAATGCGCGAACCGGCCGTTCGACACCGCCGACCAGTCGTCGGGATCGGGCCGGTAGCTGAGCGGTTGACCGGCCAAAGCGCTGACCATTTCAATCGCGAGCTCCAGAGAATCTTGCGCCAGCTCCGTCGCAAAGACGAGCGTGTTCGCCGTCTCCATCGCCGCTACGGCGACCGGGCCAGTTGACGACGTACCCATGTCGGAGATGACGATCTGGGCCGCGCGGCGCAGCAACGCCACGCCGGCCTCGAACTCCGCGAAGGTGAGACTCTCGACCTCTGCGGGGTCGGCCGTCTGGTTGCTCAGCACACGCAACCGAGCGACCACGTCGGTGTAGGGCGCCAGAGCGGACCATTCGGGCAGGATGTCCTCGTCGAGGGCTCGGGCGCACAGCTCCACGAACGGACGCGTTGGTGGCACGGCGGGCGACACCAGGCGCCGACGGAGCGTACTCATGTGGGGATTGGCGTCGACGACGCTCACGATCTCGCCTCGCACGTCAGCGAGATTCAGCCCCAACATCGCCGCCGTGGTGGTCTTGCCGGTGCCCCCCTTCGGACACGCGACCACGATGTGATGCGAACCGGGCACTCGGGCCAATAATGGCGTGGCAATCGCCGCCCGCAGTCGTTCGATCTCGGTCTGCTGTGCTGCCTTGTCTTTGCGTCGTGACATATTCACTACCCCTTTTCTGTTACAAAACACTGCGACCGAGGGGCAACGCCCCGACGACAAATCCCTGCGACTGGCGCCCGTAAAGCACCCGTGTCTCGCACCCCGACTGACCGGCGGAGCGTTCGATGAGCGCCACTGCCTGTGTCAGTCCTTCTTCGCTGCTCGCAGTGACGGTGATGAAGCCGCTGAACTCCACGTCGGCGTGACCGCCGATCAGGGCCTGCTCGCGCTTCAGCAAATCGTTGTACTCCTGGACGTCGGAGAGATCCTGCACCTGACCAACCTTGGCCTTGTGCCCGGCGTCGGTGATCGCTTCGGTCTTCTCCTTGCGCAGTGCTCGCAGAGCCTCGACCGTGCCGAGTGGCCGGGCGAGCAGCGACAACGATTTGCGAATGTCGGGGGCGAAGATGAGCGCGTGCAGGAAGTGCGGCGCCACTTCGATCCGGGGCCACTCACTGATCCACAGGACCGTCGAGTAGCCCGAGTCGTGGTGCAGGTACGACCAGTGCTCCGAGAGAGCGACTGGTCCCGCCGAGACGAGCTTCGCTCCGGGACTGTTGGCGTCGAGCTCGGTCGTTGGATCGTAAGCCTGGCGGATCATTGCGGCGATTCTCGCTTCACCCAGCCAGCCGTCGAGACGCAGGTCGGCCGCGCGCAGCCCCTGCTCGAGGACGCTCATGTCGATACGCAGCACGTGGGCGGCGCCCTTGACGCCCCGTCCCGCGCCACGAATTGCTGCCGCCGCCTTCTTCATGTCGAGGGTGATGGTGATCGTCGTGCGATGCGTGGACGATCCGAACGACGACTGGGCGAGCAGGGCTAGGTACTCGGCGTTCGACCAGTCGTCGCGGTGCGTGGCGTGGTCTTGGTACCACTGGGCGACCTTCGTGCCGGGGTCGGGAATCGTTGACTCCAGTACTTGAAGCACCGAACACGTGCCCGTCTGGGCGAGCGACGCAATGACGCGCCCCCAGTTCGACACCCGATTCACTTGATCGCTCGGGGCCAGCAGGACGTAGGCGGGATGCGACCCGGCGAGCACCGCCGACAGAGGCGGGCGGTGGGGGTCGTGCAGCAGGCACGCAGCCGTATCGGGAGCGTTGTAGACCCGCAACGGCGCGGCGTCGCCCGGCAGGGCCATCGTGCCCGCGGGCCGGGGCACGGTCACCCTCGCCCGGTAGGTCGTCTGCTTCGCCGACACGCGCGACGCCCAGTGCAGCACCGAGGGGATCCACTCAACGAGGGGCTGGCCCTTGCGTGTGACGAAGGCGGTTGCTAAGAGCGCAGCCCATACCGGCGCGCTCACGACGAGGCCCCACCCGCCCCCTATGAGTAGACCTAGTAGCACCGTCAGGGCCGCCAGACCAATCGCGGTGCAGCGCAGGGCCGAAAAGCCGAGCATCATCCCGCGCGTGGAGCGCCGGGCGAATCGAACTGTCGCCGGGCTGAAGGTGGTAGAGGTCACGAGCTACTGCTTCCGCGACTCGGGAGGACTGACCGGAAATGGCGGTGGCGGTACGGACTGAGAAGTCTGTGCGGAGGGTGGCGTCGCAGGTGGCATCGGCGAATGTGGCGCGCGCGGCTGAGCCAATGGAGCAACCGGCGCGTCGGCGTCGACGCGTCGTTGGGCCGGACTGGACGTCGTGTGAGGTGCAGACGAGTCACTGGCCGTGGGGCTGGGCGTGCCCGGCTGCACAGCTGGCAAGGGGCTGGTACCACTGGATGCCCGCGGAACGTCGCCCGACGTCCTGGCTCCGCTACCCGCTGACTTCGCGGATCCCGTGCCCTGCTGGGTGCCTTCGGCTGCGGCGGTGCGGACTTTCCTTCCCGCTTCCACACCAGCCAACGCCGCGAGCGCCGCGCCTCCCGTGGCGACGCCGGCCGCAGCACCAGCGCTAGCGGACGTGCCGGCTCTGGTCGACGCGTTACCGGCGGCGAGAGGACCAAGACCCGATCCGGGTGGAGGTGCCACTGATCCCGAGCGGTTCCCTGCGAGCATCATCGACGAATACTTCATCTGCGCGGCCTTCTGGGGAGCGCCCACCACCGTCGATGCTCCCGCGCTGGCGTGGCCCGCCGAAGCCGACATCGTGGCGACGTGGTCGCCCGTGAAGTGCACGATTCGTAGCGCCATCCACGGCGACAGTCCGGCAACGAGGAGGATCAGCAGGCCGGTGATCTCCTCGGTTATCGCCATCAGCGGTGTGGCCCCGGCCGGTGAGCCCATGCCCCCCAAGACCCCTAGCCCGATGACGAAGATGATGATCAGGATCAGCTTGGAAAAGACCAGCGCGAGCATGGCTTCGAGCCACTTGCGCACCCAGCCTCGCGAGAGGTCGGCGACGCCCCCGGCGAAGGCCAGGGGTGCGAAGATCGCAGTGATGATGATCAGCATTTTTCTGATCACGAGCGCGAACCACACGATCGCCACCGCGCAGATTGCGACGAGCGACAGGATGAGAACAGTGGCGGGACTCGCAATGGCCGTCGTGAACACGGCGCCACCGATGATCTTGGTGCCGAGCGTCGCAATGGTGCCGCCGGTCGCGATCTTCACCACGCCCACGCAGAGCTGGTCGACGCCCGCGAGGAGCACGTCGAGGATCGCCAAGGTGATCGCACAGCCCACGGTGGCGATCACCAGACCGCGCAGCGCGCGGCCAATGCCGCCCGCGTCGTGTTTCAGTGCTGACAGCGCCGTTTGAATGACGAACAGTCCCAGGCACACCAGGACCGCGATGGACACGACGATGCCCAGGTCAAGCTCGAAGTTGGGGCCACTGAGCGAGATCGCCGTCGACGTGGATAACTGTTGCCACAGCCAATTGATCGCCGAGTCGGCGGTGTTCCCGAAGGCCGACGCGACGCTACTGAACACCGAGGACGTGACGGTGGAACCCAGGCTGCCGATCGAATCGGCAATGGCGCAGATCGGGTTGAGGGAGTTGCACATCAGTTGACCGTCCAGTTGTCCACGGCCACGGCGCCGTAGCCGGGGTGCAACGACGCTCCCCCGAGGGTGAGCCCGAAGGAGATCGACTCCACTGCTGCGGGGTGGCCAGGAGTCGTTACCGTGAGCGCCCCCGACACGTCGTAGATCACCATGAGTGGGTCGACCGACACCCAGCCCGCGCTCAGGGCCTGGGTCCACGTGGGGCTCACCGAGATCACGAGCCCGCTGACGCGCCAGACCGTGCGTGACGTCGCGAACGCTGACCATTGGGCGGTCGAAGGCAGAACCGCCGGACTCGTCGTCAGCGAGTCGGGGAGCACCTTCAACTGCGCCGAAGCGGGTATGCCGATCGTCGTATTGGGGGCGTTGTTGTAGCCCGCCCAGGCGAGCAGTTCATTCCGTGTCGTCGTCGCGAAATCTACGTTCAAGAGTTCCTGAGTGAACGCCATTGCGTACATGGAGGGTGATGAGGTGTCCGCTGCCACGATGGGCGGAAACGCAGCGCCGGTGGCGGGGGAAGGAAAGCTCGACGCCTCCAAGGCCGCGAGACCACTCAAGTTCGAACTCTGCTCTAGCGCTTGATTGACCGTTCGCTCGACCGCCGTCTGAGGTGGAGTGATCCGTAGCGGGTGGTACGTCGCCGCATTGCTAGTAGCGATGGTCCCGGGTTGTACGGTCGCTCCCTTAGTCGGTGACGCGAACGAACCCGAGAGGGTAATCCACGACACGACAGCCATCACGACCCCGACAACTAGGGCCGCAATGAGGGGCTTCGCGCGCGCAGTTCGCCAGACGTTTCTCATTAGCTGAGGCTCGTGCCAAGGCCGTAGAACGTGTTGATCAGCAGGTCCGAGCCACCGATCAGCAGGGCCGCGACGAGACACACCATCAGCCCCGACTTCCCTCTCGTCGACCACTGCGGATTGGCGCTGTGGTGCCCAATCGCCATGACTATCGCACACCCCACGAACCCAGCAAGCGATAACACCAGGCCAAAGGCCATCAGTGAACCCACGAGGGTTGACAGGGTATTGATGCCGGGAATCGCCGTGCTGTTCGGCGTGACAGTCACGCCGCTGGCCACGAGCCGGGCTGCTAAGAGTTGTGTAATCACTGCTGCTCCTTTATTTGGTTGACTTTCTGTTGCGCATATTTCGCTAACGTCCGGGTCCGGTTAGCCCACATGGCGAATCCCTGAGAGCCCGCCACTGATGAAGTACGAGTACGGCTGGACAATGACGCCGTACTGCACGTCGACCGCGGACTCCACGAGTCCGTCGCCGACGTAGATCCCCACGTGTCCGGGGCTCGCGACGGTCCCGTCGCTCCCTGGCACGAGGACCAGATCACCGGGTGCGATCGCCGCGTACGACGTCACGGCGGTGCCTTCGTTGATCTGATCGCCGGTGTAGTGCAGCAGCGACACGCCGGCCCGTGCCCAGGCCATCATGGTGAGGCCCGAGCAGTCGAAGGCCGCGGGACCGGCACCACCCCAGAGGTACGGCTTGCCGAGCTGAGCCAGCGCGTAGGTGATCGCCACGGTTTCGGCCGCCGCCGCGTCGGCGGGCATCACGTAGTTCGCGGGTAGGCCATCATTTACCACCGGCGAGGTGGGCAAGGTGGCGGTAGCCGCCGCGCCACAGTTCGCGTTCGAGGAAGGCGTCGTCGTAGTCGTTGTCGTTGATGCCCTCGAAGACGTCAGCGTGGACAGCGTGCACGCGGCGGCCTGGGCCGTGCCGCCCACCGTGGCGAACAGGATGACCAGACCGAGTAGAGCCACCACGAACACCGCGAGGGGCACCGCAAGCAAGAGCACGACTCTCTTCACCTGCGCACCGCGATCTTGACCGAAGGGTTCCGCGGGCGTGGCGCAGGCAAAGGGGGAGGAAAGTCCTGCGCCACGCTCACGGCAAGTTGCCCCGGCACGTCGGTGCGGGTGGCGATCTTCATCTCGCGCGCCGGCGCGGGCACGGCGGTGGCGAGGACGTTGTCGGCGTACTGGTGGGTCGCCGCGTTAAAGGCGCCGCCGCAGGTCACGAGTACGAGTCGGCGAGCTCCGCCCGTCGCGAACAGCGCCTGTGGCAGATCCTTCTTCAAGACCGCCCGGAGACTTACGACACTCCACACGCTCACGACGCCCGCCCGGTTGGCCAAGTAGATGGTCGCCCCTGGCGCAATATCGGCAAGACCGCCCAGTGCACCGGAGCCCTGGCCGACCCAATTGATGTGTCCCGCGACGATGGTGGTGCCGGCGTTGGCCAGACGTCCCCACTCGCCGACGTCGTGCACGTCGCCCGGGACCACCAACTCGTGATCCACAATCGACGTGGTCACCACGGCAGCGTCAACGTGCAGCGACGGAATCACCAGGTGATCGGCCACTACCTTCGTACCGGAAGGTTGGACGGACAGCGTGGCCGCGCTCTTGAGCACGAATGGGTGCTTCACCAGTGGTGCACTAGCGAGGGGGCGGTTCAGCACCGCCACCACCACTAGCACCAGGCCCACTGCGGCACAGGCCACTGCCGCTCGTCGAAGGATGCTCATTGCCCTAGCCCCTGGCGCTTCGACGCTTGCGACCGATGTCGACCAACAGCACGGCCAGCGCAATGAGTGCCAGGCCGCTCGCCAGCAACATCTTGTTCAGTCCGCCCGACACCGGACCACCGGTGTTGATGTTCGTCGTTGAGTGACCCGTACCAGTTCCACCCACGCCCTTACCCGAGCCACTGACGCTGGCGAACGCCTGCTCATTCGTCGACGTTGGCGGCGTCGTCGTGGTCGCTCCCGAGGCCGTCAGCGTCACCGTCTCCGCCCAGCCGTAGCAACCGGCCTGCGTTGGTACCGGGCCGAGCACCGTGCCGGTACCGTTGGCGCCGAGCACGGCGGTGAAGACTTGGCTGGACGCCACCCGCCACTGGGCGAGCGTCAGGTCCGCGCAACTCATCGAGGCTGGCGGCGCCACGGGGCCGTACAGCGTGCCGGTGATTGTGCCGGGCTCTCCGTCATCGACGGCCACGTCGATGCTGTCGGCCACCCCACCGCCGGGAGTCAAATACTTCGTGCGGATCTGTGACACTACCGAGGCCGGTGTCAGCAACGGTATAGGTGGGTCCGTCGCGATGATGCTGTACGCGGTCGCGCCCGCCGGGATCGTAAACGTGATCACGTTGCTACCCGCGATGTAGTAGCCACGCGGCGCCTGGGTCTCGATGAGCTCGTAGGTCGCTCCCTGCATGAAGTAGAGACCTGGGACATTGATCGTTACGGCGTTCGTGCCACTCACGAGGCCCGTCGCCAGAATGTTGCCGCTGGCGTCGGCCAGGTTGAACACCGCGCCGGCAATGGGCGTACCGGTCGGGTCGGTGGTTGACGCCTTGGTGAAGGTCACCGGGACCGCAATCAACGTCTGTTCACTCACTACCAAGGGTGACGACGACGCACCCGCGCCTGACGGATCCAGGGTCAGGCTCTCGGCCCAGGCGTAGCAACCCGTCGCGGATTCCTCGGGACCGGTGACGCTGTAGGTGCCGTTGGCGCCGATCGCGACGGTGATGACCTGACTGGGCGATGCTTCGAACTCTGCGAGCGTGAGATCGCTACACCTCATCGAGGCCGGCGGCGTCACGGGCCCGTACAGCGTGGCCTGAATGAGGCCGGATTCGCTGTCGTCACCGTTGACGACGACCGAGTCGGTAAGACGGGTGCCCGGCGCTTGGTCCGACGCACTCACCTGTGAACTGAGACTCGGCGTCGGCATCGGGGGGTCGAGCACCAGGGCCGTGTCGGTGGTCACGCCGCTGGGGATCGTGAACGTCGTCACGTTGTTCGTCGGTACGTAGTAGCCGGCGGGCGCCGTGACCTCCACCAACTCGTACGTGGCACCCTGCATGAAGTACAGTCCGGGGACATTGATCGCCACGGCGCTCGTGCCACTCGTGAGGCCCGTCGCCAGCACGACGCCACTGCTCGTTTCGAGGGTAAAGACCGCGCCGGCTACGGGTGCGTCGGTGGGATCGGTCGTTGACGCCTTCACGAACGACACCGGGATCGTCACCAACGACGACTCGGTGGGCACCGTGGGCAGCGACGTCGCCACCGCGTTCGAGGGGGTCAACGTGAGGCTCTCCGCCCAGGCGTAGCACCCCGTCGAGTTGGGAACGGCACCAGTGATCACCACAGGCCCGTCGCCGGGGCTAGCAACGGAGTAGCTCTGGCTCGCCGACGCCTGCCACTGCGCGAGGGTCACGTCGCCACAACTCATCGAGCTGGGCGCCGCGACCGGTCCGTACAACGTCGCCGTGATTGTTCCAGCCTCTCCGTCGTCGCCCGAGACGGTGACGGTATCGGTCAGGGCGGTCGTGGCGACGCTCACGACCGGTGCACCGACCTGCGTCGAGAGCGCGGGCGTGGGCATCGGCGGGTCGGTGACCGTCACGGTGTACGCAGCAGTTGGCGCAGTGACTGGCCCTTGTGGGAGTTCCATGACGTTGGCGATGCCTCCGAAGGCTCGGTCGTAGCCCACGGCGACGCACGTCGTCGCGCTGGCACAACTGACGCCCCGGTCGTAGCCGGTGCCGGTGGTTGGATCACCCGCCGCGGATGACTCCGCGCTCCAGGTCCAGGTGCCGCCCGACAGGGTACCGACGGTGGCGATGGGATCGTAAGGGTCCTGACCAACGGCGACGCAGGTGGTCGCGCTGGAACAACTGACCCCGTAGAGGTCGCCGAAGCCGAAGGAGTCCGGCGTGATGACCGTGTCCGCTGTCCAGGTCCAACTGCCACCGGACAGCGTGCCCGACGTGGTGATGGACTGGGCGCCAGCGTCGAAGCCCACGGCGACGCACGTTGTCGCAGTAGGGCAACTAACGCCGTAGAGGTAACCCGCACCGGACGAGTCAGCCGAAACTGGTGACTCGGTGGTCCAGGTCCACGCGCCACCGGACAACGCGCCGACAATAGTGATGGACTGGTTACTGCCGTTTTGAAGGCTGCCGTCGTAACCCACGGCGACGCACGACGTCGCACTGGGGCAACTGACCGCGTTGAGCTGGCCGTGGCCCGTGGCGTCGGGCGTGACGACTGACTGGGCGGTCCAGGTCCACGCGCCACCGGAGAGGGTGCCGACCGTAGTGATGCTCTGGTAGGTGTTGTTGCTGCTTTCGTATCCCACGGCGACGCAGGTCGTCGTGGTGGGACAGCTGACGCCGGTGAGTTCGCCCTGGCTACTCTGTCCGGGGACCAGCGACTCGGCACTCCAGGTCCAGACACCACCGGACAGGGTGCCGGCGATCGTGATGTTGTTTCGATTGGAGTTGAAACCCACGGCGACGCACGACGTCGCACTGGGACAACTTACGGCGGTGAGTTCGCCGTAGCCGTTTCCGGCTTGGGTCTCGGCACTCCAGGTCCAGGTGCCACCGGACAGAGTGCCAATGGAGGTGGCGACCTGTTGAGAGTTGTCGATGCCGACGGCAATGCAGGTGGTGGCGGTGGGACAGCTGACGGCGAAGAGTTGGCCGGTGGGGCGAACGCCATTATTGGGGCTCGGCGCAATTGACGTCGCGGCCGCCATGGCCAATACCGTGTACGCGGTCGCGTCCATCGGTACCGTGAACGTCGTCACGTTACCGGTTGGAACGTAGTAGCCAGGGGGAGCCTGGGTCTCGATGAGCTCGTAGGTCGCGCCCTCGGGCATTCCTCCCGACACGAGTTGATCGATCTCCACGGGGGCCGTTGCGCTCGTGATGCCCGTCGCCAGAATGTTGCCACTGGCGTCGGCTAACGAGAAGACCGCGCCGGCAACTGGCGTGTCCGTGGGGTCAGCGGACGACGCCTTGACGAAGTAGACCGGCACGGTAATGGCGGTCGATTCCGTGGGCGAGGTGGGTGAGGATGAGCCCGTGGTACTCGAAGGAGTCAGGGTGATCGTGTCGCTCCAGCCGTAGCAGCCAGCCGACGCTGAGGTCGGGCCAGTGATGGTGTAGGCACCGTTGCCGGTTATATCGGTCGTGAAGGTCTGGGTCGCTCCCGCTTCCCACTGGGCGAGCGTCAGGTCGCCGCAACTTCCCGTAGCGGACGGCGCCACCGGGCCGTACAACGTTCCGATGATGACACCGGCCTCTCCGTCGTCGCCAGAAACCGTGACGACGTCGCTCAAGACCGTGCCCGGCAGTCCGCTGTCCACAGTGACGTGCGTCGCGACCGTGGGGCTGGGGACCGGTGCGTCAGCGACGATTACCTCGTCGGTGGTCGCGCCGGCGGGAATCGTGAACGTGGTCACGTTGTTCGCTGCGATGTAGTAGCCAGCGGGAGCCGCCGTCTCGATGAGCTCGTAGGTCGAGCCATCGGTCATACCGCCGGACACGAGTTGATCGATCTCTACCGGAGACGTCGTGCTCGTGATGCCCGTCGCCAGCACGTTGCCGCTGCCGTCGGCCAGGTTGAATACGGCGCCCGCGATCGGCGTGTCGGTGGGATCAGTTGACGAAGTCTTGATCATGTACACCGACGCGGTATTGGGCGGTGGCGGAGGCGGCGTCACCACTGAGGCCGGGTCGGCCACCGTGACCGTCATGGTTCCTCCGCTGGCAGGCGTCGTAAACGAGGTCACGTTGTCCGTTGGAACCGTGTAGCCCGCAGGTGCCGACGTCTCGACCATTTCGTAAACGGTGTTGGCCGTCATCCCGGCGGGTTCAACCAACGCATCAATCTCCACAGGAGTGGTCTGGGTAGTCACGCCGGTATACAACACCGTTCCACTGGCACTTGCGATGTTGAAGACCGCGCCGGCAATCGGAGTGTCCGTAACATCGCCGGATGCCACCTTTATTAAGTCCACGGTGACGACCGGACTCACCGTCGTGCTTGAGACGGTCGTGCCGTTGACTGTTGCTGAGGCGTTACTCCGCGTAATTCCGAGCAACATGGTTTGACCGCCTGAGCCAGCCGGGGCACGGCCGAGGTCGGCGACACCCGTGGGTAGGCCGTACCGCGAGGTGAAGCCAGCGGAGAAGGAGTCGCCGGCTTTGTCATCGGTCCACGTGAAGGACGCATTCCCGCCACCTCCGGTAGTGGCGTTCGTCCAGGCGAACGAGCTGAACTCCCCCGCGCCGCCAACGGCGGGGCTGAGGATCTGAACGTCGGGGACACCACTACCGTTGCCGGCCGCGACGTGAACCTCGCCGGTGTAGGTCCTTCCCGCCACGTAACCACCCGCAGGCGCCGCCTGGAGCGTCGCACTAATGGTCCACGTACCGGGATAGTTATCGATGAAGTTGGTTACGGTGCTGATCGATGCCGCGGACACCGGACCGCTGCCAATGCTGCCGCCTCCATAGGTGTTGTACGCGACCATCGAGATTCCGCCGGCGAGATTGTCCGCACTCAGACCGAGTGCGCCACTGCCGGTCTGGGCGGCGAGCCAACCGAGCGTTGCTTCCGAGGCGTTGGAGACGGTCGAGACGGTGTAAGTGTCGTGGGTGATCGCCGGGTTGTCCGGGCTGGCCTGACCGGGATCGACGCAGTAGCCGTAGAGCGTCCCATCGGTGGTGTCGAGAACGTAGGCGCCCCAGTAGTGCGAGGAGTAGCCGCCGTAGGTACCGTCACCGGGACCTGTAGTGTTCGCGGCGGCGGCGATACCGATTGCCGCAGCGAGCATGGCTGCACAGATGAATGGAACGAGTAAACTTTTGCATATCCATTGTAGATGAATTCTGTTACCTGTACTCGGCTGATGCGACATCCCACCCCTTGCGCTAGAAGTTTCTGTGACGCAGAGTAGCATATGTATACTCATAAGCAGGGCAAATTTCCAGATTCCTCAAAATTTCTCCTGCGAGTCCCCCGGAAGAGTACCTAAATACAGGAAATAGCATCATTTACAAGCAATCATTGCTCTGATATGATTAGTCAATGGATACGAAACTTCTAACTCTCAGTGAAGCCGCCCGAGCGTGCCACAAATCGCACGGGACCTTGCGGCGATTGATCGAGGCCGGTGCATTGATACCCGAGCCCCGGGAAGATCAAAATAAGCGCATCTTCGTGAGCGTGGCCGCTCTCAACAACGCCGGACTAGAGATTCTGGATGAACCGTTCAGGGGAGGCCGGTCCTACGTTGCCGACGGTGAGGTGGAGCGACTGAAGGCCGAGCTGGAGGCCGCGCACGGCGAGATCGCCGAGCTTCGAGCACAGTGCGAGGTACTGGTGAGCGGCGTGAGTCGCATCGAGGTCGCTTTGGAGGGTACTCGTGCGGCCTACGACGCGCTACGCCGAGTGCGGGTAGTTAGCACTCCCCCCGCGCCGTGGCTTCCGACCAATCCCCGACGTCGATCCACTGACACAGGTTCTGACTCGCTTGACGCGAAACGTGGCGGGCAACAGACCAAGTAGTGCCTTGTCGACGTCATTTAGAACGACGCAACGACCACCCAACAAGGACCAAACGGAGTGCCCGCTGGTTGGAACGCAACTGCGACGGAGATGGACGTGTAGTTCGGGTTCACAATGTCGTCGTAGTGACCGTGAGCGGTACCGAACGGGCCCGGACCTTCGGCCCCCCACGCATTTACGGCTGCTATGGCGGCTTGTTGCGGCGTGTCAGTCGCCGTAATGTTCCATGCCGCTATGCCCGGATCGGCGGCAGCCGCC